>Ga0335083_10003569_pt1 | contig 20084 bp, 16 predicted proteins | sample Lox_Sample_42_FD_206716 | JGI IMG/M metagenome (GOLD analysis project Ga0335083, IMG submission 206716) | Soil microbial communities from Loxahatchee National Wildlife Refuge, Florida, United States - Lox_Sample_4.2 | ecosystem: Environmental > Terrestrial > Soil > Wetlands | place: USA...
TCGGGAGAGCAGGCGACGAAGGCGCGAGCGCTGGTCGGATCCATGAGAATGCCGGCTGCGCCGTGACCTATTTTCACCCGCTTGAATTCTTTGCGAGACGCGACGTCATAGATGACGAGGTCGCCGTTGCCCAGCATGGTGATGACGGCGAATTTGCCGTCGGGAGTGAACTTAAGCCGGTTGGCGCTGCGGATTCCGGCGTCGAGAGTGGCAGATACCTTCTTACCAGCGATATCGACGATGGAGATGGTTCCGTCCTGCGCATTGGCGGTCCACAGTTCACGGCCATCCGGCGTAACGTCGAAGCCTTCATCGCCTTTGCCGACGGAGACCAGAGTCTGATTCCAGTCCATCCGCGGCGGCGCATCGGGCGGAGGAGCCATGCCTCCAGGGGGCGGGGCCGCTCCGGGTGGCGGCTGCATTCCGGCGGGAGGCCTCATGAATGACGGGACCTTTCCGAAGAGGGAAACCGTGGCTGAGGCGACGTTGGTGGTGTAAATCTGCTCCTCATCCCTGGTGACGTAGATCATGTGGGTGCGGTTCTCGCCGGTGCCCATAATCCAGTCGATCTTCGCAGTCACAGGATCGAATCGGGCAATTGCTTTCGCGCCTTCTGCGGTGAAATACAGTTTGCCTCCTACGAAGATCAGGCCGTGCGGTCCGCTGAGTGCTCCGGTGTCGATGTCAGGCAGGGCTTTCTGCGCGACGAGATCGATGACGGAGAGTGCGTGATAGCGGCCCCCTCCATAGATGGAAACGTAGGCGGTTCGGCCGTCGGAAGAGGCAATGACTTCGTGGGGGTCCGGCCCGACGGGCGCACGCGCAATGACCTTCAGCGTGGTGGGATCAACGATGGAGAGGGTGTGGTCACGCTTTGAGAGCGCAAGCAGTGATTGCTGCGGCGTGGCATGGGCCATCGCTGCAGCGGCTCCCAAGGCGACACATGATAATGTCACCGCTATAGTTACGAAATGGATTGATCTTGGCCGCATCGTCCTCTTCCCTTCTCTGGCGTTCGGGGCCCCGCATCAACGCTCATCTTGGCGCACCACCATTCGTAATGAGGAGCATAAAAGACAGACCCGGACCGCTACAAGCGATCAAGAGTCGACCTGGGCGCTGGCGGCCGCTTCAGGATGGATTCCGCTGAGCGGAAAGAACAGCGAAAAAACGGTGCCGTGCCGATCGGGTTTGCGAGAGGTGCGATAGGCGATTCGGCCATGATGCTTGCGTACGATGTTGGCCGTGGCCCAGAGTCCAAGGCCGGTACTGGTTTGCTCCTTCGTTGAAACGAAGGGCTCGAACAGGCGCTGGCACATCGCTTCGGAGATGCCGGTTCCGCTGTCAGCGACCACGACGATGATTCCCGGCTCGGGATCGCCGCTCCAGCAATGGCCGTCCTTCACGCGAACCCGCAGTGTGCCTCCACCCGGAGCAGCGTCGAAGGCATTGCTGACCAGATTCGCGAAGGCATGACGCAGCTCATCATGGAAGCACCAGAGCTTTCTGGTCGTGGAATATTCGCGCCGGATCGCGACTCTGTCGTCACTCAGGCGCGACAGGAACAACGGAAAGACCGAGTCCATGATTTCGCTGACATCGGCAGCAACTGGCGCCGTGGACTGCTTATGAAAACGAAGTGTCTGCGCGGCGATACGCGAAATGCGGGACAGTTCCCTGTCGGCGCTTTCAAGCAGACCGCGGGCGCCCTCGTGCAGCGACGTGTCCTGCAAGGCCAGGTAAATGAGATTCGTCACTGCGGCGAGAGGATTATTGATCTCGTGCGCCATGCTCGCGGCAAAACGGCCGGCGGTGTTCAGCTTTTCCGCCTGAAGCACGGCCTCCTCGCTCCTTTTGAGAGCAGTGAGGTCCTGGATAAAGGCGATGTATCGATCCTCCGACCCCTCAAGCAGCGTGTATCCACACATGATCGGAACGCGCGTGCCGTCTTTGCGGATGTACTCCTTCTCGTAAGGGGTGCAGGTGCCGCGCTCTGCAGCCTCGGCGATGTGCGCCAGATCGACACCCTCATATTCAGAGGGCGTCATCGCATCCCAGCGCACCTTTCCTGCTTCGAGGTCGGCGCGGGTATGGCCGGTGATTCGAAGAAACTCGTCGTTGGCCTCGATGATGCCGCCGAAACGGTCGGGGATGTGAATGCCCATCAGGTCGGAGGCGAAGAGCTTATGGAAACGAGACTCTATCTCTTTCAAGCGCTGTTCGACGCGCTTGTTTTCGGTGATATCTCTGGATATTCCGGCAATGCCGATGATTTCGCCAGACTCGTTGCGCCACGGACTCTTGACGGTGTGGAGGTAGAGCTTTCCGCCGTGGAGATTCATCTCGTCTTCGAAGGTGAGCGGGGTTCCGGCGGCGAGAACTTCGCGATCCTCGCTCGTAAGACGATCGGCAACTTCGCGCGGAAGTAGCGCGTAGTCATCTTTGCCGATGACCTCAAGAGGGGTTGCCCCGAGGGCATGAGCGGCAGCGTTGTTGATGGTGACGTAGCACCCGTCGAGATCCTTCATGAAAAGGAAATCAGTGGTTGCATCGAAGAATGCACGGAGGAATTCGTCCTGGATTGATAAGGCGGTGCTGGATGAATGTGGCGCTTGCATGCTTTCGGCGTTGGTATTACCCAGCTCTGCTTTCCCCCGCGCAACCGGCCGCCAGGACTCGCGCCGGAAGACGATTATTGCGTCGGGCCCGGTGACGTTGGTCGCCTCAGACTACGAAGAAATCATGGCGCCAGTCCAGCGTGTGTTCGTCTTATCGAAAGAAGCTGAGTGGCCTTTGGCGAAGTTCAAAAGAGCTTCTCTTTTCCAGCAAATGGGCTTGAGGTTAACTCAGTCTTCGTGAAGCAGGCTCTGCTCGCCGGAAGCGCGCAGGCGGACGAGGCGATCAATCGCGTAGGGTGCGCGCTGCGTCGCGGTGTGATAGTGGCGAACCTGCAGCTCACCGAGGAGCCCTATCGCCACCATCTGGATGCCGGCAAGGATGAGAATGCCGGCGATCACGAAGAGCGGACCGTGCTGATCCATGACGTGCTGGTGCGTGATGACCTTGAGGGCGAGGAGGAAGATGGAGATTCCGCCGCCGAGAAGAACACTGAGCGCGCCGAAGAGCCCGAAGAAGTGCAACGGCCGCATCATGTACTTGAGCAGGAACCGGATGGTCAGCAGGTCGAAGAAGACACGGAAGGTGCGTCCGATGCCGTAGTGCGACTTTCCGCGCTCGCGGTTGACGTTCTTGATCGGGATTTCGCAGATGCTCGCGCCGTAAGAGGCGGCAAGGGCGGGAATGAAGCGGTGCATCTCGCCGTAGAGCGGGATGTTGTGGATGACCTCGCGGCGGTAGGCCTTGAAGGTGGTGCCAAAGTCGTGGATGTCAACGCCTGAGAGCTTGGCCATCATCCAGTTGGCGCAGCGCGATGGGATGCGGCGCATGACGAAGTTGTCAATACGCTCCTTGCGCCATCCGCTGACCACGTCGTAACCCTCTTCGAGCTTTTCGAGGAAGCTAGGAATATCGGTGGGGTCGTGCTGCAGGTCGCCGTCCATGGCGAGGATGTAGTCACCCTGGGAGTGGTCGAATCCGGCGGCGAGGGCCGAGGTCTGTCCGAAGTTGCGGCGCAGCTTTACGACGAGGACGCGGCTATCGACGGCGGCGATCTCCTCGAGGAGTTTGTAGCTGCGGTCGGTGGATCCATCGTCAACGAGAACGAGTTCGAAACTGTCTCCGACCTGCTCCATGACGGCCTTGAGGCGGTCGTACATGGCGGTGATGTTCTCTTCTTCGTTGTGGAAAGGGACGACGATGGAGTACTTGGGCATCTTCGTATTATAGACGTTCATACATAAAGATGAGCCAGAAGTAGGGTCCGGATCATCAAATTGGTCATGAGCGTAAGTGCTTTACCTGCATGCCCTTCCGGGCTGAGTCACGATTGCATCGCAACGATGGTCGATCGCTTCTACCCACGGATCCGCGAAGACGAACTGCTGGGTCCGGTTTTCAACGATGTGATCGGAGATCACTGGCCGGAACACCTGGCTAAGCTTACCGACTTCTGGACGAGCGTTCTGCTGGCCTCGCGGCGCTACAAGGGCAATCCAATGATGGCCCACATCGCGATTCCGCAGATGGATCACAGGCACTTCAGCCGCTGGATCGCCCTGTGGCGCGAGACGACGACGGAAGTCTTCGGACCAGAGATTTCAGCTGACCTGGTGCGCCGCGCCGAATCGATGGGCGAACGCCTGATTGCCGTTGCGACTCAGGCGCGGGAACTACAGACCATTTCCTAACACGATTGCTTCATGAAGCGGCGATGACGTCGCAGGCAATACGGGCTGCCTCTTCGCAGGCGGAGCGATCTACATCATTGTGAGTTACAAATCGGATCTGGTGGTCTGCGCCGGTTCCGGCCATGACTCCGCGCTGTTTGAGGCGGTCGAGAATTGGAGTCGGGTCCGGGTAGCCGCGCACGGTGAAGATAACGATGTTGGTCTGAACTGTTGCGAGGTCGATCTCAAGTTGGGGAAGTTCGGCCACAGCTTCGGCAAGGAACCGCGCGTTGGCATGGTCTTCGGCGAGGCGCTTCGGCATCTCTTCGAGGGCAATCAAACCGGCGGCGGCGAGGATTCCTGCCTGGCGCATGCCTCCGCCGAGCATTTTACGGACGGTGCGCGCTCGCTCGATAAGGTCGCGGCTGCCGACGAGCATCGATCCAACGGGTGCGCAGAGGCCCTTCGAGAGGCAGAACATCACGCTGGAGAAGCCCGAGGTCAGCTCCGCGACAGAGGTGTTGAGGGCGGTTGCGGCGTTGAAAACGCGGGCTCCGTCGAGGTGTACCGGCAGACCACGTTCGGCCGCGCGCGACCAGATCTCTTCGTAGACCTCGCGGGGCGTAGCGGTTCCTCCGGCCATATTGTGGCTGTTCTCGAGGGTGATGAGACCCGTGCCAGCGCGGTGGAAGTCAGCCTTTTTCAGCACCTGCTCTATGTGGCTCCAGGTGACGATGCCGCGTTCGGCAAAGACCGTGCGCAGTTGGACCCCGGAAAAGGCCGCGGCCATGGCCATCTCCCAGTCGACGACATGGGCGCGGGACTCGGTGACGACCTCCTGGCCGTGGCGAGTGTGGAGGTGGATCGCGATCTGGTTGCCCATGGTTCCGGTCGGGACGAAGAGGGCGGCTTCGCGTCCGAAGACCTGGGCGGCGCGGGCCTCGAGCCGGTTTACGGTGGGGTCTTCGGCGTAGACGTCGTCTCCTACTTCGGCGGCAGCCATGGCGCCACGCATGGCGGGAGTGGGCTTGGTGAAGGTGTCGCTGCGGAGTTCGATGGTGGATGCGATGCCGGGCTCAGGGCGGGATTCGGCAATTTCGGCAGGGCTGACGGGCATGAGGAGATTTTACGAAACCCGGCAGTCCAAACAATTGGCTAGATGGCAGGGACAGTCAGAAATCGCTCAAATACTTCATTCGAGACGAGGCGGCCGCGTGGCGTAAGAGCGATCCGATCACCGGTCCATGTAATGAGACCGTCGCACTCAAGTTCGGTCAGGATGGGATCGAAGGAAGCCACTGCGGCGGGGCCAAATTCGGCGCGGAGGTCACGGAGGCTGACGCCGGCACTGAGACGCAGGCCGAGGAACCATGCCTCTTCCAGCTCTTCTTCGCGGGGGACTCGGTGCGGCTCGTTCCATCCTGCTGAATCGAGGAATGGCTCGAGTTCGTCGGTCGTGGAGAAGCGGAGCGGGGCACCCGAGCGCGCGCGAAGCATAGAGTGGGCGTCGAGGCCGAGTCCAAGATAGGGCTTGCGCTGCCAGTACTTCAGATTGTGGGCCGATTCCCTGCCCTCGCGAGCGAAGTTGGAGATTTCATATTGGGCTAGACCGTGCGCTCCAAGGAAGACTAGAGCCTCGGAGTACATCTCTGTGATGGCTTCATCGGACGGGACCTGGGGTGCGAAGTATTTCAGGCCACCGGAGGCGATCTCGCGGCCAAGGCGTGAGTCGTTGTCGACTTCGAGCATGTAGATGCTGGCGTGGTCCACGCCAGTGTCGGCGAGGACGCGTAGGGATTCGCGCCACGTGTCGATGGTCTGGCCGGGTAGGCCCGCGATCAGGTCGATGTTGATGTGAGGAATACCAGCCTGTCGGACGCGCTCGACGTCACGGAGCGCGATTTCGCGAGTATGAAGGCGGCCGGTGTGTTTTGCTTCCGAGTCAATGAAGGACTGCACGCCGAAGCTGATGCGGTTGACTCCGGAGTCGGCCATTGCTGCCAGAGTTGCGTCTTCAAGCTGGCCGGGTGCGCACTCGACGGTGACTTCGGCTGTGGGAAGAACGGCGAAGTCGCGCCGAATGGCGAAAAAGAGCCGTGCCAGCAAATCTGGGGGCATGATCGAGGGGGTTCCGCCGCCGAGATAGATTGTGTCAAGGACCTCGGGCAGCTCGGCGTCCCACCGCGCGGCTTTTTGGCGGCTGGCCTGCAGATCTTCGAGTAGGCGGTCTAGGTAGCGGTCAAAGTAGCTTGCCGGGAAGACTTCTGAGGTGAAGTTGCAGTAGGTGCATTTCGACTTGCAGAACGGAATCGAGAGGTAGAGGCCGAGGGTATGCATCTCAAGTCTATTTTCGCATTTGGTTTTGCATCTGGCGGATAGCGAGCGACATCCGATTGGAGGAATCCGAGTGGCATCGAGGCTCCATTAAGATAGAAGAAGCGCATGGGTGGGTCGGACAAAGAGAAGTCTCCGCAGAACGAGCAGAAAAAGGCCGTTTCGCAGCAGGATGACGACGTAATCGGCAAGGCATACGACGGCCGGCTGATGCGACGGCTGCTCACCTATCTCTATCCCTACAAATGGGCGGCGTTTATCTCCATCGGGGCCATTCTGATCAAGGCGGTGTGCGACGTCCTGGGGCCGTACCTGACGGAAGTCGCGATCGATCACTATATGACGGCTCATCCGACGCAGCGGACTGAGTTTGTGGCGCGCTGGTTAAGCACCAATCCCTACCGCGGTATCGCACAGATCGCGGTCATTTACCTCGGGCTGCTGCTTCTGAGCTTCCTGCTGGAGTTTATCCAGACCTACCTGATGCAGTGGACCGGCCAGAAGATCATGTTCGACTTGCGGCGGCAGATTTTCGGCCACTTGCAGCGCATGCACGTCGGGTTTTATGACCGGAACCCCGTGGGAAGACTGGTGACTCGGCTCACGAGCGACGTGGATGCGCTGAACGAGATGTTCACCTCGGGCGTGTTCGCGATCTTCGAAGACATCTTCGTGCTGGCCGGGATTGTCTTTGTGATGCTGCGCATGAAATGGTGGCTGGCGCTGCTGGCGTTCTCGGTGCTGCCGCTGATCCTGCTGGCGACGAGAATCTTCCGCAAATATGTGCGTGACTCCTACCGCAGGATTCGCACAGCCATTGCACGCATTAACAGCTACACGCAGGAACATATTTCCGGGATGAGCCTGATCCAGCTCTTCAACAGGCAGCGGCGAGCCTTTACCGATTTTGAAGCGGTGAACAAGACGCACCTGGTGGCGTTCAAGGATTCGATCCTGGCGTATGCGCTGTATTACCCGGTGGTTGAAATACTGAGTTCGGCCGCGATTGCAATGGTCATCTGGTTCGGAGGCCGCGGAGTGCTGCGGGGAGCGGTGACGATCGGCGTGCTGGTGGCATTTATCCAGTATGCGCAGCGTTTCTTCCGGCCGATTCAGGACTTGAGTGAGAAGTACAACATTCTGCAGGCGGCAATGGCGGCCAGCGAGCGTGTTTTCAAGCTGATCGACACGCAGCCGGAGATTGTGTCGCCGGCGCGCCCGAAGGAGACGGACAACTCCGGCAGCATTGAATTTGTAAATGTGTGGTTTACATATCAGCGGCTGGATGACGAGATGAAGGCGCTGATCGCGCGCGCAACTCCCGACGAGTTGGCCGGGATGGCGAACATTGAGTGGATCCTGCGCGGAGTGTCGTTCAGGATCACGCCAGACCAGACCGCAGCGATTGTAGGACACACCGGGGCGGGCAAGTCGACGATCATCAGCCTGATGATGAGGTTCTACGACATCCAGCACGGGAGTGTACTGGTAGATGGCGTAGATGTTCGGCAACATGACCTTGAGAAGCTGCGCCAGCACTTTGGTGTCGTACTGCAGGACCCGGTGCTATTCAGCGGGACGATCGAAAGCAATATCCGCATGGGAACCGAGGCGATTACGGACGAGGAAATGCGGCGCGCCGCCGAGCAAGTGAATATCCACGACTTCATCACGTCCCTGCCGGGCGGCTATCTGGAGCCGATGCGCGAGCGCGGGAATTCTCTCTCCACGGGGCAAAAGCAGCTTATCAACTTTGCGCGGGCGCTGGCGCACAATCCGCGAATACTGATTCTCGATGAGGCGACGTCGTCCGTCGACACAGACACGGAGATGCGGGTGCGGCTGGCACTGGAACGGATGATCGAAGGGCGGACGTCGGTCGTCATCGCGCATCGGCTGTCGACGGTGCAGCGCGCGGATGTGATCCTGGTGATGCACAAGGGCCAGCTGCGCGAAATGGGCTCACATCAGGAGTTGCTCGCTCGCCGAGGAATCTACTGGAAGCTCTATCAGCTTCAATACAAGGACCAGGAGCTGGGCATGGGCACCTCTGGGCTTGCGCCGTCACTGGCTCTGGGGACAGACTAGCAGAGCCTAGGTTCCACAAACTATGACGGCTCTCGTGAGACAAGCGTCTTTGGCAGACCTACAGGAGCTTGCCGAGTTGCGGCGCGAGCTTTGGCTGGACCTCGTGCCAGAGGAAGATGCACGGGAACTGAGAGCCACGCTGGCTGGGGAACCGATCACAACTCTGCCGCTGGTCATTTTTGTGGCTGAGGGCGACGAGGGAACGCTGCTGGGCTTCATCGAAGTGGACCTTCGCTCGCATGCGGACGGGTGCGATCCACGGGTTCCGGTTGGATTTATAGAGGGCTGGTTTGTGCGGGAGAGCCATCGCCGGCAAGGTGTCGGTGCGATGATGGTGAACGCAGCGGAAGACTGGGCGCGAAGCAAGGGATGCACTGAGATGGCATCTGATACCTGGATCGACAGCGAGGTGTCGCAGCGCGCTCACGAGGCCCTCGGGTTTGAAGTTGTGGATCGTTGCGTGCACTTTCGAAAGCCTCTCTAGCCCCCTGCCCAGTATTTCAAAGACTGTACGGAGCGCCGTATCATGGAGGGTCATGCCCTTCCCCATCAAAAAGTGTGCAGTGTGTGGCGAGGAGTTCGAGCTGAAGCCCGATAAGCCGGGGTTTGCGAACCGGTGTCCTGAGTGCAGCGTGCCGGAGGAAGACGCCTCGCAGGGGCCGCAGGAAACGGCGACCAAGGAACAGAACGCCGAGCGCAGAAAGGCGATTCGCGACCTGCTGTATCGCAAGGACAGCTAGCGACGGAATGAGCGGAGAGCCGAAGATCTTCATTTCTGCCGGCGAGGCGAGCGGAGAGCACTATGGGACGCTCCTGATTCCGGCTCTCAGGCGGCTGGCTCCGGACGCGGAGTTCTTCGGTCTCGGCGGGCAGCGCATGGAGACGCTGGGCTTCCGGCGCATTGTGCGCGCCGAGGATGTGGCCGTCATGGGGATCACTGAGGTGATCCGCCACATGCCGCAGATCTACCGGGAGTACCGGAGACTCAAGGCCGCGATCAAGGCGGAGCGACCGGATGCAGCCATCCTGATCGACTTCCCGGATGTGAATCTCTCGCTGGCAAAGCACCTGAAGCGGGCCGGGGTTCCGGTTATTTATTTTGTCTCGCCGCAGTTGTGGGCGTGGAAGAAATACCGCATCCGCGAGGTCCAGCGCTACGTCGACCGGATGCTGGTGATCTTTCCCTTTGAAGAAGGCTTCTATCGCCAGCGCGGCGTGCAGGCGAAATTTGTGGGGCATCCGCTGGCAGATCTGGCACAGCCTCAGGTGTCGCGCGAAGAATTCGCTCGCCAATGCGGCGGTGGCTCGTCCAACCGTTTGGACCCGGCAAGGCAATGGATAGGACTGCTTCCGGGCAGCCGTTTGAAGGAAGTGCGGCTGAACCTCCCGGAGATGTTGCGCGCGGCGGAGTTGCTGCAGCGCGATCATGACTACGAGTTTCTGTTGCCGCTCGCGCCTACGCTGACGGCGGCGCATAGGGCTGAGGTCGAGGCGATATTGTCGGCCAGTTCGGGCATCGTCACGCGGGTGACCATCACGAATGACGCCCGCGCTACGCTGTTGCACGCAAGGGCAAGCGTGGTGGCCAGCGGAACGGCGACGGTGGAGGCGGCGCTCATCGGCAATCCATTTGTGGTGGTTTACCGGGTTTCCCCATTAAGCTATGCGGTGGCGAAACGAGTGGTGGATGTGCCCCATGTTGCCATGGTGAATCTGATTGCGGGACGAAGAGCGGTTCCAGAACTGATTCAGGGTGACTTTACGGCAGAGAATGTCGTCTCACACCTGCGGCCACTTTTGGAGGAGGGCCAGGCGCGCGAGGGCATGATTGGGGACCTGCATGAAGTATCGAATATGCTCAAGGCTGGAGAGATCGGGAGCGGCGAATCGGCAATAGACCGGACGGCCCGCATCACAATGGAAGTGCTCCAGAGGAATCCGCAGGTGGCTTAAGCGATAAGCTCAGGAAGAATGTTCAAACGCCAATGACTAGACTCGGATTCGCCGAAAGGCTTGCCCATTTGCCTCGCATCTCTTGTCTGATCGCAATTCTGCTTGCCGGGGCCGCGCCCATGGTACGTGCGGCCGATCGGGTGCCGATCCAGATTACGGCTTACAACATTGACGCAGAGCTGAAGCCGGAGACGCACATGCTGACGTGCGTGACCCGGGTGACATTCACGGATCTCGATCCGGTGGGCACTGCGGTGTTCGACCTGCATGGCGCGCTCAGGGTCGATAAGGTGACGGATTCGAAGAACGTTGCACTAAGCGGCGAGCGCGGCGCTGAGGCGACGCTTCGGATTACTCCGGCAACGCCGCTGGTCAAGGGCCAGAGTTACACGTGGACCTTCTATTATTCGGGCGCACTCGAGACGGACGCGGGCGGTCCAGTCGATGGGCTGAAGCTCGCGTACGTTGGCGATCCCACGTCGTATCTGTTGTACGGCGGGCGCTGGTTCCCGATGGTGGGGTATCTGACCAACCGCTTTACTGCGGACATTCATGTGAAGGTGCCTTCGGGATACACCGTGATTGGCAGCGGCGCACAGGGTGGTGCAAAGCCCGGAGCCGGCGGTGGGAATGAATTCGACTTCAGCTGGAAGAAGCCGGGATTCCCTGGAACGATCATCGCCGGGAAGTTTGGGCCGGCAACTTCGGCAGCGGCGAATATCCACATCTACACGACAGAAGATAAGAAAGCCGCCGCGCAGGACTACGGCCAGAGCGCACTGCGCATCTTCGCGTACTTCACATCGACATTCGGGCTGCCGGAGTCGAGCACGCTGAACGTGGTCGAGCTGCCGGAAGATACGGTGCCGACGTATTGGGGCCCGGAGATTGCGGCTGTCGCGGGGAGCCGCATCGGCGGAAAGACGGATTTTCGGGTGCTCGCAAACACCATCGCGCATCAGTGGTGGGGCAGCGAGATGAGTCCGGCGACGCTGAACGACGCGTGGATTACCAACGGCATGGCGAGGTATGGCGAGCTGATGTACCTAGAGGACCAGGCCGGCCGGTCGGCAATGGACAACGCGATCCTCGATGTCTCGGCAGGGGCACTTGCCTACGACACGATTCCGTTGTCGAGCGCGGGACGCCTGGGGGTGTTTACGCCGGAGTTCCAGTCGATGACGCTCGACAAGGGTGCCGTCGTGTATCACATGCTGCGCTGGGAAGTGGGCGACGACAGCTTCGTGAAGATACTCCGCGCCGTTCTGTCGCAATACACCGACAAGGGCATCAAGACCACGGATTTTGAGAAGGTGGCGGAGGCGCAATCGCAGCAGCAGCTCACTCCTTTCTTTGCGCAGTGGCTGGATGGAACCGGGGCGCCGACTTTCACCAACAAGTACGCCATTTATCGACTCGGCAACAACAAGGGCTTCCGGACGATCGGCGAGATTCAGCAGGACCTTGATCTGTTCAATATGCCGGTCGATCTGCGCATCGAGACGGACGGCAAGACGGAGAACAAGCGCATTACCGTGGTCGGCACAGATTCGCAGTACGTGGTTGATACGTTCGGACGGCCGCGCCGAGTTCAGATCGATCCGGACAACTGGGTGCTGAAGAGCACACCGAACATGCAGGTCCGCGTGTCGATTCTGAAGGGCCAGCAGCTAGTCGCGCAGGGTGACGTCAGCGGAGCACTGGCCGAGTATCAGAAGGCACTGCAGGCGAATCCACAAAGTTCGCTGGCCCACTATCGCATTGCCGAGATCTTCTTCAATCAGCGCAACTATCAGTCGGCGATCAACTCTTATCGCGACTGCCTCCGCGGTGATGGCGATCCGAAGTGGACCGAAGTCTGGAGTCACGTGCAGATCGGAAAAATCTTCGACCTGACGGGCCAGCGCGACCGCGCAGTACCGGAATACCGGACGGCGCTGCAGACGAACGACAACACCGGTGGCGCGCTGAACGAAGCGAGACATTACCTTCAGACGCCGTATAAGCGTGCTGATACGGAATAGGCCGGGAAAGAGCGATAGAATCCGGCTGTGAAGAAGACCCCAGCCGATATCGCGCTTGAGTTCGTCGACCATATCAACTCGCACGACACCGCGAGCCTTGCCAACGTCATGACCGAGGATTTTCTGTTTGTCGATGGACTCGGGCAGGAGGTCCGCGGCTGGCGGAAGATGGACCTGGGCTGGAAGGGCTACTTCGAGTTGTTTCCCGACTACTCGATACGGGTCGATGATCTGTTCGCCCAGGGCCCCGTGGTAGGTCTGTTCGGCTACGCAGAAGGAACTTTCGCGGCCGGTGGCGAACTGCCAAAGGAGAATCGCTGGAAGATTCCGGCGGCGTGGAAGGCCGTCATACGCGACGGACTGGTGGCGGAATGGCGCGTCTACGCCGATAACGAGCCGGTGTGGAAGATCATGCGCATAAAGCGGTATTGAATCGTTTCGCGCCGCATGTTTCATGCATTAGAATCGGCGCATCCATCCATGAGCGCTCCGAGCACAAGCACTGCTGATAACGCTGCCACACGCCTCAAGACCAAGCCTGCCCGCATGCTTTCGCTCGATGTGCTGCGTGGGCTGGACATCGGATTCATGATCCTGGTGAACAACAATGGCGATGGTTCGCGCGCGTACTGGGCGCTAAAGCATGCGGACTGGAACGGGTTCACACCGACCGATCTTGTATTTCCGACGTTTCTGTTTCTGGTCGGTATTTCGACGGTATTTTCCACGGAGTCGCGGCTGGCGCAGGGAGAGTCGAAGCAATCTCTGTTCATGCACACGCTGCGGCGGGCAGTGATTATCTTCCTGCTCGGGCTGCTGGTGAACAGCTTCCCGCACTTCAATCTGCATACGCTGCGGTATTACGGCGTGCTGCCGCGAATCGCAATCTGTTATTTCATCGTGGCGTGCCTGTATCTCGTCAGTCCGGGATGGCGTGACAAGGTGGCGCTCGCGATTCTGGCGCTCGGCAGCTACTTTGTGCTGATGCGGTTTGTGCCGGTACCCGGCTACGGGATGCCGGGCCGCGATATTCCCTTCCTCGATCGCGACGCAAACCTGGTTGCGTGGCTTGACCGGCATATCTTTTCTGCTTCGCATCTGTACGAGCACACGCGCGATCCGGAGGGCTTGATCAGCACGATTCCGTCATTGGGCACGGCCCTGTTGGGCATGCTGACGGGAATCTGGCTCAGGACACAGCGCAGCGTTGCCGAGAAGGCACGATGGATCGCGTTCTCCGGATTGACCTGCGTACTGCTGGGAGCAGCGTGGAATCCATGGTTCCCGCTGAACAAGAAGCTCTGGACCAGCTCTTTTGTCCTGTTTGCCGGCGGCTGGAGCCTTCTGCTGCTGGCACTGTCGATCTGGTTGGTGGATATCGTGCGGGCTCCCGAGGGCAGCCCGGACAGGGCTCAGCGATCGAAGTTATTTACGCCGTTTCTGGTCTTCGGAACCAATGCGATCGTGGCGTATGTTTTTTCCGAGCTGCTGGCGGGGGCGATCGGTAATATCGCGGTGGGAACGGACAATCTGCAGCAGTGGCTATATCATGCGATTCTTGCGGTAGTGCCCGATCCGGCCTTTGCTTCCCTGCTATATTCGCTGGGATTCGTGGCAGTCTGCTGGATTCCGGTTTATCTGCTCTACCGGAAGCGTATTTACATCAAGATCTGATCAGGGGAGAACCAGGAACGAGTGGACGACCATCAGAGCGCTACGCCATCGCAAACAACGAGCGCCTGGTGGAGTCTCTTCGGGAGTGTGCGGCCACTGTCATTGTCGGGAGTGCTGCGCGATGCGGCGGCCGGCGTACAGCTCGCCGCGGTCAATATTCCGCAGGCTCTCGGCTACACGCGTATTGCCGGAACGCCGGTCATCACCGGCCTCTATACGCTGCTGCTGCCGCTGGTGGCCTTTGCAACCTTCGGATCGTCGCGCTACCTGGTGGTTGCGGCGGACTCAGCGACTGCGGCCATCCTTGCCGGCGGGCTCTCCGCGCTTGCGCACACTGGAACGCCGGAGTATCTGCAGCTGGCGTCGATGGTTGCCCTGCTCACAGCTTTATTCCTGTTGGCCGCAAGGTTGCTGAGGCTGGGCTTTCTGGCGGACTTCCTGTCGCAGACTGTACTGGTGGGCTTTCTGACAGGCGTGGGATTTCAGGTTGGATTCAGCGTGCTGGGACAGATGCTGGGAATCCCAACCCATGCCCGTAACACGGTGATGAAGGTGGCGGAGGTGATCCGCGAGCTGCCGGCGGTTCACCTTCCCACGCTGGAGCTTTCGGTGGCCGTCCTCGTGTTTATCCTTGCGATGCGACGACTTGCTCCGAGGGCGCCGGGCGCATTGATCGCCGTTGCGGCAGCCATCTGGGCGAGCGCACGGTGGAATTTCTCCGGACACGGCATTCCTTGTACTGGACCTGTGCCGGGCGGGCTTCCGCGGATGGGAGTCACTCTGCCGGATTGGAAGACGACAGAGGCTCTCATTGCTATCGCGTTTTCATGCACGGTGATGATCATTGCTCAGAGCGCGGCGACGGCGCGCATCTACGCAGAGCAGCATAACCAGGATCTGGACGAGAACGCGGACCTCGTTGGGTTATCGGCTGCCAATGCAGTGGCTGCGTTCAGCGGCGCGTTCCCCGTGAACGGGAGTCCGACACAAACAGCGATGGTCGAGAGCGCCGGCGGCCACAGCCAGATGGCGCAGGTATCGACGGCTGCGGTAGTGGCTTTGGTGTTGATCTTTCTGACCAAGCCGCTCCAGTTTCTGCCTCAATGCGTGCTGGGAGCGATCGTTTTTCTCATCGCGATGCGCCTGATCAATCTGCGCGGGCTATGGCACATCCGCACGGAGAGCCCCGGGGAATTTGCAGTTGCCCTGATGACAACGGCCACGGTGGTCGTGTGGGGCGTCGAGCAAGGCATCGTGCTGGCAATGCTCGCTTCGCTGCTGCGGATCGTGCACCACAGCTACCATCCGAACACCGGAGTGATGGTTGTGAACGATGTGAAGACGTGGGACATAGTGCCTCCGGTGCCCGGAACGGTAACCCAGCCGGGATTGGTGATCTACCGCTTCGGCGCACCGCTGTTCTACGCAAACGCGAGCCGCTTCGCGCAGGAGATCGAAGCGCTGGCCACTCCGCAGGTGAAATGGGTGGTCGTGGACGCCGAGGCCATTACGCATCTCGATTACAGCGCGGCGCGTGTCGTCCGCGATGTGCATACCGAACTCGCTTCGCGCGGCGTGATCCTGGCATTTGCGCGAGTGAGAGTCGAACTGCAAGCGGACATGGACCGGCACCATGTGACCGAGGCAATCGGGAAGGATCGAGTCTACCGGCGTCTGCACGACGCGCGGGCAGAGTTCGGAAAAGAAACCGGCGTCCCCGTCGAGAAGATCCATCAGCCGTAGTGAGCGAATTAGCGCTGACCGCTCAGTTAAAAGAGGTGAAAGAGCTTCCAGCCTGCCGCGATTCCCACTGCCAGCATCAGGTAGATGATCATCGCGAACTTGAGACCAACAAATACGTTACCGTCGTGCTCCTCTTTGGACTCTTCAGTTTTAGGCGAGCAATCGGAATCGGAGTCGATCGGCTTTGGAAAAGCGAGAACCAAGGCAGGCACAGAAGCTTCAACACTTACGTCACTCATAGCTTTTCTTCTTGAGAAATAGTCTCTTGGGGGACGAATGAGAAGTTACCAACCAGAGTAACCTCTCGCAATGACCCAAAAGGATTATTTAGGCACCATTAGAGTGATTACCCCGGCGAAAGCTAGCAGGGCCCCTTCGGGTACCTCGAGACAGTCCAAGTCACGGCCAGAAGATACCCGGCATTTCGCACGTCACCGGTCATCCGGCCGAAAGCCGCTTTTACTCGTTGGGGCGGGCCTGGCCGATGAACCACTCCTGGACGTTGTGAAATCTGCCGACGACATTTCCTTTGGAATCGAAGACGTGGAGCGTCCCGGCTTTTTCCTCGGCGCGGACTCCATCGGTGACTATGGCCACTTCCTTGCTGTTCTGCATTCTGACGAATACGGGCATGGGGAATCTCCTGAATTGGCGCGGGAGCATGGTAACAATTTGGAGCTATGTCGGGCGAGGGGGCCATGGATCAGGTTTTGCGCAAAAAAGAAGACCGGCCCAAAGGCCGGCCTCAATGATGCCCTGAATTGCGGCGCTTAGTAGATGCGGAAGTTCACCTCGATGTTCACTTCCACGGGAACGGGGTGGCCCTGGTAGTAAGCCGGCTTGAACTTGTACTGCCTCACGGCTTCGACCGCCTTCTCGTCGAGTCCCATACCGAGGGGGCGCACCACGCGGACATTTCGCGGGTTACCCTGTGCGTCAACGATAACCGAGACTACGCAGATGCCCTGGTACTTGGCACGGCGAGCCTCATCGGAGAATTCCGGATCGACGGAGTAGATGACCTGCGGAGCAGAAACGCCTCCGCCGGGACGCATCAGGCCGCCGCCGTAACCCCCGCCGGTTCCCGGTCCGACGCCGTTGCCGTTGCCGGAGCCGATACCGCCGCCGCGGCCAGTGCCGAATCCAGAACCAGACCCAGAACCCTGGGAGGCCAGTGCGACCTGGTTTGACTGGGGCACGCCCAGGTCGGGCATGTTGGCGTCAGGCAGCTTAACCTGCTGCGGCATGACGATCGTCGGATCGACTGCCAGCTTGGGGTTGTCGTTCTTGATGATCTGCGGGGGCGTGATCTGCGTCTTGGCCATCTTGGGCAGCTTGCCCTTCGAGGCTTCGACGATATCGTGCGCTCCGCCACCACCACCGCCGCCCATTGACTGATTGAGCTTCATGGTCATGGGGATGAACGGCTTGATGTCCACCTCGGCGACGTTCTGCTTCCTCTGAATGGCACGCGTACGCCATTGCGCCCAAAAGAAGAACAGGATAAGTCCGATGACGACGACGTGGGCCACAATGGCCACCGCGCTTGACTTGACGTCACGCTTGACCGCCATCCGGTCGACAACGGCGACTGGCTTTGAGGTGAGTTCGAGAGGCGGCAGCTTCTTTGGGAAGAAGAGGTCGTGGATGCTGGTTCCGAGCGTCTTCCAGACTGGCTCTTCTTTGGTCGGATCTTCGACGGCGATCGGCTTGGAGGTTAGGTCGAGCGGTGGAAGTTTCTTCGGGAAAAGGACGTCGTGGACGCTGGCGCCGAGAGACTTCCAGACGGATTCTTCTACTTCGAGATCTTCAACTGCGACTGGCTTAGAAGTTAACTGAAGCGGTGGCTGCTTCGAAGACGAAAAGGCGTCTCGCAAATTGGAGATGAGCGAGGACCACATGGAACTGTCGGTCTCGAGCAGAAAATCGGGCTCTTTTTCTGCCGGCCGCGTAGTTTCTTCTGGTTCCAGTTCAGGAGGTGTCAAAAGCTGATTGCCCATATTGCTCTGCCGAAGGGCTGTCCCGCGGCTATCTCTCCATTATGGATGACTGTCGGCCTGCTTGTCTTGCGGTGTTTCAACCAGAATGTCTCTATTTTGGTTGGACGCGCGCGAAGCGCCACAGGGTGCACCAGCCGCCACCAAGTATAGACGGGGCAAAAGCGCGCAGGTCACTGAATCCAAGAAGAATTCGCTTCAGACGATACAATGAAGTTTTACCCCACTGATCATGACCACGAAAGAGACGACGTCCCCCGCGGGCACCGTGCATAGTCCGGAGAACCCGCAGAAAAAACTGGAACTCAAAGCTACGCTCACGCTTCCGGAAACGAAATTTCCGATGAAGGCGAATCTGCCGCAGAATGAGCCCACCCGCCTGAAACATTGGAAGGAAACCGGGTTGTATGAGCAGATTAGGGCAGCAAGGAAAGGCGCCGAGAAGTACATACTTCATTACGGGCCTCCGTATGCGAACGGCCCGATCCACCTGGGACATGCGCTGCAGAAGTGCATCAAGGACTTCATCCTGAAGTCGAAGACCATGGCCGGGTTCGACGCGCCGCTGGTTCCGGGCTGGGACTGCCACGGACTACCGATCGAGATCAAAGTCGACGAGAAGCTCGGCCGCAAGAAGTTGGAGATGCCCGCACTGTCAGTCCTGAAGGCCTGCCGGGAGTACGCGCAGAAGTTCGTCGACCTGCAGCGGAGCCAGTTGGTAAGGCTTGGGGTGTTCGGGTACTGGGACAAGCCCTATTTGACGATGTCAAAGCCCTATGAGGCGAAGACGCTGGAGACCTTCTACGACTTCTTCGAGAAGGGCTTCGTCTACAAGGGTCTGAAGCCGGTCTACTGGTGTCTGCACGACCGTACGGCGCTGGCTGAGGCTGAAGTCGAATACGAAATGCACACCAGCCCGAGCGTGTATGTGCGTTACGGGCTGACCAGTGATCCCGGCGCGATTGATCCTGCGCTGGCCGGCAAGCGCGTCTGGACAATTATCTGGACGACGACTCCGTGGACGCTTCCGGCATCGCTGGCGGTGGCATTTCATCCTGAATTTGATTACGTCGCGCTGGAGCGTGACGGGAACGTCTACATCGTCGCGGAGTCGCTGGCCGCTGTGGTTCGCGAAGCATGCGGGCTGCAGGACGCGAAGGAGATTGCAAAGTTCAAGGGCGCAGTGTTGGAACGTGCAACGTTCCAGCACCCATTCTTAGATCGCAGCGTGCTGGGAGTGAACGCCGAGTACGTGACAGCCGATACCGGCACGGGCGCGGTGCACACAGCTCCGGCGCATGGCGCGGACGACTTCTACACCGGCGCACGGTACGGGCTGGATCAGACATGCAACGTCGACAACGAAGGGCGGCTGCGCAATGGGCGCCCGGAGTGGGAAGGTTTCACTGTCTTCGAGGCGAACGAGCCGATCATCGAGGTGCTGAAGACCAGCGGCGCGTTGATGGGGCGAAGCGATATTTACCATTCGTATCCCCATTGCTGGCGTTGCCACAATCCGGTGATCTTCCGGGCGACGGAGCAGTGGTTTATCGGCATGGAGACTCCGCTGAAGAACGCAGATGGCTCAGAAACCACGTTTCGGCAGCGAGCTCTGGACGAGATCAAGCGGGTGAAGTGGGATCCGGCGTGGGGCGAAGAGCGTATCTGGAACATGATCGCCACGCGGCCTGACTGGTGCATCTCGCGGCAGAGGATCTGGGGTGTGCCGATTGCGGTGTTCCTGTGCAACCGGTGCCATGAGCCGCTGCGCAATGATCTGGTGAACAAACACATCGTCGCGCTTTTCGAGAAGGAAGGCGCGGAGGCGTGGCACAAGTATTCGGTTTCGGATCTGCTCCCGGGCGGAACGAAGTGCGCGAAGTGCGGAAATGTGCACGATGACGGCGGGCTGGCAGAGTTCCGTAAAGAGATGGACATTCTCGATGTGTGGTTCGACTCGGGAATGAGCTGGAATGCGGTGCTGG
>Ga0335083_10003571_pt1 | contig 20077 bp, 12 predicted proteins | sample Lox_Sample_42_FD_206716 | JGI IMG/M metagenome (GOLD analysis project Ga0335083, IMG submission 206716) | Soil microbial communities from Loxahatchee National Wildlife Refuge, Florida, United States - Lox_Sample_4.2 | ecosystem: Environmental > Terrestrial > Soil > Wetlands | place: USA...
GCCAACCCGGTGCTGGCGCTGGTCTGGGACCTCGCCGGCGACGCGCCCGACGCCCCGGCGCTGGATCTGGACGCGCCCGAGGAGGCGACCGGCCCCTGGCGCTACCCACCCACCGCCAAGCTGGAGCGCCTGCTGCGCCACACCGGCATCCCCGTCGGCTTCCTCTCGAACGGCCGCCAGCTGCGCGTCGTCTACGCCCCGCGGGGCGAGACGACCTCGCACCTGACCTTTCGCATGGACGATCTGGCCGATCCGGCCGGGCGCCCGCTGGCGCTGGTGCTGGATCTCCTTTTTCACGCCCGCCGCACCTACGGCGCCGAGGCGCGCTTCACGTTCGAGGGCCTGCTGGCCGAGAGCCGCCGCCGCCAGGCCGACGTCACTGCCCAGCTGGCCGAGCAGGTGTTCGACGCTGTCGAGGCGCTGCTGGCCGGCTTCGAGGCCGCCGCCGCCCGCGACGGCACCGGCGATCGCCTCGACTGGCTGCGCCCCGCCATGGAGGCGGGTCAGGTCTACCCCGGTGTCCTCAACACCGTCCTGCGCCTGGTCTTTCTCCTCTACGCCGAGGACCGCAGCCTGATGCCGGTCGCCGAGCCGCTCTACGCCGAGCACCTGAGCGTCCTCGGCCTCTACGAGCGTCTGGTCGCCGACGCGGGCGCGCACCCCGAGTCGATGCACCACCGCTTCGGCGCCTACGGCGCGCTGGTGGCGCTGTTCCGCGCGGTCTACTTCGGCGTCCGCCACGGCACGCTGCACCTGCCGCCCCGCCAGGGGAAGCTGTTCGACCCCAGCGCCTACCCGTTCCTGGAAGGCGGCCTGCCCGACTGGACCGCCGCCGTCAACCGCGCCGAGGACCGCGCCCAGGTGCAGCTGCCATCTGTCGACGACAAGACGATCCACGACGTCCTGCACGGGCTGGTGGTGCTGGACGGCCAGCGCCTCAGCTACCGCGATCTCTCCGTCGAGCAGATCGGCGCCGTCTACGAATCGCTGATGGGCTACGAGGTGCTGCGCCTGGACGGCCCGGCGGTGCGCCTGGGCAAGAACGGCGTCTGGGTGACCATCGAAGAGTTGCGCGGCGCCGGCAAGGCCGAACAGAAGAAGCTGCTGGAAGACCGCTGCGAGCTCTCGGCCGCCGCCATCAAGAACGTGAACGCCGCGCTGGCCGAGCGCGCCCCGGGCGACGATCCCGACGGCGCCGCGGCGGCCGACGCCATCGCCGCGCTCTCCGGCAAGAAGCGCCAGCTCCGGAACCGCGGCCGCCTGGGCCAGCTCGTCTTGCAGCCCACGCCCTCGCGCCGCAGCACCGGCAGCTACTACACGCCGCGCTCGCTGTCAGAGCGGGTCGTCCGCCGCACGCTGGAGCCGGTGGTGTCCTGTCTGGGCCCGGCGCCGGCCGCGGAGCGGATCCTGGAGCTGAAGGTCTGCGACCCGGCGATGGGCTCCGGCGCGTTCCTGGTCGAGGCGTGCCGCTTCCTGGCCGAGCAGGTGCGCGCCGCCTGGGAGCGCGGCGGCGCGCTGCCGGCCCTGATCGAGAAGCACGGCGAGCCGCTGATGCACGCCAAGCGGCTGGTCGCCGAGCGCTGCCTCTACGGGGTCGACAAGAACCCCGCCGCCGTCGAGCTGGCCAAGCTGTCGCTCTGGCTGGAGACGATGAGCGCCGACAAGTCGTTCACCTTCCTGGACCACGTCCTGCGCCACGGCGACTCGCTGGTCGGCCTGGACCTGACCCAGATCCGCGCCTTTCACTGGCAGCCCGGGGCCCAGCTCCCCACCGTTGCCCGCCTGGTCGACCAGACCCTGGCCGAGGTGCGCGAGCACCGCGAGGCCATCCAGGCAATGGCCGACGACGACAGCGCCGCCACCCAGAACGAGCAGCGGCGCCTCCTGGAGCTGGCCGAGCTGGCCATGGACCGCGTGAAGCTGGTCGCCGACGCCTGCATCGGCGCCTTCTTCGCCGCCGACAAGCCCAAGGAGCGCGAGAAGCTGCGCAAGGAGCGCCTCGACGCCGTCGAGGCCTGGCTGGGCGGCGACGAGGGCCGGCGGGCCGAGATCGAGGAGTGGTCGCGCGAGATGCGCGACAAGCACCCGCCCTTCCACTGGCACCTGGAGCTCCCCGAGGTGTTCTTCCTTGAACGCCCGGATCCGCTGGACGACGACAAGGTGAACGGCGCGGCGTTCATGGACGCCTTCGTCGGCAATCCGCCGTTCATGGGTGGGACCATTATTTCAACCGTTCACGGGAGGTCATACCTGGCGTGGTTGACAGTTCTGCTCGGTGCAGGCGGCGATCGAGCAGATCTGTCGGCTCACTTTTTTCGGCGAGCTGGTCGACTCTTGGGCGTGCATGGGGCAATCGGATTCGTTGCGACAAATACGATCTCGCAGGGCGACACCCGTGCTCGCGGACTGCAGCACCTAATCGTCAATGATGCCTTCACGATCTTCGATGCGACTCGCTCCATGGAATGGCCCGGTGAAGCGACGGTTATCGTATCGATCATCTTGCTTGCAAAGGGCTTCGTAGCGCGTCATGTATCCGCCCTTCGTTTGGACGATGCAGATGTTGGCGCCATCAGTTCTCGGCTGTTACCCACCCCGGAACGCCCGGACCCAGTTCGTATCGAGACTAACGTCGGTGCGGCTTACTCGGGCGTCAAGATATACGGACAAGGCTTCCTGCTCAGCGACGAAGAACGCGAAGAACTGATCAGGCGCGATCGACATAATGGTGACCGTATATTTCCCTATCTGGGAGGCGACGAAGTCAATTCGAGCCCGTCCCAGAGTCACGAACGGTACGTAGTCACCTTCGGCCAAATGCCCCTTGTCGAGGCCGAGGGGTGGCCGGACCTACTCGCGCTTGTGAGTGAAAGAGTAAGACCGGAGCGCGACGGTAAGAGTGCCGAGGTCGCACGCACTCCTTGGTGGCAGTTCTTCCGTCCTCGGACCGAGTTGTATGCGGTTCTCTCGAAGATGCAACGTTGCCTCGTAGCGTCGCAAGTTACGAAGCATCTCTGTTTCTCATTCCAACCGACGGACCGGATATTCAGCCAGAAGCTCATCGTATTTCCGCTGCCGGCGTACACGTCGTTCGCGACACTGCAGTCTCGAATCCATGGTCCGTGGGTTTGGTTGTTATCGTCGACGATGAAGAACGACCTAAACTATTCTCCGTCGGACTGCTTCGAGACGTTCCCCTTCCCTCAGCGCGACCCGCGCGCGGTCATCCCGGCGGTCGAGGCGGCCGGCGAGCGCCTCTACACCGCGCGCGCCGCGTACATGGTCGACACCAACCAGGGGCTGACGCAGACCTACAACCACCTCAAAGACCGCCAGCACGACGACCCCCGCATCCTCGAGCTGCGCGCGCTGCACGAGGCGATGGACCGCGCCGTCCTGGACGCCTACGGCTGGACCGACCTGGCCGTTCCCCCCTTCTGCCCGCTCACCCCCGACGACACCCGCGCCCTCGATGCGTTCCAGGACACCATCATCGACCGCCTGTTCGTCCTCAACGCCGAGCGCGCCGCCGAAGAGCGCCGCCTCGGCCTCGGCAAGCCGGCCCCCAAACGCCCCAAAGCCAAGCCCGCCAGCAACCCCAAGCCCGCCTCCCAGACCGCCCTCAATCTCGACGATCCCGATGACCAGCAATAGCGCGATCACGGCGCTTCAGTCACCAGTGCGTCGCGTAGAATGGCCATGGTGATGAGCGCAGGGGGATAGTCGTTTCATGATGACGGTGGCGACATATCAGGTCGGCCCTCCGGTCCGTCCCGCGATTGGCCATGACAACGGCTTTCTCGGAAAGCTCCCGCCTCGAGCGCCCACATTGGCCGATCGAGCCAAGTTCGCCGAGTGGGCGGCCCTCCTGGAGGCGGCCGAGGCCGCGCAAGGTGTGCCGCTGATACCTCACAATGATCTACCCGACGCTCTGGCGGCGTACCGCCATTTCCTGTATGGCAACGGAAGCGACCGAACGTTTTCGTACGAGCGATACGTAGCCGGCGATCTTTCGGGCAAGACCACGCTCGAGAACGCGGTGCTCGACTTTCGTCGAGGGGTAGAGGCGTTGGCGGCATCGCGCGGCCCGGGCGCGCCTGGAACGCTGCAGGTGACGGGCGGGCCGATCCCCTGTGGCAGCGGGAAGAAGGGATTCGAGCCGCTGTTCCCCTATCCCGCGACCGAGAACTGGCAGAAAGCCCTCGGCTCCCATGTCGTCTGGTTGAGCGGTTCGATCACGGTCGGGACCACAGCGGGGCAGCCAGCGTTTGTCGGACTGATGACCCTGCATGCCGAGGATCGCTACAATTTCAACCCTGGCAACCAGGACATCGCGACTGGCATACCGGACTCCGCGAACGGCGTATTCGAAGTGACCGGCTTGGCCAAACAGTACATGAACTATGCAACCCTCTTTCGCATGTTGCGTTGGACCGGGGTGACCGCGGCCTCATCGGAGGTGATCCGTATCGCGGAGTCTCGCGAGCGAAAGCCCGCCGACAATCTACGGGCCAGGAATAGAATTTGATGGCCGCACTTCTGCGCGCCATCCGCATCTGCTTGAGCATTTCGCTGTGCGGTTCGCCCGCCTGCCATCGAGGTCAATCAGCCATGAGCCATGAGCCAGAGTCCTCGACCCCCTCGCGAAGCATTCCGAACTTCAGAAAGATCGTGAGCCTTCCGGCTGAACCCGACGAGGTCTGGTTCGAACAGGTTCCGCGAGGAACGCCGGGCGGCCTCGGGCCCACCGACTATTTTTTGGTCGCTGTCATGCGATTCAGCCCTGGCGCCTTGGCGACCGTTCTCAAGAACGGCACGCGCACTGGCGACAAATCACCAGGCATTCTGCCGGCGGCGAACCGAGCTTGGTTCCCTACGCCGGTGAAAGCAGCCGTTCGGTCGGTTGATGCTCAGAACGTCTCGTTTCGGGGCGAAGAATTTGATGGAGCGCCCTTCGCCAGCGGTGCGTTCTCCTCGGGCTCGTTCATCGTCATCGCCGGCGGCGAGTACGTCCTCCTGGTGCTCACCACGTCATAGGGGCGGGCGGTTCTTCCTCGAGCAGCACCGGGAAGCGCCGTCGCACCAACCAGAGACCGTCTCGAACGCTCAAGTCCCGATGCGCGTGCCGAGAACGGCTACGCGGCGATGACGGCCTGGAGGGCGTCACGCTCCGAGAGAGCAAATACCTCGGAAACATTGCGCAGCCGGTCGATATCCTCGGGCTTGTACACATCGAAGCGATCGTCCCAGACCGTCACGCGCTGCTCGGCCCGCTCGGGAACATCGAGGTCGTACATCTTCCTGAAGACCTCGACGGCGACGGTGTGGGAGGAGGCCTGCGACTGAGACGACAGGGTGAGCAGGGCCGAGGTTCTCTTCCTGCCCTGGACGACAAAATCCACGGTGACGACGTTTCCGTTCTTTCCCGTCAGTGGAACGTTCGTCTCGTACGGGAGATCGGCGTCGGAGATGATCTCCTCGACCTCTTCACCAGCGTAGACCTGCGCGGTGCTGCGCCGGGTGAATGTCAGATCGGCGACCCGGACACACGCTTGCGCCAGCCTGACGGTCGCGTCCAGGAGGCTGTCGTGAGTTCCTTCGAAGTCGGTCTCCAGGGTCCCGTTCGCCTGACGGATGTCGAGGGTGAGCAGGACATCCTCAACAAACCTGGTCCGCTTCTTCGATTGCCAGGGTCGGATGAGGAGGTCGCTGAGCCAATTCGTCGTCTGCCCCATGTCGCTGAGCACCAGGCCCCCGCCGGTCTGCAGGGGATTCTTGATGAACAGATCGATCGATGAGCGATCTGGATAAGCAAACCGGGTCTCTAGCCTGATGTGCCCCCTGGGTAGAACGTCGACCGCCCTCACGACGCAGACATCCTTCGCGAGGGCTGTCAGTGCAGCGCTGTTTCGAGGATCGATCATGACCATCTGGGTCGGAGTCATTCAGACGGCACCGTGAAGGTCCCTTTGTGCGTGATCCGAGCCATCTCACAGAACACCTCAAAAATCTCTTTGACGGTCTTGCCTGAGAGGTCTGGTCTATCGGTCACTTCGTCAGGGAGGTTCCTATCCGGACATCGAACAGTTTTGAGAGAAGCTTGTGAGATCGGCCTGCCGGACGGTGAGGGGGACCGTCCACGTCCAGCCGGCAGATCGGACCAACGCCCATGGCAACCACGCTCACCGTCTTCGAGCCGATCTCTGGGTCGAACCGGACATTCAGCTTTAGCGAGATACCCAAAGAATTCTCGACCTCGATGGCATCCGCGAAGAAGCCGGCGGCTTGCTTTCGCTGGCTGAACTTGATGTCAGCCCTGATGACCTTGCCCGGTAGATCGCGCAACCGTTCGAAATCGCTGCGATCCATGCTGCTGTGAGCTTACCAGACGAGCGGGACTTGCGGGAGCGCCGATGCCTGGAAGGTGGCGATCCCAGTCAATCGCGTCGGTCTACCTCCAGGGTATTGATTCGCCCCGCCACGCCGCGGCCCACCTCGGTGCCTGGCGTGGAACCGCCGGTGAGGATGACCTGGATGGCCGTCGTGTCGACCAGGAACTTCAGCTGGACGTCCCAGCCTGCGAGGTTCTGGACCTCGTCCAGGAGGAGGTAGACCTTGCCTCCTGCGCGCGCGACGGCGTTGATCGTCTGCCCGAGGACCGCCCGTTCATACCAGTCGACGAGCCGGAGGATGGGCTCGCTGCCGAGGCCCCCCAGCTCGGCGAGATCATCGAACTGGACGCGGAAGACGTTCCGGACCGGAACCCCGGACTTGAGCAGACCGTCGATCACTTGCAACTGCGCAGTCGACTTGCCGACCTGCCGAGGTCCGCGCACGACGATGATGGGGGCGATGGCGGCGGCCAGGCGGCGGTTGATCTGATCGACCACGTCGCGACGATGGGGTGGATTGGGCGGCGCAGGATTGCCCTCCCACCACGGGTTCATGCGGCGGAGGTCGGCGACGAGGCCGGGCTTCAGATCGATGCCCTGGAAAAGAAACTCGGACTCGCCCACGTCGGCAGTATGCCGGCTATCGTCGCCGGTGCACCCGCCTTTTCGGGGCAGGCGCGTTCTTGTGGGCGCCCGGTCCGCCAGCGTACTCTAGACGGAACGGTGAGCGCGCGTAGACCTTGGGGTTTGCCTCTAGTGGGAGAAGCCGCATGAACGCCGAAGACGTACGGCACCGCCTCGTCGCCGCGCTGGAGGCCGACCTGGTGGGGCCGTTCGCCCTCGGCATCCCCGGCACCAGCCGCGCCGACGCGCACGCCGCGACCGAGGTGCTGCCCATGCCGCCGTCGCGCTGGTACTTTACTGGCTTCCTGGCGCCAGAGGGGCAGCGGGCGCCGGAGAAGGAAGACCTGGAGTCGCATGGCGGCGAGCTGGGCGCCGGTAGCGACACGCAGTCCGAGGATGCCGGGACGACCGAGCCCGAGGCGGTGCGTCCGATCCGCTTCCCGGCGTCGATGGGCCTCAGCGTCTACCTGCCGCCCGCGCCGGCCGGCCCGGCCGACACGCTGGACGTCGAGCTGACCTACGCCGACTACGACCCCGTCGAGATCGCCGAGGACACCGAGGACAAAAAGAAGACCGGCTGGAAGCGCGTTCCGCACGGGCCGATCCGGTTCCCGGTGGCGCTGGACCGTGACCGGCTGGCGGCGGGCGTCGTCGTGCCGGAGGCCGTCGGCCTGCGTGTCGTGGGCGAGCTGCGGACGACGTCGATGGAAGGGTTGGGCGGCAACGCGCGGGTGTTGAGTCTGTGGCTGGTCAACAACCGCCCGGTTTTCGACCGCGAGCGCGATAAGGCGATGATCTTCCAGGTCCGGATGGCGCTGCACTATGCCGCCGGCTTTCGGTGGCGGCCCAACCGGCGAGGCGAGGACGCGGCCAGCGATGACGATCCGCGCGTGCTGGCGCTGCTGTTCCGAGACCGCAAGGAGTGGGCGGTCGGCCACAACACCAGCATCTTGCCGCCCGAGCCCGACGCCGACGGGACCGTGCGCACGCTGGTGACGACGCAGCTTCCCCGTTACGAAGTGCCGGCGGTCAAGCACCGCAAGATCGACGGCCTGACGCTGACCATGGCGGATCTGGCCAAGCTGGACGGGAAGGGGCTGGCCCGCGCACTGGCGCCACTGCCTGCAGCGTACGCGGACTGGCTGAACAAGCAGCGGGGACGGCAGCTCGAGCGGGCGACGCTGGAAGAGACCCGCGATCAGCTGGTCAAGAAGGGGGACGAGGTGCGCGCCCGGCTGGCCGCCGGCATCGCCCTCTTGGAGAGCGACACGGTGGTGTGCGAGGCGTTCCAGCTCGCCAATCAAGCGATGCACGTCGCGGCGATTCAGGCGGACAGCCAGCGCGCCGGACGGCGGTACGTCGACGGCAAACGTCCCGAATGGCGACCGTTCCAGCTCGCGTTCCTGCTCTTGAGCCTGCCGGGATTGGCCGATCCGCGGCATGCCGAGCGCCGCCTGGCCGACCTGATCTACTTCCCGACCGGCGGCGGCAAGACCGAGGCGTACCTGGGCCTGGTCGCGTTCACGCTGCTGCTCCGGCGCCTGCGCGGCAAGGCGCGCCCCGACGAGGGGCGCGGCGTGACGGTCATCCTGCGCTATACGCTGCGGCTCCTCACCCTGGACCAGCTCGGGCGCGCGGCGACCCTCATCTGCGCGCTGGAGGAGATCCGGCGCCGCGATCCGAAGCGCCTCGGCAACACCCGCTTCGCCGTGGGGCTGTGGGTCGGCAAGGGCGCGACGGCGAATCGGTTGAAAGAGGTGCACGCCGCGCTGAACGACTTTGCCAGCGCGCGCGAGGAGTCGCCGTTCCCGCTGACCAAGTGCCCCTGGTGCGGCGCCGACATCCGGATCGAGAACATCAAGCTGGTCGACGAGGCCGGCAATCCCAGCAAGACGAAGTTCACGCGGGCGGTCGTCTACTGCGCGAGCAGCGACTGCCTGTTCACCGAAGCCAAGCGCGCCGGCCAGGGGCTGCCCGTGCTGTTCGTCGACGAGCAGATCTACCAGGAGCTGCCCGACTTCCTGGTCGCCACGGTCGACAAGTTCGCGATGATGCCCTGGCGCGGTCACGCCGGGATGTTGTTCGGCCGGGCCACGCACATCGAGGGGCGGCGCGCGTTCGGGGCGATGGACGATCCTCCGAAGAGCGCGACCAAGCTGCCCGAGGGCCTGCTGCCACCCGAGCTGATCATCCAGGACGAGCTGCACCTCATCAGCGGTCCCCTGGGGACGATGGTGGGGCTGTACGAAGCGGCCATCGACTACCTGTGCGAACGTCAGGTTGACGGCAGCCCGCGGTTGCCGAAGGTCGTCTGCTCGACGGCGACCGTCCGGCGCGCCAAGGAGCAGATTCGTGCCCTGTTCGGCCGCGAGATGGCGCTGTTCCCGCCGCGTGGGATCGACGAGGGGGACAACTTCTTCGCGGCGCCGGCGCCGCTCTCCGAGACACGCGGCCGGCTCTACCTGGGAGTCGGCGCGTCCGGGCGCGCGCTGCGGGCTGTCTCGGTGCGGGCCTACGCCGGCCTTCTGGCGGGGGCACAGAGGTGGTTCGAACCGAAGGGCAAACCGGACCAAGCCGCGGACCCGTACATGACCCTGGTCGGCTACTTCAACAGCCTGCGCGAGCTGGGCGGCATGCGACGCCTGGTCGAGGACGAGGTGCGCAACCGCGTCGCGCGGTACGCGGAGGAGAAGCGGCCTCACGACTTCCCCGGCGAGCACCCGTGGGCGGCCAGCCGCAAGCTGACCGAGCCCGCCGAGCTGACCTCGCGCGAGACCACCGAGCGGGTGAAGGCCACGAAAGCGCGCCTCGCCGCCCGCCAGGTGAACGACGAAGAACGCCCGATCGACGTCGTGCTGGCGTCCAACATGATCTCCGTGGGCCTGGACATCGATCGCCTGGGGCTGATGGTGGTCGCGGGCCAGCCGAAGACGACCAGCGAGTACATCCAGGCCTCGAGCCGGGTCGGCCGCAGCTACCCCGGGCTGGTCGTCACCTGCCTCCACGTCATGCGGCCGCGCGATCGCTCGCACTTCGAACGCTTCCTGGCCTATCACGAGAGCTTTTATCGCGAGGTCGAGGCGACCAGCGTGACGCCGTTCAGCCACCAGACGCTCGATCGCGGGCTGGTCGGTACGTTCCTGTCGATGGTCAGACACAGCGTCGAGCGCATGGCCCCGCCCACGGGGGCGATGGAGATCCACGCGCACCGGGCAGCGGCCGAGCAGGTGCTGGCACGTCTGGTCGCGCGGGCGCGCGGCCACCGCGACTTCCGCGACGGCGAGGCCGAGGCGCGGCTGGCCGATTATCTGGCACGGCGCGGGAAGAGCTTCCTCGACGCCTGGGAGCGGGTCGTCGACGCCGCGAAGAAGGGCGCCGCCACCCGGCAGTACAGCGAATACGACGGCAACAAGGCGGCCGGGAAGTGGCTGCTCTACACGGCCACCGACGAGCCGCCGCACGATCGCGACGAGCGCGAGTTCCTGGCGCCGACGTCGATGCGTGACGTCGAGCCGTCCGTGCACGTCTGGGCGCGGTTCAAACAACTGGACGAGAGGTAGGCGATGGCCCCCGGAGGATACCGGCGCCGCCCGACCGGCAAGACCACGGCGGCCCCGTCACGACCGGACGGACAGATTCGCCAGAGTCAGATGGTGACGACGTTCGGCCCCGGCGCGATGGTCGATCTCATCGACCGCGCCGTCGTGATCGGCGGCCTGGACCACTGGGCCTGGCCGGGCGGAAAGTGGCAGTCGCTGGATGATGCGCGCCTGCGCCAGTCCCTGCTGCCGCGCCTGAAGGCATTGCACCCCGATCTCGAGCTCGCCACCAGCGACTACTTCCGCAAGCCCCCCGAGGGGGAGGCGCGCGACGCCTCGTTGTCGGTGGGCGTGCGGGCCCTGGAGTTCCCGCGCTGGTTCGTGTGCCAGGGGTGCCACCGGCTGGCGCGCGCGGGCGATCAGTTCGAGTCGCACAAAAAGGGCTACACCCACGCTTGCTCCGGGAACAAGAAGGCCCGCGCTGTTCCCGTGCGCTTCGTGGCGGCCTGCCCGCGCGGGCATCTGACGGACTTCCCTTGGCGTCCCTTCGTTCACATCGATCGCAAGGAGGGGATCTGCGACCGGCCTGAGCTGCGCCTGGAGGAGGGCGCGACCGGCGACCTCGGGCGCATTCGGGTCCGCTGCCTGAACTGCGACGCGCGGCAGGTGATGTCGAAGGCGGAAGCGCCCGTGTTCAAGTGCGACGGCGAGCGCCCCTGGCTGGGCGGACGCGCGGCGAACGAAGACTGCGGTGAGCCGCTGAAGCTGCTGGTGCGAACTGCTTCTCACGCCTATTTCTCGCAGGTCGTCAGCGCCCTTCGCCTGCCGCCCGCCGAGGAGAGCGCCTTGACCCGCCGGGTGCGCGAGGGCGACGTGTGGAAGCTGGTCCAGAAGGTCAAGAGCGTCGAACAGCTGGAGACGCTGATCGAGGTGCAAGACGCCGTCGCCGCCGCGTTCAAAGGGTACGCGGCGGCTGATGTGGTCGCGGCGATCGAGGCGCAACGAGGGCAGCGCGCCCAGATCGCCGAGCGGCCGCTGCGAACGGTCGAGTTCGAACGCATCGTCTCGGCACCCGACGAGCAGCCCGGGAACGAGCCCGACGGCGACGTGCAGTTCGCCGCGTTCCGCGTACGGCCGCCCCGCGTCGACCTGCCGCGCGGGGTGCGCGGCCTGATCGTCGTCCCGGAGATGCGCGAGATCCGCGTGCAGGTGAGCTTCAGCCGATTCGACTCGATCAGCAGCAACCTGCAGGGCGAGTTCGACTTCGACAAGGCGGTGAACGCTCCCGCGCCGCTGATGCTGCCCACCGGGAATCAGAAGTGGCTGCCGGCGGCGGAGGTGCGCGGCGAAGGGATCTTCGTCGAGCTGGACGAGGACGCAGTCCAGGCCTGGGAACGGCGGGACGCCGTTCGCGACCGCACCAGGCTGCTGGAGCAGGCCTATGCGGCCGAGGGGCGGGGTGAGTTTCCGGGCGCTCGGTTCTACCTTCTGCATACGCTCTCGCATCTGCTTCTGACGGCTATCAGCCTCGAGTGCGGCTACGCCGCCAGCGCCATCCGCGAAAGGATCTATTCGCAGTCGGGCACGCCCCAGGGCGATCCCGCGATGGCGGCGGTGCTCCTCGGGACGGGGACCACCGGCAGCGAGGGGACGTTGGGCGGCCTGGTCGAGGAGGGGCGTCACCTGCGCCACCACCTGCGCGAGGCCTGGGACCTCGGCCGCCTCTGCTCGAACGATCCTGTCTGCGCCGCGCACGACCCGACGCACCAGTCGAGCGATCGTCGCAGCGAGGGCGCTGCCTGTCACGGGTGCCTCTACATCGCCGAGTGCTCCTGTGAGTGGCAGAACCGCTTCCTCGATCGCGCGCTGCTGGTCCCCACGATCGGGAACCCTGCGGAGCTGGCGTTCTTTCAGGAACGGCCGTGAGCGGCTCGGGCGATCATCCCGATCTCTCGGAGGTCGCGACGTCGACGCTCGAACGCCTCCGGGAAGCCATCGCGGCCAACCGCCTGCCAATGCCCGTCACACGATCGGCGCTCCTTGGAGAAGGGATCCGCCACCAGCTCGACGCGCTGGAAGGCGCGCTCATCGGCCACACCGCGCCCGCGTGTCTCACCGTGCTCGACGTCGTCTTGGCCGAGCGGCGCGCCCAGGTCCGCCCGGCCCCCGAGCTGGTCTGGACCGGGCCCGAACGCGCCAACGCCACTGCCCGCGACACCGCCGTCGTGCTGCGCGCCCTGTTCGAACGCGCCCAGCGGCAGGTGATCTTAGCCGGCTATGACTTCACTCAGGGCAGTGCGCTGCTGGAGCCGCTCTGGCTCGCGATGCGCGACCGCGACGTCGACGTGCGCTTCTTCCTGCACATTCCGCAACCCGACGAGCCGCCCACCGACCTCAGGCTCTACGGCGATCAAGCGGTCGCCGCCATCATGGCCGGCGCCTGGCCGTTCGGGGATCCCCGACCACGGGTGTACTACGATGCCCGCGCTCTCACGCTCCGGCCCCGTTTCAATATGCACGCCAAGTGCGTCGTCGTCGACGGCGCCTCCGCTCTGGTCACGAGCGCTAACTTCACGCGCCGTGCCCAGGAGCAGAATCTCGAGTGCGGCGTCCTGCTCGAGGACGCCGCATTCGCACATCACCTCGCTCGCCAGTGGCTGGGTTTGATCGATGCCGGCCTCGTCATCGAAGTCCTCGCCACCACTTGAGGACCCGGAGGACCCGAATGAGATACGCCAGTTTGCCGAGCTACTCGACGCTCCTCAGCCATTATCAATGACAGCGGGCAGCCGATACGACAGATGCGGGCCCTCTACCAACTTGCTGGGGCGCTTCCTCCGAAGCAACCCATCAACTGCAACAGCCAGGGAAGCTCTATGTCATTCGAGTGCTCGACATGAAGCGATATCTCGAGCCGGCATGCGCCGGGGAGTGCCACTGGTGGACCATTGGTGGCCCGATGATCGCCTTTGTCTGGGAGACGAACCGATGACGAGGTTCGTTCTGGCGGCCATCATCGCCGCAGTACTCGTTCAGCGAGATGTGCCGGAATCCGATCTGCTTCGCGGCTTCGCCTTCTCGAAATGTCTCGCGGAGGGATACAAAGGTCGGAATGACTCCTTTGCACAGGACGCCAGGCACGTAGCAGAGCTTTATCGTGACGCGGGACGAACATCCCGTCCGGACGTCTATACCCGGCTTCAAGCGCTCGCGCAGTCGGCCAAGCCCGGCGAACCGGCGGCCATCGATCAGAGCAACCTCACGATCATGAAATGTCTCGAGCTGTACGAGGGCGCGGCCCTGAAGAAGCTCGTGAAGTCTGAAACCGCTCGCTGACGGGTAGCGGTCAACGCCTCGCCTTCAGTTTCTCGAAGGCGGCGGCGCGGACTTTGGGGTCGGCGTCGCGGAGCTGGCGGACCAGGGCGTCGTGCTCCAGGCGGTCGCCGCTGCGGCGCTCGGACGCCTCGTCGGGCGCCGCGGCGGCTGTCGCGGGCGGGGCTTCGTGGCTCCGCCACCAGTTGTAGACGCGCTCGGCGCGCGAGATGGGGATGCCGGCGTCGACGACCAGGTCGACGACGGTGCGTGGCTTCTCGCGCAGGAGCGCGATCAGGGCGTCGTCGGGCCAGCGAACGCGGCGGGCGGTGGGACCGGGGCGGGGGGATGAGCGGCGGAGCGCCTCGACCTGGCTGCGCGGGTACCAGGCCGACCCCATGGCCCCCCGGATGGGGTGCAGGCGCCCCTCCTTCTCGAGCTGCCGAACCTTGAACTCGCTGGCGAACCCCAGCGACTCGGCCGCCTCCCGCCGTGAGAGATGATCTTCGAACCCGGATGGAGGCCTGATGGCCCGTTGGTTCCTGGCGCTCATGCCGGCCGACGGCCATCGCACCACGATGGCGGCCATCGCGCAAGTTTCGCATCGGGCTATCCAGCAGTGGCCATCAGGCTTTCATCGGGGTTCGCGGGGCGGCCGGTCCGATTTGGCAATGGTCGCCGATCAGGGTAGAAACCCCGGTCTTCGATGGAGATTCCGAACGCCCTGGCGGCGCCGGCCTTGTCGGTCACCGACATCTTCCGCGGCCGGAACCTGTTCATCCTCGGCAGCACCGGCTTCGTCGGCAAGGTGCTGCTCAGCATGCTGCTCGACCGCTACCCGGAGATCGGTCGGGCCTACGTCATGGTGCGGCGCGGGAGCGGCACCGACAGCGAGGCCCGGTTCTGGCAGAGCGTGGTCACCTCACCCGCCTTCGATCCGCTCCGCGACAAGCACGGGGGGCCCGAAGGTCTGGCGGCGGTGCTCCGCCAGAAGGTGGTGGTCGTCGACGGCGACATCACGGAGCCCAACCTGGGCCTCAGCGAAGAAGAGGCCGAGCGGGTCGCCAAGGACATCGACGTCCTCATCAACTCGTCGGGGCGGGTGACCTTCAACCCGCCGCTCGAGTCGGCGCTGCGCACGAACGTCGAGGGGACCAAGAACGTCATCGCCTTCGCCAAGCGCATGAAGCGCCCGGCATTGATCCACACCAGCACCTGCTTCGTCGCCGGCAACCGGTCGGGCGAGGTCTGGGAGGACGAGGAGCTGGACGGCTATTTCCCGCGCCACAAGGAGATGTCGGGCACCCGCTTCTCCGTCGAGCAAGAGATGGCCGACAACGCGGCCGGCGCGGCGCGCATCCGCGAGCTGGCCGACGACGCGCAGGTGCTGGCCCAGCTGCGCCAGGACGCCCGCGAGCGCCTGCGCCAGGAGATGCGCGACCCCGACGACGACGCGGTGCTGAAGCTGGCCGTGGCGCGCGCGCGCAAGGAATGGATCCGCTCCGAGATGACCCGCCAGGGCATGGAGCGCGCCGCCAAGTGGGGCTGGCCCAACATCTACACCTACACGAAGAGCATGGGCGACCAGCTGGTGGCGCGCGAGACCGGCATCGTGCGCGCCATCGTCCGCCCGGCCATCGTCGAGAGCGCGGTCGAGTACCCGTTCCGCGGCTGGAACGAGGGGTTCACCACCTCGGCGCCGCTGGTCTACCTGGCGCTGAAGGGGCAGAACATGCTGCCGGTCGCGCCCAAGCTGATCCTGGACGTGGTGCCGGTCGATCACGTGGTCGCCGCGATGCTGATGGTCGCGGCGCAGGCCATCGTCGAGCAGCCCAAGCTGGTGTTTCAGCTCTCGAGCGGCGACCTGAACCCGATGCGGATGGACCGGGTCACCACGCTGACCGGCCTCTACAAGCGCAAGCGCTTCCGCGACAAGGAGACCGGCAACAAGTTTCTGAACGAGCTGGCGGCCCGCATGGAGTTCCGCCCGGTGACCCAGGAGCACTTCGACCGCTACTCGCTGCCGACCATCCAGCGCGCCGCCAAGCAGATCTCGAAGGGGCTGGGCCGCATCCGCCCGAGCTGGGGGGCCGGACGATTCAGCGAGATCCTCGATCGGTTCAAGCGGGGCGTCGACGAGATCGACCGCGTGACCGCCGAGGCCAGCGAGAACATCGAGCTGTTTCGCCCGTTCATCTTCGAGAACGCCTACGTCCTGCGCGCCGACAACATCCGCGCGCTGCGCGACCGGATGGCGCCCGAGGACCAGAAGAAGCTCTGGTGGTCGCCGGAGACGCTGGACCTCTACGACTACTGGATGAACATCCACTTCCCCGGGCTGGCGCGGTGGGTGCTGCCCGAGCTGGACGAGACCTACGCCGCCCGCCCCAAGCAGGTCTACAGCTACCACGACCTCCTGGAGCTGTTCGACACGACCACCAAGCTCCACGCGACGCGCGTGGCGCTGCGAATCGAGCGCGGCAAGCGCGAGGAGATCTACAACTACGAGGACCTGCAGGAGCTGGCCTCGCGCATCGGCGTCTTCCTGCTGGGGCACGGCGTCGCGGCCGCCGAGCGGGTCATCCTGTGCGGCAAGAACTCGCCCGAATGGTCCATGGCCTACTTCGGGGTGCTGAAGGCGCACGCCACCTCGGTCCCCATCGACCACGAGTCCAAGGTGGCGGAGCTGGTCAACGTCGCGCGCGCCTCGGGCGCGGTCGGGCTGTTGATCGGCGACGACGTGCTCGAGCGCCACGGCGACGCGCTGGCCAGCGCCCTCCGGGACGCGGGCCTGACCACCAAGATCTGGCCGTTCTCCGAGGCGTTCGCGCTGCCGGATCTGGCGGTCGAGAACCAGCGGTTGCCGCTGCTGGCGCGCCGGGCCAGTCCGGACGCGCTGGCGTCGCTGATCTTCACGTCGGGAACGACCGGGCGCCCCAAGGGCGTGATGCTCACCCACCGGAACTTCACGTTCATGGTGTCGGAGCTGGCGAAGATCTTCGAGTTCGGCGTCACCGACGGGATGCTGTCGGTCCTGCCCCTGCACCACGCGTTCGAGTTCAGCGCCGGCCTGCTGGCGCCGCTCTCGCATGGCGCGCAGGTCACCTACCTGCCGGAGCTGACCGGTGAAGCGATCTCCTCGGCGCTGAAGAAGGGGCGCGTCACCGCCATCGTGGGCGTGCCGGCGCTGTGGGACCTGCTGCGGCGGCGCCTGTTCCAGCGCTTCGCCGACAAGTCGCCCATCCTCGAGGCGCTGATGAAGGTGGTGGCGGCGGGAAACTTCGAGCTGCGCTCGCGCACCGGCATCGACCTGGGCGTGCTGGCATTCCTGCCGGTGCACGAGGGCTTCGGCGGGCGCATCCGCTACCTGATCAGCGGCGGCTCGGCGCTGCCGGCCGACGTGATGAAGGCCTTCTACGGCATGGGCTTCAACTTCTTCGAGGGCTACGGCCTGACCGAGACGGCGCCCGTCCTGACCGTCACGTCGCCCAAGGAGAAGCCGATCGCCGGCTCGGTGGGCCGCCCGCTGCCGGGCGTCGAGGTGAAGATCGCCGACCCGGACGCGGCCACGGGCATCGGCGAGGTGATCGCCCGCGGTCGCAACGTGATGGCCGGCTACTGGGAGAACGCCGACGCCACGGCAGACGCGATCAAGGACGGCTGGTTCCACACCGGCGACCTGGGCCGCTTCGATGAGAAGGGGAACCTGTACCTGGTCGGCCGGTCCAAGGACATCATCGTCGACGCCAACGGGAAGAACGTCTACCCCGACGAGATCGAAGAGCTCTACACGGGCAGCGACTACGTGAAGGAGCTGTCGGTGGTCGGCGTTCCCGACGGCATCGGCGAGCAGGTCGTGTGCGCGGTGGTGCCCGATCTGGACCACGAGCCGGCGCTGTCGCGGGCCGAGATCGAGGCCAAGATCGAGGAGCACTTCCGGAAGGTGTCGACCGACCTGCCCATCTGGAAGCGGGTGCGCGGCGTGCACTTCTGGGAGGGCGACTTGCCCAAGAGCGCCAAGCGTTCGGTCAAGCGGCGCGAGGTGGCGGCAGAGATCGCACGCCAGCGGAAGAAGACCGAGGAAGCCAAGGGGGCGCTGGCCGTCGCATCGGGCGACCGGGCGCAGGTGAGCTGGCTGCTCGAGACGGTGGCGACGGTGTCCGGCCGGCGGCGCGCGGACGTGCAGCTGGGGAGCCGCTTTGGCGAGCTGGGCTTCGACAGCCTGATGTACGCCGAGCTGTCGAGCGCGCTCGAGAACGCGGGCGCGGTCGTCCCCGAGAGCGTGGACATCACGACGCTGGGGACCGTCGCCGAGTTGCAAGAGCTGCTCGCGCGCGGGCCGATCGCGGCGGCGCGCGAGCGGGCCACCAGCGCCAGCGACGACAGCGACATCCACGTCCCGTCGCCGGTCGCCTCGGCCGGCAAGCGCGCGCTGGAGCTGGGCCAGCGGTTCCTGTACGAGCGCGTGCTGGACACCCGGGTGAAGGGGACGATTCACATCCCGCAGCACACCAGCTTCATCGTCGCCGCCAACCACGCGTCGCACCTGGACATGGGCGCGATCAAGGTGGCGCTGGGCGACGCCGGCAAGGACCTGGCGGCCATGGCGGCCGCCGACTACTTCTTCCGCGGCCGCTACCGGCGCGCCTACTTCAAGCACTTCACCAACCTGGTCCCGATGGAGCGCAGCGGCTCGATCCGCAAGTCGATGGAGGCGACGCTGCAGGTGCTGAAGCGCGGGCGCAGCCTGGTCGTCTTCCCCGAGGGGACGCGCTCCGTGACCGGCGAGCTGGCCGAGTTCCTGCCCAGCCTGGGCTACCTGGCCCTGCGGGGCGAGGTGGGGATCCTTCCCGCCCACATCGCCGGCAGCTACGAGGCGCTGCCCAAGGGGACCGCCATCCCGCGGTCGCGCGAGCTGACGGTGTCGTTCGGTCCCTTTCTCGCGGCGGACTGGCTGGCCGCGCTGACGGCGGGGCTGCCGCAACAGGAGGGCTGGCGGCTGGCGGCGGCCTTCACCCAGCGCGCCGTCGAGAACCTGCGCGACGGCGTCGCGACCGCCCTGGACGTCGACGCCGTCCGGTCGGCCTGGGACGGCCGGGCGCTGGGCCCCGTGGCCGTACGCCATCGGTCGCCGCGTCGCCCCCTGCTGAAGTCGGTGCCATGAAATCGAACGCCATCCTGGTCACGGGCGGCACGGGCTTCCTGGGCAGCCACCTGGTCAAGTCGCTGGCCGCCGATCCGGCGGTCGCCCCGCGCCTGCGCGTGCTGGTGAACAGCAGCACGCCGGCCTGGCTGCGCGAGCTGGGCGTGCGCCTGGTCGAGGGCTCGGTCACGTCACCCGAGAGTGTCGCGAAGGCGGTCGAGGGCGTTTCCGAGATCTATCACCTGGCCGGTTTCGTCTCGCACCTGGCCAGCGACGCGCACCGGATGTACAGCGTGCACGTCGACGGCACGCGCCTGGTGTGCGACGCCGCGGTGAAGGCCGGCGTGCGCCGCATCGTGATGGCGTCGACCAGCGGGACGATCGCCGTCTCCCGGCGCGAGGACGACGTCGCCGACGAGGGGTCGCCCACCCCCATCGACCTCATCACGCGCTGGCCGTACTACGCCAGCAAGCACTACCAGGAAGAGGCCGGGCGCCGCGCCTGCCGCGACAAGGTGGAGCTGGTGACGGTGAACCCGAGCCTGCTCATGGGCCCCGGCGACGATCGTCTCAGCTCGACGCGCTTCGTGGTCCAGTTCCTGGCCCGCGACATCATGCTGATGCCGGCCGGCGGCGTGAACCTGGTCGACGCGCGCGACGTGGCGGCCCTGCTGCCGGTCGCGATGGCCCGCGGCACAGCCGGCGAGCGCTATCTGGTCGGCGCGGTGAACTGGAGCTTCCGCGATCTGTTCGGCCGGCTCGAACGCCTGACCAAGGTGCCGGGCCCCAAGCTGAAGATCAGCGGCGAGATGCCGACCTGGGGCGCGCGCGCGCAGGCGGCGCTGTGGAAGAGCCTGGGCCGCAAGGTCGCCGTCGAGCCGACCAGCGTCGACATGGCCCAGTACTTCTGGTACTTCGACGCCGGCAAGGCCGCCCGCGAGCTGGGCTTCTCACCCCGCGACCCCGCCGACACCCTGTTCGACACCGTCACCTACGTCCGCCAGCACCTGCTGGGCAACAGCGCCTTCTCGAAAGAACCCGCGGTCGCCTGAGCCTGCCAGCAGACT
>Ga0335083_10003572_pt1 | contig 20077 bp, 16 predicted proteins | sample Lox_Sample_42_FD_206716 | JGI IMG/M metagenome (GOLD analysis project Ga0335083, IMG submission 206716) | Soil microbial communities from Loxahatchee National Wildlife Refuge, Florida, United States - Lox_Sample_4.2 | ecosystem: Environmental > Terrestrial > Soil > Wetlands | place: USA...
CACGCTTTCGCGACCGGCGACGCGGAATCATTGACGATGGCGAGCGTGAGCGCGCCGCATGCGCGCGCCACTTCCGCGCTGCACAACAGATCGGGGCTTTGGCCGGATTGCGAGATCACGATGAACAGGACGCCGCGCATGTCCTGCTTCGCGCCATAGACGGTGAACACGGACGGCGCCGATTCGCTGGTGATCAGCGAGAGCCGCGTTTCGATGAGGTAGCGCAGATGCGTGCCGACATGGCCGGAACTGCCGCGGCCGCACACCACGGCAAATCGCGGCTGGAATGCTGCAATGCGCGCCACCGCTGGCACTATCGAATGCTCTGTCGCGAGCAACTGCTCGGCCCGCTCCGGAATTTCCGCGACCTCGCGTGCCATCGCGGAGCCGTTCATCGTTTCGCGGTCCGGATTTCCGCAAGCGCGGCGCGCAGATTTCCGTCATGCCGGGCGAGAAGGCCCGGCGCGTCCGCCGCGCCCAAGGCGAGAAGGATCGCGGCTTTCACATCGCCCTGCGCGGTTGCCAGAAATGTCTCTGCCTCAGCGATGGAGCACCCGGCAATTTGTGCGACGATACCCTTCGCGCGGCCTCCCAGTTTCGCATTGGTGGCGCGCATCTGCACCATCAGTCCGTCATGCACGCGGCCGAGCCGCACCATCACGGCCGTCGAAAAGAGGTTCAGCACGATCTTCTGCGCCGTTCCCGCTTTCATGCGCGTCGAACCGGCGATGATTTCCGCACCTGTGTTCGCGAGCAGTTTGTGGCGCGCAGCTTCCAGGAGCGGCGAGCCCGGATTGTTGGCGATGGCGATCGTCACCGCACCGGCCGCGTTTGCCGCGCGCAACGCCTCAACCGTGTACGGCGTGGTGCCGCTGGCCGCGACACCGACCACCACATCGTCGGCGCCGACCTTCGTGTCGTGGATCGCGCGCGCGCCGTCCTCGGCACGGTCTTCGGCGCCCTCACTGCTTTTCAGCAGCGCCGCCGTGCCGCCGGCCATCAGGAACACCAGCCGCTCGAACGGCCAGCTGAACGTGGGCGGCAGCTCCGCACCATCCTGCACGCCGATGCGCCCCGAAGTGCCTGCGCCGACATAGACAAGCCGGCCGCCGCGAGCCAGCGCCGTTGCCGCGTCTTCGGCCGCCTTGGCGATGTCGGAGACGATCGGCCCGACGGATGCGGCTGCCGCGAGCTGGCCTTCGTACATCGCCGCCACCAGGTCGAGAGTCGGCCAGGTGTCGAGCCCGCGATAGCGCGCGCTCACATGCTCGGTCGATGATGCGCCGGCGTTCGGGTCCTTCGTCATTCCGCCACGTCCTGCATCACCGGCCCTTCGATTGCGTGCCGCGCCAGCAGCAGTGCGCCGTCCAATGCATCGCCAAGCGCCGGTGAGATCATCGCCTGCGCCTCCGGCGCCATGAAGGGGAGCATCCGCGGCGCCAACCCGCCCAGCAGGGCGATGCGCGGCACGCCCTCTTTCGCGAGACTGTTCACGAGTTCATCGATGCGCGCCGCGCCATGGCGCACGATGGTGAGCGCGTGAAAGTCCTCCGCTTCGGCGTGGCGGATGACGATGGGCGCCAGACCCGCGTAATCGGTTGCCGTGGCGTCCGCCGCCCATTCGACGATCTCGAACGGATCGCCGTGAAAGTGCTGCAGCAGTTCGGAAGTCATCGGCGTCATCGAGGCAAGCCCGTCATGGGCGCGAAGCGACGCGCGAATGGCCGACAATCCGATCGCAGCGCCACTGCCTTCATCCGAAATCGGAAACCCGTAGCCGCCGAGGCGGAATTCGCCATTGCGCGTGAACGCCAGTGCGACGCTGCCCGTACCGACGACAATTACGCCGCCCTCCTGCCCCGCATGCGCGCCAAGGCAGGCGATCGTCGCATCGTTCACAAAACGAACGGAGCGGAAAGGGCTGGGCTGCGCCGCAAGAATGCCGGCGAGATTCTTGCGGCCGACGCCGGCCAGACCGATCACGGCATCGGCCTCGGCCAAGGCATCGGCCGGCAAACCGGCATCGGCGAGCGCGGCCACGCAGGCAATTTTCACCGCCGCCAGGGATTGCTCGATGCCAAAACGCACCGCGGCCGGAGGACCGGCGCCTTCGCCCAGGGTGCGGCCGGTGCCATCGGCGATGCGGGCGCGGCAGCCGCTGCCGCCGCCATCGACACCTATATAATAGAGTCCGCGCGCCGGGTTCCCGTTTTGCTCTATCATGCTCGAACCAGCGATTGGCCGACCGTGCTGCCGGTGTTCGGCTTTTGTGAGGCGGTTTTCGTCTTGAGCCATTGTCAGGAGTTTTGAATTAACTGGACAGACAAACGCGCCGGATCGTGGACATGGCTGCGCCTCTAGATAACGCCCGAAAGGCGATTCTCGCCGACCGTATCTTCGACGGATTGCGCTGGCATGACCATGCCGCCGTTCTCGTCCATGATTCGGTCATCGAGCGGATTGCGGGCTGGGATGCCGTCCCCGACTCATTCCTTCAGCATCGTATCCCCGCCGGCGGGTTTCTGGCGCCGGGATTCATCGACCTGCAGGTGAATGGCGGCGGCGGGATTCTGTTGAACGACGATCCGTCCGCCGACGCGATGAGGACAATCGCGCGCGCCCATCGCGCCTTCGGGACGACATCGTGCCTGCCCACCTTCATCACCGACACGCGCGAGAAAACGAAGGCCGTGATCGCAGCGGCGCAGAGCATCGTCGGCAAGAACGGTGTTCTCGGACTCCATCTGGAAGGTCCGTTCATCAATCCGGCGCGCGCAGGAATCCATCGGCGCGAGCACATCGCTGTGGCGGACATGAGCGATGTCGAATGGCTCTCGCAGTTGGGAAAGATCGGCCATTCGCTGATCACGCTGGCGCCGGAGCGCGTGCCGGACGGTTTCATTCGCGAACTCGCGGCCAGTGGAATTCGCGTGGCGGCCGGCCACAGCGAAGCCGGCGCCGTTGACATGCAGCGCGCGGTTCGCGATGGCCTCACCGGCGTCACGCATCTCTTCAACGCCATGCCGCCGATGAGCGGGCGCGCACCCGGCATCATCGGAACCGCTCTCAGCGAACCGCGCCTGACCGCCGGTCTCATCGTCGACGGCATTCATGTCGATCCGGTTTCCGTGCGTGCGGCGTTTGCCGCGAAAGGTGCTCAAGCAATCGCGCTGGTGACGGATGCCATGCCCAGTGTGGGCGCGGCGGCGCCACCGGATTTCGACCTGCTGGGAACCCGCGTGCACCTTGAGGACGGCGCGCTGCGCGGCGACGACGGCACGCTGGCGGGCGCCCATCTCGACATGGCGTCTGCTGTGCGCAATGCCGTGCAGCTCGCGCACATTCCGCTCGAGGATGCGTTGCGCTCGGCCTCATCGACTCCGGCGCATTTTCTCGGACTGGAACAGGAGCGCGGACATCTGGTCGCCGGCGCCTGTGCCGACCTCGTCGCGCTGACCGACGATCTTCAGGTTCTTGCTGTGTGGACGGAAGGCAGTGAGTTCATTGTGCCCGATGCGCCACCCACGCGATTGCCGAAATAGATATTCTGCCGCCAGATTTCTAAATGGGGGAATTCAACATGAAGGAGAGCATCGTATGGCGAAAGACGATGATCTGGGCAGGATTCTCGCTTCTTCTTGCTAGTATCTGTTTTTTTTCTAGCGGCTACCTAGTCGGATGGCTGACGTACGCACCACCCACCGCGTACAAGTCTATAGTAGGGATGATTAGCCGTGTGGCTCTTCTAGCTTGGCTTGCCAGTCTCATCGCGGCGCCCTTCTTCTTGCGGTGGCGTGCCCTCTGGCTCCTGGCAACAGTTCCACTGGCCCTCTACTGGCTGTACCAAATTGTTCTATTGAATGAGGCGTGTGGAATTGCACACGAGTGTTGATTTCGTGCTGAAGCAGCTGGAATGCGCATCGTGTCAACGATAAAAGCACTGATGATGTAATCCATGAGTGCGACGGAATCTGGAAATTTCTATCGCGCCCGGCTTGGCGCGGCACCCGCGCGGCCGGGACTTTCTGGCGACGCAAGAGCGGATGTGTGCATCGTCGGCGGCGGATTTACCGGCGTCTCGGCGGCGCTGCATCTCGCGACGCTTGGCGCACGCCCGTTGCTGATCGAGGCGGAGACGATCGGCTTCGCCGCGTCGGGGCGCAATGGCGGGCAGATTCACACCGGCTACCGCCAGACGCAAGCTGAGCTCGAGCGGTGGCTTGGAACGGCGCACGCGCGCGATCTCTGGCGCCTGTCCGAGGAAGCGAAGTTGCTGCTGCACGAACTGGTGGATCGTTACGCCGTCGATTGCGCGCTCAAGAGCGGACTGGTGATCGCCGCCGATGATCGCGCGGCCATCAGGCCATTGGCGGACGAAACGGAATACCTGCAGACGCACTACAACTATGCCGCGCGAATGATGGACGCGGACGAAACCGCGCGCGAGCTCGGCACGCGCGTCTATCCCGCGGCCCGGTTTGACGCGGGCGGCGGCCATCTGCAGCCGCTGGCCTTCGTGCGCGCCATCGCGGCGGCAGCGGAGCAGGCCGGCGCGCGCCTCTGCGAACACACGCGCGCGCAATCCATCGAGCGCTCGCCGCGCGAAATTCGCGTCGTTTGCGAAGCCGGCACCATCGTTGCCGATCATGTGATTGTTGCCTGCGACGCGTTTGCAGGCCTGCTCCTGCCGGAGCTTGCGCCCTATATCGCCCATGTCGAGAGCTTCATGACCGCGACCGAACCGCTGGCCGATGACCTTTACGCGGCCGTGCTGCCGAACGACTCCGCCGTCGCCGACACGCGCCACGTGCTCGACTATTTTCGCAAGAGCGAAGACAGGCGCATGCTGTTTGCGGGGCGCGAAACCTATTTCACGATCCCGCGCGACATTGCCGCCATCGTCCGGCCGCGCATGGAACGCGTGTATCCGGGCTTAAGGACCGTCCGCACCGAATACGCGTGGAGCGGCACCGTCGGCATCACGCGCACGCGCATGCCGCATGTGGGGTGCTTGGGCGAGCGCGTGCTGTTCGCCCATGGCTATTCCGGCCAGGGCGTCGCGCACGCAAATCTTTGCGGCAAGCTGCTCGCCGAGGCAGTTACCGGAAATCCGGAACGCTTCGAAATTCTCGCGCGCGTTCCCGCAAAGCGGTTTCCCGGCGGCGCCTGGCTCCGCCGCCCGTCGGTCACCGCCGGACTGGCCTGGTACAAGCTCGTCGATTATTTCTGAACAGGCCCGAGCTATTGCTTCAAAAACAAAAAATCATAATCCACGACCGCCTGTTTCTTGCATCCACCGTAGATGGCTATGCCATGAAAGGTCCTCGCGATGAGATCAAATGCCTGGTCGACTGTCATGTCTTGGATGGCGGGGGGTAGATGCGGGTAACCCTCCCTGAGCCCAGTGTCGGGGGGCACCAGAAGATGGTCATCAATGCTTCGCGCGAAGTGAATTCCAAGGGTGCGCATTCCATTTCGAACATTGACGTCGTCCACAACGGCGTCCATGGCATCCTGCGCATTGAATTGTTCATACGGGCCGAGTTTGACCCGAGAAATCCGCATGTTCAGCATCGCGCGAGGAATGTCTTCGCCGACTATTATCTTCACCACTCCGCTTGGCCTTTCAAAAGCATGGACGTGGGAATCAGCCTGAAATAGCAGTTGAACGGCCAAAAGACCTTGCGCATCGCCTGACACATTGGTCAGCGTTACTTTTGGAAATGCTGTGGAATAACTCCGACAAGCGGCCGAGCCAAAGTACATTCTGCCGACGACACCCTGACCCAAGACCTGTTTGACACTGTCTAACACGACCTGTTCGTCGTCGGTTTCAAAACTGGGATTCGCGACTTGGGCCGACGCGATGCCAGCGTGCGTCGTCAGAAAGAGTGCGAGACCCAACAGCAACCTGGCCATGGCCTGTCCCCCTTAAGATATGTGGCGACAGGATACACATTTCCCACGCGGGACTCATCTCGCGTTATGAATTGCGACGCTATTCAATCCGCATCGGCTGGGTGTCGTGCGACAGCGACGGCGAGAACAGATCCTCCAAACTGTCGAGCGCGCCGTTCCAACCCTCGCCATGGCTCTTCGCGCTTTCCGGATTGTCGAGGAGGGCGTGGGTCAGTGTCAGTTCCGTGCCGCCGGCGATGGCGCGCAGCACGATCTCCAGGGTCGACTCGCCGGGATCCTCGATGCCGCCCGTCCAGCGCCAGCTCATCTTCACGCGCTCCGGCGGGACGAGTTCGAGAAACGCGCCGAAGCTTTCGTGCTCGATACCATCCATGGTGCGGAAGCGCACGCGAAAGCGGCCGCCGATGCGCGCATCCATCTCGGCGTGAAGGACGGGACCGGCATCGGGCCCCCACCAGCGGCTGACGCCTTCCGGCGTGACCAGCGCCTCGAACACGATCGACGGCCGCGCCCGGATGTGGCGCACCAGAGTGACGCTCGTCATTTGCCGTCCTTTCGCGCCGCCGCCTCTTTCGCTTCTGCATAGATCGTGAGCCGGTCGAGGCTCGCGGACCAGAACCGCTCGTAGCGCCGGAGCCATGCCATCGCCGCGCGCATCGAGGCGGGCGACAGCTTCACCGTCACGACGCGCCCGGATTTCGTGCGGGTGATGAGGCCCGCATCGTCGAGGATGTCGAGATGCTTCATCACCGCCGGCAGCGTGATCGCAAGCGGCTCAGCGAGATCGCTGACGGAGGCACCCTCCGCCGCGCGCTCGAGCCGCGCCAGGATGGCGCGGCGCGAGGGATCGGTCAGTGCGCCGAAGATGCGGTTGAGCTTTTCCGTCCGGTTCAAGGGCTGTGATGCTCCATGGAAGCGGGCGTTCCATCCGACCACCTGCCGACCGGGATATAGAATGTCGTGACGGGATCGATGCCATCCGAATGGGCGAAGACCGGCGAACCCTCGACGTTTGCGCCCCATGCGGCCCCGGGCATGCGCGCCACCCAGAACATCAGATGCGGATGCCAGTGGCCGTCCTGCTCGGAGACGAACTGGCTCTTCGACATCATATAGGACATGGCGCCGGCCGCAGGCGGCGTGTTCGCGGCAACGGAGCTCTTCGAACGCCGCGCCATCTCCTCGCGTGACAATCCGCCAAGCGCCCAAGTCGTCCGTTCGAGATGCGCCGGCAGCACCGATTTCACGGCCGCCGGGTTGAAGCAGATGGGAGCGCGCCGCTGCGGGCCCCAGAATCCGGGATCGTCAAAGGGAGAGGTCCATGCGCGCTCGACCAGGCAGACGAAGCCGTTGGTGCCGTGCACGGCGATCTCGTATCCGTGAGCTCCCAGAACCCTCACCTCGGCGCTGCCCGAGATGGCGGGCGGCGCCGCACTGCGCGCCACCGCGATCTCCTCGGCCGCCGGCATCATATATTCGGCGAGCGGCGCCATGCTGGTCGGCATTTCGCCGGTCGCAGCAAACGTCGGCCCGGCGGACAGAACGAGTGCTGCAAATGGAATCACACGGAAAATCGGAAGTGTCATGCCCCTCTCCAATACTTCACCAATCGGTAAAGTATTGCGCGGGCCGCTGCGGCCGTCAATTCGCGGCAATCGCATCTCACAGATGTTTGAAGGCCGCCAAAGAAGGACCCGGATGTGATCTGTCTGGCCGGGACATTGCCGACATTTCACACATGCATCCAATCAATTTCACAATGACTCCACGGCGTTAACCGGCGTGACGTATTTGGCTGTTACGAGCTAGACTCCACCAAAGCCAGTGTCGGAGGGACGCCCATGAGATCCTTTTGTGCTCTCGTATTCGGCTTCCTGCTCACCACCGTTCCCGCCTCGGCCATGTCGGTCGTCATTCTCGATCCCTATCTCGTCAATCCCGGCAATCTGGGCAATCTGAAGCTGAAGACCTTCCTCGCCGGCGATCCCGATCTCGCGAATTTTGAGGCCTCCGCGCTCGCCGAGGACGGCGTTGCCGCCGGCATCGTGCTTGTCGCCACCGACACCAATGCGCCCGTCACGTTCGAAATCCAGAACGTCGGCGGGCTTGTGCCTTACACCGACGATTACCTGAAGCATGCGCCGGTTGCCGGGGAATCGTCCCTCACGGTCAGCAACCTCTTCAACATCGGCGGAACCTTCTACGCCGCGGCGCTGTTCGAAGCGCCGGCCACAGCACCCTCGTCACAGGGGCAATCCTTCGCCTCCGGCGTGACGGCATCGCAGTCGGCCAATCAGCTGGCGGCCAACGTCAACCTGGTGCTGCCGCCGGTCGTTCTCGTGCACGGATTGTGGGGCGATTCGACCAGCCTGTCGGACGTGCAAGACTATCTCGATGGCACGGGCCACTGGTTCAAGCCGTATGTCGCGCCGATCTGCTATTCGAAGTTTCTTGCCTTCGATGCGAAAAACGATCCGCTCAGCAACGGAAAGGATCCGTGCGAAGTCACGTCGCGTGACGCGCTGGAGACGGAAATCAACTCCATGCTGGCGACACTCGATGGCGATCGCGTATCCGCTGGGCGCGTCGATCTCATCGTGCACAGCATGGGCGGGCTGGTCTTACGCAATTACGCCTCGCAAAAGGGCTACGCCTCGTTCCGCAACGGCACGCTGGGCCAGTTCCACACCACAACGACGCTCAACACGCCGGAGATCGGCTCGAAGCTCGCCAATTTCCTCATCAAGCATCGCGACGACACGCGCCAGGCGTCGCTCTTCACGACGGCAGGTGCGGTGTATGAGGCCGCCTGCGGCGATGCCGATGTCAAAGCGTGTTTTGCCGGCCTCGGCTATCCGCTCTACGCACCAAGCCTCTCGGTCCAGAGCGGCGCCGTCCATTCGCTCGAGCCGAACAGCAAGAACCTCACCAATCCCGCGCTCGCCGGCCCTGATGTCGCAAACACGCAATGGCTCGCGGTGTCCTCGCTCGCGCCCGGCAACAGCGCGCTGGCAGCCGGCGTCAACACGCTGATCGCCGCGCTCTATTCCGATCCCAACAGCGCGCCCGACATCAATTCCATCCTCAAGACCAAGCAGAACGACGCAATCGTAACGCTCGACAGCCAGACCAACGGCGCTGTACCGGGCCAGGTCGTCACGGAGCAGAAGCTTTCGCACACGTATCTCGTTGGCAGCCTGCTCAATCTGCTGACCTTCGGACAGCTGGATGACGACAACGTGTTGCAGGATACCGGCACGGCGAAGATCGCCGCCTGCTGGCTTCAGACCGCGGGCACCGGGTCATGCTTCACGCCGGGTGGAAATGAAACGACGGTGGCTTCGACAACCATTCCGAACGTCAAGGTGATCGACGGCATCCGCATCACGGCGCCGCAAACCGTGGAATTGGGAAAGCCATTCGAGATCGCCGTGCGATCGCTCGTTCCAGGTAGCATGCCGAAGCTGGCGGTGTTCCAGAAGGGCAACTTAGGTGCGACGAAGACCGTCGCGGTGAAACGGGTTCGCGTGGCCGGCAACACGGCGTACGCGACGGTGACGCCGATGTTCCCCGGCACGGTGACCTTCGGAATCGGCGCGCGCTTCGATGGCGCGGTGGCGCTGCAAAAAGTCCAGCTGAACGTGCGCGTGCCGGCGACGCCGCCGCTCGCCTTTCAGGCCAACACCCTGCCGCGCCTCGTGCTGGTGCTTGGCGACAACACCCGCGTTGTCACGCCAAGACCGGTCGCGATCTACGCGGCACCGGTGGGACAGGTTTACCTGAGCAGCGATCTCGTGCGCTATCGCGTGGTACAAAGCACCGGCGCGCCTGTCGTCCGGATTTCGCCGGATGGCGCGATCGAGGCGCTGCATCCAGGTACCGCGACGATCGAAGGCCGCTTCGGCAAATCGGTCGACCATTTCACGGTGATCGTCCGGGCACAGAATCAGTAAGCGCGGGCGACTGCCTGAAACATCGTAGTCGGACCGCTCATTGCCAACATGTAATCCGGGGTTCACTTCAGCGGCCGCCGGGGGCGGGCTAGGGTTCATCACGGTCATCGTCGGGGGATAACCATGACCACCATTCGCCCATCAACACGCTTGCGTTCCGCGTGTGCTCTCGTCGCGCTGCCGGTCTTGATGATCGCTTCCGGCAACGCGATCGCGGCTGGCTATTCGTATCATACGCTCCACAACTTCGGTGGTCGCAATGCAGGGCGAGATCCCGAGGCCGGTCTCATCGAAGATGCGGGCGGTGCGATTCTTTTTGGAACCACATCTGTCGGCGACACTTTCGCCGGTGAGGTCTTCGAAGGCGTGAACGTCGGGGGCACTTGGAAGATCACAAGAATCCACAAATTTCCGACCGGCAGCACCAAAGATGGTTCTACTCCGTACGCTCCTCTCATCGAAGACAAGAACGGCGCCCTCTACGGCACGACCTGCCAAGGCGGCAAATATTACGATCCGGATCTGGGCCAATATGGCGGTGTGATTTTCAGCCTCACCTACCAGGGAGGCACATGGTCGGAGAAGATCATTCACAATTTCGGTAAGTACATCACTGGCCCCAACAGCGAGCAATGCCCGATGACAGGGCTGACCTACCATGGACAGAAAGAAGGCGACCTCTGGGACCCCGATGTCAACGCGGTTTACGGGACGACGTCCGCCGGTGGCAGCGACGGCAACGGTGTTGTGTTCAGACTCAAGTACACAGGTTCCGGGTGGAACTACAAAGTCATCCACACTTTCACCAGCGGCTTCTATCCCAACGAACTGCAGTTGGACAGTTCAGACAATTTGTATGGCTCGACCGTGGGAGGCGGGAAGTATGGAGGGGGGACTCTCTACAAGCTGACCTACGGCACCTGGAAGGAAACGACGCTGCACAATTTCTGCGCCCAGGACGGCCCCACCGGCTGCACGGACGGTGCCTTTCCGGTCGGCAGGCAGTGGCGTGACAGCAACGAGAATATGTATGGGACAGCGGCGTGCGGCGGCAGTGGGGCTGGATTGGGCATCTGTGTCGACGGCGTTACCGGTGGGGGCGTTGTCTATGAATATACATCGGACGGAACCTACGAGGTGCTCTACAATTTCTGTTCGCTGGCCAAGTGCGTCGATGGCGCCAATCCTTCGTCCGGAATGATCATGGACAGCTCCGGCATTCTGTATGGAACATTTGGGGCCTCGACATACAGCGGCTCCGACACCACCAAGGAAGGCGCGTTCGAATTGATTCCGTCCGGCGATACCTGGACGGAATCCGTGATCGCCACGCACACTGGCCTGACCAACCCGCTTCGACTGGATCCTTCGAACGGTTTTCTGTATTCGACATGCCCGCAGTGCGGGGGAGACGGCTCTGTCTTTGTTCTCGAACCGGATTGATTTCGTCCGGCACCCACCGGATTTCAGCAGCGGCCGCTGATCGCGACCGATCGCCCGAGCGCCGCCCGCATGAGTTCCGACACCATCAAAGCGCCGTAGCGTGCATCGGCGTGCGCATTGTACGGGTTTCGGCAGAACAGGGTGGAACCTTACCGGTTGGCCGAAGAATTCATTTCTGACGGCGAGACTATCCGCTGTCGTAAACTCCGCAGGCCAGCCGACGAAGAAGGCACTATGTCGTTCGGCGACTCGCTCGACAAGGTTTCGGCCGACGGCCCGCTGGAGAGCGCCACAGCCTGATTGCCCGCCGCGCCGTTCCATCGAACACCGGCGGCCGTCGATCTAGAGATTGCCGGCTCCCCTGCAAAGCCTGCTACGAAAAATTGATGAAGATCGATGAACGCATCCCCGGCGGCTGGAAAACGTGCCATAATCGGTGCCGCTTGCATCTGGATCGAGAGCGGGAGGCGCGTACCGTGAACCTCAAAGCCAAATCGTCTGTTGGCAAAATCGCCCTGACATGCACGTGTGCCATTTTGTTGGCCGCAACGGCGGTCTCGTTCGCGCAAGCCCGCACCGTCAAGATCGTGCACAACTTCACCGGCGGAAGTGACGGCGGAAATCCCGTCGACGGCTTCGTGATGAACCCGACGGGCGTTCTCTACGGCACGGCTGCGTCCGGCGGCGATTCCGGTCTCGGCGTTGTGTTCCGTGTTGGCGCCAACGGAACCGAGAAGGTGCTGCACAGTTTCGCCGGCGGCACGGATGGCGCGGCACCGAATGGCGGCGTGATCCTGGACGCGAACGGCACCCTCTTCGGCACGACCACCGCCGGCGGCGCGTCCGGCGCGGGAACGGTGTTCGAATTGCGGGGCACGAACGAGCACGTGCTGTACAGTTTCGCCGGGGGCACGGATGGCTCCGATCCGCAGGCCGGCCTCGTCATGGACGAAGCGGGAAATCTTTACGGCACGACCGCTTCGGGCGGAACGTCGGGCAACGGCACGGTGTTCGAACTCGTCGCACCCACGAAGAAGGGTGGCAAGTGGAAGGAGCGCGTGCTGTACAGCTTCGGCACGGGTACCGACGGCGCCACGCCCATCAGCCGCGTCAACTTCGATGCGGCGGGCAATCTCTACGGCACGACATCGGTCGGCGGCGACAATGGCTACGGCACGATCTTCCAGTTGAAGCCGGGCACCCCCTGGACCGAGACCGTTCTGCACAGTTTCCAGAATGCGGATGACGGCGCCTATCCCTATGCCGGCTTCATCTCCGACGCGGCGGGAAATCAATATGGCGCCGCCACGCAAGGAGGCACGGCCGGCGGCGGCACGATCTTCATGCTCGCGAAAGGCACCCTGAAATTCAGCGTGCTGTACAGCGTGCCCGGATGGGGCATCTCGGGGAGTTTCCGCGACCTGCTGCTCGATGATGCGGGCAATCTCTACGGCACGACGCATTGCGACGGCGACGACAATGCCGGAACCGTCTTCAAGCTCGCGCCGTCCGGCGGCAACTGGACCTACACCCTGCTCTACACCTTCACCGGCGGAACCGACGGCCAGTTCACGATCAGCAATCTGGTCCTGCGGGATGGCAAGCTGTTCGGGACGACGCAATATGGCGGCGCCAACGGTGCCGGGGTCATTTACAGGCTCACCCCCTAGATCGCTCCGATCCCGGCGCAAGACCTACGGATTCAGATTCCACCAGTCGAGCCAGGTTGGTTCGTTCTGCGTACCGATGGTGCCCAGATAGGCGCCGATATTCCTGACATCGGTCTTCGTCACGCAACCTTTGAAGGATGGCATGCCGCCTTCCTTGGCGTCGCCCTGAAGCACGGCTTCAGAGAGGTCGCCCTGCTCGGCGCCCACGATATTCGGACCCATGGCGCCGCCGGCCGAATTGCCATGGCAGCCCGAGCAGTTGAATTCCAGGAACGCGCGGCGGCCTTCGCCGACGGCGTCGAGGTGGCCGCGGATGGCCGTCGGACACTTCATGGCTTGCGCCTCGAGCGGCACGAAGGCGAGGCTTGCGAAGGCGGCGAGCAGCAGGAATTTCGGGCGCATGATGATGTCTACTCCTTCAATGTGCAGACGTCGGGGACCGCGCACCGGAGGCGGATGCCGCCAGTGACGGTTCAACGATCGGAATGTTGTAGTCTCTGAGAATGGCGGCGATTTTTTCCGCGTTCCTGTCGAACGCCGCTTGCAGCGTTTCCTTCAGTGCGGTGTCGGTGCTGCGGACCGCTGCAGCCATCGGGAAGGTGAATGCCAGACCGGGCGAGGAAGGATCCGCGCTTATCGCTTCGAGCTTCAGCGCGGTCCCGTAGGGCTTGGCGAAATATCCGGCGAACGGACCCCATACCAGCGCGACATCGATCGAGTTTTGCGCCACGGCGTCGATGATCTTCGCTTGCGGCGCGTCTTCCGCGCTGTCCCACGGCGAGAAGCCCGTGATGTTGTTCGTGATGCCGCGGCGCGCCAGCGCCATGGCCGGCGGCGGATTCACGTCACCGCCGGTGATGAGCTGCAAGCCGATGCGCGCCGACTTCAGCCATGCATCGTCGAAACCGGCAAAGTGCCGATGGTCCGCCGTGCGCGTCACAGCGACGTAGGTCGAGGTAAACCAGGGGCGCGTCGTTGCGACGGCAGGGAGCGATGCGGGCAACGATGCGGGAACGCTGATCACCACATCGCATGCACCGGCCAGCAATGTGCGGTTGAAGAAATTGCGCCGCTGCGGTGCCCAGGCATAGCGCAGCGACCTGTGCAGATCCGCAGCCAGCAAATCCGCGATCCGGTTTTCGAACCCGTCGAGCTTGCTGCTCGAGTAGGGAAGATTGCCCGGATCCGCGCAGACGGCGAGTGTGGCGCCGGTGTTTGCGGTTTCGGCCCGAGCGGCCGGCGTCGCCGCAGCGAAGGAAATGGCGGTGACGGCGAGCAACCGTCTGACGAGTTGAGCGCGCATGCTTCCAGCCCGACCGGTTACGGCAGCTTGAACACGTGCACGACGCCGCTGTTGGCGCCGCCCGGCGACCGCGCGCCATGGCCCTGCAAGAACTTGTTTGCCGCTACGGCGTAGGGCGAGTCGCTCGGCGGAGTTTGCGCGGCCGCGTCTCCACCCCAGATGGATTTGTTCGGACAGGCACCCCCGGCCAATCCACCGGCCAGGTATCCGAGCCCCGTCATGATGGCGACGCGCTGATGACCATCGGGCCCGGTGTAGGTCATCGGATTGGAAGTGACGCCGCACTCCAGAACCGTGTCGAACAGCAACTGCCCGCTGGTCGCATTCACCGCTTTGAAATGCCGGTCGAGCGTTCCATAGAAGACAAGATTGCCCGCCGTGGCCAGAACCCCGCCGTAAAGTGCAAGCGGCTCCGGATCGCTCCATACGGCCTTGCCCTGCGAAGGATCCCACGCAATCAGCGCACCCATATTGGCGCCGCCCGGGTAAAGGCTGATGGCATTGCCGACGAAAGGCGTGCCAGCTAGATAAAGCGCCAACATGGGATAGAGGTTCTGGCAGAAATTGATCGCCGGAATGTAGAAGAGTTTGGTGGAAAGCGAATAGGCCGCCGGCTCCCAATCCTTGCCGCCCAGCGCCGACGGACAATCGCCGTTGGTGACGACACCTTGGTGCGTTTGTTCAGCCTCGACAAGTTGTGGGAGGCCGGTGGCCAGATCGACACCCGTGGCCCAGCTCACGCCGCTCGGCGCAAACACGTTGGCGCTGAGCACGCGGCCCGTCTTGGCGTTCAGCATGTAGGCGTAGCCGTTCTTGTTGAAGTGCATAACGACGTGCGCGGTTTTCCCATTGAAAGGAACGTCGGCGACGATGTTCTCGTTGATCGCGTCGTAATCCCAATTGTCATGTGGCGTGAGCTGATAGGCCCATATCGCTTCGCCGGTCTCCGGGTCGCGGGCGATAATGGCGCTCGACCATTTGTTGTCGCCCGGCCGCATGTCGGGGTTCCACACGCCCGGCTGCGCGGTGCCGTAGAACAGCAATTTGGTTTTCGGATCGTAGGTCAGCCAGCCCCACACCGTGGAACCGCCCTGCTGCCACATATTGGTGGGCCAGGTGGACTTGCCGAGATCGGTGCCTTGATCCTTTGCGTAATACGGATGGAATTTCGGGCCGATCAGAACGTCTTTGTCGGGGCCGGTGTTGTAAGCCTTCCAGACCGGCAGGCCGTTGTTGAGATTGAGGGCCTGAATCCACCCACGAACGCCCAATTCGGCGCCCGAATCGCCAACGATCACGTTGTTGCCGACGATGATCGGCGCGCCGGTCAGCACTTCGCCAACCGTCGGCGAGGCGATGGCGGTCTTCCACACCTGCGTGCCCTTTGTGGCGTCCACCGCGACGACGTGGCCATCCAGGGTCGCGTAGACGACCATCCCGTTGGCATACGAGGCGCCGCGATTGACCACGTCGCAACACGCAACACCGCGCGCATCGCCATTGGTGTGCGGATCGAACACCCAGAGCTGGGTCCCCGGCCTGGTCAGATCCATGGCAATGAGTTTGTTGGGCCATGGCGTGACGACATACATGACGTTGTTCACGACCAGCGGATTGCCCTCATGGCTGGCGATCGCGTTGGTGGGAAAATTGAGCTCCTCGACCAGCGAGCCGACGTTGGACGTGGTGATCTCGCTCAAGGAGCTGTAGCGCGTGCCTTGCAGATCGCCGGATGGAGTGGTCCACGTGGCACCCGACTGTGCAAGAGCCGCGCATGGCGCGGCGAGCAGGACCAACAGCATCAACAGCGCGCGCAGGGACGCGCAGGCAAACGAGTTGCCGGTTTTCATGCGTTCATTTCCTTCTACTACAATACTGCGTCAAAATTGGTCGGCGCTTTACCAATGCGCGTGTTCAGAGGCGGCGAGTATGCCATCCCAACTTCGCTCGTGCGCAATTCCGCAGGCGATCGCTGGGCTCAGGCTTCCAGCACGCGCGTGCCGGAATTTATGGCTGCCCTGCCTATCACGTGCTGCCCCGCCATCGCGGCAAGCAGCCTGATCGCGCCCATAAACGTTGGGCCGCATTCGACCCGTCGTCGTCATTGGCAATCGCCGTTCAACAGAAGATAAACATCGACAATCGTTGTCAAGCGGAATGCGCCGTTTGATGTTGTTGAGATTGCGACTGACTCTTCTTGTCGCTTCTGCGTCAAAAGCCGCGAAAGACATTTCGCGGCGGATTCCAAACAAGAATGCCGTTCCTGCTCCGGGCCGAGAGGCTGAAGCCTCTTTCCTTCTTATGGTGGCTTCTCCTCAGGGCTTCGCCGGGAACGGCTTCCCGATAAGCGCACGGACACTTTCTGCGAGCATTGGCGCGATATCGATCGCGTTGCTGAGATGCGGAACGCTGTTGCTGGTGACAATCTGGGAGAACACTTTGGTGAGGCGCGGGTACGCATCTTCGGCGAAGATACCGTGGACTGCGAGGCAAATGGGCTTGGCCAGTGCGTACGCCTGCAAAGCCTGGGCGGCAACCAGCATCGTCGCACCTGTCGACACAATATCGTCCACAAGCACGGGAGTGCGGTTTACAAGGGCGATGGTGTCGCGAAAGCGCTCTCTAACCTCCCGATCTCCAAGCCTTTCCTTCTCCAAGACCGTGAAAGGAGCCCTGCAATCGCGGGCAATCTCGGATGCCCATTGTTCGCTCTCGGCGTCCGGACCTATGATGATGGGATCGGAGACATGGCTTTTGATCCACGACGACAGGAGCGGTGCCCCATGCATGATACATGTGGGGACCGAATAGATTTCTGAAAGGCTCCTGTATCGATGCAGATGCGGGTCAACCGTCACCAGCCAATCAAAGCCTTTGGAAAGAAGCTTCGCAAATGTCCGCGACGTGATCGCTTCGCCAGGACGAAACCGACGGTCCTGGCGCATGTAGGCCAGATACGGCGCAATCAAGCCCACGCGGTTGGCGCCAAGATCGCGCGCAGCATCCGCTGCAAACAACAGCGGGACAGTGTTTTCGTTCGGATGTGCCAGCGTGCAGACGAATGCGACAGAGAGGCCGCGCACATCCGACTCGATCGCGAGATGCGTTTCACCATCGGGAAAAGCCGTGGCGGTCAGGTGTCCCAGTTCGGCCGGCAGATGGCGGGACAGCGCTTCCCCGAACGCTTCATTGCCAGGCAGAGGAATAATCAGCGCTTCGCTCATGAGATGACAAAGATGTCGGGATTGGTGCGCGCATAGGCAAGCGCATACTCCAGTTCGCCCGGCGCTTCCGCGTAGACCGTACAGAGCGGTTGTCCGGCAACGACGTCGTCCGCCAGATGGACATGGAGCCGAACACCGGCGCCTTTCCCTTCAGGCGCTCCGGCCAGCTTTGCCAGCCGCGCAATCCTGCGATTGTCGATCGCGCCAAGCCTTCCGGATCTTGTCGCTGGCAAGTCGTGGCGATGCTCTGCCAGTTTCGGCACGCGCATGCCGCCCTGCGCCGTGCAAATCCGCTGAAACTTGGTCCACGCTCTTCCATCGGCGAGAACTTGGGCCGCCAGGCTTGCACCTGCGTGCTGCTTTGCCGCGCCCGCCAGTTCGAGAAGCGAACCGGCAAGCGACACTGCCCGCTTGCGAAGATCTGCCGGCGCGTCAGCTTCGTTCTTCAACACCGAAAGCACGTCCAACGCCTCCAGCGCGGGCCCTATGCCGCGCCCCACGGGCTGCTCGCCATCAGTGACGATGACTTGTGCCTTGATGCCGAAGCCTTCGGAAACATGCAGCAGCGATTGCATCAACGCCGCCGCCGCCTCTCGGGTCCGCACCTTTGCTGTAGGGCCGACCGGCATGTCGAGCACGAGATGCGTTGCGCCGGCCGCGATCTTTTTCGACAGCACGGACGCAACCATCTGGCCTTCGGTATCGATCTCGAGAGCTCTCTCCACGCGGATGAGGATGTCATCGGCCGGGCTGAGCCGGACGGCGCCGCCCCACACAATGCAGCCACCTTCCTGCTCCACGACGCGATGAATGGCCTTCGTATCGAGCTCGATGGGAGCAAGCACTTCCATGGTATCGGCTGTCCCCGCCGGCGAGGTGATGGCGCGCGACGACGTCTTTGGCATCGTCAGGCCGAGTGCCGTAACGATCGATACGATAATGGGCGTTGTACGGTTGCCGGGAAGCCCTCCCACAGAGTGCTTATCGACGACAATGTCGGCGTCCCAGGAAAGGCGATCGCCGACACTTACCATCGCTCGAGTCAGCGAGAACACCTCCTCCGGCGAAAGCGGTTTGGCGGCGCACGCCGTCAGAAACGCGCCGATCTCGACATTGGAATAGCGGCTGTCTGCGATGTCGCGGATGATGGCGTACATGGAATTGCCCGCGAGCCTGTGTCCGAAGATGCGGCTGCGAACGAGACTCAACGATTCGATCGGCTCGGCATGCGAAACAGAAAGGTCCTGGCCCTCTTTGAGATCGAGGCGAAGCCAAGCCTCCTCCGAAAGGGCTGCGTCGCATGCATCGACCAAATTCCCGATGACCTGATAGAGGGTCGCAATGACATGCTTGCCGTTGGCGCGGAGAAGCACACGTGTATGCGCCTCGAAACCCTCCGCCCGGCAGACGGGACATTCCTTGTGCAGGAAAATTACGGCTTCCGAGTGCGTATCCACCCCCAGACGCCGGGCTCTCAGGAAGTGGGCGCCGCTGCCGGTTGCGCTCATTGGAGTAAAACCTTTTGATTTTGTTCAGCAACGACGCAAGTCCAGTGCAGCTCTTCTTCGATGCGGTGACGCAGTGCGTCTGCGGCGACCGGCTCGCCATGCGTAACAAACGTGATCTTCGGAGCGCCGTGGACATTTCTAAGCCAGCGCATCAACTCATTCTGATCGGCATGCGCCGATAGCGCATCCAGATTATGCACCTCGGCGCGAACCGGAACGTACCCACCGAAGATCTTCACGGTCTCGGCGCCATCGACCATTGCCGCCCCGCGGGTACCCGCGGCCTGGTATCCCGCAAAGAGAATCGTATTTTTGGACTCTGGTGCGTAATGCCTGAGATGGTGAAGCACGCGTCCGCCGGTCGCCATGCCGCTCGCGGAGATGATGACCTTCGGGGAAGGATCGGCCGTCAGCGCCTTGGACTCCGCGGCTTCGCGTACGTAGTGGACGGCGGCGAACATGGCGCGAGTCTCAGCGGGACTAAGCCTGTGATCGGCCGGGTGAGCGCTGAAGACATCGCTGGTATCAATGGCCATCGGACTGTCAAGATAAAGCGGCAACGTCGCAGAAATCCTGCCGTGTGCCTTCAGCTGATGAAGATAATATAGAAGCAGTTGCGCACGGCCGACGGCGAAGGCCGGCACGATCAGCGTCCCGCCACGGCCAATGGTGTTTCCGATCATTGCAGTCAGCGTGTCTTCGACATTTGCCGAAGCGTGCAGGCGATCCCCATAGGTGGACTCGACCAGTAGGTAATCGGCAGACGCAGGGGTCACGGGATCGAACATGAGTGGGTCAGCGTATCGGCCGATGTCTCCGGAGAATACGATCTTCGTTCCGTTCCACACGAGTTCGATGGAGGCCGCTCCAAGGATGTGGCCAGCGTGCCGGAAAACCACGGATGCGCCGCTGGCGATTTCCGTCGATCGATCGAAACCAGCCGGGTGCAAGAGCCGCAGGGCGCGGTCCGCATCCTCGATGCCATAAAGCGGCAACGCCGGCCTGTGCTTCGAGAAGCCATGCCGGTTGGCGAACTCGGCGTCCTTCTCCTGAAGGT
>Ga0335083_10003573_pt1 | contig 20073 bp, 20 predicted proteins | sample Lox_Sample_42_FD_206716 | JGI IMG/M metagenome (GOLD analysis project Ga0335083, IMG submission 206716) | Soil microbial communities from Loxahatchee National Wildlife Refuge, Florida, United States - Lox_Sample_4.2 | ecosystem: Environmental > Terrestrial > Soil > Wetlands | place: USA...
TTTTTCAATTCCTCGAGCGGCGGATGGAGGCGGTTCTGCGCCGCGATCCGGCGGCGCTTGCGTGGATCATTCCGCGCTCGATCGCGATCAAGGCGCGGGTGGTGAGCGCGGATGAGCGCGAAGGCGGCTTGCGGCAGATTCTCAACTTCGGGCACACGCTGGGACACGCCCTGGAAACCGCGACACACTACCAGCACTTCCTGCATGGAGAGGCGGTCGGATGGGGCATGATCGGCGCGACCATGCTGGCCGTGGCCCAGCGAAAACTGAGCGAGCGCGACGCGGCCCGGATCATACGGGTGGTTGCGGCGGTCGGCCCGCTGCCGCCGCTGCGGGGAATCCGCGCGCCGGCCCTGCTGCCGATTCTGGCCAGCGACAAGAAGGTGCGCGGCGGGCGAATCCTGTGGGTCCTGCCCCGCAGCATCGGCAAGACGGAGCGGGGCTTCGAGGTTCCGTGGCCGGTGGTGGCGCGGGCGTTCTCCGATCTGCCGCATGTGGCCGCCCGCGCCGGATTGAAGTCTTGAGCATGGCGATTGCGACTGAGAAGCAACCGATCGCGGGCACGCGCCCCGAAGGCGCTCGCAACGAACGCGAAGCCGCCGCGCGGGTCCGCGAGATGTTCACGCGGATCGCCCCGCGCTACGATTTTCTGAACCATCTGCTCTCGTTTTCGCTAGACCACGTGTGGCGGCGGAGGACGGCGAGGCGATTCCTGCATATTCTGGGGCGGCCCGATGCGCGAATCCTGGACCTCTGTTGTGGCACCGGAGACCTGGCGTTCGCTCTGGACCGCGTGCGCAGCGGCGCGAACCGCGGTCCGATTTTCGGCAGCGACTTTGTGGAGCCGATGCTGATCCGCGCGCGCGAGAAAGCTCAGAGCGAACATCGCGCTGTCGTCTTCGCGGCGGGCGACGCGCTGCATCTCCCCTTTCCGGACGCGAGCGTCGATCTGATCACGACCGCGTTCGGCTTTCGCAACTTGGCGAATTATGAAGAGGGCCTGCGCGAATTCGCACGTGTCCTGAAGCCGGGCGGGGAAGCGGGGATTCTGGAGTTCACGGAGCCGACCTCGGGTCCGATGGCCGGGCTCTTCCGCTTCTACTTCAAGAAGATTCTGCCGCGCATCGGCGGCGCGATTTCCGGCAATGCCGAGGCCTACAAATACCTGCCCGGCTCCGTTTCGAAGTTTCCGTCGCCGCCGGAACTTTCCGCGCTGATGGAGCGATGCGGTTTCCGCGAGGTCAAGATCGCCTCCTGGAACTTCGGCAGCGTGATTCTGCACTCCGCTCAGCGAAGCTAACTAACGCAGCCGGATGCAAGCCACCTCGGTTATCATGTTTCGGTCATGCCTGCCGATGCTCATTCACCGATCGATCTCCGCAGCGATACAGTGACGCGACCGACGCCGGCCATGCGCCGCGCGATGGCCGAAGCCGAAGTGGGCGACGACGTATACAGCGAGGACCCCACCGTCAATCGCCTGCAGGCCCGAGCCGCCGAAATCTTCGGACGCGAAGCGGCTCTCTTTTTCCCGTCGGGCTCGATGGCGAATCTGACGGCGATCAAGACCTGGACGCATCACGGCACGGAAGTAATCTGCGAGGCGCAGGCGCACATCTACCTTTACGAGATGGCGGGAATCTCCGCGATCGCGGGCTGCATGCCGAACACGGTTCCCGCGCCGGGCGGAATTCTGAGCTGGGATCTGATCGAGCCGCACATTCGCCCAAAGATCTACTACCGCGCGCAGACGGCGCTGATCGAGCTCGAAAACACGCACAACATGCACGGCGGCACGGTGTATCCGACGGAAGCGGCGGAGGACATCTGCGACCACGCGCACGAGGCCGGGTTGCCCGTGCATCTGGACGGCGCGCGCGTGTTCAACGCGTCTGTGGCGCTGGGGCGCAGCGTGGCGGAGATCACGCGCAAGTTCGACTCGGTGATGTTCTGCCTGTCGAAAGGGCTGGGCGCGCCGGTCGGGTCGATGCTGGTCGGCTCGCGCGAGTTCATCGAGAAGGCGCATATCACGCGAAAGCTTCTGGGCGGCGGGATGCGGCAGGCGGGCGTGCTGGCGGCCGCCGGACTGGTCGCGCTGGAAGAGACGCCGAAAACCCTGCACCGTGATCACGAGAACGCGCGCTACCTGGCGGAAGGCCTGGCACGAATTCCCGGGATATGGATCGATCCGAAGAAAGTGGTCACCAACATCTTGATCTTCGACGTTTCCGCCAGCGGCAAGACCGCGGCGGACGTGGTCTCCGCGCTGGGCAAACGCGGTGTGCTGAGCGGCGCGACGGGGAAATCCACAATTCGCATGGTGACGCATTTCGACGTGGACCGGGCGGCGATCGATCGCGCGCTGGCCATCGTCGCGGATGTCCTTGGCGCGGGCCGGGGCGCCACGCGCTCCGCGTCGTAGCGCATTCCGCTCGCCTGGCATCCGACCTTTCGCGCATATACAATCCCATACGTATCGGGAGGGTAACGCTGGTGCGATTCGCCGGACGAATCGTCTGGATCGCCATCTTTCTGACCGCAGCCGCGGGCGCGTTCCGCAGCCATGCTCAGCAACCCTCCGGCTCCGTGAATCCCGGCAATGATGTCCAGCCGGAGGCGCGGGTCCTGGTGACGATCGCGAGCCAGAAGGGCGGATCGATCGTGGTTCCGAATGCGAGCGCGATCTCGATTCGAGACAACGGGCGTCCGGTGCAGGGCGCCGAGCTACAGGCTGTGAAGGATGAACCCCTCGTGTTTTCGCTGCTGGTGGATACGAGCGGATCGATGCGCGCGATTCGTCCGACCGAAAACGACGCCGCGGAAAAGATCTTCATCGCCCTGGACAAGCCGGGGAACCAGGCGTATCTGAACCTGTTTCCCGCGGGCGGGAGCGGCGACCTCGACGGCCGCGTTGTCGACCTCGAGACCGCGCGACGCGAGATCGGCTTCAGCGGCCGGCGTGGATCGACGAACCTGTACGACTCGATCGGCGACGCGGTGCCGCTGTTGACGTCGAGCCGATATTCAAAGATTCCGCGGCGGGTGATCGTTGCGCTGACGGACGGCGACGACAACTCCAGCCGCACATCTTTCGGCGGCGCCCTGGGATCGCTGCAGCGCTTCGGAATTCCCCTGATCGGAGTCTACATACGCGATCCGAACTTTCGAAACGGCACGAATTCCAAGGGAGAAGCGAAAGAGAGCCGCAAGAATCTTCGGAATTTGTGCGAATACTCCGGCGGCGAGGAGATCGATTACGACGAGCCGGGCGCGTTCCTTGCGTCGATTCTCAGCTACCTCGACAACCAGTATCTGCTCCGCTTCGCGCCTTCGCCGGAGTCGCCGCACGAGCTTCACTCGCTGCAATTGAAATGCTCGCTGAGCGATTGCGCCGTCTCGGCGCCGGCGTGGTATTTCGCGCCGTAGGCGAGTTGGCCCAGCGCGTTTCCCGCTCTTCGCCCGTTCGCGGCTCCTGTATACTGTGCGGGGCGTTGCGGAGGGAATGATGAAGCTTTCGTGGCCGCTCGTTGTCCGTGTCGCTCTTCCATCGGTTGTCGCCGCAGGTGCCCTGATGATGCTCCACGCCAAGATTTCCGCCGCGCCGGCTGGCGCTGTGGGCGCTCCGCCCACGGTGGAAGAGGCGCGCCACTTTATCGAAGGCGCGGAGGCGCGACTGCTTGATCTCTGGATCAAAGACCAGCGCGCGCAGTGGGTGCATGAGAATTTCATTACGGACGATACGGAGCAGATGGCGGCCGATGCCGATGCAGCGGTTGCCGCCGCGACTTCCGAACTCGCCGCGAGGGCGCGCCGGTTCGACGGCCTGAAGCTGCCACCGGACGTGGCGCGCAAATTCATGCTGCTGAAGCTCTCGGTGGCGATTCCCGCACCGCGCGATCCCAAGCTGGCGGCCGAACTGACGAAGATCAATGCGTCTCTGGACGGCGACTACGGCAAGGGTAAATGGTGCCCCGACGGATCATCGGGGAAATGTCTCGACATCAGCGACGTGAACCGAGTGTTCGCCACCAGCCGCGACCCGAACGAGCTGAAGCGGACCTGGGTGGGCTGGCACGCGGTGGGCGCGCCGATGCGGCAGCGTTATTCGCGAATGGTGGTGCTGGCAAACCAGGGCGCGAAAGAGATCGGATTCGACGACGTGGGAGCGATGTGGCGGTCAAATTACGACATGACGCCGGATCAGTTCGCGGCGGAAGTGGACCGCCTGTGGCAGCAGGTTCGCCCGCTGTACGTTTCGCTGCACGCGTACGTCCGGTGGAAGCTGGAGGAGAAGTACGGGCCGGACGCGGTCCGCGAGGGCGCGCCGATCCCCGCGCACCTTTTGGGCAACGTCTGGGCGCAGGACTGGACGAACATCTATCCGCTGGTCGCTCCGTCGAACTCCGATCCCGGGTACGACCTGACGCAGATTCTGAAGTCGCGCAAAGAGACGTCGGTCAGCATGACGCACACGGCCGAGAAGTTTTTCATGTCCCTTGGATTCCCGGCGCTGCCGCAGACGTTCTGGGAGAGGTCGCTCTTCACCAAGCCGCAGGACCGGGACGTAGTCTGCCACGCGAGCGCGTGGGACGTCGACTTCGTCGACGATTTGCGCGTGAAAGTCTGCCTCGAACCGAACGCCGAGGATTTTCAGACGATTCACCACGAGCTGGGCCACAATTTCTACCAGCGCGCGTACGACAAGCAGCCGCCGTTTTTCCGCGACAGCGCGAACGACGGATTCCACGAGGCGATCGGCGACACGATCGCACTTTCGGTCACGCCGGAATACCTGAAGCAGATCGGGCTGCTGGAATCGGTGCCGCCTCCCGCGGCGGATATCGGACTGCTGCTGAATCGCGCTCTGGAGAAAGTGTCTTTCCTGCCGTTCGGTCTGATGATCGACAAGTGGCGCTGGGGCGTTTTTTCAGGAAAGATTCCGCCGTCCGAGTACAACAAGGCGTGGTGGGACTTGCGCCGTCAGTATCAGGGCGTGGCGCCACCGGTGGACCGGACCGAGATGGATTTCGATCCCGGAGCGAAATTTCACATTCCGGGAAACGTTCCGTACGCGCGGTACTTCCTGTCGTTCGTGCTCCAGTTCCAGTTCCATCGCGCGCTGTGCCGCGAGGCCGGCTACACGGGTGCGCTGAACCGCTGCTCGATCTACGGGAACAAGGCCGCAGGAGCGAAGCTGGCGAAAATGCTGGAAATGGGGAAGAGCCGCCCGTGGCCCGAGGCGCTGGAAGCGATGACGGGCGAAAAGGACATCGACGCGACGGCGATCCTGGACTACTTCGCGCCGCTGAAGCAATGGCTCGACGAGCAGAACAAGGGCCACAAAGTCGGCTGGTAGCGGCGGGGCAGAGACTTCGCGTTCGAAAGGAAATCTGCGCATTGCGGATTCGGCCCACGGTTTGCGCGCTGGCACTGGCGGCGCTTTTCGTTTTCATCGGTTGCAGCAGCAAGGAATCCGGCACGACGGAGCCGGCGCCCACGGCAGCGGTTGATCCGTCGACGGCCGGCTCGATCACGGGCACCGTCACGTTCGAGGGCATCCCGCCCGTTTTTCGGACGATCGACATGAGCGCGGAGCCCGCGTGCGTGCAGGCAAACCCGACGCCGGTGGCGCCGCCCGTGGTGATTCTCGGCGAGCATGGCGCGCTGGCAAACGTCGTCGTGTACGTGAAGGCGGGCCTCGGAAGCTACCGCTTCGACACGCCGAAAGAGCCGGCGGTGCTCGACCAGCGGGGCTGCATGTACTCGCCGCGCGTGCTCGCGTTCATGACGAACCAGCCCTTCGAAGTGAAGAACACCGATCCAACCACGCACAACGTGCATCCCGTGCCGCGGGAGAACCGCCCGTGGAATCGCTCGCTCGCGGCCGGGGAAGCGCCGTACGTATCGACGTTTTCGAAGCCGGAGACGGCGATTCCGGTGGCGTGCAATATCCATCCGTGGATGCGCGCGTTTCTTTTCGTCTTCGCGCATCCGTATTTTTCTGTGACGACGAAGAGCGGCGACTTCGAGCTGAAGAATCTGCCGCCCGGAAGGTACACGATCGAGGCGTGGCACGAGCGGTTCGGCACGCAGGACGTTTCCGTCACGATCGGACCGAAAGAGTCGAAGGCGATTTCGTTCACGTTCAAGCCGAGCGACTCGCGCTGAGACGAGCGGCGGCCGCTCGACAGTCTCGGCAACGCGATTCAGATTCCAGGCCGATGGCGAAAAAGAGCGCGGGGCTGGTGATGTACCGAATCCGCGGCGGGGCGCTGGAAGTGCTCCTCGTCCATTTGGGCGGGCCGTTCTGGGCGAAAAAAGACGCGGGCGCGTGGTTTGTTCCGAAGGGCGAGATCGAGCCGGGCGAGGACGAGTTCGCCGCGGCCCAACGGGAATTCGAAGAAGAGACCGGGTTCAAATCCACCGGTCCGTTCCTCGCGCTTGGCAGCGTGAAACACAAGAGCGGCAAGACGGTCACCGCATGGGCGTTCGAGGGCGACTGCGATCCCGCGGCGCTCCGGAGCAATACATTCACGATGGAGTGGCCGCCGCGCTCGGGCAAGCAGCGCGAATTTCCCGAAGTCGATCGCGCCGCGTGGTTCACGATCGAAGCTGCCCGCGAGAAAATTCATCCCGCCGAATTTGAACTTCTGGACCGACTCGGACGCCATCTCGAGCAGGGGCCGAAGCCCTAACTGGTGACTCCGGCGAAACCTGGGACAGCCGCGTGTGTTGTGGGGCGCCGGAATTGATCCTCGCCAGAAACGCTTTGCGTTTTCAGGCCGCGATACCTAGAATGAGAGGTCCTCGTCACCAGAGATGGCCTCGGATTCCATGCAAAGCTCACGCGGCGTGTACCGCTTCGCGGTGCTGACATCGTGCTTCACTGTGCTGCTGCTGATGGCGGGAGCGCTGGTCACCAACAACGACGCGGGCGACTCCGTTCCGGACTGGCCGCTGGCGTATGGCAGGCTGATCCCGCCGCTGGTGGGCGGAATCCGTTTCGAATACACGCACCGGGTGGTCGCGGGAATCGTGGCGATGCTGACGCTGATTCTCGCGCTCTGGCTCACGTTGGCGAAGACCAAGCCGCTGGCCAAGGTGCTCGGCTGGACGGCGCTCGTCCTGGTGCTGGCGCAGGCGACGCTTGGCGCGCTGCGGGTCTATGAAGTTCATCCCATGCTTTCGGCCACCGCGCACGCGACGCTGGCACAGATTTTCTTCATCGCCGTCGTGGGGCTGTCGCTCTATCTGAGCCCATGGTGGGACCAAGAGCTTCCTCGCCTGCACGATTCGAAATCGCCGAGCTTGCGCACGCTGGCGGCAGTGACGACGCTCACGATCCTCGTGCAACTCGTGCTCGGCGCGGCGTTCCGGCACGGCGCGTTTGGCGTCCAGCCGCACCTGTGGGGAGCGGGAGTGGTGACATTCCTGGTGGTGTGGGCGGGACGCGCAGCGAAGATTCGCTTTCGGGAGAATCGCGACCTGCGGCGCGCCACGATTCTGCTGCATTCGTTTTTCGGCTTGCAGATACTGCTCGGATTCGCGGCGTGGTACGCGATACGAGTGATCGCGCCCGAATCTCCGCAGCCGACGGTGGCGTTCGTGACGCTGACGGTCGCGCACGTGCTGGGCGGCGCGCTGACGCTCGCGGCTTCCGTGATTTTCACTCTGACGGTGCGGCGGCTCATTCCCGGAGCGGCGACCGAATCAGAGGTCGCGCACTCGGGCGAAAGGGCAGGGGCGCTGCGATGAACGAGACGCGCGCCGAGTCATTTTCGGGTTTCGAGAAGCCCTGGGCGTACGTTGTTCTTACCAAGCCGGACGTTACCTTCCTCGTCGTCATCACGACCGTTGCCGGGTTTTATCTCGGCTCGACCGGGCCGCTCGACTGGGGCCGGCTGCTGCACACGCTGGGCGGGACGCTGCTGGTGGCGGGCGGCACGGCGGCGCTGAATCAATACATCGAGCGGGAAATGGACGCGGTGATGCGGCGGACGGCGTCGCGGCCGCTGCCATCGGGACAATTGCAGCCGCGGGAAGTGCTGGCGTTCGGCATAGCGGGCATCGTGCTCGGAGCGGCGTGGTTGGCGCTGGCGGTGAATGCGCTTTCGGCCCTGGTCGCAGTGGCGACGACGGTGCTGTATCTGGGGCTGTACACTCCGCTGAAGACGCGCACGACGCTCTCAACGGCTGTGGGCGCGATCCCGGGGGCGCTTCCTCCGATGATCGGCTGGGCCGCGGCGCACGGGACGCTTTCGCTGGGCGGCTGGATCCTGTTCGCGATTCTCTTCGTGTGGCAATTCCCGCACTTCATGGCGATCGCGTGGATGTATCGGGAAGACTACGCGCGCGCGGGTATCAAGATGCTGCCGACGGTCGATCCGAAAGGGCATGCGACGTTCCGGCAGATCGTGATGGCCTCTGCGGTGCTGGTATGGGTGAGCGCGCTGCCGGCGGTGGTCGGCATGGCGGGGATTTGGTACTTCTTCGGCGCGCTCGTGCTGGGAATGGTGCTGCTGCAAGTGGGGTTGTGGGCGAACCGCACGCGGACGAACGTGCGGGCCAAGTGGCTGATGCACGCCACGGTGATGCACATTCCTCTGCTGCTCGTGTGGCTCATCCTCGATAAGCTGATGATGCGGTGACGGTGACCGCCCTGTGACTCTGTCGTCGCTACCCGCAGTCAATGCCTCTCTCAACGGCGCCTGCACAATCCTGCTGCTTCTCGGCTTTGCGTTCATCCGGGCGCGGAAGACCGACCTGCACCGGCTCTGCATGCTCGCGGCGTTCTTCTGTTCGACAGCGTTTCTCGTCCTGTACCTCTACTTTCACGCGCACGCGGGAGTGATCCGGTTCAGCGGGCAGGGTTGGATTCGGCCCGTCTATTTCACGATCTTGATCACGCACACGACGCTGGCGGTGGTGATCGTGCCGCTGGTGCTGATCACGCTGTCGCGCGCGCTGCGCGAGAGGTTCGATCGTCACCGCGCGATCGCGCGGTGGACGCTGCCGCTGTGGCTCTACGTTTCGGTGACCGGCGTGGTGGTGTACTGGCTGCTCTACGTGGCGTACAAGCCGGTCCTGCCGGCGTAGGTTCCCGTTTCCGTTCGTCACTTCTCCAGGTAATACTCCACCTGAGTCACTACGCGGACCGTTTTCATGATGCTGCTGTCCGCATCATTCCCGTACGCAGGGTTGCCGTCCGAGTCCGCCGGGACGCCGGAATTCGCGGGAAGAATCGAGAAGACACCCTGGGTGGCTTGCCGGATCGTGCCGACGGAACTGCCGGCGTCTTGGGCGAACCTTTCGGCCGCGGCGCGAGCGTTTCTAGTGGCCTCGGTGATCATATCCGGCTTGACGGAGTTCAGGCCGTTGAATCGGTAGGTTAAGGTCGGACCGCCGAAGTTGTTGTGCGTGAGGACGATCCCCTGCTGCACAAGGCTGATGGTTTTCTGGGCCGCCGCCGCGACTTCATCCACGCGCGTAGTCTGCACGGTGATCTGTTGCTCGACGATGTAGCGGTGGGGCGCCTCGCGCCCATTGCCGAATTCGTTTGCCTGATTATCGACGACGCCCACGATCCCGAGACCAATCTCCGAAGGCTGGATGCCTTGCTTGGAGAGAAAGTCGAGAATGATCTGTTTGTCGGACTCGGTCTTGGCATAGAGAGCGGGCAGGTCGTCGCCCGCTTCTTTGTAGTCCAGAGTCCAAGTGGCCAAATCGGACTTGACGGTTCGTTCGGCCAAGCCTCTCACTGAGACGTAGCGGTCGCCCAGCCGAGTGGCTTTGATCTGCACGCCCAATGCCCACCCGCCGACGATAAGACCGACGGCGAGGAGGATTCCGAGAATCGTGATTTCACCACGCCCCCGTAGATTCGTTTCATCCATGTGCGTCCTCCGGACGCAGCCTGGTACGAGACTGCGGAATGCTGAACTTCGCATTGGCGGGCACTCGGTGTTCCAAAGGTGGCGGGGCACGTGCCGAGCCTCGTTGTTGCGCAGTTTCGCTAGAAACGCGGGTAATTTGAAAAAGAGCGGGAGCGATCGCGCGTCGAGAGACGCGCGGCTGTCAGGGCGAGATGTGTGCGGGCGAATACGCGCGCGGCAGGCAGGACACAACTTAGGCAAGGACGATTGCGGCGAGGAGACTATTTGTAGGAAACGACCGCCTGGCCGTTGGCGATCTGAACGTCGCTGACGTCCGGAGGCAGGCGGAGCTTTTCACGGTTCTCGGGCGAAGCCATCATCTTGTCGACCGTTGACTGAAGCATGGACTGCGGGATCGGCATCGAGCCGAGTTTGCCGGAGACCGGGTCGAACTTCAGGTAGCCGTCCTGCGAGCCGAGGTGTCCATCCAGCTCGAGCGACATGTCCTTCCCGTGAAAATCGAAGATGACGTAGGCCTTCACGAGGTCGCCGTCCATGTCGACCTTCACATCCTTCACCGACGACTGCACCTGCTCGAGCGTGGCGGCGTCGCCGGCGGGTACCTGAGCCGAATCACCCGATGGAGGCGCGACGGCCGCGCCCGTTGGCGGCGCCGAGCCTTGAAGCTGGAGGTCCTTTGCCAGAAACGAGTTCAGCTCCGAGCGATCGAGCGTTACGGACGCGGGGCCACTCTGTCCGGCCGCTCTTTGCTCGTCGATTGCGGAGAATTTCTGTTCGGCGCGAAGGGCGGCGGCTGGGTCAACCGGAACGTTCGGAGGCGGCGATTTGCGCAGGATTAGGATCAGGACCAGCGACACGCCTAGGAAACTGATCCACGTCAGAACCCGGTAGAACTTTGTCGCGATCGTGACTTCGGGCATTGCGCGCCTCCTTCAAAAGTTTAGCAAGGGAGGGGAGGCGGCAGGCGGCCCGGCCATCCAACGGTCGCCAATCGTCCACTGGCCTTGCGGTCAGCCGGCGAGACCCCAATTTCATCCCTGGGAGTTGCGCCGGGATGACGAACCAACCAATAACCCAGACGTGCAAGTTGAGGCACAAGCTATTGACGTGGTTCTAGTACTAGGTAAAGCTGAGACATCGAGGGTTCGGGGACCTTCGATCAGACCAGGTGGTCTCAACCTTATCGCAAGGAAGGTCGCATATGAGGTCAATGCGGTCGTTCTTCGCAAGGAGAACCCTTCGGCTCCTGCGCGGGTTTGCGGTCTTTGCCGCGCTGCTGGTCGCTCCGGCGATCCAGGCACAAACCGATAGCCCGGACGAAAAGCCGATCACTCCCGCCCCCGTCTTTCAGATGGGCAGCGGGTTCATCACCACGTTTCAGGGCGGTACGCCGCACCTGGGCCCGCTGATCAACCCCGTTCTGCTGGTGCCGGTCGGCAACAACTGGCTGATCGAGGCGCGCGGCGATTTGGAGTCCGATCTTGCGCCGCCTCCCGGGAGCGGAGGCTTCACCGGGAACCTCGAAACGAACGTGGACTACCTGCAGATCGACTACATCGCGAACAAGTACGTGACGTTCACTGCCGGGCGTTTTCTGACGCCATTCGGAATCTACAACGAGCGGCTGTACCCGATCTGGATCCGCGATCTGCAAACCGACCCTCTGATCCTGCCGCTGGAAGGAGGGGAATACGGCTCGAGCAACGGCGCGATGGTGCGCGGCGGCTTCGACGCGACCTCCGCCATCGAGATCAACTACGCGGCCTATTTTTCGGCGAACAGCACCATCGAGAACCTTTCATCGGACCGCAGTTTCGGATTCCGGAGCGGCATATTTCTGCCGGGGCCCCGCCTGGAAGTCGGCGGATCGTTTCAGCACCTTTTGCAGGAGTACCGCAAGAATTCCGTCGGAGTTCACTTCGAATGGCAGCCCCGACCACTGCCGCTCGACATTCGCGCGGAGTACGCCCGCTCCTGGGTGGGCAGCGGCTATTGGGTGGAAGGCGCGTACAAACTGAGCCAGATTCCGGTGTGGCGGAACACGCTGCGGCACGTGCAGATGGTCGGGCGGATGCAGCAGTTCTACGAGGGAGCAGGATGGTCGGAGGACGTGCCCGGCGCGAACACCAACATGTTCGAGTACGGGATCAACTACTACTTCCGCGACGATATTCGGTTCGTGAGCAGCTATGGCAGGCAGTTCGCGCCGGATGGGGGAAACATGAACGTCTGGACGGTCGGGCTGACGTATCGGCTGGCGATGCCGATCGGTCCCGGAGAGATGCGATGAGGCGGCAGACGAAGATTTCGGGTTTGCTCGCATGGGCCGCAGGAGCGTTTCTCATGTGCGGCACGGCAATCGCTCAGCAGGATGCTACGCGGGCGGCGGTTCCGGCGGGCGTCCCAGCGCCTGCGGCTTCGGCGCCGGCTCCGGCGGCTAGGCCGACGCCTGCGACGAGTTCAGCCGCGGGCACCGTTTCGACAGCAAGCGCGCCAACGAGTTCCGCTTCCGCCGCCGCAAAGACGCCAGCGGAGCCACCCGTGCGGGAAAGAGAAGCGATGCTCGCCGAAGGCGAGAAGCGGTTTTCGACGAATTGCGGCCGGTGCCACCAGTCGCCGCACCACTTTCCGCCGAGGATGATGGCGACGGTTGTCCGGCACATGCGCGTGCGCGCGACGATCACAGACGAAGACATGCGGTCGATACTGCTGTATCTCACGCAGTAGAGCGACGGCATGCCGGCAACTGCTGATTGGCGGGGAACCGCAGGACCGGGATTCGTTCGCGTCGTCGGCGCGATTGCGGCTCTGGTGCTGATCGCTCACCTGGTACGGGCGCAGGCGCCGACTCCGCGGGTGATCGAGGTGCTGGCGGATCACGACAGCCGGTACAAGATCGCCGGACAGAAAGAACCGGTGATCACGGTTCACGCGGGCGAAACGGTTCTTCTGCGTATCACGGCGATCAAGGCGAAGGATCACAACCGAAATGGCGCGATACACGGTTTCTGCCTGCTGCGAGCGAAGGACCGGTCGCACGTCCCAGGCTGGGACTGGGAGCTGAAGCCGGGGCTCAATCAGATTACGGCCGCGGCGCCGAACGAACCGGGCGAGTACGTGGTTGTTTGCACGGTGATTTGCAGCTCCGAGCACGAAGGCATGCACATGAAGTTCGTGGTATTGCCGCAGTGAATGGGGCTGCGGTCGGATGAAACGCACGGCGGAGGGCGTTCTAATGATTTGGGGGCAGCGGGCCATGGAACGAAAGCGGAAGGGCGGAGCGATATCGGCGCTGGTCGCGGCGGCAGCACTGCTGGCGTGCTTCGCGGGCGGCGGGACCGAGCGCGTGTTCGTGGGAGAGATTGGCGACTCGCAGTGCGCGCTGAACGTCCATTCACTCAGCCGCTCACATGCGGAGATGTTGAAGAAGCAGGGCGTCGGCACGTCGGCGGGAGACTGCGCGCGATATTGCGTGAAGAATCTTGGCGGCGTGTTCGTGCTGGTGGTGAAGGAAAAGGTCTACAAGCTGGACAACCAGGAACTGGCGGAGAAGAACGCCGGAAAGAAAGTGAAGATCACCGGCACGCTCGATCCTCAGACGAACATCATTGCCGTCCACACGATGGATCCGCTGAAGATGCCCTGAGGCCGGGCCGGCGTCTGACCGCAAAGGCGCTATTTCCGCATTGCCCCGATGAGCGCGGCGGTGAACTCCGCCGTCGTCGCAGTCCCGCCTACGTCCTTCGTGAGGGATTTTCCGTCGTGGTAGAGCTTGTAGAGAGCGGTTTCGATCGTGCGCGCGGCGGGTGATTCGCCGATGTGGTCCAGCATCATGATCGCGCTCATCAGCAGCGCGGTGGGATTGGCGATGCCTTTTCCCGCGATATCGGGGGCGGTGCCGTGGACCGCTTCGAAAATGGCGACGTCCTTTCCAATGTTGCCGCTGGGCACGACGCCGAGGCCGCCCACAAGGCCGGCGGCGAGGTCGCTCATGATATCGCCGTAGAGGTTCGTGAGCAGCAGCATATCGAACTGGCGCGGATTCAAGACCATCTGCATGCAGGCGTTATCGATAATCAGTTCCTTGCACTCGATGTCCGGATATTCCTGGGCGACCGCCCGAATGGACTTCAGGAACAGGCCGTCGGACATCTTCATGATGTTCGCTTTGTGGATCGCGTGAATCTTCTTGCGGCCGTGCTTGCGCGCGTATTCGAACGCGAACCGGGCGATGCGCGTGGAGGCGCGCTCGGTGATGATCTTGAGGCTTTCGACGACGCCGGGCACGACTTCGTGCTCGAGGCCCGCGTAGAGGTCTTCGGTGTTCTCGCGGATCAGGACCATGTCTACGTTGTGGAAGCGCGACTGCACGCCGTTGAGATTCTTTACCGGGCGGACATTGGCGTAGAGGTCGAGCGCCTTGCGCAGGCCGACGTTGATGCTGGGCGGTCCCGATGCCACGGCCGTCGTCAGGGGGCCCTTCAGCGCAACGCGATTCTTGCGGATGGATTCGACGACGCCGGACTGCATGAAGTCGATGCCGCGGCGCTCCAGATCGCCGCGCGCCTCGGTGCCTTCCCAGGTGATGTCGACGCCGGCGGCCGCCAGGATTTCCTGCACCGCTTTCGATACTTCTACTCCGATCCCGTCGCCGGGAATCAAGGTAATGGTATGTTTCATGGTGACTCAATCAGTGTATACGGAATCGCGCTCCGGCTGTAGTCGGGTTCCGCACGCACCGTTTCATTCTCAACACTGTGGAATGCATCCGTGCGGGCCCTGGCTGAATCTGATATAATCGGGCTGTCGAGTGGAGCGCGGGAGCTGCTTGCGCGCGCCGATCATGGAGGGTCGAGAATGGTTCAACTGACGTCTGTGGCGGTAAGCAAGGTGAAAGAGATACTTGGTCAGCAGGCGCCTGTGCCGGCCGGGCTGCGCGTCGCGGTGGTAGGCGGCGGCTGTTCCGGTTTCAGCTACCGGATGGCCTTCGAGAATCAGGTGAACGAGGCCAGCGACAACGTCTACGAATTTGACGGCCTGAAGGTGATGGTCGACCAGATGAGCGAGATGTATCTGGATGGCGTATCCATCGATTACATCGAGACGCTCGAGGGCGCGGGGTTCAAGTTCAACAATCCGAACGTGAAGAGCACCTGCGGCTGCGGCAGTTCGTTTACGGTCTAGCCGACAACGTTGGATTTTCTCTCCTTGTGAAGCTCCCGGGATCATCGGTTCCGGGAGCTTTCGTTTTTGGCCCCGGAACAGAGAGAAGGCGCAAGGATTGAAAACCGAAGGCCTGATCCGTATGCTGTTTTGCTGATATGAAGATCGCCCTGGCGCAATTCAATCCAACGGTAGGCGATTTCGAAGGCAATCGAGCGCGCATCCTGGAGATGGCGCGGGAAGCGAACGCAGCCGGCGCCGATCTGGCCCTGTTCTCCGAGCTGTGTCTGTGCGGCTATCCGCCGCAGGATCTGATCGAACGGCCTTCCTTCGTGGAGCGCAATCAGCGCGAGCTGTTGTGCCTGGCGAAGGAAATCCCGATGCATGCCCTGGTCGGGTTCGTCGGCAAAGCGCAGGACGACACCGGAAAACCCGTCGCGAACTCGGCGGCGCTGATCGCGCCCGGGAAGATTCTCTTCGAACAGCGCAAGATGCTGCTGCCCACCTACGACGTTTTCGACGAAACGCGCTACTTCCAGCCCGCGCACACGCAGTTCGTCTTTCCACTTGGTCCGGAACAGCTTGGCGTGACGATTTGCGAAGACACGTGGAATGACAAGAGTTTCTGGCCCGAGCGGCTGTACGAACGCGACCCGGTGGCAGAACTCGTAGGGAAGGGAAGCTCGATCATCCTGAATCTTTCGTCTTCGCCGTACACGCTGGGGAAGAGAGGGCTGCGGCAAGACATGCTCGGCGCGGTGGCGGAGCAGCGACGCGTTCCCGTCGTGTACGTGAATCAGGTCGGCGGAAACGACAGCCTGATTTTCGACGGATCGAGCGTGGCGTTCACGGCGGACGGACGCGTGGCGGCGCGCGCGAAGTCGTTTGACGAGGATCTGATCTATTTCGACACGGCCAGCGGCACTGGAGACTTGCGGCCCGCGCTGGACGACGAATTCGAGGCGGCGTACCGTGCGCTCGTGATCGGAACGCGGGATTACGTTCGCAAGTGCGGCTTCAAGAAAGTGGTCATCGGGTTGAGCGGAGGCATCGATTCGGCGCTCGTGGCGGCGATCGCCACGGCGGCGCTGGGCCCGGCCAACGTTCTGGGCGTGGCGATGCCGGGGCCGTATTCCTCCGAGGGCGCCTTGCGCGACGCCAAGCATCTCGCGTCCAATTTGGGGATTGAACTGATCACGCTGCCGATCATCGAGACGTTCGAGACGTACCGCCGCGCGCTGGCGGAACCCTTCCGCGGCCGCCCCGAAGACGTCACCGAGGAGAACATCCAGGCGCGGATTCGAGGAAATTTTCTGATGGCGCTGTCCAACAAGTTCGGGGCGCTGGTCTTGAGCACGGGCAACAAATCGGAATTGGCCGTCGGGTACTGCACGCTATACGGGGATATGGCCGGGGGCCTCGGCGTGATCGCGGATGTGCCCAAGACGATGGTCTACGACCTGGCGAACTACGTGAACCGGGGAAAGCAGATCATCCCGCGCGAGACGCTGACGAAGCCGCCTTCGGCCGAATTGCGCCCGAACCAAACCGACCAGGACACTCTTCAGCCCTACGAAGACCTGGACCGCATCCTGAAAGCCTACGTGGAAGAGATGCACGACCCGGAGCGCATTGCCGAAGAGTGCCTACTGCCGCTCGATGTCGTTCGCTCCGTCGCGCTGCAAGTGGATCGCAACGAGTACAAGCGGAAGCAGGCCCCGCCGGGATTGAAGCTCACCTCGAAGGCGTTCAGCGTCGGCCGCCGCTTTCCCATCGCGCAGAAGTTCTCCGTCTAGGGCCGGCCGAACCTTCATCGCGATCAGGGCGCGCTCACGGACTGTTGGCCCAGATTCTTCGTGCGCGCCGGATGGATCCAGTTGAAGAGCAGGAAGACCACTGCAAACGCCACCAAGCCGTTGATGCCGCCTTCGACTCCCGTGCCGCCGCCGGTGAGCCACGATGGGCCGCTGAGAGAAGACGCGAAGAGGTGGGTGGAGATGTTGGCGATCCCGCCGTTCGGGGGAGAGAAAAGGAAGGTTTCCGCAAAATCGAAGGCGGCGTGAAATCCGATGCCGAGCCACAAGCTGCCCGTGCGGCGCAGGGACAGCGAGAAGATCATTCCGAAGAGCGCGGCCGTGACGACGCCCAGCCACGTATAGCCGACATCTCCGAGATGCGTCAGCCCAAAAGCCGCGGATAGCAGGATCGCCGAGGGCCAGAAACCGATGCCGCTCGCCAGAGTAATCTGCCCATAGCCGCGAAAGAGAGTTTCCTCGAAAAGCCCAACCGCCAGGGTGGCCGCTGCCCAAAGAAGGCCATAGCGCAGAGCCAGTGGCGCGCTCAGCACCACGGGCCCGAAAGAGAAGTGGCCCTCCGCCTTGAGCGCAAGGCAAAGCGCCGTGACCATGGCGAGCCCCCACACGAGTCCCTCGCCGAAACGCAAGGCTCCGAGCCTGACCGGCGAAGCGAACCCGTAGTCGCGAACCCGGCTGCGCTCGATCGTGGTCATGGCAAAGAGAGCCATGCCGAGCGCAACCAGATTCACGACTTCCAAAGTAAGGAGGCCGGTCGGCCGGAACTCGCCCTTTTGCGTTCCAGTGGCGATCAAGAGTTCGCGGAGCAGGGGACTATACCGGATGAGCAGATATTGAAGGCAGGCCTGCGAGACGACGAAAAAGCAGATGAACGCAAGCAGGCGCCACCCGGCTCGCAGGCCGGTCGGCGTCACAAAGATCGACCGAAAGCCGCCGACGGGCTGCACCGGGGAAGTGTTGGGCGTTGGTGACATGAGAGGCGATATCCTTGTCTGGCGGAGCCGGGGCTACGTCAGACGCCGATGACTTTCACCAACTCTCGGACCGAGGCCGCCGACTTGTCGAGCGCCGCCTTTTCCTCCGGCGTGAGCGCGATCTCGATGATCTGCTCGGCGCCTTTCGCTCCCAGCTTCACGGGGACGCCGACGAACAGGCCGTTGATTCCGTATTCGCCCTCAAGATAGACCGCGCAGGGCAGGATCTTCTTCTTGTCCTTCAAGATGGCCTCGACCATCTCGACCGCCGCCGCCGACGGCGCGTAGTAGGCCGAGCCAGTCTTCAAGAGGTTGACGATTTCGGCGCCGCCCTGGCGCGTGCGCTTGATGATAGCTTCAAGTTTTTCTTTAGGGATGAGTTCCGTGATCGGAATTCCCGCGACCGTGGAATAGCGAGCGAGGGGAACCATGTCGTCGCCGTGCCCGCCGAGGACGAACGAATGAACGTTCTCCACCGACACGTTCAACTCGCGCGCGACGAAAGTGCTCATCCGCGCCGAGTCGAGGACACCGGCCATGCCCAGGACGCGATTCTTGGGGAAACCGCTGACCTTGAAGGCGGCCTGCGCCATGGCGTCGAGCGGATTGGTGACGATGACCAGGATCGCGTTGGGGGAAAGCTTCACGACGGCTTCCACCACGGCTTTGATCACGTCGTAATTTGCCTTCAGCAGATCGTCGCGGCTCATGCCCGGCTTGCGCGGGAAGCCGGCGGTAATGACGATGACGTCGCTATTGGCCGTTTCCTTGTAGTCGCCGCCGGCCGTCGAGATGCCGGCCGCGCTGGCGTTGGAACCGAGGATCGGAGCCGACTCGGCCATGTCGAGGGCTTTGCCGGCCGGAACGCCTTCGAGAATGTCGGTCAGGACCACGTCGGCCAGACCGGCATCATGTATTCGTTGAGCTGTCGTCGAGCCGACAAAACCGCCGCCGACGACCGTCACTTTCTTGCGCATTCAAATTCTCCTGTGAAAGTTCAATATTTGCTGCGGCGCGGAGTGTCGTGCCGCGGGCCGCACTGCAAAAGCAGATTCCTCGCTGCGCTCGGAATGACAAATCAGAGTGATCAGCGGCCAACCGGGGCCGGCGCGCCCATATTCTCGATGATCGAGCTGGCGAAGTCGGTGGTGCTCAGCTTGGTCGCACCGGTCATCAGGCGCTCCAGATCGTACGTCACGCGCTTTTGCTGAATCGTTCGCTCGATGCCCGTCTCGATCAGGCGGCCCACTTCCTTCCAGCCCATAAAGTCAAACATCATCACGCCGGAGAGCATCACCGAGCTGGGATTGATCACGTCCTTGTCCGCGTACTTCGGGGCGGTACCGTGAGTGGCTTCGAAGCAGCCGTAGCCGTCGCCGATGTTGGCGCCCGGCGCCATGCCGAGGCCCCCGACCTGAGCGGCGCACGCGTCCGAGATGTAGTCTCCGTTCAGGTTTGGCGTGGCAAAGACCTGGTATTCATTCGCGCGCGTCAGTACCTGCTGAAAGACGGAGTCGGCGATGCGATCGTTGATCAGAAGCTTTTTCTTCCATTGGCCGCGGCCGTGCGTGGCATAGATGGCATCAAGTGTTTGTTGAACTTCGGCGGCGACCTTCTTCCTGAAGTCTTCGGTGGCGTGTTCGAGTCCGGGCTCGATCAGCTCGGCGTTTTTCTCGAGTGAAATGTTCGGATCGTTGTCCTTGTTCCCGAGAATCCAGCTCTCGCGTTCCGTGACGACCTGTGCGCGGAACTCCTCGACGGCGAGTTCGTAGCCCCAGTCGCGAAACGCGCCCTCGGTGAATTTCATGATGTTGCCCTTGTGCACCAGGGTGACGACGCGCCGGTTGTTTTCGAGCGCGTGCTGAATGGCGCGACGGACCAGCCGCTTGGTGTTTTTCGCGGAGATGGGTTTGATTCCGATGCCGGGATGTTCGGGCAAGCGCTTGTTTGTCCCGGCGAGCATTTCGTTGTTGATGAATGCCGTGATCTTTTCGGCCTCGGGCGTACCGGATTTCCATTCGATGCCCGCGTAGACGTCCTCCGTGTTCTCGCGGAATATCACCACGTCCATCAATTCGGGACGCTTCATGGGCGTGGGAACGCCCTCGAAATAGCGGACCGGGCGAACGCAGGCGTAGAGATCGAGCAATTGGCGGAGGGCGACGTTGAGCGAGCGAATGCCGCCGCCCACGGGAGTGGTGAGCGGCCCTTTGATAGCCACGCGGAAGT
>Ga0335083_10003575_pt1 | contig 20058 bp, 15 predicted proteins | sample Lox_Sample_42_FD_206716 | JGI IMG/M metagenome (GOLD analysis project Ga0335083, IMG submission 206716) | Soil microbial communities from Loxahatchee National Wildlife Refuge, Florida, United States - Lox_Sample_4.2 | ecosystem: Environmental > Terrestrial > Soil > Wetlands | place: USA...
TGGCGCCACGATGCCGTTAGTGCCGGCGTTGGGCTCCATCATCACTGCGGTGACCGCGCCGGCGCGCTGGTCGATGGCATCGGCGACGGCCGCCACGGCGCGTTCGCCGCAGAGGGTTTCGTCACCGCTGCCATAGGCCTGGCGATACGCGTAGGGCGGCGCCACGTGCAACGCACCGAACGCGTCATCGTCGACCTGGGCGCGCGTGCGCGCATCGCCGGAAAGCGCCATGCAGGCGTAGCTGGCGCCGTGATAGGAGCGATCGCGCGTGATGACCAGGCCGCGTGGCTTGCCCGTCGCCTGGCGGGCGAATTTCACCGCGTTTTCGTTGGCGTCCGCGCCGGCGAGCGTGAAGAACACGCGCCCGCCCTCGAAACCAGCCTTCTCCAGCAATGCCTCGGCGAGCAGGGCGCGCGGCTCGGCGCCCCATGCGGATGTCACGAAGCACAGCTGTTCGGCCTGTCGCCGGATGGCTTCCACCACGGCGGGATGCTGGTGGCCGAGGTTGCTGCATTCGGCCAGGCTGCTCATGTCCAGGATGAGGCGTCCATCGGCCAGTTGCAGGTGCGCGCCGCGACCGCCCACGACCGTCGGAGCCCGCCAATCAGCCTGCACGCACCAGCTGTGCAGGACGCTGTCGCCTTCGTTTGCCAAGCCTCTCCCCCCGGATGAGCTTGTTCGATTATCGAACAGAAATTCGTATTGCGAACTCATTGGAATCCTTCTACGCTCGGTCTGTCAATCGGCTTTTTCGGCTTTATGGAATCGACATTGTTTGAGGACAGTGCGGATTACGTGCAGTCGCTTGCGCGCGGCTTGCAGGTGTTGCGTGCGTTCGACCGGGAGATGGCCAGTCCAAGCCTGTCGCAGGTGGCCGAACGCACGGGTTTGTCGCGTGCGGTGGCGCGTCGATTGCTGCTGACGCTGCAGCATCTGGGCTATGTCGGCAGCCAGGGGAGAAGCTTCTATCTCACCCCGCGCGTGTTGGAGCTGGGCTACAGCTATCTCACGTCGCTGGACCTCACCGACCTGGCGCAACAGAGCCTGGCGCTGCTGGCCGAGCGCGTGGGCGAGTCGTGCTCCATGGCGGTACTGGACGGACAGGACATCGTGTACGTGTTGCGCGTGCCGGTGCGTCGCGTGATGAGCGTTGCGCTCGGCGTGGGTGCCCGCTTGCCGGCATACGCCACGTCGATGGGGCGCGCCGTGCTTGCCGGCCATTCCGATGCCGAACTCACCGCATGGCTGCGTGGGCAGAAGCTGCGCGCACTCACGCCCTACACGGTGCGCACGGCCACGGCGTTCAAGGCGCAGGTGCGCCAGGCGCGGGACCTCGGCTACGCCATGGTGTCCCGCGAACTGGATGTGGGCCTGCTTTCCATCGCCGTGCCGATACGTACCGCCGAGGGCCGCACCGTCGCCGCGCTCAATGTCGGCATGCCCTATAGCGAAGATGCTGCCGCGCGCGCCATCAAGGTGATTCTCCCGGCGTTGCGCGATGCACAGCGTTCCGTCGAACACGCCGTTCAACACGGCGGCTGGCAACCGCACCTGGCGCTGTCGAGCCTTTATGGCTGACGCCTATATCGTCGACGCGACGCGCACGCCTTTCGGCCGCCATGGCGGTGCGCTGGCCCGCGTCCGCACCGACGACCTCGCGGCATGGCCCATTACCGCCTTGATGCAGCGCTATCCGTCACTGGACTGGGCGGCGCTGGACGAAGTCATCCTTGGCTGCGCCAACCAGGCGGGCGAAGACAACCGCAACGTTGCACGCATGGCCGCGCTGCTGTCGGGCCTGCCGGAAACCGTGCCCGCGGTGACGGTCAATCGCCTGTGCGCGTCGGGTCTGGAGGCGGTGGGTCAGGCGGCTCGCGCCATCGTTTGCGGCGAAGCCGATCTCGTGCTTGCTGGCGGCGTGGAAAGCATGTCGCGCGCGCCCTATGTGATGGCCAAGGCGGAGAGCGCACTTGGCCGCGAGCAGCAACTGGAAGACACCACGCTCGGCTGGCGGATGATCAATCCACGCATGCGCGAACGCTACGGCGTCGACTCGATGACGCAGACTGCGGAGAACCTCGCGCGCGAACACGGCATCGCCAGAAGCGATCAGGACGCCTATGCGCTGCGCAGCCAGCAGCGTGTCGCCTCGGCCCGCCAGAACGGCTGGCTGGCCGAAGAGATCAGCAGCATCGATGCGCCGTGCGGCAAGCAGGCCATCGTCGTCGATGCGGACGAACATCCGCGCCCGCAGACCACGGCCGAGCAGCTTGCCGTGCTCAAGCCGCTGCTAGGCGAGGGCAGCAGCATCACCGCCGGCAATGCATCGGGTCTCAATGATGGCGCTGCCGTGTTGTTGCTCGCTTCGAAAGATGCGCTCGCCAAACACGGCCTGCAGCCCTTGGCGCGCATCACCGGCATGGCCGCGGCCGGCGTGGCACCGCGCGTGATGGGCATCGGTCCCGTCCATGCCATCCGCAAGCTGCTTGCAGCCAGGGGGTTGTCGCTTTCGGACTTCGATCGCCTGGAAATCAACGAAGCGTTCGCCGCGCAGGTACTGGCGTGCTCGCGCGCCTTGGGTCTTGCCGACGACGCGGAGCATCTCAATGCGAATGGCGGCGCCCTTGCGCTTGGCCATCCGCTGGGTGCGAGCGGCGCGCGGCTGGCGATGACGGCGGCGTTCGCGATGCGCCGCCATCGCCAGCGACGCGCGCTGGTAAGTCTTTGCGTGGGCGTTGGCCAGGGGCTTGCCCTGGCAATGGAGCAGCCATGACCGTAAGCCCGGCCGACAACGCAGTCACTGGCACGCTGGAGCAGGCGCTGATGCATTGTGCGCACCTGCTCGAACGTGATCCGCGCCTGGCGGCCGAGCAGGCAACCGAGATCCTCAAGGTGGTCGACGGCCATCCTGCGGCGCTTCGCGTGCTCGGCGTGGCCAAGGCTTTGCAGGGCAACCCGCACGCGGCACTGGCCATCCTTGAACCCTTGGCGCACGCGCAGCCGAACTGGGCGCAGTTGCACCTTGATCTCGGTCTCGTGCTGGGCCGTGCGGGCCGAGGCCAGGACGCCATCACCGCCTTGCGTCGCGCCGTCGTGTTGAAGCCCGACCTGCCGCAGGCCTGGCGCGCGCTGGGTGATCACCTGCTGGCAGCGGGCGAGCCCGAAGCAGCCGACGTCGCTTATGCGCAGCACGTGCGCCACTCCATTCGCGATCCGCGCCTGCTTGCTGCCGCCACGGCGCTGGCGGAAAACCAGGTGCCGCAGGCGGAGGCGTTGTTGCGCCAGCACCTGCGAGAGGCGCCCACGGATGTGGCCGCCATCCGCATGCTGGCCGAGGTCGCCATGCGCCTGGGACGCAACGACGATGCGCTGAACCTGCTTGCCCGCTGTCTCGAACTGGCGCCCGGCTTTCACGCAGCCCGTCAGAACTACGCGCTGGCACTGCATCGTGGCAACCAGCCCGAGCAGGCGTTGGCCGAGATCGAGCAACTGCTTGCCGTATCGCCCGATCACCCCGGCTATCGCAACCTCAAGGCCGTCGTGCTGTGCCGCATCGGCGACTACGAACCGGCCATCCATCTCTACGCCGACCTGCTGCGCCAGTATCCGGACAATCCCAAGGTATGGATGAGCTACGGCCATGCGCTGAAGACTGCCGGGCACATGGAGCGGGCGATCGCGGCCTACCGGCAGAGCCTCTCGCTGGAACCGTCGTTCGGCGAAGTCTGGTGGAGCCTGGCCAATCTCAAGACCTTCCGTTTCAGCGAGGACGACCTCGCCACCATGCGCGCGCAGCTGGCCCGCACGGGTCTCGGCGACGAGGACCGCCTGCACCTGGAGTTCGCGGTGGGCAAGGCACTGGAGGATATCGAAGCCTACGAGGCCTCGTTCCGGCATTACGCGCAGGGCAACGCCATCCGCCACGGCCAATTGCACTACAGGGCCGAGGAAACCAGCGCGCGCGTGCGCCATGTCCAGCGGCGCTATTCGCGTGAGTTTTTCGCAGCGCGCGAGGGCGTCGGCTGCGAGGCGCGCGATCCCATCTTCATCGTCGGATTGCCCCGCGCCGGTTCCACCCTCATCGAGCAGATCCTCTCCAGCCACAGCCAGGTGGAGGGCACGATGGAGCTGCCCGAGATCACCTCGATCACGCGGCTGTTGCGCGAGCAGGGCGACGAAGACAGCGTCATGCCGTATCACGACGTGCTGGCCACGCTCGATGGGCCTGCGTTGCGCGAGCTGGGCGAACGTTATCTCGCCCACACGCGCATCCATCGCAAGACGTCGGCACCGTTGTTCATCGACAAGATGCCGAACAACTTCATGCATGTCGGCCTTATCCATCTGATGCTGCCGAACGCCAAGATCATCGACGCGCGCCGCCATCCGCTGGCGTGCTGCTTTTCCGGCTTCAAGCAGCACTTCGCGCGCGGCCAGAGCTTCAGTTACAGCCTTGACGATCTCGGGCGCTATTACCGCGATTACGTCTCGCTGATGGCGCATTTCGACGAAGTGCTGCCGGGGCGCATCCATCGCGTCATCTACGAAAACATGGTCGACGACACCGAAGGCGAAGTGCGCCGGCTGCTCGACTATTGCGGCCTGCCGTTCGAATCGTCATGCCTGCGCTTCTTCGAGAACGCGCGGCCCGTGCGCACGGCCAGTTCAGAACAGGTGCGCCAGCCGATCTACCGGGAGGGGGTGGATCACTGGCGGCATTACGCGCCGTGGCTGGCGCCGTTGCAGGAGGCTTTGGGGGCGGTGCTCGGGAGTTATCCCGCAGTGCCGCCAGGGGAGGCGGGCTAGTGCAGTCGCCGTTTTCGTCGTCACCGGGGAGGGTAGTCGATGCAGAGGGGCAGGCCAAAAGGGCCAACAGGTAGAGAACGAAAAGGGCTTGCCAGAGTGCCGCTGGCCGCGGCGATCTGCCTGGCCATGGCGCCGTCCGTGTTTGCGCAGGACAGCGGACAGCAACTGCCGACGGCAACGAGCCAGCCGCCGGCGGATCAGCCGTCGACCAAGAAGGCCGCCACGCTGGCGGCGGTGACCGTTACCGCGCAGAAGCGTGAGGAAAACCTGCAGAAGGTACCGATCAACATCAATGTACTGGGGCAGGACAGGCTGGACGAACTCCACGTCAAGACGTTCGACGATTACGTGAAGTACCTGCCCAGCGTGTCCTACACGACGCTTGGTCCGGGCTTCGCGCTGGTGTACATGCGTGGCGTGGCCAGCGGTGGCGACGGCAACCATTCCGGCTCGCTGCCCAGCGTCGGCGTCTATCTGGATGAAGAGCCGGTCACCACGATCCAGGGCCCGCTCGATATCCACATGTACGACATCGCACGCGTGGAATCGCTGTCCGGCCCACAAGGCACGCTGTATGGCGCCAGCGCGGAAGCCGGTGCCTTGCGCATCATCACCAACAAGCCCGATCCAAGCGCGTTTGCGGCGAGTTACAGCGTCGGCCTGGACGCCTTGACCAACGGTGGCGTTGGCTACACCGCCGAAGGCATGGTGAACATTCCGATGTCGAGCAGCGCGGCGATCCGACTCGTTGGCTGGCACGAGCACGATGCCGGTTACATCGACAACGTGGTCGGGCAGCGCACGTTCCCGACGTCGGGCATCACGGTGAGCAATGCCAAGTGTTCGTCGACGGCCGACTTTGTGTGCACCGGCGCCGCAAAGAAGGATTACAACGACGCCGACACCACCGGCGGACGTGCCGCGCTGAAGCTCAACCTCAACGACGAATGGACGATCAGCCCGACCGTGATGGGGCAGCAGACCATTGCCAACGGTACCCCGTTCTCCGATCCGCAGGTGGGCAGCCTCGAGCTGACGCATTTCTACAAGGAATACACCAACGATCGCTGGTTCCAGGCCGCGCTGACGGTACAGGGCAAGATCGGCAACTTCGATCTCACCTATGCCTATGCGCACCTCAAGCGCGTGACGGAAGAAGACAGCGACTACAGCGACTATTCGTTCTGGTACGACACGCTGGCGGGCTATGGCGCGTACATCTACGACAACAGCGGTAACCTGATCAACCCGTCGCAGTACATCCAGGGGCGCGATCACTACAAGAAGGACAGCCACGAGCTGCGCATTGCCTCGCCGGCGGACGATCGCCTGCGCGTGGTGGCCGGCCTGTTCTGGGAAAAGCAGCTGCACGACATCGAACAGCGCTACATGATCAACGGGTTCGCCGACAGCCTGTCGATTACCGGCTGGCCCAATACGCTATGGCTCACCGAGCAGCGGCGCATCGACCAGGACGAGGCGGTGTTCGGGGAACTGTCGTATGACTTCATCCCCGAAACCCTCACCGGTACCATCGGTGGGCGTTACTTCCGCACCGACAACAGCCTGGGTGGCTTCTACGGCTTCAGCAAGGGCTACTCGCCCACGTCCTCGTACGGCGAAGCGGGATGTATCACGCCCGATCCTTATCGCGGTGCGCCGTGTCAGGACTTTGCCAAGGACACCAAGGAAAACGGTTCGCTCGGCAAGGCCAATCTGTCATGGCAGATCACGCCGGAGCAGATGATCTACGGCACGTGGTCCGAGGGGTTCCGTCCCGGCGGCATCAACCGTCGTGGCAGCCTCCCGCCGTACAAGTCCGACTACCTCACCAACTACGAGCTGGGCTGGAAAACCACCTGGTTCGACAATCGCCTGTCGTTCAACGGTGCGGTGTTCCGCGAGAGGTGGAAGGACTTCCAGTTCAGCATTCTCGGCGCCAACGGCCTCACGGAAATCAAGAACGCAGGACAGGCACAGATCGACGGCCTGGAATCCGACCTCAACTGGGCGGCAACCTATAACCTGCAGATCGGCGCGGGCATCGCGTTGTACAACGCGAAGCTCACGGAGAACTACTGCGGCTTCACCGACCCCAATGGCAACCCGATCACCCACTGTCCCGCAGGCACCATCAATCCGTTGACCGGCGATGTCGTCGACGGACCGCAGGCGCCCAAGGGTACCCAGTTGCCGGTCACGCCGCGCTTCAAGGGCAACCTCACGGCGCGTTACACGTGGGACATCGGTGATCGCCAGGCCTTCGTGCAAGGTGCCGTGGTGCATGTGGGCGAGCGTACTTCTGACCTGCGAACGGTGGAACGTGGCCTGCTGGGCAACATGCCGGCATACACCACGTTTGATCTTTCCGCCGGCATCAAGAAGCACGGCACGTCGCTGGACGTCTACATCAACAACGTGTTCGACACGCGAGGCCAGCTCAACCGCTTCACCGAATGCGCGGAAGCGGTCTGCGCCGCGCACGACGTGGTGCCGGCGTATCCGAACGGTCAGGTCTATACCGTCATGACGCCGCCGCGCACCATCGGTATCCGGTTCTCGCAGGAGTTCTAACGGGGAGAGGGACCGTGGTCATTGGCCACGGGAGGCCCCGGCGCAAGCCGGGGCCTTTTTTCCGCCTCGCGCCCTGTTCGCGCGACGTAAACCCTTCACGTGAAAGGGCCTTCGAAATTTTGACGCGGCCGTGACATTTCAACCGACAGGCTCGCGGCCCCGCGAACCATGTCGAGGCTGGCGGGCGCGCGAACGGCAGCATCACAGGGGAAAGCATGTCACTGGCCACGCCCATCGGCGCTCCACATCCCACGAGGGGTGCCACTTGCCGTGCCCGGCGCGGGTTGCGACGGGCTCGCTCCGCGTTCCGCAGGCAAGCGCTGCCTGTCAGGCAGTCGCCCCATGGCCGGCCCCGGGCATGCCATAGTCCCTCGATCTTTTCGAACCTTTGCCACATCCCATCGTCCCGGATTCCATGAACTCCAAAGCCTCGCGTCCCAGCTCGCTGTACGTCCACGGCACCGAACGGCGAACCTCGTTTGCCCTCATCGCGGTCATCGTCTTTTTCGTGGTCAGCGGCGCGGTCGCCTACTTCAACATCCAGACCATTCGCGACGACAACCGCAAAGTCCTGCAGTCACAGGAAACCGTGGCGGCGCTCAACGCCATTCTTTCCAGCGTCCAGGATGCGGAAACCGGGCAGCGTGGTTTCCTGCTCACCGGCAATGACCGTTACCTGGAGCCTTACCGCGCGGCGCTGGCGGATATCCCGGCCCGGCTGGATACGATCAGGGTGCTGACGCGCGACAACCGCAATCAGCAGGAACGCCTCAAGGTGCTCTCCGGCCGGCTCGACGACAAGCTCGCCGAACTGAAGGAAACCATCGAGCTGCGCCGCCGGCAGGGGCTTGATGCGGCGCTTTCGGTAGTGGGTTCGGATCGTGGCAAGTCGGACATGGATGCCATCCGCGCGCAGCTGGCGGCCATGCAGGATGACGAAGCGGACCTGCGCAAGCGGCGCATGGACGAAATGGCCACCGCCTATAACGGCGCGTTGACCAGCGGCCTGCTGAGCGGCCTGCTCGGCGTGGCGCTCACCATCTTCGTGGCCGTGATGATCCGCAACGCCACGCGTGCGCGTCAGCGCGATGCCTGGCTGCAGAAAGGCCAGCTGGAGCTGGCCGCGGTGATGGCCGGCGAGCAGCACGCCGAACAGCTCGGCGCCAATATCCTGGGTTTCCTGGCGCGCTTCGTCGACGCACAGGCGGGTGCGCTGTTCGTCAGCAGCGCTGGTGCCTATGAGCGCATCGGCGGCTATGGCTTGCCGCCTGACCGCGACATCGCTACGCGCTTCGCGCCCGGCGAAGGCCTGCTGGGGCAGGCGGCGGTGGAGGGCAGGACGTTGGTGGTGAACGACATTCCCGACACCTACCTGATGGTGGGCTCGGCGCTGGGCCAGGAGAAGCCGCGCCACCTGGTGATCGCCCCGAGCACGGTGGACGGCGACGTCAATGGTGCCATCGAACTGGGCTTCTTTCGCCCCGTGGACGACGACGTGGTGGCCTTGCTCGAACGCGCTTCGCCATTGATCGGCGTGGCATTGCGTTCGGCCACCTACCGCGCCGAACTCACTCGCCTGCTTGAGGAAACCCGCCGCCAGTCCGACTCGCTGCAGGTGCAGGGAGAGGAGTTGCGCGTCTCCAACGAGGAGCTGGAAGAGCAAAGCCGCGCGCTCAAGCAGTCGCAGTACCAGCTCGAGCAGCAGCAGGTGGAACTGGAGCAGACCAACGCGCACCTGGAGGAACAGGCCCAGCAGTTGGAATCGCAGCGCGACGACCTCGCCCGCGCCAACCAGGCCATCGAGGCCAAGGCACACGAAGTGCTGCGCGCCAGCCGCTACAAGTCCGACTTCCTCGCCAACATGTCGCACGAGCTGCGCACGCCGCTGAATTCAGCGCTGATCCTGTCCAAGCTGCTGGCCGACAACCCGCATGGCAATCTCACCGAGGAACAGGTGAAGTTCGCCAGCACCATCCATTCTTCCGGCAACGATCTGCTGACGCTGATCAACGATATCCTCGACCTTTCCAAGATCGAGGCCGGCCACATCGATATCCGTCCCGAGCCGCTGTCGGTCGAGCGGCTCGTCAAGGACCTCGTGCGCCTGTTCCACCCGGTCGCCGAGCAAAAGGGCCTGGTGTTCGAGGCGAGCGTGGCGCCAGGATGCCCGGAGATCATCGACACCGATCGCCAGCGCCTGGAACAGATCATCAAGAACCTGCTGTCGAACGCGCTGAAGTTCACCGAGCAGGGCAGCGTGGCCTTGCAGGTGCGCCCGGATGCGCATGGCCGCGTGGCGTTTGCCGTGACGGACACCGGCATCGGCATTGCAGACGACCAGCAGCAGCGCATCTTCGAGGCCTTCCAGCAGGCCGATGGCACCATCAGCCGCAAGTTCGGCGGCACCGGCCTGGGCCTTTCCATCTCGGTGGAACTGGCGCGACTGCTGGGCGGCACGGTGGCGGTGGACAGCAAGGAAGGCCAGGGCAGCATCTTTACGCTCAGCATCCCCGTACATGCGGGCGCGCTGTCGCTGTCCTCGCCTTCGCTCGCCGTGGCCGCCGAGGCGTTGACGGTGACGCCGAAGAAGGTCGAAAAGCCCGCGGACGTGCCCGCACCGCAGCCTCGCGTGGCCGACGATCGCAGCGAACAGGCTGACCAGCGGCGCACCATCCTGGTGATCGAAGACGATGAGAACTTCGCGCAGATCCTGCGCGATCTCGCGCGCGAAATGCATTTCCGCTGCCTGGTGGCCACCAGCGCGCAGGAAGCACTGCGGCTGGCGCGCGAGCAGCGGCCGCAGGCGATCGTCCTGGACATTGCGCTGCCAGACCAGTCGGGCCTTTCCGTACTCGACATCCTCAAGCGCGACATCCGCACGCGCCACATTCCCATCCACGTGGTATCCGCCTCGGACCACTCGCATGCGGCGTTGACGATGGGTGCCGTGGGCTACCTGCTCAAGCCGGTGAAGCGACAGCAGCTGACCGACGCGTTGAACAAGCTGGAGGCCAAGCTCTCGCAGGACGTGCGCCGCGTGCTGGTCGTGGAGGACGACGACGTGCAGCGTGATGCCGTGCGCAAGCTGCTGGCGTCGGCGGGCGTACAGACCGTGGGCGCCGGCACCGCCGCGGAATGCCTGGACTATCTCAAGGATGAAACCTTCGATTGCATGGTGCTGGACCTGTCCTTGCCCGATGCGTCCGGCTTCTCGCTGCTGGAAACCCTCAGTGAGGAAGGCGTGTATGCGTTCCCGCCAGTCATCGTATATACCGGCCACGATATTTCGGCGGCCGAGGAAGAGCGGCTTCGCCACTACTCCAAGTCGATCATCATCAAGGGCGCCAAGTCGCCCGAGCGACTGCTCGATGAAGTGACGCTGTTCCTGCACCAGGTGGTTACCGAACTGCCCGCCGAGCAGCAGAAGATGATCCAGGAGGCCCAGCACCGCGACGCCGTGCTCGAGGGGCGCCGCATCCTGGTGGTGGAAGATGATGTGCGCAACGTCTATGCGTTGATCAACATCCTCGAGCCGCGCGGCTGCACCATGGTGATCGCGCGCAACGGCCAGGAAGCGATCGACGCACTGGAAAAGGCCTCGGGCGACCAGGGACAAGGCATCGACCTGGTGCTGATGGACGTGATGATGCCGGTGATGGACGGCCTGACCGCCACGCGGGTGATTCGCGACGACGAGCGCTGGAGCCGGCTGCCCATCATCGCGCTGACCGCCAAGGCCATGCCCGACGATCAGGAAATCTGCCTGCAGGCGGGCGCCAACGACTACATGGCCAAACCGCTGGACGTAGACAAACTGGTATCGCTGGTGCGCGTGTGGCTGGCCAGGTAAGCAGGAAGCACGGATGACCGACCGCATCGAAGAGCTCGAGATCAACCTGCTGCTGGAAGCGCTTTACCAGCGGTTCCATTACGACTTCCGCGACTATTCCAAGGCATCCATCACGCGCAGGCTGCGCCAGCTCAAGGAGCGTTTGGGATATCGCAATTATTCAGCCATGCTGGAAGGCCTGTTGCACGATCCGGCCGTTTTTCCGCAGATGGTGGGCTACCTGACAGTGCAGGTCAGCGAGATGTTCCGCGATCCCTCGTATTTCCGCGCCCTGCGCGAGAAGGTCGTGCCGCACCTGCGCACGTACCCGTCGCTGAAGGTATGGGTGGCCGGCTGCAGTGGCGGCGAGGAGCTTTATTCGCTCGCCATCCTGTTCCGCGAGGAGGGCCTGGAGAAGCGCACCATGTTCTACGCCACCGACATCAATCCTCGCGCACTGGAGATCGCCGCGGCGGGCGTCTACGAGCTGGACCGCATCAAGGGCTTTACGGAAAACCACCAGCAATCAGGCGGCCGCTCGTCGCTTTCCGATTACTACACGGCGGCCTATGGGCGCGCGTCGTTCGATCGCACGCTGCGCGAACGCGTGGTGTTTTCCGATCACAGCTTGGTCACCGATGCCGTATTCGGCGAGATGCACCTCATCTCGTGCCGCAACGTGCTCATCTATTTCAACAATGACCTGCAGGACCGCACGCTCAAGCTCTTCAGCGACTCGCTGATCCGCAAGGGTTTCCTGGGCCTGGGTTCGAAGGAAAGCCTGCGCTTCTCCAGCCAGTCCGATGCCTTCCAGGATTTCATGCTGGGCGAAAGAATCTACCAGAGGCGCGATCCATGAGCAGCAATGCGCGCATCATGGCGGTGGCCATCGGGGGCTCGGCGGGCGCGGTGGCGTCGCTATCCTTGATCCTGAAAGAGTTGCCGGTGGATTACCGGCCCACGGTGTTCGTCACGGTGCACCTGCGCGCCGACAGCAAGAGCGTCCTGGTGGACGTGCTGCGCGCGCAGTGCCAGATCGAAGTGTGCGAAGCGGAGGACAAGATGCCCATTCGGCAAGGTACGGCCTATATCGCGCCGCCCAATTACCATCTTCTCGTGGAGAACACGGGAGCGTTGGCATTGTCGACGGACGAGCCGGTGCATTTTTCGCGGCCATCCATCGATGTATTGTTTGAAAGCGCGGCAGACGCTTATGGCGCGGCACTGGTGGGCGTCGTGCTTTCCGGCGCCAATCGCGATGGCGCGCACGGACTGTCGGCCATCCGGGCCGCAGGGGGTATCGTCATGATCGAGGACCCTTCGGCCGCCTACGCGTCCACCATGCCGCTGGCGGCATGGAATGCCTGTCCGGAAGCCCAGGTGGGCACGCCCGGACAACTCGCATCATTCTTGAAGCAACTGTAAGGGCGCCACACAGTCATGGATCCGGTCTACTTTCTTCTCGTCGACGATCTCGAGGAAAACCTCCTGGCCCTGGAGGCGCTTCTGCGCCGCGACGACCTGGTGTTGCTCAAGGCACACTCGGGCGAGGAAGCGCTTGAACTGATGCTGGCGCACGACATCGCGCTGTGCCTGCTCGACGTGCAGATGCCTGGCATGGACGGCTTCGAGCTGGCCGAAATCATGCGCGGCAATGACCGCACGCGACATGTACCGATCATCTTTCTTACCGCCAGCGCATCGGACAACCAACGTGCGTTCCGCGGCTATGGCGCGGGCGCCGTCGACTTCATCCAGAAGCCGATCGAATGGGACATCCTGCGCAGCAAGGCCAATGTGTTCTTCGAATTGCATCGCCAGCGGCAGCAGATCGCGGCGCAGCGTGACCGGCTGGAAGCGTACGCGGACATGGTCACGCGTTCGGACCGCTACAAGGACCAGTTCCTGGCCATCCTCGCGCACGAACTACGCAACCCGCTTACGCCGTTGCGCATGGGTCTGGACATCTTGAACAGCCAGCCGTCACCCGAACGCGCGCAGCAGATCCACGCCGTGATGGACCGGCAGCTGGTGCACCTGGTGCGACTGGTGGACGATCTTCTCGACGTCTCCCGCGTCAGCCAGGGAAAGATCGTGCTGAAGAAGGAGCGCATCCCGCTTTCGGACATCATCCAGTCCGCCGTGGAAGCGGCGCGACCGCTGGTGGACAGCGGCAGGCATGCGCTGCGCGTGGACATGCCGGTGCGGCCGATGTGGGTGAATGGTGACCGGACTCGCCTGGCCCAGGTAGTGGGCAATCTGCTGAGCAATGCCGCCAAGTACACGCCACCCGGAGGCAAGCTGTCGCTGGAAGTCCATCGGGAAGGGCAGGATGTGCGCATCGTCGTCATCGACAACGGCCTTGGCATTCCGCTGGCCATGCAGTCGAAGATCTTCGAGCTGTTCACGCAGGTGGGGGAGCACACCGCGCGGGCGCAGGGCGGCCTTGGCATCGGGCTCGCACTGGTCAAGCAGTTCGTGGCCATGCACGACGGCTCCATTGCCGTGCAAAGCGACGGTGAAAATACCGGCAGCCGCTTCACGGTCCGGCTGCCATTGCTGGCCGAGATCCCTGAAGGGGCGAGCGCGAATGCCGGGCAGCCCGTGCGGCCCGAACATCCGCCGCGTCGCATCCTCGTGGTTGATGACAACGAAGACGTGGCAGAAACCATCGGTTGGCTGCTGAGCGAAATGGGGCACGAGTTTCGTCTCGTGCACGATGGCCGCGAAGCATGCGACGCGGCTCGCGAGTTCAAGCCCGATGCGGTGCTGCTTGATATCGGCATGCCGCAGATGGACGGCTATGCGGTATGCCGCGCGTTTCGGGAGGATCCGGCGCTGCGCGACCTGCCAGTGATCGCGCAGTCGGGTTGGGGCCAGGAGCAGGACAAGAACAAGACGGCCAAGGCCGGCTTTGATCATCACATCGTCAAGCCGGTGGGTTACGACGACCTGGAGCGCGCGCTTACGCTGGCGATCCAGTCACGACGCATTGCCCATCCGGTGCCCTGAGCTGCCTGCCGTCGTTCATGGCGACGGCGTCTTCGACCCGCCGGCCTTGTCCCCTTGCGGCAGCGGCAGCTTGATGGGGTCGCCATCTCCCACGACGGCCCACACCAGCAACTTTGCCGGCTGCGTGGCGCTGGCATTGCGCGTGACCAGGTGGTGCACGCGCGGCGCCTCGTACCAGGTTTGGCCCTGCGTGTAGGTATGCGGCGACTGGCCTTCCAGCTGCGAGGTCACGCTGCCTTCGAGCACGTAGGCGAAGATCGATCCGGGATGCAGATGGGGCGCCGCGCTTTGTCCTGGCGCCAGTGTGACCGTGGCGATCAGCACGTTCTTCCCTGGCGCATCGCTTATGGCCTGCTTCATCAACGGCTGCACGGATTCCGATCTGCTGTCGTGGGCTCGCAGCGGCGGCGTAACGGCCAGCACTGTTGCGCCGGCCAGCAGCAGGACCGAAAGGCGAGCAAGTGTGGCATTCATGGCATGCGTCCTCAGGCCGGCAGTTTGCGGAAGGCAATCGCAAAGCGGTTCCAGCCGTTGATGGCCACAATGAGCAGGGTGAGGTCGGTCAGCTCTTCGGGTGTGAAATGCGGCTGCACGGACTCCCACACGTCGTCGGGCACATGGTTGCCGGCGATCAGGGTGAGCGATTCGGTCCATTCCAGCGCGGCGCGCTCGCGATCGGTGAAGAACGGCGTTTCGCGCCAGACGCTCAAGGTCGCCAGGCGACGCTCGTTCTCGCCGGCCTTGCGCGCGTCGGTCGAGTGCTGGTCCACGCAGTAGGCACAACCGTTGATCTGCGAGGTGCGCAGGCGCACGAGTTCGATGAGGGATTTTTCCAGGCCGCTTTTGCCGATGCGCTGTTCCAGGCCGATCATGGCCTTGATGGCATCGGGGCTGGACTTGTAGAAGTCGAGACGCTGGTTCATGAGGGAAGTCTCCAGGGTGGCACTCGGGAACGTGGGAACAGGTTAGACTTCCCACTGGCCTGCTTAAATGTCCATTTTTGAGAGATTTGAGGTAGCCACTGGATGGACATCCAAATCACCGTCGCCGGCCGGCGCGACCTCGCCAGCCAGATCTACCAGCAATTGCGCGGCGCCATCGTCGACGGGCGACTGCCCGCCGGGGAACGACTTCCCTCGACCCGCGACCTGGCGCAGCAACTGGGCGTGTCGCGCAAGACCACGCTGGACGTCTATGAGCGCCTTATCGCCGAGGGCTTCCTGGCCAGCCGTACCGGCGATGGCACCTTCGTGGCGCAGGGCCTGTCTTCGATGCCGTCGCCGCGATCGCGCAGTGCCGCGCTGCTGCGTGCGGCCAAGGTCTGGCGGCGCGTTCCCGAGGCACTATCGATGCCCAAGCCGGGCGAGCGGCTTCGCTACGACTACCTGGGCGGCGTCACCGACAAGTCATTGCTGCACGCCGAGGCCTGGCGCAAATGCATGGGGCACGCGCTGCGTACGCAGTTGCGCGGGCGTGGCATCTACCGCGATCCTGCCGGCGAACAGGAGCTGCGCCTGGCCATCGCCCGCTATATCGGTTTCAACCGTGGCGTCGCCTGCAACTGGCAGGACGTGATCGTGACGCAGGGAGCACAGCAGGCCATCGACCTGGCGGCCCGCGTGATGGTCAATCCCGGTGACACCGTGGCCGTGGAAGAGCCCGGTTATCCGCCGGTGCGCGCGGCCTTGCTCGCGCTGGGCGCGCGTGTCGTGCCGGTTCGCGTCGACAACGAAGGCCTGCAGGTCGACCGTCTGCCCGAGCAGGCACGGCTGGTCTATGTGACGCCCTCGCACCAGTTTCCGCTGGGCATGCCGATGAGCATGGAGCGCCGGCTGGCGTTGCTGGAATGGGCGTCCCGGCGTGGTGCGCTGGTGGTGGAGGACGACTATGACGGCGAATTCCGCTTCGAAGGGCGGCCGGTGGAGTCGCTCAAGAGCCTGGATCGTGGCGGCGTGGTTGCCTACGTGGGCACCTTTTCCAAGACCTTGTTTCCCGAGCTGCGCACCGGCTACGTGGTGCCACCGGCGGCGCTGGCCGCCGATTTCCTCAAGGCCAGGCAGATCAACGACTGGCACGGTTGCAGCCTGACGCAGACGGCGCTGGGGCGTTTCATGCTGGATGGCGAGTTCGGCCGCCACGTGCGTCGTGTGCAAAAACATTACGCCGAGCGCCGGGAGGCGCTGTTGGCGCACCTGCGCGGGCCGCTTTCGCCGTGGCTGGAACCCATTGCCCCGGTCGCCGGCATCCATCTGGTGGCCTTCCTGCGCAAGGGGCTGGGCGAATCGTCGGTGATCGCGCGAGCCAGGCCGGCGGGCATCGGCCTTTACGGCATCGCGGGCTTTCACGCGGGCCGCCGGGTACGGCAAGGTTTGCTGTTCGGCTATGGGGACATGCCGGTGGGCGATATTGATGCGTCCATGGATCGGCTGAAAACCCTGCTCGAGGCGTCGAGGGGTTAGCGCTGCTGCGCTTATGGCCTTTAGGAGGCAGCCAAAAGTCGTAGCGCCGTGCGCAAGCGAATTCACGCAGTTTCAGCATTTGCTTTCGCATGATCGGGTTGCGCGGGCCATCGGCGTCATGCCGCATGGAATCGCCCGCTCAGGCGGCCTGGCCCGGGAAGGGCGACAGGAGTCCTCGGATGGACACCACCAGAGACTGCGTGTGCTGACGGCGTGGGGGACAAGGGAGCGAACGTATGCGCAAGATGACCATCAGGTTTCAGGACGTCGCCACCGAGCTTGAACACATCAACACCTTGCGGGATGACGTGATGGAGCGCGCCTTCATCGCGCTCGAGCAGCGTCACGCCACGCTCGCCGCGATGCTGGTGCAGAGCCTTGGCGATCGACAGCGCGCGGTGCGCTGGATGTGCCGCCACCAGAATGCCTTCAGCGGCCGCACCGCCTACGAGCTTCTTTCGGATGGCGAAGAAGACGCGGTATGGGATGAGATATCGCTGATGGGCGATGCGCCGGTGCCGGCGCGGATGAGTTCCGCGCGCATGGCCTACTGATTCCCGGCGCGCTCAGCCGCGCGCCGGCTGCCATGCCCAGACGCTGTTGGCGTCGCCGCGGCGCGCCCGCCGTTTGGTCGCGCGTGCAAAGGCGATGAAGACCAGGCCGAGCGCGATGCCGGTAAGGTCGACGCCCACCACGCTCCAGCCCAGCGGCGATGCGGCACGCGTGATGTCCGCCGCGTTACCGATAAGGTCGACCACGGCTACGAGGATCGTCAGCAGCGCCGTGGCCCACAGCAGTTCCACCGTGGCGCGCGCCACTGGCCTGGCGCAGGCATAGGCGCAGGCGGCAAGGAACAGGCCATAGCAGGCGACGCGTTGCGGCGTGCCCGCTTCGACGCCGACCCTCACGGCGATCCACGTCGCCGCAAACGCGCCCGATATGGCAAGGCAGCTGCCGATGCATACGCCGATGGTGGCGCGCGCCATCACCTGCGTGCGCATGGGCTGGTCGGCGTGGCGGCGTCTGCGTCGCGATTCGATGTAGAGGAGGTTGCCCGAATAAAAGAGGAAGGCGCCGGCCAGGCCGAGGATGAAGTACAGCCATTGCACGGCACGTCCACCGAAGCTGCCGAAATGCAGCCCGAAGAGGGCGGCGTAGCTGATGCCGTTAAAGCTGTAGCGATCGCCCACGTAGGTAGCCAGCACGCTGCCATCGCGCGCGGACATCGCCACCGTGCCATACGTGCCCAGCGTGTGGCGCGACAGCCCGCGTACTTCGGCCACCGCGTTGTGGTCGCCGTAGTGCGCAAAGTGCATGTAATCCGGGTCGAAGCTGGTCACGCCCGCGGTAAGCGCCTGCGCGCGTGCGCGCGTGATCAACTCGTCGGCGGAAAGCATGCGCGCCGGCGTGCCGCTTGCCACCACGGTGGGTGTGGTGGCCGTGGCCTTGGCGAACGCATCGAACAACTTGCCGTCGAAGGCAACCGTGTTCAGTGCGGCCAGCGTGATGGTGAACAGGCAGAACAACGCGCCAGTGACAGCGAAGATCACATGGAAGGGCAGGCTGAGCACGCCGATGGCGTTATGCGCGTCCTGCCACAGCCGCTTGAGGTTGCGGCCCACGCGCATGGCGAAGAAGTCACCAAACAGCTGCGGAAGGTGGATGAGGATACCCGTGAGCAAGGCCAGGCCATAGATCACGCTGACGATGCCCATCAGGTACAGGCCAATCACTGGCAGCCCAAGCGAGTCGTGCAGCGCGTAGACGAAATCGGCCAGCTCGTTCTCCGATCCTTCCGCTGTCGGTGCCTCCATCTGGCTGGCGGTAGCGAAGCGTTCCTCGCCGCCCTCCATCCAATAGGCGTACGCCGCGTGCGACGTGTCCTTGGGAAGCACGATGCCGAAATCGTCCTTGGCCGCCGGGTGCGTGGCCAGCAGGCGCTCGATCAGTGCATCGGCACTGACATGGGCATCGGTGGCACTGCGCCACGGCGGGCTTTGCCAGGCCGCGATGTCATCGTGGAAAACGGTGAGCGCGCCTGCGTAGAAGGCGACGAACAGCGCGAAGCCGGCAAGCAGGCCGGTCCACGTATGCACGGTCTGGAAGGTTCGGAGAGTGGCGGATTTCATGATGTCGTCCTGAGAGCCCGATGCTCAGACACCGAGCGCGCGTCCGGCCCACAAGGCCAGGAACGCAAGGGCATTGGCGCCGCCGAGCACCAGCCACGCGCGCATACCGCTGCGGAACAGATAGGCGCCCGCCATGATGGCCGTCCATAGCGGGAAGAACAGGATAAGTCCCGGGATCAGGAAAGCCTCGCCGTGGTTCGGCAACAGGTGAAGCACCAGTGCGATCAGCAAGGCGGACAGTGTGAAGCCGAGCAGGGTGCCGGCGAGGCAGCGCGCGATCACGGCCTGGCCTCGTCGCTGGTGCGCCACCATGCCGCATAAGGAAGCGCGACCCAGGCGAGCATGAGCGTGGTCAGAGCGGCCGCAATACCCGCGCCCATGCCTTCCGTCGACCACCAGCCGGCCGTGCCGGCGAGGACCAGCGTCCATCCCGCCCATCGAGCCGCGACGTGGAGCGGCACCGCCCGCAGGCGCTGCTGCGCGCTTGCGAGGTAGATCAGCGTCGCGCCCGCCAGCGTCAGCAGCAGCGCACATGAGAGGATCACGCGAAAACCTTCCGTGACGGACCGTCCGGTCCGCTTTATTGAGAACAATTCTTATTTCGTGGCGCCTTTCTGTCAACCGTCAGAACTGGTACTGCAGGCGCCCGACCAGGGCCGAAGGGTGTTTCCCGTCGAAGCTGTTCCCTGGCTTGTCGAGGTAAAGCGCGTGGACGAGGTTGGCCGATAGCCGCACCGATTTGTCCAGGTACCAATTGACGCCCAGGGTGAGGTTACGTTCCTTGCCGCCAAAGACATCGCGGTCGTTGAGGTCGGTCTGGCTCAGGCGCACGGCGACCTCCAGCGCGCCGCCGCCACGGCCGTTCCAGGACACGTGTGGAACCACCGGGCCGAAGATGCCATTGCTCTCGCGGTAATCCCGGCTTTCGCCAGTGAGCATGAAACTGGCATAGGCGTACCAGCCGCGAAATTCCAGGGTGGGCAAGCCGTCCTGGCGACCCACGTGGGCTTGCATCCATTCGGCCTGCCACGAGAACGGGCCGCTGACGTGCGCCGACTCCAGGCCATAGCGTTGCACGCGCTTAGTGTCGGCGATGCCGTGGGTGTCCAGGAAATAATCGCTGTTGCTGAGTGCCACTTCGGGCGCCGATTCGAAGCGTTGCCCGCTGGCGTTGAGATGGCGCGTGGAGTAGTCCACGGCCAGGTGATAAGGGCCGTTTTCCGACTGCAGGACATAGGCAAGCCGTCCG
>Ga0335083_10003576_pt1 | contig 20056 bp, 18 predicted proteins | sample Lox_Sample_42_FD_206716 | JGI IMG/M metagenome (GOLD analysis project Ga0335083, IMG submission 206716) | Soil microbial communities from Loxahatchee National Wildlife Refuge, Florida, United States - Lox_Sample_4.2 | ecosystem: Environmental > Terrestrial > Soil > Wetlands | place: USA...
AGCTCTGGCAGTCGCAGACCAGGACCCAATTCTGAATCCGACCTTTCCGGCGCCCCGCCGCCCTGATGTCGGAAGGCCTGAACCGACGTCCGCTTGCCCGCGATGCTTGGCGCCCTTCCGCTGGGCCGAGAAGGCGGCGTCGCTTTGTCCCGAGCTCATGGACAAAACGCCGGCTCCTTCGGTCGGGGACGCTCACGCCGGCAATTTCGGCCTTTGGCGGGACGCCCAGACGCGGCTCGTCTGGGGCGTGAACGACTTCGACGAGGCGGCGCGATTGCTGTGGCCGCTCGACCTCGTCCGGCTGGCGGCGAGCGTGCTGGCGGCGGTCGAAGCCGCCGACGCCTCAGAGGTCGCCGGAGCGGTTCTCGAAGGCTATCTGTCTGGCCTTAGCGACCCGCGCGCGATTGTGATCGAGCGGAAAACCGATTTCTTATGGCTTCGAGACGCTTTCATCTCGAACGATGACGAACGCCAGAAGTTCTGGAAGAAACTCGACAAGGCCAAAGCGGCCGATTGCGACCCCGCTGCGCTCGAGACCCCGCTCTTGACCGCCTTCGGCAGGACAAGCGACGTGCTCGTGGCCCGTCGCCAGGCGGGAGTCGGCAGCCTCCGCCGGCCGCGGTTCACTGCGAGCGGCGTTGTGAACAGCGGCCCGTTCGCCGCGGAGATCAAGGCGGCGCTCCCCTCCTGCTGGAGGGACGGCCGTGAGGCGGGCCTTGCCCAGAGCATGGCGCACGGGCCCGCACGGTCGCCCGATCCGGCGCTTCGCTACGACGACAGCGCGACAGTTCCGTTCGTCATCCGTAGGCTGGCGCCCAATTACCGCAAGCTTGAGTTCGGCGAGTTGGAGCCGAAGCTCTCCGGTCGCCACCGGCGCGCGCTGCTCGGAGCAATGGGGATGGAGCTGGCGAGTCTTCATGTCGCGAAAGCGGGCGACGAGCGCGACGCGATCATGGGCGAGCTCAGCAAGCTTCCCGAGCGCTGGTTGAGCCGCGCGGCGTCACGGGTCGCCGACTGGACCGTCGACGAGTGGCGCGGCTTTGGCAAGTCCCACTGAGGCGCCGCAGAGAGCGCCGGCCTCGGTCTGAGGCTTGGCGCCCGCGGCTTTGCTTGCTACTCGACTGCCGCCGCGGCCTTTTTGAGGCCGTAGCGCAGAGGCTCGCATGATCCCCGCCGCCCGCGTCGCCGCCGCCATCGAGGCGCTGGCCGACATCGAGAGCCGACGCCGGCCGGCGGCCGACGCGATGAAGGATTGGGGCCTCGCCCATCGCTTCGCCGGCTCCGGCGACCGCGCCGCGATTTCAAGCCTCGTCTACGACGCGCTCAGGCGGAAAAGCTCGTCGGCCTGGATCATGGGCGAATCCAGCCCGCGCGCCGAAATCATAGGCGCGCTGAAGCAGACGCGCGGGCTTGACCTTTCGACGATCGAGGCCTTGTTCTCAGGCGAACGCCACGCGCCGTCGCGCCTCACGGACGTCGAGCGCGGGCGCCTCACCCATACGGATCTCGCGGGCGCGCCGGCGCATGTGGCGGGCGATTACCCGGATTGGCTCGCGCCTGAGTTCGAGGCCGCCTTCGGCGCGGATGCGGCCGAGGAGGGGAGGGCGCTCGCCGAGCGGGCGCCGGTCGATCTGCGCGTCAATCTCTTGAAAACGACGCGAGAGAAAGCCTTGGCGGCGCTCGCTCATCTATCGCCGGCGCCGACGCCGTTCTCGCCCATGGGCCTGCGCGTGCCGCTCCGGCCCAACGGGCGCGCCGTCGCGCTCGCGGCGGAGCCGGCCTACGTCAAGGGCCTCGTCGAGGTGCAGGACGAGGGCTCTCAGATCGCGGCGCTGCTCGCCGGGGCGAAGCCCGGCATGCAGGTCCTCGACCTGTGCGCGGGCGCGGGCGGCAAGACGCTCGCGCTCGCGGCGTCGATGGACAATCGCGGACAGATCTACGCGACCGACCCGGACGGGCGCCGCCTTACGGCGATCTACGAGCGGCTCGCGCGATCGGCCGCGCGCAACGTCCAGGTGCGCAGCCCGCGCGGCAAGGCCGACGTGCTCGCCGACCTCGAAGGGCGCTCAGACCTCGTCCTCATCGACGCGCCCTGCACCGGCTCGGGCGGGTGGCGGCGCAACCCGGACGCCAAATGGCGCATCCGGCCGGGGGCGCTTGAGCAGCGCATCAAGGATCAGGACGAGACGCTTGAAAACGCGATGTGTTTCGTGAAGCCCGGCGGACGTATCGTCTATATCACCTGCTCGGTCCTGCGGCCTGAGAACGAGGATCGGGTCGCCGCCTTCCTCGAGCGCCACACCGACATGCTGCCGGTGGACGCCGCGACGCAGGCGCGCGCGGCGGGACTGCCGGCGCTCGCGGGGCGCGCTTCGCCCTTCGGCCCGGGCCTTCGGCTTACCCCGCGCACAACCGGCACGGACGGGTTTTACATCGCGATGCTGGCGAGGGTGTGAACGAGAGAGCGCCTCATCCTGCCGCTCGCATCGCCCATGAGGCCTCCGCCGCCTCGCGCATGATCGCCCAGACGGCGTCCACGTCCGCCGCTTCCGTCGCAAGCGCCCCGATCGACACACGCGCCGTCCAGCGTCCGTCGATGACCGCGGGCGTCAGATAGGCCGCGCCCGAGCGGTTGACGACCTCGACCCAGGCGGTCGTGTGCGCGTCGAGCGCCTCGCCCCGGAACGCCGCGCCGTCCGGCGTCGAAGGCTCGTGCCGGACGCAGACGGTCTGCAGATGAACCGGCGCGACGACGCGCCAGCCGGGCGTCGCGGCGACCATCTCGGCGAGACGGCGCGCATTGCCCATGTCCCGCCTGAGCCGTTCTTGAAGTCCGCTCACGCCCTGCTCGCGGATGACGAACCAGAGCTTCAGCGCGCGGAAGCGGCGGCCGAGCGGGATGCCCCAGTCGCGCAGGTTCTTGACCTCGGCGTCCGCGGCGGATTGCAGGTAGCTCGGATTGGTCGACATGACCCGCACAAGGTGCTGCGGGTCGCGGACATAATAGAGCGAGCAGTCGAACGGCGCGCCGAGCCATTTGTGCGCGTTGACCACCAGACTGTCGGCGCCTTCGACCCCGTCCCACATCGAGCGGCATTCCGGCAGGATCATCGCTCCGCCCGCCATCGCCGCGTCGACATGCAGCCAGACCCCGTGGCGCTTTGCGATGGCCGCGATGGACGCGACAGGATCGATCGCCGTCGTGCTGGTTGTGCCGACGGTTGCGACGATGGCGCAGGGCAGATCGCCGTTCGCGGCGTCCTCGGCGACCATTTCGGCGAGCGCGTCGGCGCGCATGGCGAATTCGGCGTCATGAGCAACGAGCCGGATGTTCTCGCGGCCGAAACCCGCAAGAAGCGCCCCCTTGTGGACCGAACTGTGCGCATGTTCTGACGCGTAAACCCGGAGCCTGCGCATTTCGCCCTGCAGTCCGCCGCGCGCCGAGGCGTAGCCGGTCGTGCGCTCGCGCGCGCAAATGAGCGCAACCAGCGTGCTCGTCGAGGCGGTGTCCTGAATGACGCCGCTCCAGGCCGGCGAGAGGCCGAGCATTTGCCGCATCCAGTCGGTGACGACTTCTTCGATTTCGGTCAGCGCGGGGCTCGATTGCCAGGAGAGGCCGATCACGCCGACACCCGTGGAGACGAGGTCGCCGAGGATTCCCGCGGGCAGGGCGTTGGCGGGGAAATAGCCGAAGAAGCGCGGATGCTGCCAAAGCGTGAGGCCCGGCAGGACGATGCGGTCGAGGTCGCGGATCGCTTCGGCGAAATCCTCCGGCTCCGCCGGCGGCGCCGGCGGCAGCGCCTCGCGGATCTGCCGCGGTCTGGTCTTGGCCATAACAGGGCGATCGGGCAGGCTCCCCTGATAGTCCGCGAGCCAGTCGATGAGTCGGTGGCCGTAAGTGCGAAATTCTTCCGGGGTCATGGGCGGGCGCGTTCTCTTTGGCTTGACTTTTGTTCGAGCGCTGCACCACGGCCCCCTGAGGATTGTCAATCGGCGCGCGAGACGCGCGGGCTAAACTCCCGCGCCAAGACGCTTGAAATCTCTAATGGAGCCGCAGATGACCGAGCCTGCCCTCAGGGGCCCAGCGATGTGGGACGAGCGTTATGGCGGCGAGCATTACGCCTATGGCCTCGAGCCGAACCGCTTTCTCGAGGCGCAGGCGCATCGGCTCAAACCCGGCATGAAGGCGGTTGTCCCCGGCGATGGCGAGGGCCGCAACGGCGTCTTTCTCGCTTCGCTTGGGCTCGACGTGGACACGCTCGATCTCTCCGAGCAAGGCGTCGCCAAGGCGCGACGCTTCGCGGTGGAGCGCGGCGTCTCGCTCAACGCCCTCCGCGTCGACGCGCTCGCCTGGGAATGGCCGGAGGAGATTTATGACCTCGTGGCGCTCATCTTTCTCCACCTCATTGAGCCGCATCGCAAGGCAGTGCACGCCAAGGCGATCCGCGCTCTTAAACCCGGCGGGCTTCTCGTGCTCGAGGCGTTCCGGCCCGAGCAGATCGAGCGCCACGCTGCCGGGACGCGCGGAGGGCCGCGCGATGCGGCGCTTCTCTATTCGCTCGACGCGATCCGCCGCGACTTCGAGGAAGAGGAGATTCTGATGCTCGATGCGGCGGAGGCCGAGATGAGCGAAGGCCCGCTGCAGGCAGGTATGAGCGCCGTCGTCCGCGCGCTTATTCGGCGGCGATAGCCGCATCCTGAAGAATCACGCGACCTTCTTCTCGATGCGGGCGAACGGGCTCAGGCCCATCCACGAACCGATGGCGGCTTCGAGCCGCCTGCTGCCGGTGATGAGCAGCTTCCCCTTCTCCTTGGCCCGGTCGATCGTGGTGTAGCCCATCCAGATCTCGGTCATCGTCCTGAGGTCGGTCGAGAGATAAAGGTCGACGTCGAAACCCGGGTCGACCGAGCACAAGTCGACCTCCCGGTCGGGCTCGACGACCAGCCACCAGTTTCGGCGCGTGTCGGGAAGGTCGGTGAAAATGACCTGGATGGTGCTTCGCGAGGGCGGCATGGGCGTCGGATTGATGTTGCGCCGCATGTCCCACATGAGAAGATTGGGGTCGAGCTTCTCGAGCGAGGCTTCCAGATCGATCCATCGCTGTCCCCAGCAGCCGATGGCCTCGATGACCGGCTTAAGCTCCCGCCCTGCCTCGGTCAGCCGGTATTCGTAGAGGCCGGGCTCGCCGCTGACCGGGGCGCGCGAGACGATTCCCGCGGTCTCCAGGTCCTTCAGGCGCTTCGACAGAAGGGCGGGAGACATCCGGGGCACGCCGCGCCTGAGATCGTTGAAACGGGTCGACCCGGAAACGAGCTCCCGCAGGAGCAGCAGCGTCCACCGCGCGCCGAGGACCTCCGCGGCCATCGCCACGGGACAAAACTGATTGTAGCTACTGTCAGGCATCGCGAGCCTCCTTTCGCCTGCTCCCCAGTTCAGAAATTGCACCGGCCGGATTCAGTTCCAGAGCTGGCGGGGAACAAGCGTCTGTGAAATGCCAGAAGGCGGCTCCGTTGAAAGATGTCCTTTAGGCTACGGTCCGCCGCGTCGGCGCGCAAGCCTAATACGCGCGCCGACAACGGATCGCCTAAAAAAGGGAAAAGCGTCCAATGTTCGATGGCTGCGGCCGGGGGTGAGGAGAAACGCGCAGTACCGAGCGCACCGGCCGAGCCGCCCGATCGGATCGCCGAACTAAGGAACTGACGATGCTCGCCCAGCCGAAGTGCCCAACGCCCAATTCTCAATCGCAGGCAGTTCGTAGAGCGCAAGGAAAAACAAAGCTAGGCTGGCCAAAAACAAAATGGCCGCGCCTACGCCGGTCAGAAACTTCCGCAAGGTCCCGTCTCCCGCTATTATCTATTAAATCCAACCCTATGTCCCTATGTCATGATCGCTCAGCGAAGGCGCGCGCCAGCGGGAGAAGCGCCCCTGCTGTCGGCCCCAGAAAACTTGCGAGTGAAAGTCGTCATTCTGGCTCCCGGTTGAGCGCGGGGCAATGAAGCGTCCAGCGCGCCTTTCGCCAGCCGCCAAACGACCGGGGCGCGCGTCAGGATCGCAAGCCTAGCCCCTAGTTCAGAAACTGTACCGGCCCGATTCAGTTCCAGAACTAGCGGGGGAACAAGCGTCGATGAAAACTCGCAGCCTGCGGGGCGGACCGACCTCGGCGCCGCCAGACCGAGCCTCGACCAAGCCCCGCCAGACGGAGGCGAACATGATGGATCTTACCATTCGCACGCTCGATGCGACAAGGACGATTACCGGCGAAACGCTGACCGCTTTCAGGGGTCGGCTGCGCGGCGTCGCCGCCCTCCCGGGGGAGGATGGCTACGAGGCCGCGCGCACGATCTGGAACGCCATGATCGACCGGCGCCCGGCTCTCGTCGTGCGCTGTCTCGGCGCCGCCGACGTCATCGAGGCGGTCAAGCTCGCGCGGGAGGAGAATCTCCTCGTCGCCGTGCGCGCGGGCGGACACAACATCGCCGGCGCCGCCGTCTGCGACGACGGTTTGCTCATCGACCTCTCGCTGATGAAGTCGGTTCGTATCGATCCGGCCTCTCGCACGGCGCGCGTCGAGCCCGGCGCGACACTGGCGGATTTCGACCACGAGGCGCAGGCGTTCGGCCTTGCCACTCCGCTCGGGATCAACTCGACGACCGGCGTCGCCGGCCTGACCCTCGGCGGCGGTTTCGGCTGGACCACCCGCAAGTTCGGGCTGACGATCGACAACCTCCTTTCGGCCGACGTCGTCACCGCCAACGGCGCGTTCGTGCGGGCGAGCGAGACGGAGCACCCGGATCTCTTCTGGGCGCTGCGGGGCGGGGGCGGCAATTTTGGCGTCGTGACCTCCTTCGAGTTCAGGCTGCATCCGCTCGGGCCGCAGGTCCTGTCGGGGCTCGTCGTGCATCCGTTCGAGGAGGCGGCGACGCTGCTCAGAGAGTTTCGCCGCATTACCGATGAGGCGCCTGACGAACTCGTGGTGTGGGCCGTGATGCGGAAGGCGCCGCCGCTGCCGTTCCTGCCTGCCGAATGGCATGGCCGGGAGGTTCTCATCTTCGCCGCCTGCTACGCCGGCGACATGGCGGAGGGCGAGAAGGCGACGCGGCCGCTGCGCGCCCTCGGCAAGCCGATCGCCGACGTCATTTCGCCTCACCCGTTCGTCGGCTGGCAGACGGCGTTCGATCCGCTGCTCACGCCTGGCGCGCGCAACTACTGGAAGAGCCACGACTTCGCCGATCTTTCGGACGCAGCGATCGACGTGATCGTGCGCGCGGTCGGCGCCCTGCCGTCGCCGGAATGCGAGGTGTTCATCGCCCACGTCGGAGGCGCGATGGCGCGCGTGGCGCCGGACGCCACGGCCTGGGCGAACCGCCAGGCGCATTTCATCATGAACGCGCATACACGATGGCGGGACAAGAGCGAGGACGCGACCTGCGTCGCATGGGCGCGCGGATTTTACGAAGCCAGCGCACCCTTCGCCGCCGGCAGCGTCTACGTCAATTTTATGCCCGAGGACGAGTCCGGACGGGTCGAGAACGCCTACGGCGCCAACTATCGCCGGCTGGCCGAGATCAAGCTCCGCTACGACCCCGACAACCGGTTCCGCATGAACCAGAACATCCAGCCGACCGGCGGATAAGGAGCGAGGCGAAATGCCGATTTTTATGGACCGGCACGATGTCCGCGGCGTTAAGCAGGAGGACATCGCCGATCTGCACCGCCGGGACCTTGAAGTCCAGGACCAATACAACGTCAAATACATGACGTATTGGTTCGACCACGAACGTTGCTCGGCTTTCTGCCTCGTTGACGCGCCAGACGCGGCGGCAGCCGAGCGGGTTCACCGGGAGGCGCATGGCCAAGTCGCCAACGCCATCATTCCGGTCGATCTTGCGACGGTCGAGGCGTTCCTCGGCCGCATCGGCGATCCGCGCGCGGCGCCAAGCGCGGCGCCGGCTATGGACGCTGGGTTGCGCGCGATCATGTTCACCGATCTCGTCGGATCGACCGACATGACGTCGCGCCTCGGCGACAACGCGGCGCTTGAACTGGTGCGGGTGCACGACGCGCTGGTCCGGCGCGGCCTTGAAGCCCACGGCGGACGTGAGGTGAAGCACACCGGCGACGGCATCATGGCGTCTTTCGATAAGGTCGCCAACGCCGTGCGCGGCGCCGCCGACATTCAGCGGCGCTTCGCCGCCTATAACGCCGACGCGTCGGAGACCCTGAGCGTCCGGATCGGCATCCACGCCGGCGAGCCGGTCCAGGAGCATAACGACCTGTTCGGCGCCACGGTGCAGCTCGCCTCCCGGCTTTGCAGCGAGGCGGGGGCCAATGAAATCGTCGTCTCCGATTTCGTGCTCGAGCTATGCGAGGGCGACTCGGCGCGCTTCGCGCCGCTCGGCGAGCGGCGGCTGAAGGGCTTTCCCGACAAGATCCCCGTGTTCCGGTTTGACTGGCGGAACTGAGCGGGGGTGATCGGAATAGGGGAGCGGCGAGCGGCCGCTATGGCGGCGGAGTAAGCCCCAGCCGCTTCGCCATCTGGTTGTCCACGAATCGCTTGGGCAAGAGGCCAATGAAGAACCTCCGCAACGGATCGGGCGCCACGGCATAGCGGACTTTCGGCTTCCGCGCGGTCAGCGCCGTTTTCACCGCCTCGCCGATCCGCTCAGGGGGCAGACCGTTCTTGGCGGCCGACATCATGTAGCGCTTCACCTTGGCGATGGCGGGCGCGTAAGGGGTCGCCGCGAACTCGACGTCCACATTCTCGGACTTGGCCCAGATCGGCGTCGCGACGGCGCCTGGCGCGATCACGATTACGTCGATCCCGAACAGCATGAGCTCGCGCCGCAGCGACTCCGACATCCCCTCGAGCCCGAATTTGGAGGCGCTGTAGGCGCTCATGAACGGGGGAGCGTCGCGCCCGCCGACGGAGGAGATCATGACGATCCGGCCGGGCGATCCTTTGCGCGTGCGATCGGTCCCGAGCGGCGGCGCGAAAGCCTTGGTGACGACGAACGAACCGACGAGGTTGACCTCGAGCTGGCGTCGGAAGTCGTCGGTCTTGAGGTAGATGAGCGGGCCCGTAACGGCGACGCCGGCGTTGTTGACGAGACCGAACAGCGTTTCCTGCTTGAGCGCCGCCGCGACCTCGTCCGCGGCCGTCGCGACCGCCACCTCGTCGGTCACGTCGAACACGAGCGGCGAGAAGGCGTCGCCGAACTCCTGTTTGAGTCGTGCGGCGTCCTCCCGCTTCCGGACGCCGCCGAACACGCGGAAGCCGGCTTGGGTGAGAATCTTCGCGCAGCCCCAGCCGATGCCGGTCGATGCGCCGGTGACGACGACGGATTTCATGGCGCGCCTTTCGCTCGTTGCTCGTCTGGATTTACGGCTGCGACCGATGGCCGGACCACCGCGACCTTCGGCGCCTATCCATAGTGCCTGAGCCGCGGCCAGACCTTGTCCAGCGGCTCGCGCATGCCGCGGCAGAGCCACAGCGTTTGCGCCGATTCCTCCGGCATGCCGAGGGGGTTGTCGATCCAGCCGACCGGCTCGACCGAGCGGAATGTCTTGAGGTGGTCCTCGCGGCTTCCGCCGAGGACGAACACGACGCTTCCGTCCGCGCCGCGCGGCCCCCACAGGAAGTAGTTCTCGTGCGCGCTGACGACGGGCGGGCCGCCCCAGCGGGCGCCGAGAACGTCGACGGCCGCGGCCTCCCCATAGTTGCGGCCGAAGAAAACGGCCCTCGCCCTATCCTCGGGCGGCAGCGCCTGATAGGCCTTGGCCACGGCTTCCGCGATCTCCGGCCACCCGAACATGTCGGCGTAATACTGCGGCAGCGCGCCGAGCTTGAGCTTCTCGCCCGTGCCAGGCTTTATGCCAATCAGGCGCTGATATTCCAGGTACTGCGACACCGGCAGGATCGGCATGACGAGCGGGGCGGCTACGATGACGCCCACGATGACGAATGCGGCGAGCGCGGGTTTCGCGGCGCGCGGCAGCCAGGCCTCCCAGGCGACCGCGCCGCCCGCCATGAGGAGCGGGTAGGCGGGCGCAATATAATAGGGGCGGCCCCGCCCGATGACCGCGGCGGCCACCAGGAAGATCCAGCTCACCGCGACCCAGCGCATGCGTGCGAACGGCCGCCAATGGGCGAAGGCCAAGAGCCCCGCGATCCAGACGGGCGCCGAACCCGGCCCCAGAAAGAGAATCTCCTGCCCGAGGAAGCTCACGGGCGAGAGCGGGATGTTCTTCTCCGCCGCAAGAACGGCGGTGTGGGCGACGAACGGCCAGCCGTTCGCCGCCTGCCAGACGAGGTTCGGCGCCACGATCGCGAGCGCGATCAGGGCCGCCGCCCACGGGCCCCAACCCGCGAGCAGGCGCCGCTGCGGAGTGACCAGGAGGCCGACGGCGGTCGAGACGAGAAACAGGGCGACCGTGTATTTGGCGAGGAAGGCGACCCCCGCGACGGCGCCCGCCGCGAGCCAAAGACGCGGCGCGTCGTCCCGTTCGGCTTTGATGACGAAAAGCGAGATCGCGAGCCAGGCCAGAGGCTGCAGCGTGTCGGTCGTGAAAATGACGCCCGGGACCTGCAGCGCGCCGCCTGCGAAGACCGCCAGTCCGGCAAGCCAGCGGGCGTAAAGCCTGCCGCCGAGCACGCCCGCCGCAAACGCCGTCAGCGCAACCGTTCCCGCGGCCGCGAGGGCCGGTATGAGGCGGAGCCCGCGCAGGGAATGGAAGATCGCTTCGGACGCCGCGGCGATGAGCGGGGTCAGCGGCGGCTGGTCGGTGTAGCCCCAGGAGGGATGGCGCCCGCAGACGATGAAATAGAGCTCGTCGCGAAAATAGCCGTAAGAGCCGTTGACCCAGAGGTGCAGCGCGAACGCGGCCAGGAAAAGGACGAGCTCGGGCCGATGGATGAGGCGGGAGACCATGTGCGCGAGGTTGCCTGGCCTCAGCCCCGCGCGGCAATGCCGGGCGCGCAAAAATAATGACGCCGCCGAGGGCAAATCTCAGCCGGATATCGAAAGGCCAAGCCGGGCGCTGCGCAGGAGGACGGCCGCGTCCCGGACGTCGACCTCCTGAACGGATTGTTCGCCGGAGAAGGTGTAAGGGCGGCCAGTGATCGGGCCGCTCACCCGCATCTCCCCGCGCCCGGAATAGATGAGCTTCGCCCGGGAGACGCCAGGCCCCAGCGGAGTCAAATCCGGCGGGGCCGCCGCCGGTGAATTGGCTGGGCTTGCCTCCGGCGGGGAATATCTCGGAGTAGGCGCCGAGACTCCACCCAAGCGCCAGGCCGATCGCCTGCTACCGCAACACATCGTCGGTTTCCTCCATGGAGTACGTATGCGCCGCCGCGCCGGCCGTGAGCCCTGTCAGACGCTCGATGAGGCAAGCTGCGCCTGAGAGGCCCAGCCAGGCGACGAACCAGGCCGCGGGCGACGACGCCACGAACAGCGCGAGCGGCGCCGCGACCCAGATGCTCATGCAGTTGAAGCAGTCCATCAAGCTGCCGATGAACCCTTCGCCCGCGCGCCGTCTGAGCCTGAAGATGACGTCCGCCGGGCCGTCCTCGTTCGCCAGCAGGTGCGTAACCCGCCAGGTTGCGAGAACGGCCAGTACGACTGTCAACCAAAGATCCAAGCCGCCTCCGGACGCTATCCGGCGCGTTTCCTCAGGCAGAACGCAATCTGGTCGATGCGCGGCGGCCCGAAGCTTTGATCGCCGGTCGTCAGCAGGAGGTCCACCGACAGTTGAACGATGTAGGCGCAATCGGGCAGGTTTGCGAGACTCCAGCCCTGCGGCGTCGCGACGCCATACCAGTCGCCGGTCTCGGGAACCGGCGTCGGCAGCGTGAACGGATAAGGCCCGCCGGGCCCGATCATCTGGACGCTCACCGCGCCGAGGTTCGCGTGGGAAGCCGTGAACAGCACCGTCAGCGAGTTCGAGATGCCGCCGCAGCCGTTCGCCTGCAGTTCCTGGATGTCGACCATGTAGACTGCGTACTCGTCCCCGAGTACGCCGCCGTCCCACTCGGGATGATGGTTGACGTTGTGGTAGAGCGTGTTGTTGATCGCGACGACCTGGCAGGTGCCGCCTTCGTCGCCCGTCGCCGATCCGGATCCCCCCTTCCGAACGCGCATCCTGAGACCGAAGCAATGCGCGGTCGGCAACGGATGGTTCGCCGGATTTCCCGCCGAAACGCCGGTCTCGTCGGCCAGCGGGAACGACGGCAGCTTGGTGGAGATAAGATTGATCATGTTGCCGTTGAGGAAGATGAGCGGTCCCTGCGGCGTCTGGATCCAACCGTCCGCGGTAAACGGCGCGTCGAGTTCCGAGGCGCCCGCGTGAACCGCGATGTTCTTGTGCAATGGCGGATGCGGGAACGGTTGCGGAATCTCCTGGATGCCGATGACCGTATGGTCGATCCACTCCTTGGGGATTTGAGTCCATCCGCCGGACGCCGACGCGCCCGTGGTTACGCTGGCCCCCATGGCCGCGGCGAGCGCGGCGGTGCCATGCTGTCCACGCAGCACGGTCCAGGTCGTGGCGGCGACCGCGGTAACTCTGACGATCTCGTAGCCGCCGTTCGCGCCGCCGATGACGGCGTCAAACGGCGGGGCAGGGAAGCTGGCGCCGCTCGTCACGGTGATCGAAACGGCTGCGGCCGTAATCGCGGCGGCGAGCGTCGTCGTCGCGACGGCGATCGGCTGGTATTCGAACATGTATTCGAGCGGGGCGCCATCGTAGGTTTGGGTCAGAACGCCGTTCAGCCGCATCGTGCTGAAGAAGGCGCGGGTGTCGCTGTTCGTGAGACCTGTCGCGGGGAGGACGCTGTCGATGTCCGCGTCATAGTCGTAACCGCCGATCGCGGTGAACAGCGGCACGAGGGTCGGCGGGCAGACGCAGATGCAGAAGAGATGACAGACTTCCGAGCATATCCATGCGCAGACCTGCCAGCAGTAGACACTGAGGCCGAAACGCTCGACGATGGCGCCATACGCTGCGCTGTCCTCGCGCATGACGGCGCCGACGAGGTCGGAGAGCGCGCGCGCATCGCTCGAGAGCTTGCGCGCCGCGAGCGCAAATTCGCCCGCCTCCTCGATAGCCTCACGTCCGACGAGAATGGGGGGAATGCGCTGGCAGAGCGTCCGGCACACCCGCACGCAACGCCAGACGCAGATGAGGCGGCAAATGATCTCGCAGTGGGCGACAAGTTGGCCCCGGCTGATCGCCGACTGCAAGATCTCGCAGTCAAACGCCTCGGCCGCTTTGACGATATCCGCGAGCGAGCGATTGTTCGCCAGGACGCCGCGCAGTTCCTCCGCGTCGGCGCGGATGTCGAGCGCCGCGTCCGTCAGCGGGACTGGGCGCCCGGAGCAAACGACTTCGCAGACGCGCCGATAGAGGACGTAGCAGACGTACCGGCAGATGAGGTGGCAGAACGGCTGGAGTTTGGCTTCGGCGATCGCCGATTGGTAGATCTCGGCGTCTCCGCAAGACACGGCGTCGACGATCCTGCGGAGCAGCTGTTCGTTTGATCCAAGCTGCACGATCGCCTGGGCGAATTGAGGCAGACCGGGAAATTCGGTGTTCGGGTTCAGCGGCCCGCACAATCGCCAGCACCGCAGCACACAAAGCTTGACCCGAATCCATTCGCAGATGGGTTCGCAGTGCGGGAGCAGTTCGAGCCTTTGCAAGACCCAGCGTAACGCGTCGGGATCCTGGGATTCGAAAGCGGCGACCGCGGCGGCGAAGCCGCCGGTGTCCTTGGCGAGGCTGCCGACGGCTTCTGCCTGAGCGGCGAGATCGGCGACGGCGTTTTGCTGCAGATTGAAATTGCTCACGACCGATTCCTCCTTGATGTCAGAACGCGCCTCTTGAGCGAGCGCTCGGTTATCAGGCCCGGCGTCGAGCCCGAACTATCTGTGATCTTCAAATGCGGTCTGTATAAGCAACGCCACCTTTTTCATGGGGCGTCGATCCCGTTCAGGAAGTTAACGCTTTCCAAGTCCCTCGGCAAGCGAACTTCGACGATTGGGCGTTCAATTTTCGCACTGACAAGACAAGCAGGTTTTTATTCTACAGCTTGTAACAAACAAAGCTTGTTGTTGCTACTTGAAGGCATTTGCGTTTTCTATTTCCGGGTTCTTGAATTGGAGAACAGAAAACCGCGCGCGCTGAGGGTCCTTTGAGGCGAACCTGCGGCGCCGGAGAGGGGTGGAACAACTCTTTGACCCCGGCGCGCGGCGGTCTTAGATGCTTTGCTCATGACCCGCCTTGTTGACACTTTGGCGCATGACTTGGGCGCCGCGCGTCCGCGCCACCCGGAGAAAGCGCACCGCCCAGACCAGCCGGTCGCCCGCAAGCCCCCCTGGATCCGCGTGCGCGCGCCGGGCTCGCCGGTCTACGCCGAGACGCTTTCGCTCGTGCGCGAGCACAAGCTCACGACCGTCTGCGAGGAGGCGGGCTGCCCCAACATCGGCGAGTGCTGGGACAAGCGGCACGCCACCTTCATGATCATGGGCGAAACCTGCACCCGCGCCTGCCCCTTCTGCAACGTGCGCACCGGTCGCCCGGACGCGCTCGACCCGGACGAGCCGGCGCGGGTCGGCGACGCGGTGGCCAAGCTCGGCCTTGCCCACGTCGTCGTGACGTCGGTCGATCGCGACGACCTTTCGGACGGCGGCGCACGCCACTTCGCCCGCACCATCGCCGCGATCCGGGCCGCCGCGCCGAAAACGACCGTGGAAGTGCTGACGCCCGATTTTCTGCGCAAGGACGGCGCGCTTGAGATCGTCGTTGAGGCCAAGCCGGACGTGTTCAACCACAATCTTGAGACCGTGCCTTCGAAGTACCTCTCAGTGCGGCCGGGCGCGCGCTACTTCCACTCGCTCAGGCTCCTGCAGCGGGTGAAAGAGCTCGATCCCACGATATTCACCAAATCCGGCGTCATGGTGGGCTTAGGCGAGCGGCGCGAGGAAGTCCTGCAGATGATGGACGACATGCGCTCGGCCGAGGTCGATTTCCTGACGATCGGCCAATATCTGCAGCCGACGAAGAAGCACCATGCCGTGGAGCGGTTCGTCGCGCCGCAGGAATTCGCTGAATACGCCACGATCGGCGCGGCGAAGGGATTTTTGCTCGTCTCCGCCTCGCCGCTCACGCGCTCCTCGCATCACGCGGGCGAGGACTTCGCACGATTGAAGGCGGCCCGCGATGCGGCGATGCGGCCAGCCGTGCGCCAGATCTGAGGAGCCTCCGGCGCTGCAATTGATCTCTTCGACGGTCTCTGCAAGGGAGAAGAGCGGTTCAGGTATGCGGCGCCAACCTCCCCCTGTTCGGAGGAACGCTCCCAAACGTTCGGCGCGAACGACGCGACTAGCCGCAGCGCCTACGGAGTCGTTCCGCGACAATGAGCGTCGTCGCCGCCAATCTCTACCGCCACGGCAAGCTCGTCGGACCGGTTACGCTCGACCAGCCGTTCCCTTGCGCGAAAGACCGGTCGGAATTCGTCTGGATCGGCCTGTTCGAGCCGACCGAAGCCGAGCTCAGGCAGCTCCAGGAGAATTACGGCCTGCATCCGCTCGCCGTCGAGGACGCGCTGACCGCGCACCAACTGCCCAAGGTCGACGTCTACGGCGACCAGATTTTCGTGGTCGCGCGCACGGCCCATCTCGCCGACGATCAGATTACGTACGGCGAAACCTCGATCTTTGTCAGCGAGACCTTCGTCATCAGCGTCCGGCACGGGTCGGAGCGCGCCCATTCCGATCTGCGCCACCAGCTCGAAGCCTCGCCGGCGCTGCTTCGGCATGGCGTCGATTACGTGCTGCACGCCATCCTTGATTTTATCGTCGACGGCTATCTGCCGATCGTGGAGGCGATCGAGGAGGACGTGTTGGAGACGGAGCAGCGCGCGCTCGACACATTTCTCGATCGCAACGAAATCCGACGGCTCTTCACGCTGCGCCGTGAGCTGATTCGGTTCCAGCGCGTGCTGGGGCCCATGCACGAAGTCTGCAACCGCCTCACGCATCTCGCCCTTCCGGCGCTCGACCCGGACGTGCGGCCTTACTTTCACGACGTGCTCGACCATGTCCGGCGCGTCGAGACCCGAGTCGGCGGCCTGCGGGAAATTCTCACATCCGTATTCGAGGCGGCCAATCTCCTCGAGCAGCAGCGGCAGGGCACAATCACGCGCCAACTCGCGGCCTGGGCGGCGATCCTCGCGGTGCCGACGGCGATCGCCGGCATCTACGGGATGAACTTCGCCAACATGCCGGAGCTCAAGACGGAATACGGCTATTTCGTCGTGCTCGCCGCAATCATCCTCCTGTGCGCCGGGCTTTATCTGCGGTTCAAGAAGGCGGGGTGGCTGTGAGGAGGGACGGCGGGCGTGACGCCTGCCTCGGACGTCAAGAGCCGCTACTTTTGCATCGTGTCGCCCTTCATTGCGTCTGCGTGCATCACCTTGTCGTTGTGCATGGTCTTGTGCTTGGCGGCATTTTTCGGCCGCGCCGGCGGCGCAAGCAAGCCAGCTGCATCGGATTGTGACGCGCGTCACTGCGACCTGCCGCCGCCGCGTCTAGACGCTCCATCAACGCGAGGCGTTAGAGATTTGGAGGTTTGAAATGTCTGACCGGCAGCGTCCTCAGGGCGTAAGGCTCGGAATCGGCCATGAGGCGGACGCGCTTCTGTCCATATGGGGAGAGGATGCTTACGCGATCGCTTGCCAAAGGGCAAAAGAGGCAAGCAGCGTAGAGATGGACAGCGACTGGAGCCACGTCGCCGACGCCGTCGCGCGCCGCCTGGGCAAGCGCTCTTCCTTTCTCTCCCATATGTTCCACTAAGTCCGGGGCGCCTTGTGGGGCCGCATCGCGGCGGAAGCCGAAGCCGCGGACCAAACGTGCGGCTTCGGCGAGACGCGCGTCGATGCCCGGCCCCGACGTCATCGTCTGCGGCAGCCTGTACCTCGACGTCATGGTCGCCGCGCCAAGCTTGCCGCGGCCAAGGGCGGCGACTAGGCCGTCATGTCCGCCCGCTCGGGCGCGCGCGTCGCGATGATCGGCTGCATCGGCCGCGACAATTTCGGCGCGCGGCTCCGCGCCAACCTTGACGCGGCGGGCGTCGATTCGACCGCCGTCGCCGAAGACGAGAAGGCGGCATCCGGCATGAACGCCGCCATCGTCCCGCGACGACGGCGAATATGGCGCCGCCATCGCGTCGATGACCGGCTAACGCCGGCCGCCGAGGGGCGCCGCCGCGACAAGCTTGCTGGGCAATCATCATTGAACGCCATCGACAGGGTCGCCATCAGGCTCGCCGAATCTTCAGTCGTTCCGGACCTTCGGCTGGCCGTGGTCGAACTGCAGGAGCATGAAAGAAGGTTGCATCCCACACATCTTCCGGGTTCTGAAATCGCCGACGCCTATGTGGCGTGGATGGTGACGCAGGCAGCCAGGAGCGGCGCAATCCTCATCGCGGAAGTCGACGGCGTCTTCGCCGGATTCGCCGCCGGCTGGGTCGACGACGACGACAAGCTCGCGGAGGCGCCAGACTCGCGCCGGTTTGGGCTCGTTTCGGACATCTGCGTGCTGCCGGCTTACAGAGGACGGCGCCTCGCGTCGCGTCTTCTCGACGGCATCGAAAATCGTCTCGCCACGACGGGCGTCATCCGCATCCGAATTGGCGTGCTGGCGGCGAATGGCCCGGCGTGCGCCAGCTACGAGCGCTCAGGCTTCACGGCCTATGAGATCGTCTATGAGAAGGTCGTGGGGCAGGTCGCGTGAGTTGATGCGCCGGCCGAAAGACGCGGCCAAAGGCTCACCCCGAATAAAGCGCCGGCGGGTCGCGTAGGCGGATCGGTTCGGGCGTCCCGGTCTGCATGGCACGGACGCCGGCCGAGGTGACCACGGTCGCGACATAGCCGTCCCAGGCGCTTGAGCCGGCCGCGCCGCCTTTGCCCGCGGCAGGCTCGGAACTCGGCGTCGAACGCGGGCGCGAACACGCGCGCCAATCGACGGGCACGCGGCCGCTGAAGACGCCACGGCTCCGAAGCACGGCCGCACTCGTGTCGGCGAGGGCCACGGTGCCGGTCTCGCCTACGACCTCGCCGCGAATGTCGTAGCCGTAGGCGATATTGACCGACGTTTCGATCGCGACCAGCGCGCCCCCGCGCATCTCAATGAGCGTGATGAGCGGGTCGGACAGGGTTCCGCCGCGGCTGTTCGTGCGCGGGACCTTGACGGAGATCGCCGCCGGTTCGTCATCGAGCAGGAAACGGGCGATGTCGATGTCGTGCACCGTGCTGTCGGTCAGCGCCATATCCGTCGTAAAGTGCCGGGGGCGCGGACGCATTGCGGTTGACGCTCTGAAAAATGAGCGGCGCGCCAATCACGCCGGACACGATGGCCTGCTTCATTTCGCGATATTGCGGATCGAAGCGGCGCATGAAGCCGACCTGGACGAGCCGCCGCCCGAACGCCGCTTCGGCGTCGAGGATCGCCGAGCAGTCCCGCTCGGAGTTGGAGAGCGGCTTCCCGCAAAACACGGGCTTGCCGGCCTTGATCGCGGCGAGCACGTAGCGCGCGTGCGTCGGGCCCCACGAAGTCACGACGACCGCCTGGACACGCCTCGATTCGATCAGCTCCTCGCCCGCGGCGCACACCTGCGCTGCCGGAAGCCGCGAGGCGACGTCCTTGGCTTGCGACACGTTGACGTCGCTGAGCGCGACGACGTCGGCGCCCGCGAGGACGGTCGTCAGGCGCCGGATATGGTCCTGGCCGATCATTCCGACGCCGATGACGCCGACATTCAAACTCATGAACGGCTCCCGGAGCGGCTTCGGTCAGATCGAGGCGAGGAGACGTCTCGCCGCCTTCAGGTGCGGAACGTCGACCATCTTTCCGTCAACGCCAAGTGTGCCTGCGCCCGGATTGGCGTCGAATGCGGCGACGATCCTTCGCGCATGAGCGATTTCCGCTTCCGAGGGCGCGTAGCAGCGATTGATGACCACGACCTGATCGGGGTGGATCGCGAGGCGGCCGACAAATCCATCCCGGCGCGAGCGCCGGCAGTCGCGCTCGAGGCCTTCGGCGTCGCGGAAATCGACGAACACGGTGTCGATCGGCGCGACCTCGGCGGCGGAGGCCGCGAACAGGCATTGCGCGCGGGCGATCTCGTAAGGGCTGGTCCATGCGCCGTCCGGCTCCTTGTTCTCCGTTGCGCCGAGCGCGGCGCTCAGATCCTCGGCGCCCCAGGTGAGCGCGACGAGGCGGGGATGCGCCGGCGCGTAAGAGCCGAGCGCGAACATTGCTTTTGGCGTTTCGGTCGCGACCGCGGCGAGCTTGACGGCGCCCCCCCGCACGCCCGCCCGATATTCGAGCGCATCGAGGTAGAACCCGATCCGCTCGAGATCCGAAGCGCGGTCCGACTTGGGGATGAGCAGCCCGTCAAGGCCGGGGCGCACGACGGCGGCCAAGTCCGCAAGCGCAAGGCCGCTGTCGAGCGCGTTGATCCGGACGAAAAGCGAAAAGGGTCTGTCGTCACGCGTGTTTGCAAGGCCCGCTACGAATTCGCGCGCCGCGGCCTTCCGCGGCTCGGCGACCGAGTCCTCGAGATCGAGGATCAGCGCGTCAGCGCCGCAGTCCCTCGCCCGCCCGAACTTGCGCTTGGAATCGCCGGGGACGAAGAGAAGGGAGCGCAATTTCAAGATCTGGACTCTGAACAGATTGACTGCTTCGCTTTAGGCGGCGTCGACGGACTGCACAACTGCATGCATCGGAGCTCAGGGAGGGCCTTCGCCGGCCGCAGACCGCAATAGGTGAAACTAGAGGTATCGAGGCGATTCGGGTTTGCGTGAGTCAAGGACGGCGAACAACAACATTAACTCCCCATTTGTGTTCCTCGTTTTGTCACAGAGCTAGCGCTATATCTCAAGCGGTCAATTCTACGTCTGGCCGAGCTTCCAGCTCATCATCGTCGCCGTACTGACCTGCCGATAGTCAGGCCAATAAAGAGGCGCTTATGATTGTCCGAACGGCCGCGGCCGGCGTTTGG
>Ga0335083_10003579_pt1 | contig 20053 bp, 21 predicted proteins | sample Lox_Sample_42_FD_206716 | JGI IMG/M metagenome (GOLD analysis project Ga0335083, IMG submission 206716) | Soil microbial communities from Loxahatchee National Wildlife Refuge, Florida, United States - Lox_Sample_4.2 | ecosystem: Environmental > Terrestrial > Soil > Wetlands | place: USA...
GGGCAGCTACGCCGCGGAAGCGGTCGAGTACGAAGCGTTCGCCATGCTGCTGCTCGAGGCGCGCGGCGCGCTCACGCTCGACGGCCCCGAGGCCGAGGCCTTCATCCAGGCGAAACTCATGGCCACCACGATGCACGAGGTCGGCCATACGCTCGGCCTGACGCACAACTTCCGCGCGTCCACCGTGTACACCGACGAGCAGCTCTCCGACGCCGAGTTCACCAAGAAGAACGGGCTCACCGGGTCGGTCATGGAGTACGCGCCGCCCAATATCGCGCTGCGGGGCGAGCGGCAGGGCGAGTACCACATGTCGACCCTCGGACCTTACGACTACTGGGCCATCGAGTACGGCTACCGCCAGATCCCCCCCGAGCAGGAAGCCGCCGAGCTCGCGGAGATCGCGAGCCGCAGCAACGAGCCGCAGCTCGCGTTCATGGCCGACGACTCGCTCTTCAACAGCGGGCTCGACCCGCGCGTGAACACGTTCGACCTCGGTACCGATCCGCTCGCGTACGCCGAGCGGCAGTTGAAGCTCGGCCACGAGCTGTGGGAGCTCACGGAATCGAAGGCGCTCCAGCCCGGGGAGAAGTACGCGCTCCTGCGCCGCAACTTCAACCGCGGGCTGTTCGAGATCCGGCAAAGCGCGCAGCAGGCGGCCAAGTACATCGGCGGGCTCACGCTGCACTCCGACCATGCCGGCAGCGGCCGCGCGCCGCTCGAGCCCATCCCGGCGGCGAAGCAGCGCGCCGCGCTCAACCTGCTCGCCAGCACCGTGTTCGCGGCAGACAGCTTCCGGTTCTCGCCGGCGTTCCTGAGCAAGCTCGCCATCACCGATGTCGACATCGACGAGGCTCGCGACCTCGGGCGCAACGTGCCGACGGTCGACGTCGCCGTGGACCAGCAGGTGCTCGAGCTGCAGCGCTCGGTGCTGACGCCGCTCCTCGGCCCCGAAGTCGCGCAGCGCCTGCTCAACAACGAGCTCAAGGTAAGCGACCCGTCGCAGGCCCTCACCGTGTCCGAGCTCTACGCGACGCTGCACAAGGCCATTTTCAGCGAGCTGTCCACCGGTGAGAACATCACGCTCGTCCGGCGAAACCTCCAGCGCGAATATGTCACGCGCGTCGCGCTGACGGTGGTCCGCCCGGCGCCGAACATGCCGGCCGACGCGCGTGCGCTCTTGCGCGCCGACGCGCAGAAGCTGCGCGGCGAGCTCGCGGCGATGCAGAAACGGCCGAAGGCATCGGCGGAGACGCGCGCCCACGTCGCGGAAAGCCTCGCGACGCTCGACGAGGCCCTCAAAGCGCCGCTCATGCGTCAATCCCTCTAGGGCCCGTCAGCGCCGATGCCGAAGCGCCCGCAGACGTCGGTGACCCTGGCGCCGCTCGACAACCGAGCGCTTGCCAATCTCACGGGACCGCTCGACGCGAACCTGCGCCAGATCGAGGCCGCGCTCGACGTCGCGATCTCGCATCGCGGCGGCGCGTTCACCATCACGGGCGCCCCGGCGCAGACTGCGCGCGCCGCCGAGGCGCTGCAGCGCTTCTACGCCGCCGCCGAGAAGCCGCTCTCGGTGGACGACATCCAGCTCGGGCTGGTCGAGATCACGACCCAGAAGAGCGCGCGCGGCGAGGACGACGACGAGTCGCCGCCGCTGCACACGCGCCGTCCCGACCTTCACGGCCGCACGCCCAACCAGGTGTCGTATCTCAAGGACATCATGAGCCACGACATCACGTTCGGGATCGGGCCCGCGGGAACCGGCAAGACGTATCTCGCCGTGGCTTGCGCCGTCGATGCGCTCGAGCGCGACGCGGTAAAGCGCATCGTGCTCGTGCGTCCCGCCGTCGAGGCGGGCGAGCGGCTGGGATTCCTGCCCGGCGACCTCGCGCAGAAGGTCGACCCTTACCTGCGGCCGCTCTACGACGCACTGTACGACCTCATGGGGTTCGACAAGGTCGCGAAGCTCTTCGAGCGCACCACCATCGAGGTGGCGCCGCTCGCATACATGCGCGGGCGAACGCTCAACCATTCGTTCATCATCCTCGACGAAGCGCAGAACACGACGCCCGAGCAGATGAAGATGTTTCTCACTCGCATCGGCTTCGGGACCAAGGCCGTGGTCACCGGCGACGTCACGCAGATCGACCTCGCCCGCGGGCAGAAGAGCGGCCTCATCGAGGCGGCGCGCATCTTGGCCGGCGTGCGCGGCATCGCGTTTCGCCATTTCACGAGCGCCGACGTCGTGCGCCACCCGCTCGTGCAGAAGATCATCGACGCCTACGACCGCGAGGCCGCCAAGCGCGCCCCGCGCACGCCGTCGCGGTGATACGGCCCGCTCCGCCCGCAGGGCGCCGCGGCGCGCCTGCCCTCACCCTTTCGGTGCAGTACGCCACTTCCGCGCGCGAGCTCCCGACGCACGCGCAGGTGCGCCGCTGGGTCAAGGCGGCGCAGGACGGCGACGCGACCGTCACCGTGCGCTTCGTCACGGCCATCGAGGGCCGGGCGCTCAACGCCGAGTATCGCGGACGCGACTACGCGACCAACGTGCTGACGTTCGTGTACGATGATGCCGCACCTCGCGCCGGCGACATCGTCCTGTGCGCGCCGGTCGTGCGCAAGGAAGCGGACGCTCAGGGAAAAACGTTGGCCGCGCACTACGCCCACCTGGTGGTCCACGGCATGCTGCACCTGCAAGGCCACGACCACGAGCGCGCCGCCGACGCCGCCGTCATGGAAGCGCGCGAGACCGAGATCCTCGCGCGGCTCGGCCTCCCCGACCCCTATGGTTAACGAAGCCGACCGCAACGGCGACAAGCCGACGCTCATGGAGCGCATCACGGCGATGCTGCTTCGCGAGCCCGAGGACCGCGACGAGCTCCTCGACATCCTGCGCGGCGCGTTCGAGCGGCACCTCCTCGACGCCGACGCGCTGTCGATGATCGAGGGCGTGCTGTCGGTATCGGAGACCACGGTGCGCGACATCATGATCCCGCGGGCGCAGATGGACTGCGTCTCGGTCGACGACGCCGTGCCCGATTTCCTGCCGCTCGTCGTCGAGACGCGCCACTCGCGCTTCCCGGTGATCGGCGAGAGCAAGGACGACGTGATCGGGATCCTGCTCGCCAAGGAGCTTCTGAACTACTTCGCCAACCCGGCGGCGTTCACGCTCCGCGACACGCTGCGGCCCGCGGTGTTCGTGCCCGAGTCGAAGCGTCTGAACGTGCTCTTGCGCGAGTTCCGCGCCAACCGCAACCACATCGCCATCGTCGTGGACGAATACGGCGGCGTGTCGGGCCTCGTGACCATCGAGGACGTGCTCGAGCAGATCGTCGGCGACATCGAGGACGAGTACGACTTCGACGAAAGCCACGACAACATCATTCCCGAGGCGAACGGCCGCTTCCGGGTGAAGGCGCAGACCGAGATCGCCGACTTCAACTCGCAGTTCGGCACCTCGTTCCCCGACGACGAGTTCGACACGGTCGGCGGGCTCGTGCTGCGCGCGTTCGGACGGCTGCCGAAGCGCGGCGAGACGACCACCATGGACGACCTGCGCTTCCGCGTGCTGCGCGCCGACAGTCGCCGCCTGCACACGCTCCAGGTCGAGAAGATCGCGCCGGCGGCGCCGAAGCCAGCGCCTTGAGCCCTTGCCGCGAGTGACTTGCGCAACGCGCCTCCTGGCGCTCGCTGCCGGTGCGGGCTGCGTGCTCGCGTTCGCGCCGTTCGAGATGCCGCTGGTCAACGTGGCGGCGCTGTCGGGATTGTTTCTGTTGTGGTCGAGCGCCGATACCCCGCGCGCCGCGGCTTGGATCGGCTTCTTCTTCGGCGTCGGACTCTTCGGCGTCGGCACGTCGTGGGTCTACATCGCGCTCGAGACGTTCGGCGCCATGCCGGCACCCGTCGCGGTCCTCGCCACCGCGGTATTCGTGACCTGTTCGTCGCTGTGGACCGCGCTTGCCGGCTGGACGGCCGTGCGGCTGACGCCCGGACAGGGCGTTGGGCGCCTTCTTGCGGCGGCCGCCGCGTACACGCTCTGCGAGTGGCTGCGCAGCTACCTGTTCACCGGATTTCCTTGGCTCGCCATGGGCTACGCGGAGCTGCCCTCGAGCGGCGGGCTGCCCTTCGCCGGCTACGCGCCGACGGGCGGCGTGTTCCTCGTATCAATGGTGGTCGCGAGCTCGGCGGCGGCCATAGCCGGTATCACGACCGCAGTGGCCGAATCGAGGCGACGCCACGTGGTGGCCTGGCTTGGCAGCATCGCGGTGTTGGCCGCCGCCGGCGCGTTGCAATCGCGAATGGAATGGACGCGGTCGGAGGGTGCGCCGGTGGCGATATCCCTGCTTCAGGGCAATATCTCCCAGGCCCAGAAGTTCGATCCGTCGTTTCGTCCACGCAACCGCGAGATTTACGACCAGCTCGTGCGAAGTGCCAGGGGCCGGATCGTGGTCATGCCCGAGAGCGCGTACGCGGAGTTCGCGGACGAGATCCCCGGCGAGGTGTTCGCTCGCCTCGCATCGGAGGCGAGCACGCGCAACGGCATCGTCCTCGCCGGCCTTTTCATCGCCGAGCCGCCGTTGCGACCCGGCGGCGAGGAGCGCATCTACAACAGCGTCGTGGGCCTGGACGCCTCGACGCCTCAGTTGTATCGCAAGCGCCACCTCGTGCCGTTCGGCGAGACGATTCCGTTCAAGCCGGTTGCCGGGTGGTTCATCAACCAGGTGCTGCAGATACCGCTCGCCGATCAAACAGCGGGGCCGCTTGATCAGCCTCCGTTCAACGCGGCAGGCCAGAAGGTCGCCGTCAACATCTGCTACGAAGATGCCTTCGGCCAGGAGCTCATCGCCGCGGCGCGGGCGGCAAACATGCTCGTCAACGTGACCAACGACGGTTGGTATGGGCACTCGATCGCGGCGCGGCAGCACAACCAGATCGCGGCGATGCGGGCGCTCGAGACCGGCCGGCCGATGCTGCGGGCGACCAACAGCGGCATCACTTCGGCCATCGACCACCACGGACGCGTGATTTCGGAGCTCCCGTGGTTCGAGCGGGGCATCCTCGAGTTGAAAGTGGAAGGGCGCGCCGGCGAGACGCCTTACCTGCGATTCGGGGATTGGCCCGCGTTGATCCTCGCGCTGTTGTTACTCGCGGTCGCGGCGCTTTACGGCCGAAACCGGTAAAATCCGCAGTATTCAAGAAGTTACCCGCGGTCCGCCCGCGCCGCATTCGCGATGATCACGTTTCAGGAAGTCATCCTGCGCCTGCAGGACTACTGGGGTCGTCAAGGCTGCGCGCTCCTGCAGCCGTACGACATGGAGGTCGGCGCCGGGACGTCGCATACCGCGACGTTCCTGCGTGCACTCGGCCCCGAGCCGTGGCGCGCCGCGTACGTGCAGCCTTCGCGGCGGCCGAAGGACGGCCGCTACGGCGAGAATCCGAACCGGCTGCACCAGCACCACCAGTTCCAGGTCGTGCTGAAGCCCTCGCCCGCGAACATCCTCGACCTCTACCTGGGCTCGCTCACGGCGCTCGGCTTCGACCTTGCCAGGAACGACGTGCGCTTCGTCGAGGACGACTGGGAGAACCCGACGCTGGGCGCATGGGGCCTCGGCTGGGAGGTGTGGCTGAACGGCATGGAGATCACGCAGTTCACGTACTTCCAGCAAGTGGGCGGGCTCGACTGCAACCCGATCACCGGCGAGATCACGTACGGCCTGGAACGGATGTCGATGTACCTGCAGAACGTGGAATCGGTGTACGACCTTCGCTACACGAGTCAGATGTCGTACGGCGACGTGTTCTTCCAGAACGAGGTCGAGCAGTCGCGCTACGCCTTCGACGAGAGCAACGCGCCGAAGCTCTTCGAGCAGTTCGCCTTTTTCGAAGGCGAGGCAAAGCGCCTGCTCGAGGCGAAGCTGCCGCTGCCGGGCTACGAGATGATCCTCAAGGCGGCGCACACGTTCAACCTGCTCGATGCGCGCGGCGCGATCTCGGTGACGGAGCGCGCCGCGTACATCGGCCGCATCCGCACTCTCGCGAAGCTCGTCGCTACCGCCTATGTCGAGTCGCGCGAGGCCCTGGGCTTTCCGATGCTGCCGCCCGAGCAACGGGGGAAGGCTGCATGAGCGTGGCCACGTTGCTCGTGGAGCTCTTCACCGAGGAGCTGCCGCCGAAGGCGTTGCCGAGGCTCGAGGCGGCGTTCGCGGAAGGCATCGCCGCGGCGCTCGCCAGGGACGGATTCGTCGCCGAGGGCGCGCTGCGCCAATCGTTCGCCACGCCGCGCCGCCTCGCCGTGAGCATTCCCGACGTCGCCGCGAAATCGGCGGACAAACCGTTCAAGCAGAAGGTGCTGCCGGTGTCGGTGGCCTACGACGCTTCCGGCAAGCCGACGCAGACGCTCGTCAAGAAGCTCGCCTCGCTCGGACTCTCCCTGGATGCGAAGCTCGTCCGCGAGATGGACGGCAAAGCCGAGTCGCTGTTCCACGAGGGCACGAAACCCGGCGTCCTGCTCGACGAAGGGCTGCAGGTCGCGCTCGACAGGGCCATCGCGGAGTTGCCCATCCCCAAGGTGATGAGCTACGCGAGCCCCGGGAAGTACTACAACAACGAGAGGTTCGTGCGCCCGGCGCATCGCCTCGTCGCTCTCTACGGCAGCGAGATCGTGCCGGTGACCGCGCTGGGCATGGTGGCCGGACGCACGACGCAGGGCCACCGCTTCCTCTCGCACCGGCCGGTCGATCTTGCGAATGCCGAGGCCTATGCCCCCGCGCTCGAGGCTGAGGGAAAGGTGATTCCCTCCTTCGCCGCACGCCGTGCGACCATCCAGGTGAACCTGGAGACGGCCGCCGGCGACGCGACACCGATCATGCCCGACGCGCTCCTGGACGAAGTGACGGCGCTCGTCGAATGGCCGGTCGTGTACGCCGGCACGTTCGACGCGGCGTTCCTCGCGGTGCCGCAGGAAAGCCTGATCCTCACGATGCAGCTCAACCAGCGCTACTTCGCGCTCGCCGACGACGCCGGGAAACTCGTCAACCGCTTCCTGGTCGTAAGCAACCTCGAAACGCGCGATCCGTCGGCGATCGTCGCGGGCAACGAGCGCGTCCTGCGCGCGCGTCTTGCCGACGCCAAGTTCTTCTTCGACCAGGACCGCAAGCAGCGCCTCGACGCTCGCCTGCCGAAGCTCGCGGGCATCGTCTATCACAACAAGCTCGGCACGCTGGCGCAGCGCGCCGATCGCCTGCGCTTTCTCGCGCAGCGCATCGCGCCGATGATCGGCGCCGACGCCGGCGCCGCCGGCCGCGCCGCCGCGCTCGCCAAGGCGGATCTCGTCACCGACATGGTCGGTGAGTTCCCGGAGCTGCAAGGCCTCATGGGGCGCTATTACGCCACCCACGACGGCGAGCCCGCCATCGTGGCGGCGGCGGTCGAGCAGCATTACTGGCCGAAGTCCGCGGGCGGCGAGCTGCCGGAAAGCGGTGTGGCGCAGGCCGTCGCGCTCGCGGACAAGCTCGAATCGCTCGCCGGCCTGTTCGGCATCGGCCAGGCGCCGACCGGCGACAAGGACCCGTTCGGCCTGCGCCGCGCCGCGCTCGGCGTCGTGCGCATCCTGGTCGAGCGCCGGCATCCGGTGTCGCTCGCAACGCTGGTCGCGCTCGCGTTCGAGGCGTTCGCCGCCGTGCCGGCCGTCGCGCACGAAGGCGACGCGGTGCAGGACTTCGTGTACGACCGCCTGCGCGGCTACCTGCGCGACCAAGGCTACTCGGCGAATCAGGTTGCGGCGGTGCTCGACGCGCGGCCGGAGACCATCGCCGACCTGCCGTCGCGGCTCGCGGCGGTGCAGGCGTTCGCGACGCTTCCGGAAGCGGCCGCCCTGTCGGCCGCCAACAAGCGCATCGTGAACATCCTGCGTAAGAGCGGCAGCGAAGCGGCGACCGCGGTGGACCGGGCGCGGCTTGCCGACGGCGCGGAGCACGACCTCTATCTCATGTTCCAGCGCCTGTCGCCGCAAGTCGAGGACGATTTCGGCAAAGGAGACTACGAAGGCGCGCTGCGCGCGCTCGCGTCGGCCAAGCCGGTGGTCGATCGCTACTTCGACGACGTGATGGTGATGGCCGACGACCCGGTCGTACGCGCCAACCGCCTCGCCCTGCTTCGCGGCGTGGCGCATACCATGAACCGCGTCGCCGACATCTCGAAGCTCGCGCAATAGGGCCCCGACCAGACCATGGTCCAGCTCGCCGACGCCGTCGTGCCGACCCGCGCGGTCAAGCTCATCGTTCTCGACCGCGACGGGGTGATCAACTACGACAGCGACCAGTTCATCAAGGCGCCTGAGGAATGGCGCCCCGTCCCGGGCAGCGTGGAGGCGATCGCGCGGCTGAACCACGCGGGCTATCGCGTCGTGGTCGCGACCAACCAGTCCGGCATCGGCCGCGGCCTGTTCGACATGGGCATGCTCAACTCGATCCACGAGAAGATGCACAAGGCGCTCGCGCACGCCGGCGGCCGGGTCGACGCCGTGTTCTTCTGCCCGCATACTGCCGATTCGAAATGCGAGTGCCGCAAGCCCAAGCCGGGCATGCTGCTCGAGATCGGCAAGCGCTTCAACACGGAGTTGACGGGGGTGCCCTGCATCGGCGACTCTTTGCGCGACCTGCAGGCGGCGGAGGCGGTCGGCGCGCAGCCGATGCTCGTGCTGACCGGAAAGGGCGAGAAAACATTGCGCGAAGGCGATTTCCCGAGGAGCACGGTCATCTTCCCGGACCTGGCGTTCGCGGTCTCCGCGCTCCTGGCCGGGGAGTAGGCCGCTGCGAGAGATGGCGTCGAAGCTCCGCTCCATCGCCTTCCTGCTGTTCCAAGCCGTCGTCACGCCGTTCTACGCCGCAGCGCTGGTCGGCGGGTTCTGGCTGCCTCGCGTGCCGCGCTACAAGATCGCCGCTCACTGGTGCTGGCTCAACCTTCAGGCGGTACGCCTGCTCTGCGGGATCGACTGGAAGGTGCAGGGCCTCGAGAACATCCCTGCCGACACCCTCGCCAACCCGCACATCGTCATGTCGAAGCACAGCTCGACGTGGGAAACGCTCGCGCTCAACCTGTATTTCCCGCCGCTCGCCTTCGTCGCGAAGAAGGAGCTGCTGTCGATCCCGTTCTTCGGCTGGGGATTCAGGCTCGCCTCGCCGATCACCATCGACCGCAAGGCGGGCATCGACGCGATGGATCAGATCGTGTCGCAGGGGAAGAAGCGCTTCGCCCAGGGCTTCTGGATCGTGATCTACCCGGAAGGCACGCGTATTCGCGCCGGCAAGCGCGCCAAGTACAAGACGGGCGGCGCGCGGCTCGCCGTCGCGATGAACGTTCCGGTGATCCCGGTCGCGCACAACGCGGGCTACATCTGGCCGAAGGGCATGTGGGGCAAGCGCCCCGGGACGATTACGATGACGGTCGGCCCGGCGATCTCGCCGCAGGGCAAGGACGTGGCTGCGCTGTCGCAGGAAATCGAGACCTGGATCGAGGGCGAAGTCGCACGGCTCGGCATTCCATCATGACGGCTCACCTGACCATGGACCAGATCACGCGCCGCGGCCGCGACGGCCACCCGCGCAAGATCGTGCTCGCCGGCCAGACCGTCGACTACCGCCTCGTCCGGGCCCGCCGCCGCACCATCGGCATGGAAGTCGACTTGAGCGGGCTCACGGTGCGCGCGCCGCGCTGGGTCACGCTGTCGGAGATCGAGGAGGCGCTGTTCGAGCGGGCGCAGTGGATCGTGCGGGCGCTCGCCGAGTGGCGCAGCCGCAGGCGCGAGGTCATGCCGCGCGAGTGGAAGTCGGGCGCGCCGATCCTGTACCGCGGCCGCGAGCTCGCGCTCGAAGTGTTCCCGGGACGACGCAAGCACGTATGGCCCGACCTCTTCAACCTGACCGTCCTGCACCCGCGCGCGCAGGTCGAATCCGAGGTTGCCGAGCTCGTCGGCAAATGGCTGCGCGACGAGGCCTGGGCGCTCGTCGCGCCGCAGGTCGAGGCCTACGCCGGGCGCATCACGCGCACGCCGCCGACGCTGCGCTTGTCGAATGCGCGCAGCGAGTGGGGAAGCTGCAACGCCCGCGGCGAGATCCGCCTCAACTGGCGGCTCGTGCAGCTGCCGCCGGCGCTTGCCGAGTACGTCGTCGCGCACGAGGTCGCCCACCTGGTGGAGCTCAATCACTCGCCGCGTTTCTGGGCGCTCGTGGAGTCGCTGATGCCCGGTCACGTCGCGCTGCGGCGCGAGCTCGAGGACTGGACCGCGCTGCTCGCGGCGTAGCGAAGGCTCAAACCACGGACAGGTCGACCGTCAGCCCCGCCTGCTCGCGCAGCAGCCGGGCGAGGGTTGCCGCGAGCGCTTCGCCGGATCGAGTGTCGACCCACGTCCCGCCGCCCGGGCGGAAGTGGTAGCCCCCTGCGCGCGCCGCGACCCAGATCTCGCGGTTGGGCACGTGCCGGTTCACGATGAGCTTGCCGCCCGCTCCGCAGTCGATCGTGAGGATGCCGTCGTTCAAGCTCCAGTCGGCATCGGCGTCGCTCTCGTCGAGCGCGCGGTCGAGCGCGCCGCCGATCGCGGCGAGCACGGCATCGACGGAGGCGATGAATTCGGTATCGGTGGGCACGAAGGCGCGTGCTAGGATTTCCCGATGATGTTACGTCATCTCGCTCTCGCTGCCGCGCTCGCCTGCGCGTCGTGCGGGATCAAGGGCCCGCTGTACCTGCCGCCCGCGCCGCAGCCGCCTCCGGCCGCCTCTCCTGCGGCGCAGCCGGGCAATGCGCCGGCACAGCCGGCCGCGACGCCGCCGCAGCCGGGCGCAACATCGACGCAACCCGGCGCGGCCGAGAAGAAGCCATGAGCACGAGGGGGCGCTTGGTGAGCAGGGCGGCCGAGCCCGCCGGGCGAGGCAAGGCCCGAAGGGCGCGTCGCCGCGCGAGCGTAAGCCGCCGACACGCTGCAACTCGCATCGCGCAGACGTACCAAGGAGGCTGCGCCCGAATGCGAATTGCGCCCCCTCGGGAGGCAGCGAGCGAGGCGAGCGTGGGGGTCCGCTGAGCGCGTTCGCCTACCGCGACGGCGAGCTGCATGCCGAAGGCGTGCCGCTGTCCGCCATCGCCGCGAGGTACGGCACGCCGTGCTACGTCTACTCGCGTGCCGCGCTCGAGGGCGCCTTCCGCGAATACGACTCGGCGTTTGCCGGCGTCGACCATCTCGTTTGCTACGCGCTCAAGGCGAACTCGAACCTCGCCGTCGTGGATCTCTTCGGGCGCCTGGGCAGCGGCTTCGACATCGTCTCCGGCGGAGAGCTCGCGCGTGTGCTCGCGGTGGGCGGCGATCCGGGCAAGGTCGTATTCTCCGGCGTCGGGAAGACGGAAGCGGAAATGCGGCAGGCGCTCGACGCCGGCATCCTGTGCTTCAACGTCGAGTCCGAAGGCGAGCTCGATCGGCTGAATGCCGTGGCCGCAAGCAGCGGCAAGCGCGCGCCGATCAGCTTCCGGGTGAACCCCGACGTCGACCCCAAGACGCATCCGTATATCGCCACCGGCCTCGCGCAGAGCAAGTTCGGCGTCGCCTTCGATCGGGCGCCCGAGCTTTTCCGACGGGCGGCGCGCCTGCCGAACGTCGCGGTGCGCGGCGTGGACATCCACATCGGGTCGCAGATCACCGAGCTCGAGCCCTACCGCGAAGCGGCGAGCAAGGTGCTCGACCTCGTCGACGGACTGCGCGCGGACGGGATGGCGATCGAGCACGTCGACCTCGGTGGCGGGCTCGGCATCCGCTACCGCGACGAGCATCCCGTGCGGCTTTCCGAGTACGCGGAGATGGTGCGCGACCTCTTCGCGGGACGCCCCGAACGGCTCCTGTTCGAACCCGGAAGGCGCCTCGTCGGCGCCGCCGGCGTGCTTCTGACGAAGGTGGAGTTCCTGAAGACGGGCGAGGCGAGAAATTTCGCGATCGTCGACGCCGCGATGAACGACCTGCTCCGTCCCGCTCTCTATGACGCGTGGCACCCGGTCGACGCGGTGCGCCCTCGCGCCGGCGACGTCGAGGCGTGGGAAATCGTCGGTCCGGTTTGCGAGAGCGGGGACTTCCTGGCGCACGATCGGCACCTCGCGCTCGCGCCCGGCGACCTCTTGGCGATCGGTGTGGCAGGGGCCTACGGCCACGTCATGAGCTCCAACTACAACTCGCGTCCGCGCGCCTGCGAGGTGCTTGTCGACGACAGACGAACGCATCTCGCACGGCGACGAGAGGCGGCTTCCGAGCTCTTCGCGCACGAGTCGCGCTGGCCTGGCGACGTCGATCGAGCGTGACGCGAGAGCGCGCCGCGCACGTGCATCCACGCGCGAAAATTCGCGGCGAAAAGCACCTCGATGCCATGTGCGCAAAGCGCAACAGTCGTGGTCCTAAGCGTCGGAATCGGCGGAGAAATCTTGCAAAACTGTTAAACGTGGCTACAATGCAGGCAGCAGGCGGAACGGGTTTGTCAAGTGGTTGCGTGAAAAAATTGACGATCCCCGGGCCCCTGCGATGAAGAGAAGCAACATAACTAGTTACCGAAACTCAGACAGGAGAATCGAAGATGATGGCAGACATGATGTCGATGATGACGCCGGCGGCCCCCGCCGCGGCGCCGAAGAAGAAGGCCGCTAAACGCAAGCCGGCGAAGAAGAAGGCCGCGCCCAAGAAGAAAGCGGCGAAGAAGACGAAGAAGAAGGCAGCCCCGAAGAAGAAGGCCGCCAAGAAGACGACGAAGAAGAAGGCCGCCAAGAAGAAGGCCGCCAAGAAGACGACGAAGAGGAAGGCCGCCAAGAAGAAGGCGGCGAAGAAGACGACGAAGAGAAAGGCCGCCCCGAAGAAGAAGGCGGCAAAGAAGACGAAGAAGAAGGCCGCCCCGAAGAAGAAGGCAGCCAAGAAGACCACGAAGAAGAAGAAGCCCGCCAAGAAGCTGTAAGCCGGCGGGATACGTCCGTCGCAAGACTGCTTCGGACCAAACGGGCGGCCTGCAAGGCCGCCCGAGTCGTTTTTGGGGCGTGACCAAATCGTGATGGGCCCGCTTCGCGCGGCCCACGATTTGTTCCCGATTGGAGATCACCACGGCCGGCTTCGGGCGGCCCTGCGCCGGCCGTGCGGCAACTGCGCAAACGTGCCGCCAACACGCCCCAGCTTGCGGCTATCCGGCTCTTTGCGACTTGTGCGCGATCGCCGCCGGCTTGGCGGGGGCCGACTTGCCCGACGCCTGCTTGGTCGCGCCGTGCGTGGCGACGGCGCGCTTCGATCGTCCGCCCGCCTTGGCGACCGGCACGACGTCGCTCGTCACGCGCAACCGCTGCCCGGCGACGAGCGTGTCCTTGGCGAGACTGTTCCAGCTCTTGATCTCCTGCACACTCACGCCGTAGCGCGCGGCGACGCGCCGCAGCGTATCGCCGCGCGCGGCCACGTAATAGAACGTCCGACCCGACGGCACCGTCGTGAACACCGCCTGGGCGAGCGTGTCCGCGGCCTCGCGGGACGGCTGCTGCGCCGGCACCAGCAGCGCATGACCGACCGGCACGCGCGAGCGAGCCCCGATGCCGTTCACCGCGCGCAGCGTCTCCACCGACATCCCGTAGCGGGCCGCGACCTGCGGCAGCGTCTCGTTGGCCTTGAGGCGGTAGGCCTGCCAGGACACGAGCGGCTGGTCGGTGAGCATGAGCTTGGCGGCGAAGATCTCGGCGTTGTCGATAGGCAGCAGGATCGACTGCTCGTCAGCGCCGGCGATCACCGGCCGGTTGTGCTGCGGGTTGAGCGCCAGAAAGTCGTCGAGCGAGATCTCGGCGATCTCGGCGGCCTTCTTCGTGTCCATCTTGCGCGACGTCTTGACCACCGTGAAGAAGGGCGCGTCGGGAATGTCCGCCAGCACGAGTCCGTACTTCTCCGGGTCGCGAACGATGTTCTTCACCGCCTGCAGCTTGGGGAGGTAGTTGCGCGTTTCGTCCGGCATGTTGAGGTTCTCGTAGTTCGGCGGCAGCCCCTTCGCCTTGTTGCGCGCGACCGCCTTGGCGACGTTGCCTTCGCCCCAGTTGTAGCCGGCGAGCGCCAACTGCCAGTCGTCGAAATCGTCGTGCAGCTTGGCCAGGTACTCGAGCGCCTTGTCGGTGGCCGCCACGACGTCGCGCCGCGAGTCGACCCAGAAATCCTGCGTGAGCCCGTAATGCTTGCCGGTCGACGGAATGAACTGCCAGATCCCGGCGGCGCGGCTCACCGACATCGCCACGGGGTTGTACGCGCTCTCGACCATCGGCAGGAGCGCGATCTCCATCGGCATATTGCGCACCGACACCTCGGTGACGATGTGGTAGAGGTAGCGGCGGCTGCGCTCCACCATGCGGGCGACGTAATCGGGACGCTGCGCGTACCACTGCTCCCACTTCTCGACGAGCGGGCCCTCGAGCTCGGGCATCCCGTAGCCGGCGACGATGCGCTCCCACAGGTCGCCCACCGGCGGCGGCAGCGGCTCGAGGTCGGCGCTCGCGGTGGGCGCGAAGAGCTCGGGCTCCTTCGGCTTGATCGGCTCCAGCACCGGCGGCGACGGGTCCGCGGACTGGGCTACGACCGCCGGAGGCGGCGGGGTGGCGTCGACGGGCGGCGCCGGCGGCGTTGCGCACGCGGCCAGGAGGGCCGCGGCGGCGACGGTCAGTGTCGAACGGCTACGCAATTGCGGAATCTCATGGAAACCACTCCAGAGGACCCGCGTAAGGCGCGTCCAGGGCAAAAAAACCGGTGCGGCATGGTAGGCGAGAGGGGGGCCGCGCGTCAACCGACGCTCCGGCTCCCCGCCGCGCAGTTGTCCGCCCAGGCGGGGATGCGGATAATCGTGGCCATGGACGCATCTACGGATCCCGCCGTGAGCGTATCGACATCGGTTGCGGACTGGTTCGCCACGCCGCTCGGCCGCTATCTGCTCGCCCGCGAGCAGGCCTACTTCGACCAGACGGTGGCGGACATCTTCGGCTTCCACGCGCTCCAGATTGGGCTGCCCGATTGCCCGTTCCTCGCGCAAAGCCGCATCCCCGCGCGCTGGACGCTCGACTACGATCCCCCGGCGGAGATCATCGCCGATCCGCACAGCCTGCCCCTTGCGGAAAACGCCGTCGACCTCATCGTGCTGCCGCACGCGCTCGAGTTCACCGACGACCCGCACCTCATGCTTCGCGAGGCCTATCGGGTCATCCGGCCGGAAGGCCAGATCGTGATCTCCGGCTTCAACCCGTTCTCGCTTTACGGCGCCAAGCGCTATTTCGGGCGCGCGCAGACGCCGCCGTGGAACGGCAGCTTCATCGGCCTCTACCGCTTGAAGGACTGGCTGACGCTCCTGGGCTTCGAGGTCGTGGGTGGGCGCCTCGACGTCTACGCACCGCCGTTCGCGAGCGAGAAGTGGCTGCATCGCTTCGGCTTTTTCGAATCGATCGGCGATCGCTGGTGGCCCGTCGCCGGCGGCGTCTACTACCTGCGCGCCACCAAGCGCGTCTTGGGCCTCCAGCTGCTGACGCCGATCTGGCAGCGCCGCGAGCGTCGCAACAAGGCGCTGGCCTCCGCGCGCGAAGGGCTGACGACGTCGGATCAGCTGCCGCAGTGAACGTGGTGATCTATACCGACGGGGCCTGCAAGGGAAATCCGGGCCCCGGAGGGTGGGGTGCGCTCCTGCGCGCGGGCGAGCACGAGAAGGAGCTCTTCGGCGGCGAGGCGCACACCACCAACAACCGCATGGAGCTCACCGCGGTGATCCGCGCGCTCGAATCGCTCAAGCGCGCTTCGACCGTCGATCTGTTCACCGATTCCCAGTATGTGAAGAACGGCATCGAGCGCTGGATCCACGGCTGGCGCCGCAACGGCTGGAAAACGGCCGACAAGAAGGACGTCAAGAACGCCGACTTGTGGCGCGAGCTGCTCGCGCTTTCTGCGCGGCACGACGTCACGTGGCACTGGGTGAAGGGGCACGCCGACGACGCGGGCAACGAGCGCGCCGATGCGCTTGCCAACAAGGGCGTGCACGCCGCGCCCATGGACCCCGTGGCACCGGGCGCCGCGCGCGGCTCCTGACGGAAGCTAGCCGCCCAGCGCCTTCTCGATCCGGCGCGCGAAGACCTGCATCTCCTTGCCGGCCTGCTTGTCGCCCTTGCGCTGCGCCACGGCGATGCCCTCGCGATACGCCGCGAGCGCCTCCTCCGGCCGGCCGCAGTCGACGAGGGCGCGGCCCAGCGCCTTCCACGCCGCGGTGTAGCCCGGGTCGAACTCGACGGCGCGGCGAAGGTGGGTGGCCGCAACGTCGCAGCGACCCGCCTTCAGGTGCTCGTTGCCGAGGGAGAAGCGCAGGAGCGCGCCGTCCTTCCCCTGCGCCAGCATGCGCTCGAAGTTGGCGAGGGCGGGCGGCGGTGCGGGCATCTCGGAAAAAAGGGGACAGGCCTTGTAATGGGGTCTGACCCCATTATTAGTTGCGGATGAACTCGCCGCTCTCGCAGTCGATGCGCCGCATGGGGTAGGTGACCTGGCTGTCCTGGCCGTTGGACTTGCCTTCGACGGTCGCGTAGAGCCACCCTTCCGTTCCGCGGCGATAGACGATCCGCTGCGGGAAGTCGTGCTCCGGATTGGAGAACGTGAAGATGGTCGCGCCCTCCTTCTCGTCGATGGTCGCGGAGACAAGCTTGAAGGCGTCCTCCGTCTTACCCGACGGCACCGCTACGTAGTACACCCCGTCCGCGCGCGATTCGATGCGCAGGTACTCGAAGCTTTGCACCTTGTCCTGGAAGACGGTCGATCCGACGCCGAGCATCAAGTTGCCGCGCAGCGGCATCCACTGCTCGCGGAAGTCGCGCTGGTTGACCTTGCCGCCCCAGCAGCCATACAGCCAGGACAGCGACGACACGGCCGCGATATCCGGCGCCTGCGCGGCGTCGGTCGGCGGCGTTTGCGCCGCGGCGAGCGCCGGCGCGAGCAGGAGGAAGAGGAGCCATCTCGTCGTCGTCATGGTCATGGTCTATTGGGGCCGCGCGAGCGGCAGGTTGAGCAGGAGATTCTGCGGTTTGAGCTTCAGAACCCCGTCGGCGTTCATCGCCATGGCGAGATAGACGGGCCTTCCGGCCAGTTGCGGCCGCATGTCCGCCGGATTCCCGAAGTCGAGCCTGAACAGGCACAGGAGCTGCCGCATCCTGCCTTCGTCGACCTCGACGTCGTTGTACAGGTCGTTCAGAAGCGCCGAGGCTTGCGCGTCGAGCCCGATGTGCCAGACCCAGTGCGCATCGTCGATGGCGCGCTCTTGGCGGATCGTCACCGTGACGCCCAGGAAGTGCCCGATCCATGCGGCGAGGACGCGCGTCAGCGCGTCGAGCGCGGGACGGCCTCGATTGAGACTCACCGAGAAATCGTACCGCTCGTCGCGCTCCCAGTACTGCTCCGCGTTGCCGGCGTCGAGCACGTCCAAGTCGATCGTGCGGGAGGGGGTGCGATTCTGCGCGAGGAGCTCGCCCAGCGATCCGAAGCCTCCCGTCGTCGCGAAAAGCTCGACCGTCGCCTCGTCGCCGGCCATCACGGCGCCGTCTTCGAGCACGGCCACGCGCTGCGGGCGGAACAGCATCTCCGCCGCGCGCGCCTCGATGGCGCTGGCGCGATCCGTAAGCACGTGCCGCGCGAGCACTTGCGTGAGGTGGTTTACGAACAATGGCGGCACGTCTACCCCCGCGCCCTTGAACAGCCCGACGTACGCCGCCTCCAGCGACGCCGCGTCGAGCAGGCGCGCGCGAAAGCGCAGCCAGACCGCGTAATTTTCGCGGGCGTCGGCATCGCCGATCGCCGCGAGCTCCGCGTCGCCGACCGCGCGGCGAGGATGAGCGAGCAACGCGTCGTGCAGCGCGAGCTCGCCGGGCGACGACTCGCGCACCGGCGCGAGCTCCGGCCGCAGGAGATAGCTGCGCAGGAAGTCGTCGGTGACGGTGAGCCGCCCGTCACTGCCTACGGTCAGCAGGCGATAGCCGCAGGACCGCCAGAAATCCGGCAAAGGACCCCCACGTCAACCGCCGAGCATCGCCTTCTTCAAGTCGGCCTGGACCGGGCTGTCGCCGATCCACGCGTTCATGAGCGCCTTGTTGAACGCCTCGCCCGCGATCGTACCTTTCGCCGCGCCGTTGAAGCTCACCTTCGTCCCGCCGTCGACGAAGTCGAACGTAACGACGTTGCCTTCCTTGAGCGGACCGATGGACTTCATGATCGTGGCCAGCTCGGCCGTTTGCGCCTTCACCGCCGCCACGTCGGCCGCCGGATTGCCGTTGGTCACGCCCTCGGAGAGCGCGTCCATCATCTGGTCGGCGGTGACGTCGCGCAGCATGTTGAGCTGGACCCGCCGCGGGCCCTTGGCGTACACGGCCGCCGCCGTGGTCGCCTTCGCCGGCAGGTAGAGGCTGCCGACGTACACCTTGAACATGAGCTTGGTGCGGATGCCCGCGCCATTGAGCACGAGCTCCTGGCCGCCCACGCTTTCCTTGTCGTTGAGCTTGACGCCGCCGACGTCGGCGGCCTGTGCGCCCGCCACGAAGGCGAGAGCACACACGATCGCTACGAGTTTACGCATTTTCGTTTCTCCCAAGTCAGACCGCTTCGAAGATGCCGGCGGCGCCCATGCCGGTGCCGACGCACATCGAGACCATGCCGTACTTATGCTTGCGCCGGCGCATCCCGTGCGTGATGGTGGCCGTTCGTATGGCGCCGGTGGCGCCGAGCGGATGGCCGAGCGCGATGGCGCCGCCGAGCGGATTCACCTTCGCGGGATCGAGATGGAGATCGTTCATCACGGCGATCGCCTGCGCGGCGAACGCCTCGTTGAGCTCGATCCAACCGATGTCGTCCTGGCGCACGCCCGTGGTCTTGAGCACCTTGGGGATCGCCGCGATCGGGCCCACCCCCATGATCTCGGGCGCCACGCCCGCGACGGCGAAGCCCACCCAGCGGGCGAGCGGCGTGAGGTTCAGCTCGCGCAGCACGCGCTCCGACACGACGATGGCCGCCCCCGCGCCGTCGGACGTCTGCGAGCTGTTGCCGGCGGTGACCGAACCCTTGGCGGCAAATACCGGACGCAGCCTGGCCAGGCCCTCCGCGCTCGTGTCGGCGCGCGGGCCCTCGTCGCGCGCCACCGATTTGCGGCGCGAGACGACGCGATCGTTATCGAGGTCCGGCACGCTCTGCGTCACGGTGAACGGGCTGATCTCGGCGTCGAACTCGCCCGCGGCCTGCGCCGCCAGCGCCTTTTGATGCGAGGCGAGCGCGAACGCGTCCTGTGCCTCGCGCGTGACCTTCCACTGCGCCGCCACTTTCTCGGCGGTAAGCCCCATGCCGTACGCGATGCCGACGTTCTCGCCTCGCTCGAACACCGCCTCGTTGAACGCGACGCGCCCGAGCATCGGGATCATGCTCATGCTCTCGGTGCCCGCCGCGATCATCACGTCCGCCTCGCCGGTGCGGATGCGGTCGGCGGCGATCGACACCGCGTTGAGCCCCGACGAGCAGAAGCGGTTGATCGTCATGCCCGCCACGCTGTTCGGCAGGCCCGCCAGCAGGAGGCCGATACGGGCGACGTTCATCCCCTGCTCGTATTCGGGGATGGCGCAGCCGACGATCACGTCCTCCACCCGCGCCGGGTCGAGCGCCGGAACCTGCTTCAACGCGCTTTGCAGCACGTGCGCCAGGAGCGTGTCGGGCCGTGTGGTGCGGAACATGCCGCGCGGCGCCTTGCCGACCGGCGTGCGCGTCGCCGCGACGATATAGGCATCCTGAATCTGTTTCGTCATGGTCGTCTCAATTGCGGAGAGGCTTACCGGTCGCCAGCGTGTGCGCGATGCGCGCCTGCGTGCGTTCGTCGCGCAGGAGGGTCATGATGCCCTCGCGCTCGAGCGCGAGCAGCCAGCCCTCGTCGACTAGGCTGCCGGCGTCGACCTCGCCGCCGCACAGCACCCGCGCGATCTGCCGGCTCACCTCGAAGTCGTACGCGCTGATGAAGCCGCCGTCGCG
>Ga0335083_10003580_pt1 | contig 20051 bp, 15 predicted proteins | sample Lox_Sample_42_FD_206716 | JGI IMG/M metagenome (GOLD analysis project Ga0335083, IMG submission 206716) | Soil microbial communities from Loxahatchee National Wildlife Refuge, Florida, United States - Lox_Sample_4.2 | ecosystem: Environmental > Terrestrial > Soil > Wetlands | place: USA...
CCCCTGCTCCCACAGCAACGAGTAGCGCCGGTTGTAGAGCAGCTCCGCGACGAACGCGGCATCCGAGCTGCCGGTGGTGAGGGAGGTCGGGTTCAACCCGCCGCTGTTGACGCGGATGTTGTCGATATCGGTCAGCGCACCCGCCTTGTCCCCGGTGAACCACTCCGCCTCGGCCCGCAGCAGAATCAGCTCCTCATCCTTGATGATCGGAATCGGATGACCGGCGTCCGGCTCCAGGTTCGTCAGGTAGATCGTGAACTTGAGGTTGCCCGGGATCTCGGGGATGCCGCCGTAGACGACGGAGTCGCCGGGCGGCACCGCCATGACCTTGTTCAGCAACCGCTGGTCGAGGTCGGTCCCATTGCTCTGGGTCTCGGCGCTGTCCACGTTCCCTTGCATCGCGAAGAACGACGGCGAATCGAACCCGTCCGACAGGCCGTTTGTCTGATCGCCCGACGCGGTCGAGAAATCATAGTACGCCCCCAACGGGAACGCCGAAACGGCCGTGTTGAGGAACGACGAATCCAGCGCGGTCAGCGCGGCGTCGTAGCACGTAGTCGGGTTGCCGCCGCAGCCATTCTGCGCCGTGGCCCGGAATACGTTGGCCTTGGCGGCCAGCGCCCGGTTGAACTGGATGTAGCTCGGCGGGTCCGCAAACAGCGTATACCCCGGCGGAATCGGGAACGGGAAAGGCGTGGTGTCCCCGGCGGCGGCGAGATCGGCCAGGCCCGAGTCGAGCTGCGCCACGATGTAGCCCCACACCTGGTCCTCCGTCACCCAGGGGGCCGGACCCGCCGACAGCTCCCGATCCACCTCGACCGCCGCTCCGAGGAAGCCGCGCGTCTCGGTGAGATACATGAACTGCAGCGCTTTGATCGTGCGGGCGAAGCCGCGGGAGGCGGCGATCTCCTCGGCGGTCAAGTCCTTGTCGTTCTTCAACGCATCGAGGTAGATGTTGGCGCTGCGGATCACCGCATAGCGGTCGCCCCATTGGGTGCCGCCGAACGAGCCGCCGGCCTGAACCGGCCCATAGAACGGCTCCTGGTAATCCGGCTGGTTGTTGCCGGTGAGATTGATCCCTTCCCGGCCCATGGATCCCAGTCGCCAGATCAGGCCCTGGATGCCGTTGCGGGACGAGGAGAAGAGTCCTGTGGCCGCCGCGGACAGCTTGCCCTTGGTCGGGTTGTTGATCAGGTCGTCCTGGGTCGGGTTATTGGTATTCACGATGTCGAAGGAGCACGCGCCCAGCACGAGCAGGGCGACGGTGCTAACCGAGCGATAGAGGTGCGCGCGCATGGTCAGAACCCCGCCTGGATGGAGAACATGAACTGCCGGGACGGCGGATAGGGGCCGAGGTCGATATTCCGGGTGATCGCCTGGGCGCCGTAGTTCGAAACCTCGGGATCGTACCCTGTGTAGTTCGTCCAGATCGCCAGGTTGCGACCGGTGAGCGTGACACGGGCGTTGTGGGCGCCGAACCACCCGGCCCACTGCTCCGGCAGCTCGTAGCCGAGGCTCACTTCCCGCAGCTTCAAGAACGTGGTGGATTCGACGAACGCGCGGGCGTCGCCGGTATTACAGGATTCGTAGCGCCCCTGTCCGGCGGCGGTGCTGCCGTCCGGCGCCAGGTTGTTGCAGTCGTACAGCGACAGGGTCTGGTTCTGCGCCACTCCGCCCTGCTGCCAGTCGAGCAGCACCGACGCGGAGAACCGCTTGTAGGTCGGCTCGAGCGAGAAGGTCCAGTGGAAATCGGGATTCGCCTGACCGAGCTGCAGAATATTGCCCAGGCTGTCCGTCCCGATGATCTGGGTGATCGGCTTCCCGACCTGCACGTAGAACTCGCCGTAGGCGAGGCCGTACCCCGCGTTCCCGGGCCGGAATCCGGTCGCGCCGCCCGGGAGATCGAGCGACACCACCGTGTTCTTGAGGCTCGTGAACGTCGAGCGGAACAGCAGGTCGAACGTCGGCGTGTGCACCGGCGTCAACCCGAGCCCGATCTCGATTCCTTCGTTCCGGAACGTGCCGCCGTTGAGGAACGCGAGCGAGTACCCGGTGGTGGGGGCGGGCGTCACCGGAATGAGCACGTCGTTCGTGGTGCGGCGGTACAGCGTTACCTCGAAGGTGCCCCGGCCGCGCAAGAAGCTCGCGTCGATACCGGTCTCGATCTCGCCGGTCCGTTCCGGCTTGATGTCGGGATCGCCGGCCGTCGAGCCGACCGTCGTGCCGATGGAGCCGCCGATGGTCGTCCCCCCCTGCAGCAGCGTGAACTTCTGGCCGAACTTCGGCTGGTTGCCGGTTTCTCCTAACGCCGCGCGGAGCTTGATCCAGCTCTCCTCGCCCAGCACGTTCGGGAACTGATAGGAGCCGAGCACCTTGGGATAGTAGTAGTACTTGTTGACGTCGCCGTTGGCGCTGGACCGCTCTCCGCGCACGCCGGCCGTCAGGAGCAGGTGCTCGCTCAACCCGAGCCATTCCTCCTGCGCGTAGAACGCGCCGGTGCGCTCATGGGTCAGCTCCTCGAACACCGACTGGGAGGCCCCCTGGTTCGGGTTCTCCTGTCCGGCGAGGAGCCCGGCGCCCGTGATCCGGGAGCGGTCCACCTGGCGGTCCTCCCACTGCACGCCGAGCGACGTGGTTGCCCGGAAGCTCTGACTCGCCGGCGTGAAGGTATGAATCAGGTTGAAGTTGGCGTTCAGATAGCGGCTGTTCGCCTGCCCGAGGGTGGAGACCCCAGGAAGCGCCTGGCTCGCCTCGAAGTACAGTTCCGGCGGCGCCAGGACCTTGTTCTGCTGTCCGAAGAAGTCCATCCCCGCCGAGCCGATGAGGCGGAGGTTCTGCTTGGCATCCTGCATCACCTGATAGGTGAGGGTGCCCCCGCCGATGAACCGCGTGGCCGTTTCGTCGTTCTTCCCGAGGGCGATGCTCTGGAGCGGGTTGGCGCCACCGAGGGAAATCGCCGGCTCCGGGTAGAGCCCGTTCACCGGCTGGATCGGGACGAAGCCCGGAATGTAGGCGATGGCGTAGGTGACGCTCGCGCCCACGTTGTCGTTGTTGGTGAAGCCGCGCTGGGTCGTCGTGTGATTGAACGCCGTGGAGAGCTGCAGGCTCAGCTTGGGCGAGAACGTCTGGTCCATGTTGACCCGGAAAGTCTGCCGCTGCGCCCCGGTGTTGGCGATGATACCGCCGTCGCCCTTGATGTTGCCGGAAATGAAATACCGCGAGTTGTCGGTGCCGCCGCTCACGTCGAGCTGGGTCTCATAGGACAGCGGCTTCTCGCCCGCGATTTCCTGAAGATGGTCGTACGTTGGTAGCGACCCGTTTACGACGTACGAGTTGACGAGTGCCGTGTCCCCGAAAACGGCGTACGCTGTCGGCAGATCGAAAGCGCGCGTCCCGAACCCGCGTAGCAACTCGGAATATCCGAGCCGCTGCGTTACGCTGGCGTGGGCCTTTCCCGGCTGGCCGCGATTGGTCTTGATGACGATGACGCCGTTGACGCCCTTCGACCCATAAATCGACGTCGCGGCCGCGCTACGCAGCACCTCGATCGATTCGATGTCGGCGGGATTGATGTCGGTCAACCGGTTGACCGGGTCGTCCTGCGCTTCCCCGTCGTTGCGCGTGGACTGCGGATTGCCGCTCTCCGTGACCGTGAACAAGCCCGACGAAATCGACTGGTTGCTCATGATCACGCCGTCCACCACTACGAGCGGCGTGGTCTCGCCGACCACCGTGGAGGTGCCGCGGATCTGGATCTGCGTGCCGCCCCCCGGGGCGCCCGAGTTCTGCTGGATGATCGCACCGGGGATCTTGCCCTGCAGGGCGCGGTCGACCGCCGGCGCGGGGACACCGGTGACGTCGGCGCTCGTCACGACCGTCGTCGCCGACGCCGCGTTGCGCCGCTCGATCCCCGTCTGCTGTCCCGTGACGACCACGGCCTCGAGGTTGAACACGTCCTCTTCGAGCGTGACGTCGGCCGTCGTCTGATCGGCCGTGAGCGCGACCTCCTTGCGCTTGTAGCCGATACGGCGGAACACCAGCGTCGCCGCCCCCGCCGGCACGCTGATCGCGTACAAGCCATCCGTCTTCGTCAGAGTCTGCAGGGCCGTCCCGGCGATACTCACATTGACCCCGGCAATGCCATCACCGGTTTGCGTCGCGACCTTCCCCGTAACCAGGCGACCTTGCGCGGAGACGGTGGACGCGATCGCGAGCAGGCACGCGACTGCCAACAGACCGCAGCGTTTGACCACAAGCCCCTCCCGCAGTGTGGGGAACGACGGCCTCAAATCCATCGACCGCTGCAATTGTGGCCCGGAAATGGGAGGTCCGCAAGCCGCAGGTGTTCGCGATAGGGACACTTGGAAACGACACGGATCCCGAGCGCACAGGCAGTGCACAGAAGCTCGGGCGCAGGAGCAGTCGGAGGAGGGGCGCCGTCCCCTCACTCCGGGGCTCGAGCCTCCTAAAGGACTTCCTACGGTCGCCGGCTCGGCGCTACCGCGACTCGCCCTGAAAGGGCGGACAGCTTGTCGGGGGAACTAGGGGCCCGGCGTGCCGAGCGAAGGCGAGGTGCGGGAGTCCGGGTGCCCTCCTCGGGACGGCAACAGGATCACGGCCCACACCGGCCGATGGTCGCTGGCCCCCCAGTTGTCGTGGATCACTCCCGTCCGTGCGCTGTCGGTGGTCGGAAATCCGGAAAGGAAAACGTGGTCCCAGTTGAACCAATGCACGGTCGCCGGATCGTGCTGCGTGATCCACCGGTAGCCATGCGCGGTGAACTGATCGCCGATCCCGTGGCTGTTCATGTCCCCCGCGATGATCACGAGTGGATACTGCGCGGCGTCCGCCATCACGGCTGCGACCTGGTCCCGTTTGGCCTGGGGGGGCGTTTCGACCTGGGTGCCGAGATGCACGCTGTAGACCCGCAGCCGGGTTCCCCGGGCAAGCACCGTCGCGCCCACCGCGATTCGCTGCGTGTGCTCGAAACGGCCGAGGTGCGGCAGGATCACCTTGCGGTCGTCCACGAGCGGCCAGGGGGACAGGATCGCATCGCCGAAATCGCGGTGCGTGTGCGGATGCAGGGTCGCCGGATAGTACACGTAATGCATACCCAGTGACTCGGCGATCGCGCGCGTCCCGGGCTCGTCCATCTCCTGCAGCGTCACGATGTCGGCGCCGGCCAGCTCCGGAGTCGTTCGGATCAGGGCGATGGCCCGGTCGACGTGAATCGCGTACTGAATATTGAAGGTGACCACCCGCACCGAGTCCGCGCCGTCGATGGCCCGGGCATAGTGCACCGGCGCCGGCGCGCTTGCGTAGCGCGGGCCCGGCCCCGTGTAGTTGTAGGGGTGGGCACAGGCTGACGCAGCAACTACGAGTAGAAGGGGGACGCCAGGACGCACGGACCGAATGTAACCACCGATCCCGCAGCGTCCTAGCACCGATTGCGGGGCAACATTAAAGAAATCGCGCCAACCGAACCGAAATACGCTATACTGGCTGCTTCACCATCCCCAATTAGGAATCCAGGATGCCCGTGGCGCAGAACGATTTCATTCACTCAGGTGTGGCGGAGCCGCATCGCGATCGCACCAAAGAGATCCTGCGCCAGCATCCCGAAATCCGGACGCTGATCGGGCACAATCCACGGACGTTCTGGTACACCGTGGCCATCGTGGCCCTGCAGATCACGCTCGCCTGGCTCGTGGCCGACCGCCCCTGGTGGGTGATCGTGCTGGTCGCCTATGGGGTGGGGGCCTTCGCCAATCACGCGCTGTTCGTCGTCATTCACGAATGCGCGCACCGGCTCGTGTTCAAGCGGCGCGTGCCGAACATCCTCACCGGGTTGCTCGCGGATCTCCCGCTGTTCTTCCCCAGCTCGGTGTCCTTTGCCAAGTACCATCTGAAGCACCACGCCTTCCAGGGTGTCTACGAGCTCGACGCGGATCTGCCGAATCGCTGGGAGGCGAAGCTGATCGGCCACTCGGCCTTCGGCAAAGCGCTCTGGCTGCTCCTGTATCCGATCTTCCAGACCACCCGCCCGTATCGGCTGAAAGAAATTGCGCTGTGGGACGGCTGGACCGTCACGAACCTGCTCGTGATGGTGGCGTTCAACACGGCGGTGGTGCTCCTGTTGGGACCACGGGCGCTCGTGTACCTGGCCCTGTCGCTGTTCTTTTCCATCGGGCTACACCCCCTGGGCGCCCGCTGGATTCAACGCCACTATCTGACGAGCGACGGCGACCAGGAGACTTTCAGCTACTACGGCCCGCTGAACGCGCTGGCCTTCAACGTGGGCTACCATAACGAGCACCACGACTTCCCCTCCGTCCCGTGGAATCGCCTCCCGCAGGTCCACTCCGTGGCGCACGAGGCCTATGACGGCCTCGCCGCCCACCATTCCTGGACCCGCCTGCTGTTCCGGTTCCTGTTCGACCGGAAGTTGTCGCTGTTTTCCCGCGTGATCCGGAGCGAGCGCAACCGCGTGCCGTTGAACAGTGAAGTCAAGCCGGACGTCGAATTGTTGGCCGCTGCCGAACGGGCGGGAGTCTAGGCGTCGCCGCCAGGATCCACGTCACGACGAATTCACGATGGGGGTGTAGGCTTCCTCCACGTCCATCACCTCGGAGGAATTCGTATGGACAGCAAAGAGCCGGTCCGTATCCGGTTGACGAAGGAACAGCAGGACCAGATCAAGAAGGCGACGGGGAAGAACGCCGAAGCGCTGGAGTTGTCGGCGTCGGAGCTCGAAGAGCGCATCGCACCGGGGAAGCTGTTCCCCCCAGGAAAGTAGACTCGACTCCCGCCGTAGTTCACCCGCTGCCCCCACCGGGACTCGATGTCCGGTGGGGGCAGTGTGCTTTCTGGCGCCTCTCCGCGGGGGTAACCCTCCTCCGCCTCGTTGTGTAGCTTAGGCCCGTTATGCGCCTGACCAGCTGGGAGCACAAGGCCTCGACGCGGCTCACCCGGATGCGGCTCGACAGCATCCGGAGCAAGATCCTTGTGTTCGCGCTGCTCGCGACGTTGATCCCCTCGTTCGCCACCGCCTGGGTGTCCTACCTCCAGAACAAACGGGCGCTGACCGACAAGCTCTCGGAGCAGCTCCAGGGCACGAGCTTCCAGATCGCGGCCGAGATGGACCTGTGGGTCAAGGGGCACATCGAAGACCTGCGGGTCTTCACCACGTCGGACGAGGTGTTCGACAACGTCGAGCGGATCGGTCGCGGTCAGGCGACCGCGGTACGCCGGCTCAACGACTACCTGGACAACGTGCGCCGGCGTTTCAGCGACTACGAGCAGCTCCTGATCGTGGACTCTCGGGGCCATCCGGTCACATTGCGCCCCGCCACCGGCCGGATGCCCGTGCTCCCGTCCGATCTTCCCGCTGACATCCGGGCCGACAATCCGGTGGTAGGGGAGGCTCAGTGGGATTCGGCCTTGGGGAAACCGGTCATGGTGCTCGCCGTGCCGATTCACGGCAGCGGCGGCCGCGTGGTCGGCGCGCTCGCGGCACGGCTGAACTTCCACACCATCGAGGAGACGCTGCGCCAGTACACCCCGGCTCAGGGGCGCGTGTACTTCATTACGACCGCCGGTCGTCCGGTGATCGGCTCCAACATCGGCTCCGCCTCGCAGCTGCACGACCAGCTCTCGAGCGACGCGCTGCAGCAGCTCAACCAGCACGAACGCCGGATCGTCGAGTACCACTCCCTGGATGGGACATCAGTGGTGGGTTCGCTCCACCGGGTGGTGCGCGTGCCCTGGTCCGTCGTCTCCGAGGTACCGACCGAGGCCGCCTACCTGCAGGTGGCCCGGCTGCGCAATTGGACCCTGCTCATCGTCACGCTGGTGTTGATCGTCGTCGGCGCGCTCGCCTACGGGCTCGGCCTCCTGATCGTACGGCCGCTGGAGCGACTGCGCGCCGGCGCCGCCAAGGTCGCCTCCGGAGATCTCGGGGTTGACCTGCCGGTGATCTCCGGCGGCGAGGTAGGTTACCTGACGGAAGTCTTCAACAACATGGTGGCCCGGCTGCGCAAGAACCGCGAAGAGCTGTACGCCGCCGCTGAGAGCCTGCATCGCAAGAACGAGGAGCTGGAGCGCCTGTCCATCACCGACGGCCTGACGGGCCTGTTCAACCGGCGCCATCTGATGCAGACCCTCGAGGCGGAAGTGAAGCGGGCCCAGCGTCAGAAGCGCCCGTTCGCCATTCTGATGGTGGACGTCGACCATTTCAAGAAGTACAACGACACGCACGGACACCAGGCGGGGGACGAAGTGTTACGGAGACTCGGCGCGTTGCTCAAGGACGCGACCCGCGACGTGGACTGCGCCGCGCGCTACGGCGGCGAGGAGTTCCTCATCCTGCTCACGGAAACCACCCTGACCGGGGCGGCGGACGCCGCGCAGCGCATTCGTAGCCAGCTCGCGCATGAGGTGTTCCCGGGCGGACCGGTGACCCTCTCCATCGGTCTCGCGGAATTCCCCGAGCACGGGGAAACCGTGGAAGCCGTGATCGCGAGCGCCGATGCCGCGCTCTACCGGGCCAAGCGGGATGGACGCGACCGGGTGATCGCGGCGGCACGCCGCCGTTCCAAGGAGAGCCGGGCCGAAGCCTAGCTCGACTTCTTGACGACCCGGCTCCGCGCGATCCAGCCACCCCGGCCGGAATCGTCGACCACCCGAATCCAGTCGTTCATGTAGGAATAGCCCGTGAGCCCGGCGTTCGCTTCCACGGTGTAGGTGATCTTGAAGTTGGCTCCCGGCCCCTCGCGCACGTTGCTGCGTCCAGACGACTGCAGCGGCACGGGGACGATGAACGGGGTTTCACCCGGCCGCAGCGTGCCCCGATCGGCGTTCGGGATGCGTCCTTTCCCCGCCGCGGCGAGCGCCTTGGACTGGTTGGCGAGGTAGAGCGCCCCGCCGTAATTCTGCTTGTTGAACTCCGTCGTGCTCTCGTCGAGCAGGGCGCGGCACTGCGCCGCTTCCGGCGGCGTGGGGAGTCCGCCCGTGCCCCGCAACGACTGGATGGCGATTTCCGCCTCGGCCATGGCCGAGGCCGCCTCCGCGCGGCTCGCCGTGGTTTCCAGCTTGGCGAGGGAGCGCACCACCTCTCGCCGCGCCTCCTCGAGCCGGGTCTGCAGATCATCGATTTGCGCGTCCTTCTCGAGCAGCCGCATTTCCGACTTGGCCGCCCGCTGCTCGAGATCGGGATCCCGCACGGTGACCGTCTCGACGGCCGCGCGGCCCGATTCAGGGGTCGGGGTCCCGGAGGGGTGACCGCACGCGAGGCCGGACAGGAGCGCGACGACGGCGGCGGTGGCGAATAGGGACCGTGGGGGCAGGCGCGACAGCGGGACCTCTCCTCCGAAACGGATGATCAACACGCCGCGATCCGGTCGCGGCTCCGGCCACAATCTGTCATCGGTCGCGGCTCGGGGCAACTCGACTGGCTTTGGCCTGGTACAGCAGCCGGTCGGCGGCCCCGATCAGGTCCTCCGCGGTCTCTCCGTCGCGGGGGTACTGCGCCACTCCCACACTGGCCGAGAGGCGGGGGCGCTCGACGTCTTCGCGCAGCCGTTCCAGCACCCGGGCGGCCACCTGACGCGCGGCATCCTCCTCGGTTTCCGGCAACACGACCGCGAACTCGTCGCCGCCGTAGCGCGCCGCGCTGTCTATCGCCCGGCAGGTGAATTGGATCGCCTCCGCGAGGCGCACCAATGCCCGGCTCCCGACCAGATGCCCGTGGCGGTCGTTGATCCGCTTGAGCAGATCCATGTCGAAGAACAACACGGTGAACGAGCGTCCGGTCCGCCGGGTGCGTTGAATCTCCGCCTCCAGCACCACCGCGAGTTGACGGTAATTACTCAGGCCGGTCAGCGGGTCGCTCACGGCCATCCGTCTCAGCCAGGCCTCGGCCCGGCGCCGCTCCGCGACGACGGCCGCGAGGATCAGCCCCGTTACGGAGGTAACCATCAAGAAGGACTGCAGCAGGAGGAGGGCGGTATTGCGGTCTGCCACCCCGAACGGGCCCACGCCGTGAATCGTCCCGCGGATCGCGATGGCCCCAAGCAGCAGAGTGGCCGTCGCGGTTTCCCGGGAGCCGAATCGCAATGCCGCCCACAGGAGCGGCGGCAAGACCAGGAAGCTCAGAGGGTAGGTCGGGTTGTCGAACGGGGGCAACGCGGCGAACACGACGGCGCCGACCAGGAGCAACGTCACGGTCAGCATGGCGGCCTCCAGCCGCCGGGGCGCCGGCCACCGGATCCGAGGGTCGGCGGCCCACAACAACAGAGCCGGGGCGAAGACGAGCGCCCCCGACGCATCACCCAGCCACCAGGTGAACCAGACGGTGCCAACCTGCGCCGGCCGGACCAAACCGCCCAGGTGGAGGGTGATGGCGCCGACCGACGCGGCCAGGGTGGTACTGAGGAGCCCGGCGAGGAGAGCGAACAACAGGACATTACGCGGGCGCTCGAACGGATGCCGGCCGCGCGCGAAACGCCGGACCAGATAGGTCGCCGCGAGCGCCTCCCCGGTATTCCCTACCGCGATCCCGACCGAGGTGCCCAGCATCCCGGTCGTCGTCAGATTGACCAGGAACGCGCCGAGGAAGACCCCGGGCCACACGGCGGGGCCGAGGATCAGCATCGCCGCAATGGCGATCCCCGTGGGGGGCCACACGGGAGACGCGCTGGCATGGAAGTAGGCCAGGCGCAACCCGAGCTTTCCCGCAACTATGTAAAGCGCCGCCAGGGCCGCGATGTTCACGGCCTGCCGGAGCATTCGCGTTCGCGTCATCATGTCGGGATACCGAGTGAACCTTCAGGCGGTTCCATGGCGGCCGCAAGGACGTGCGTCACCAGCGCTCGGAGGGCCTTATCCCACATGCAGATGCTTGCCTAGCGAAATCCCCCCGGTCGGATGTAGACCGGAGGGATTCGCTTCGACCGGGGAGCCGCTCAGCGCGGCCAGAGCCAGCCGAACGTCCCCGCCATCATCAGAGCGTAAAACAGCGCATCGGCCGCCTGGAGACACCACGACCGCCAGGGACGGCCGAACCAGATCGAGTCGGGCACCGTGGCGAACGCATAGGCCATGAACCCGATCGCCCCCACGACGCGGAACACCGTCAAATACGGAGCCCCGGGCAGCGGCAGCACGTGTCCGGCGATGTAGGCCGCGAAGAACGCCACGATGATGTTGAAGATGAGTGCTTTGACCATCATCGGTCCCATGTTCATAGGACCGGGTGGGGCGATCGTGATGTGTCCGGCTGGTCCCTGGGCCCATTTCTCCATGAACGCCTTGGAGCGCCGCTCCTGCTCGTTGGCGGTGTATGGGAATGCGTACAGGCCCGGTGCGGCGCCTTTGAGGGCGGCCATCAGCGCGGCTTCGTTGGGAGCGCCGCGCCATTCGGATTTGTGATGCGGGAGCATGGTCCAGACGAGCGCTGACGCGATGAACACGATCACGCCGGATGCAAGGATCGGAAGCCACAACTGGGCGATGAACGCCACAGGTCCTCCTGGGGTAAGGGCCGGCTCATGCTGCCACCGTACCTGGCGTTCGTCAAGAGCCAGTCGCATGTTTCCTGCGATGCCATTCCATCGTTGCACGCTCTGCTACGAAGACGGCAAGACCATGGCGACCGACATTACGGTCGCCCTGGAAGAAATGACGCCCGCGGACGCGACCGGTTGGTTCGGGACGATCAGCGTCACCCATCCGGTCGATCTGGTCGCGGGCAGGAGATACCAGCTGGTGCTGGACGACGGCCGCCGCGGGACATTCGTCGTGCGGCGCAACACGATCGCCGGTGAGGAGCAACGGGCCATCGCGATCTACGGCATGGGACCGCTACGATAAGGACGGGCGAGGGCGGGCAGGGCGGTCAGGGACGGTCAGGAAGCGTCGACGTGGATACCGTCCTTTCCAGCAGCTCACGAGTGAAGGCCATCTCGTCGTCATTCACGATGTGCCCCATCCCCGGATAGATCCGTTCCACGACCTGGGCGCCGGCGCGCTCGAACGCCGCCGCGGTTTCATCCACCCGGGTCTTCGGCACGTGCGCGTCCACGTCGCTGCAGCCGAGGAACACCGGAGTCCCTTCGAACGCCCGGGGCGCCTCGAAGACCGTTCCGGGTGGGCCGATCAACCCGCCGCTATAGGCCACGACGCCGCCGTAGCGGGCGGGTCGACGGAACGCGGCCGTGCAGGCGAGACACGCCCCTTGTGAGAATCCCAACACCACGATACGCTGCGACGGAATCCCTCGGCGCAGGCACTCCTCGATCAATCCGTGTATCACCGCGATCCCCGAGGTGATCCCCGGCTCGTTCTTCTCGGTCTCGGCGAGGAAGCTCTGAGGATACCAGGTCTGGTTAGCCGCGGCCGGCGCGAGATAGGTGAACTCCGGATGCTGGAGCGCCGGGACCAGATCGAGGATGTTGCGTGGCGCGGCGTTGCGCCCGTGGACCAGCAGCAGCACCGCCCGACCCTCCCCGAGCGGGCGCCCCCTTCCCTCCACCGCCTGGCCGCCGTGCGGCGCCGGGGCAACCACGCTCAGAGCTTCACCGCCGGGAGGTGCGCCTCGATCGTCAAGCGGTTCGGCTCTTCCCATGGGGGCAGCTTGAGGGCCTGCCCCAGGTCCTCCGGGGACTCGTCGACCGTGAACCCCGGAGGGACGGTCGCGATCTCGAACAGCACCCCTCCGGGCTCCCGGAAGTAGATCGAGCGGAAGTACTGCCGGTCCAGCACTTCCGTCACCGGTATCCCCAACCGGACCAGCTCGGCGCGCATCCGCACTTGGGCGTCGGCATCCGGGACGGCGAACGCCACATGATGCACGGTGCCGAGCCCGTTGACGGCGGGCGGAGCATCGGGCGCGCGGACGAGCTCCAGCAGCGCCCCCGGCCCCCCGGCGCCGACGGCCAGCCTGGTGTGATCGGCCGCTTCGTTCACGATCCGAAACCCCAACACGTCGGTGAGCAACGCCAGGCTTCGCGCAGGCTCCCGGATCGTGAGCGTCACTCCATGGATTCCGCGGATCGCATCGGCCGGGGTGATTGCGCTCTTGGCGGAGACCCAGGGCGGCCGGTCATCCCGGTCTGTCCCGACGAGATCGATCACCAGTCCGGATGGATCAGTCACCGTGAGGGCGTCCTCTCCGAAGCGCGGCTCCCGATCCCGGACCTCCCAGCCATGCTCTCCCAGCCGCCGCCGCCACGAGCCGAGCGCCGCCCCCGGTACCGAGAACGACGTGACGGTGATCTGCCCTGCCCCCTTCCGCCCGACCGCGACCCCCATACCCCCATATGGAAAGGTGGTCATGATCGTCCCCGGCGTGCCGGCGCCGTTCCCATAGTAAAAATGGAACACGTGGTGATTGTCGAAGTTCACGGTCTTCTTGACGAGTCGCAGGCCGAGCAGCCGGGCGTAGAAATCCAGGTCCGCCTGGGCGACGTCCACCGTGGCGGTCACGTGATGCAGGGAGCGGATCGGGGAATCCATGGAGCGCGGAGGAAATTACCGTATCTTGGCCTCGGTGACGACCGCCCCCAATCCCCCTCCCGCGCCTGTTCCCCCCGCCCCGGACAACAGGGGACTGCCGCCGTCGGCGTTCATCCTGCTGCTCGCCAACGCCGTGCCGCTGTTCGGCGTGCTGCTGCACCAATGGACCGTGTTCGCAGTGGTCCTGCTCTACTGGTGTGAGAACGTGGTCGTGGGCGGGTTCAACGTGCTGCGCATGGCGTTCGCGCGCCCCTCCGAGCCACTGGCGCAGGCGGTCAAACTGTTCATGATCCCGTTCTTCTGTGTTCACTATGGCATGTTCACCTTCGTGCACGGCGTGTTCGTCTTCGGGCTGTTCGGGGGCGGGTTCTCGCATCACGGATTCGGCATCAATCCCGGCATCGTGCTGGAGGCGATCCGCCGGGAAGGGCTCGGGTGGCCGATCGCGGCGCTCGTGGCGAGCCATGGGTTCTCCTTCTTCCACAACTATCTGGCGGGCGGGGAGTACCGCAATGTCTCCCTCCCGCAGCTGATGACCCGGCCGTACGGCCGCATCGTTCTACTGCACGTCACGATCATCTTCGGCGGATTCCTGGTAATGGCGTTGGGCTCGCCGGTCGCGGCGTTGGTCCTCCTGGTCCTGCTCAAGACGGCGATCGACCTGGGCGCCCACATGGTGGAGCGCCGCAAGCTGAGCGCCTCCACTGCGGCCGGGGGCCCTCTCCTCACCACGTAGCCTGGCTGCAACCTTCGAGGGCGCACCGCCATCTATTGCGTCATCCGGTTCGCTCTCTCGTACTAGAGGTCCGCCATGAACACCCTGCTGATACTGCTGACGATGCTCGCTTCGCTCCGCCCCTCGGCCGACTCGGTCGCGACCGCTCGGATGCTTGGTCTCCTCAAGGCGTCAGACCCGGCGGTGTGCGAGCTCGCGGCCAGGAGCGTCCTCAATCGGTGGGGTGACGACGCGGACGAAATGGCGGTCCCCATGCCGACCCCGCAGCCGATGCCGATGCCCCGTGCGGCGGCGGCCGAGGCACGGATGTCCATCCGGGAATCGCGCGAGTCGGAACCCCAGGACTCGGGCGCCTGGGCGGCGTACCGCGCGGTGTTGCGGGACAGCAGCCGTTGCGTGCGCCGGCTGGCGGCACGAGCCCTTGGCAGTGCCGCCGCGCCCGGGAGTTACGAGTTGTTTCTCGCGTTGCTGCACGAGACGAGCCCCGGGTTGCGCGAGACCGGTGCCGTGGGGCTGGGCGAGCTCGAGGACAGCCGAGCCCTGCGCCCTCTCGCCGCCGCCCTGCGCGACGACGACCCGCTGGTACGCCAGGCGGCCGCCAAGGCCCTGGGCGACCTCGAGGCCGCCGCCGCGATCGAGCCGCTGGCCGCGGCCCTCCGCGACCCGGTGATGGCCGTCCGCCGAACGGCCATCTGGGCTCTGGGACAGATCCAAAGCCCGCTGTCCGTCGAGCCACTCGCGCAAACTCTGCACGATCAAGATCCGGGCGTCCGTCGCATGGCCGCCTGGGGTCTCGGTCAGATCGATCACGCCCCCGCCACGACTCCGCTCGCCGGCGCCCTACGGGATCCCAACGTGGAAGTGCGCCGTACCGCGGCGTGGGCGCTGGGCGAGATCGAAAACCCGGACGGCGTGTCAGCGTTGGGGGGAGCGCTGCACGATCGCGCCTTGGGAGTCCAGGTGATGGCGGCGTGGGCGCTAGGGCAGATCGAGAACGCCGCGGCGGTTCCGTCCCTTACCGGAGCGCTGACGGATTCGAGCGCAGAGCTCCGCCGGATGGCCGCCTGGGCGCTGGGCGAGATCCAGAATCCCTCGGCCGTTACCCCGCTGGCCGGGGCGCTGAGGGACCGGGATGAAGATGTCCGCGGGATGGCGGCCTGGGCCCTGGGTGAAATTCAGAGTCCCAAGGCCCGACCGGCCCTTCTGGCCGCTATGAACGACAGCTCTCCGGAGGTCCGCGCCACCGCCAAGTGGGCGTTGCACCAGCTCGACGATGAGGAAGACCCGTAAAGACGGTCAAGGAAGGTCAGGGTCGGTCAGGGGACAGTCTGAAGAGCGCGCCGTTGACAAACGCCCGCCCCCCCGCGATCATTGGGGCGAGCGTATCGTACCAGAGACTGAAGTTTCGAGGACCTGGGCCCCGCCCTGGTCCTCGTGGCGTATCTGGCAGGCACGCTCGAACGACGGCGGCAGTACAGGGCCGCGGCGCGCCACCAGGCGCGGGCCGCGCACCGCCGTGAACACCAATTGTCAGGAGTGGCACCAGATGGCACGCATTACCGGTACCGTGAAGTGGTTCAACGACGCGAAGGGGTTCGGCTTCATCACCCCGGAGAACGGCGACAAGGACTGCTTCGTGCATCACACCGCGATCCAAGCGGACGGGTTCAGGACGTTGGCCGAAGGCCAGCGCGTCGAGTTCGAAGTCGTTCAGGGTCAGAAAGGCCCGGCGGCCCAGAACGTCACCAAGCTCTAACCAAGCGCGGTACCTGAAGACCGACGGCGCCACCTCCGGGTGGCGCCGTTGCCGTTTGGTGACGGCCCTGCCGCACCGCGGCAACCGCCCTGGCCAATTCACCGGCGCGCGCTAACGTATCCCCTCCCAGCCTTACTGCTCCTCAAACCCTGAGGAGGGGCGTCATGTCTCGCCATGGGAATCTCCGCCGCACCGTGCTCGCGGGAGTGAGCCTCCTCGGTTTTCTCCCGGCCTGTCTCATCGCTCAGATCGCCGCCACCGGTGCCACCCCCACGCCGGCCACCGACTACCTGACCCGCTACCACGAGCTGGTACAGCTCGCGCCGCAGCCCGGCCAAGTCGCGTCCGTGGACCATTTCGTCCTGCATCGCGACGTGGGCACACTGACCTTGGAGACGGGGACGATCTACCTCCTCGCTCCCCTCGGCGGCGCTCCCGTCGGTGCGGTGTTTCGTGGACAGGGACGATTCAGCTTCGCCCCGCCGATTCCGACGGAGCAGGCCGAGCTGCAACGGTTCTTGGGGTCACCCCAGCTCGAGGAGCCTCTCCGCGAAGTCGTCTTCCTGTTCGCGGATTCCACGGCGGACCAGCTGCATACCTTGTCGTTTGGTCCAGGCGTGATCCCGGCGGACGTCGCCGATCACGTGCGCGACTTCCTTGGTTCCTTCAAGGGCGACAATGACGGTTCGTACTGGAGCGACGTGATGCAGCCGATGCTGGACGGCGAGCGCAGCGGCTTCTTCCTGGCCAAACTGACCCCCAGCAGTGGGGGCGCTCTGCTGTTCGAGATCGACCCGGTTGAGACCCAGGCCGTGCAGCTATACCGGCCGGTGGCCAAGCTGAAGTGGGGGAGCAACTGGGCGCTGGTGACGGAATTCGCTCCGCAGCAGCCACGCCCGGGGAGCGACAACACCTGGAGCGCCCGCGAGCGACTGACGGTCCCGCACTACCGGATCGAGGTGACGATGACCCCCACCGGGATGGCCGCGGATCTGAGCTATACGGCGCGTGCGACCCTCTCGATGACCGCCCGGGAGGCGCTCGGGCCGTGGCTCCAGTTCGTACTCGACTCCCGCCTGCTCGTCGATTCGGCGCGGTGGCAGGACGGCACCGCCGCCATCGTGTTCAAGGCCAAGGACGACGGCGACGTCTGGGTCCGGGCGACGCGACGCCTGGCGGCGGGAGATTCGCTCGCCCTCACCTTGTATTACCACGGGAAATTGATCGACCGCTTCGACGACTGGTTCTTCATCAATCCCGGCGCGGCCTGGTTCCCCTTCAACGGGCAGGGGGGAACGTTCGCCACCTTCGACCTCACTTTCCACAGCCCGGACTGGTATCCGCTCGCCACGATCGGAGATCGCACCGACTCGACGGCCACCGGCAAGGTGATGACCACGCATTGGGTGGCCTCCCGCCCGACCCAGTTCGCGTCCTTCAACCTCGGCCTGTTCGAGAACTACCGCGTCGCGCAGCCGGATCGCCCCGTCCTGGACGTCCTCATCTCCGAGGATGCCCACCGCACGCTGGCCCGCCAGGGGCACATGTCGCAGCAGGCGCACATGCGGGAAAGCGTCGCCGGCGACGTGGGGAACAGCCTGCAGTTCTTCAGCTATCTGTTCGGACCGCCGGAGTTCAAGCACTTCTTCGTGACGGAGATTCCTTACAACGAGGGGGTCTCCTTTCCAGGCCTGATCCACCTGTCCTGGTCCACGTTCCAGTTCACCGACCTGGACGGAGGCGATGAGTGGTTTCGGGCGCACGAAGTCGCCCATCAATGGTGGGGCAACGGCGTGTGGCAGGGATCGTACCGCGATAAGTGGCTGAGTGAAGGTCTGGCGTCGTTTTCCGCCCTCTGGTACCTGCAGAACGAGCGCAAGCACAATGATGAGTACTTCAAGTTCCTCGACCGGTACAAGGCCGATATCACGAATCTGCGCGGCGACGCGGGGCCGATCTGGCTGGGCTACCGTAACTCGTCTCCGGACGCCGCCGGGGCCTACCAGGTCATCGTCTACGAGAAGGGCGCCTGGGTCTTTCACATGCTGCGAGTCCTGATGCTCGACCTGTCCACCATGAAGGAAGACCGCTTCACCGAGACGATGCGGGACTACTACAACACGTACAAAGACAAGGCGGGCACGACCGACGGGTTCCGCGCCGTGGTGGAGCAGCACGCCGGGATCCCCATGGACTGGTTCTTTGACGAATGGATCAAGGGTACCGGCATCCCCACCTACCACGTAGCCTGGAAGTCCGAGCCCGCGGAGAACGGCCGCTACCGGGTCCGGCTGCGGGTCGCCCAGGAGCACGTGCCGCCGGATTTCCAGATGCCGGTCCTCGTGTCCGCGGATCTCGGGGAGAACCGCACGGCGCGGTTTCGCATCGTCGTGCATGGGCCTCAGGGCGAGTACGCGAGCCCGCTGCTCCCGGCGGCGGCTCAGGCCATCAAGTTCAACGAGTACGACGGGGTGCTGGGCGACGTGAAGATGGAGAAGTGGTAGGCCGGTCGGGCGGCTCAGGGTAGCGCGGGCCGCTCAGGACGGCGCAAGGCCGGGCGCTCCGGCGGGATCAGGTCCCGCGCCAAAGCCGCCAGCCGGTCCGCCAGCTGTTCCAGTTCCCGCACGCGGCCTTTGGCGGTGCGCCGATACGCGATGTGGGCGGTGGCGAGCGTCGTGGCGAGCCACGCCGGTATGATCAGTCCGAGAGCCGCCCCGGGGAGATGCAGGGCGCCCATGGAAATCCCCAGGATCGGCCCGATCCCGCCTCCCCCCATCCCGCCGCCGACCCCGCCGTAGATCGCCCCCACGAGCGGAGTCAGATTCTCCTGGATGGTGATTCGCGTGTGGCCGCCGCGGATCGAGACGACGACGGCGAGCGACCGGCCCGCCGCGCCGGGATTCGCCACCCAGGAGAACGACCGGCCCAGCTGGCTCACCTGTCCCACGTTGCGCATTATCCGGCGCGCCTCATCCACCAGGACGGCATACTCCGACTCGGGCAGCTCGCCGTCGAGCACCCGCTCGATGAAGACCCGCGTCGGCGCTCCCAGGAACCGGTTGTACCGCGATCGATCGCCCCCGTCCACCTCGTCAGCGGCCGGCCGTTGGATCGACTCCGCCGCCTCCCGCACCGTTTCGGGCGCAATCCCCACCTCGGCCGCAAGCGCCTCGACTCCCCCGATCGTCATGGCGCTCCCCGCCGTAGGATTCGAGGCCTCGATCTCCGAAGCCCGTTTGACGATTTCCTGGACTTCTCCCCCGCTGAAGCGCCGGTGCGCAGCTGCTGGGGTTGCGGCTCCGGTGAGCTCGTCGATCAGCACGGCAGGCGTCGGTGTGCGCTGGTCGAGACGGACCGCCAGCGCATGCACCAGCGCTCCTTCTATCCGGCTCCCAACCTGAGACAGGCGCGACCGATGCGCGCTCGAGGCCTCGAGGAAGCTGCCGGTTCTGACCGCATCTTCAGTGGGCCAGCGTCCCGGTGGCTCACCGACCAGCATCTCGTAGGTGACGATCGCGAGGCTGTAGACGTCGGTGCGCGCGTCCAGGTCGGTGAGCCCGGCCGCCTGTTCCGGGCTCATGTACCCCGGCGTGCCGAGCGGGAATCCCGTGCGGGTCAAGTTGGCGCCGCCGGCCGTGCTGATCGCCTTCGCGATGCCGAAGTCGGCGACGATGGGATGCCCCTGGGAAAAGAGAATGTTCTCGGGCTTGATGTCGCGGTGCAGGATCCCCATGCGGTGGGCGTAGGAGAGGGCGTCGGCCACGGGAGTGGCGATCGCGAAGGCCTCCTCGGGAAGGAGCGTTCGCCCACCCAGGCGCTGGCGCAGCGAGCCGCCCTCGATGTAGGGCATGACGTAGTAGAGGAATCCGCCCGCCTCGCCGGAATCGTGCATCGCGAGGATGTGGGGGTGGGTGAGCCGCGCGACGATCTGGATTTCGTTGAGGAAGCGCTCGACCCCGATCAGCTCCGCGAGCCCCGGCAGCAGCACCTTGAGCGCGACCTCACGCTGATGCTTCTGGTCGTGGGCCAAGTAGACGCTCGCCATGC
>Ga0335083_10003581_pt1 | contig 20051 bp, 17 predicted proteins | sample Lox_Sample_42_FD_206716 | JGI IMG/M metagenome (GOLD analysis project Ga0335083, IMG submission 206716) | Soil microbial communities from Loxahatchee National Wildlife Refuge, Florida, United States - Lox_Sample_4.2 | ecosystem: Environmental > Terrestrial > Soil > Wetlands | place: USA...
TTTGATGCCGAGCGTGTTGTTGATGAAGTCGGTCTGCGGATTGGTGATCCCGATCGCGACATTGCCGCCGCTTCCAGTTGCATCCGTCGAGCCGAGGTCTGCCAGGAGGATGACGCCTAGAGTGTCGCTCCCGCCGATCGAATCATTCGTGTTCACGTCGCCGGTCACGATCGTCACGTTGCCCGAAGCGACGGAATCGCCGCCAGCGACATTGCCGATCCAGCCAAGCGCGCCTTCGCCATCGCTGCCGTGATGAATGAGCGTCGTCCCGGTGATGTTGACCGAGATGTCGCCTGTCACGTCTCCAAACATCGAGCCATCGGCTGCGCCGTTGCCGACCAGGGCGTAAGGCAGGCCGCTGTCGTTTTCTGCGTCGCCGCCACCAAGCGAGAGATTGCCGCCCGCGGTCACAGCGATGTTGCCGCTGTCGTCTCCATCGGCCCACTGGCCGCCATTGCCGATCTGCGCGTAGCCGAAGGCGTTGTCGGCGGAGCCTCTGAGATTGATGTCGTGGGTCGACTGCACCGTGACGTCGCCCCCCGCATCGCCCGAGCTTCCCCGCCCGCCATTGCCGATCTGCGCGTAGTCATCGCCGCCGGTCAGCGAAATGGACTGGCCCGCCGTGACGGAGACGTTGCCGCCATAGGTGCCATCGGCAGACTCGCCGCCGTTGCCGATCTGCGCGTAGGCGTCGTTTCCGGATTGCGAAACCAGATCGACATTGCCCAGCGCGTTAATCGTGATGTTGCCGTTCGAGTCACCGCTGAACGCGCCGCCGTTGCCGATCTGCGCGAAGCAACCTTCGCAATCTTCGTTGTCGCCGCCCGAAACGAGGACATCGCCGGTCGCGAAGACCGCGATAGCACCCGTACCGCCGTCATTGTTGTAACCGATCTGCGCGGAGCCGCCGACCGCGTCGACGGTCACGCCCGCGCCCGCAACCGTCGTCTTGCCGCCTGCGCTGCCGACCGCAGCATTGTCTTCCGCCTCTTCGCCACCAATAAGGACATTGCCGTCATTGTTGCCGTAGACGCCGGCACTGGTGAACTTCGTCGAGTCGAGCGTCGTTCCGTCCCAGCCAGCCACGATATTGATGTCGCCGGTGCCGCTGTTCTCGAACGTGCTCTCGATCGTGACGTTGCCGGTCGAGAGAAGGCTCAGCGTGTGCGGACTGGAATACGAGACGTCCGCATCGATCTGCACGTCTCGCGCCGTCTGCCCGATCGTGACATTGCCGCCGGTCGCAGCGCTCGTTCCGAGATCGGCAATGACGAACTGGCCGATATCTTCGCCGTCCTCGCTGCCGCTGATGAACGTCACATTGCCGGTTTCCGTGCCGCCTGCGCCCGCGACGTTCCCGATCCAGGCGGGCGTTCCTTCGCCGTCCGAATTGTCGCTTAGCGTGGTCGTGCCGGCGGCTTTGATCGAGATGTCGCCGGTGATCGGACCGTTGAAGTCGCCATTCACCGACCCATTGCCAATCTGGGCGTATTCGCCTTCGCCAATGTCGTTGCCGACGGCGATGTCGCCGGTGGATGCGACGTTGATGTCGCCGCCGCCATTGCCGTGATAGCCGAGCTGGGCATAACCGGCGGACGCCTGCAAGTACACATAGTTGCCAGCAACCGTCGTCGCGCCGCCGGCGCTGCCGACCGCGATGTTGCCGAACTCGGGATGGCCGTCCTCGATTTCGTCGCGCTCGTCGGGATCGCCGTAGTCGAAATCGAAGTCGCGCGAGATGGAGACGATGCCCTGGTTGTTGCCGAACACGCCGGCATCGGTGAAGTGCGCCGGATCGGTCGTGACGCCGTCCCAGCCGGCGATCAGGTTGATCGCACCGGTGCCAGCATTCTGGATGTTTGCCGCGACGATGACATTGCCTTCCGAGAGAAGGTTCAGCGTGTGGCTTTGCGAGTAGAGGAGATCGTCCCAAACATCGATCTCGTATTTCGCCTCGAGAGTTACATCGGTGTTCGCCAAGGCGTTCGTGATCGTTGACGGATCGATCGTGATGTCCTGACCGGAGTGCGAATTGAGGCCCAGCGTGCCGTTCCCTGGCAGGTTGGAGCCGTCATCCGTGGACTCGATTTCGATGACGTCGGGATCGAGCAGCCAGTTTCCCGTCGCGCCATGTGGCGCGCTCGTGTCGACGGTCGCAGCGAGGTCGACATGCAGATGCGCGCCGGAGGTTTCGACCTGGCCGCCATTGCCGCCCTGCGATCCGCCCTTGGCGCTGACGCTCGCCCCGAAATTCGTCTGGCCGTTCGACCACACCGCGACGCTGCCGCCATTGCCCGTCGTCGTCGCGTCGGCGGTGATGATCGCCTTGCCGACTGTCGCCGTCTGCGCATTCGGCTGCGGACCCGCGCCGTGGAAATTGCCGCCGATCAGGACGCTGCCGCCGCCCGAATGACCCGAGACATTGATATTCGTGCCGTCGGCGACCTGGACGTTGTTGCCGAGGATCTGAACCTGGCCGCCAGTCTCGCCTGTCTTCGCGCCCGACGCGTCGAGCGTGCCGCCCGCTTCCGCCGTGCCGCTGCCGGCGTCGAGGATGATCTCGCCGTTCTTCTCCGACACCGACGTCGCTTCGACCATACCGGTGTTGTTGATGACGTTGTCGACGACATCGTTCGCCGCGCGCGCCGTCATCGTCACCTGACCGCCGGGGGCGGAGATCGTGCCCGAGTTCGAGACCAGTGCCGCTTTCGGGTTGCCGTTGGCATCCTTGGGCGTCTGCGTCACGGGCGAGGCGACCGCAAAGCGCAGGAGATTGTCGCCCGCGAAATCGACGGTGAAGGTCGAGCCGCTGGCGAGCGAGACCTGGCCCATGTTGGCGCGGATTAGTCCGTCATTCGAAACCGTGGCGCCTGCGAGGATCGCGGCACCGCCCTTCATGACGGTGATCGTGCCGTGATTTTCGACCGCGGCATTCGGATTGGCCGACGCCAGGCCGAACGAATAGTTGCCGGACATGAAGTCGCTGTCGCGCATGTCCGCAGTCGTGGCGATGAGCGAGCCGACACTGATCTGGCTGCCCTTGCCGAAAATGATGCCGTTGCCGTTGATCAGCCAGACATGGCCGTTGGCGAACAGGCTGCCGTCGATGTTCGACGGGGTCGAGCCGATGACGCGGTTGAGCGCGATAGCCGATGCGTTCGGCTGCGCGAACTTCACGCTCGAGCCCTGCGCGATCGAGAAGCTCTGCCAGTTGATGACGGCCTTCTGCGTGGACTGCGTGATCAGCGTCGCGTTGGCGTTGGGCGAAGTGATGCTTGCCTGCCCCGCCACGACCTGCCCGCCCATCGGTCCGCCGCCGGCCAGCGCGCGCTGGTCGTTGACGGCGATTGCGATCGCGATCGTCGAAGCGGTGAGAAGAAGCCGGCGCGCCAGACGGCGGCGCAAGGACTTGGACGCCCGCAAGGGCGCATCAGAAATTGACAGCCGCATCCATCAGAACTTTCGTTGCCTGGTGTCCGCCATCGCTACCCGGAACGGCGTTGAGAGTCCGGGCAACCTCAACATCACCAGCGATGTTGTAGGGAAACCAGAAGCGCAGTCCGCCCCCAACCGATGCGATCGAGTAGTTGTTGAGTCCTTGCGCCTTGCCATGGATGTACCATGCCTCAGCACCGTCCAAGTAGACGTAGGGCTGCAACGCCAGGATCGACCAGGAAGGGATTCTCGTGTCGTAGTGAATTTCAGCTTTTCCTCCGATGCCATTGTCTCCGGTTATGGCACCTGGGTCGTAGCCAGACCCGATCTGCAGTCCACCGAATGCAATTTGCTCGCCATTAATGAGTGGGACGAACGTGTACTGCCCCTGCATCGCGAGCGTTGTTCCTAACGCGTCGATTAACGGCCAAGTGACATGGGCCGCGCCGGTAAACTTGGTGAAATCCGTGTGGCCGCCGACGCGCGAAAGGTTATTGGAGCAGTTCGTCGGATGGGCCGGCGTGCAGCCGTTGGGCGATGCGCCAAAAATGGGCAGGCCTTGTGCGAGATCGAGAGTGCCGGACCACGCGCCGTCGAGGAAGTTGCTGTTGAGGTAGTTAACGCTGAGATCGAGCACGCGCCATTGATCATGGCTGTTCGGCACGCCGGCCGCGTTAACCCGCGCGTCCTGGAATGTGAAGCCGCCATCGAGCGAAAGCGTTTGCGCCCGCGAACGGATGAGCGGATAGGTGAGCCGCGGACCGACAGCCCAGCTATCGGTATTGACGCCGAGCGCCGTAAGGCTCGAGCCGGGCTGGCCATGCGTGATGACGCCGAAAATGCTGCCGATCAGCCCATCACCGCCGATCGGCCGGCGATAACGCAGCTGTCCGGCCATCTGCGAGCTCTGGTCCGGCGAGATCGTAAATGCGGCCGCGAGCTGGTCGGCACCGAATATTCCGTTGATCGCGCCGCTCGCCGTCGTCGTCCAAAGGCCTGAGAAACGCGAGCCGCGATTGTTGACGCTGAAGCCCGCATTCCAGAGCGGCTGCAATTCGCTGACGACGAGATCGGACGCGCCGGTCGTGGTCGCGGAGGGCTTGAGCACGCCCGTCGCGCTGATGCCCGGCAGATCGTTGGTGAGAAGGAGCGCGCGCTCCATCGTCTCCATCTTGAGCGGTTTCTCGTCCAAAACGGGTTCGAGAATGGCCTTCGTGGCGCTCTGCGCGCCTTCGTTCGAGCCCTCGACAGACACCGAGGCGACGTAGCCCTCGACGACATCGATGGTGAAAACGCCGTCCTTCACGCGCTGCGGCGGCACATAGGCGCGCACGAGCAGGTAGCCTGCCGCGCGATACTTGGCCTCGATGATATCGGCGATGTTGAGAATGTCGCTGAGCGTGACGTCCTTGCCGATCAGCGCCGCGAAGAGCGGACGGAATTGCTCTGGCGGCAGGGTGACGGCACCGACGATACGGACGTCGTTCAGACGGAAGTGAATCTCGTCGACGGCGCGCGGCACGGGCGATCGCTGCGGAGACTCCAGGCGGAAATCGTATTCAGGAGCGGCCGGCGCTTCGGGAAGCGGACGATCGCGTCCAGGCTGCACGGCGCCGGGAAGCTGCAGTGGCGCAGCAGACGCGAAACTGCTCACCGCGACAACCGCAGCGGTGCCCATATATAAAACGTATAGGCGCGCGGCGGAGCGCCGCCGCGACAAGTCAGCTGCTGCAATCACAAACGACACCCCTCTTGCAGGCCCCAAAACCCGCAAGTGCCCCTAAGCAAAGTCCGATTTTGGGATTTACGCTAGAAGATAGCCCCGCCATAAGCCAGCTTTTTCAGAAATTGGTAACTGTGTTAATCGCCCGAAATCTCGGGGAATTCATGTCGGAACTTCGCCGAATACTTGTCCGTCAACAGAGGCACAATTTTGATTACATGGTGGACTTGATGCCGCTCCAGCGCCGGTCCGAGACATGAATTTGTCGCGAAACCTACATACGGTCGCTAGCCTCAAGGGGCTGGTAGAAGCGGGCTTTTCGACATGGCGCTAGGCATTCTGGTCGGACGATTTGGACCTTTTGTGCGTGAGCGGCATGATCCCCCGACCCTCATGGATGGGCCCTCACCGGCATTTTCCGAGGATCTGCAAGGGCTTCACCGGGACTACGCCCATCACATCATTCCCCTTTCGCTGCTCTCAAGGAGTGACGGCGATTTTGCGGCGGCAGAACAAAAAGTCATTGTCGATCATTGCCTTGCGCTGGCGCGTGCGGCCGGTCATCCGGCCTCGGACAAGGAAGCGGCGGCCCTGGCCAAGTACGTCGCCTGCTTCCGGCCGACCCTCATGCAACTCGATCCTGCGCTCCACCGGCTGGAGCATGAGCCCCGGGAGCGGGTTACGGCCTTCCTGGGCGCGGTCCAGGGGGTTATCGAGGCGGACGGGGTGACGAAACCCGAAGAGGCGCATTTCCTGTCCAACCTGAAAGAGGAATTCGCCCACCCCGGGCGCTGACCGTCCCGTCCCGGACCCGGTAGGGCCCGCCTTGCTGGGCGGCCTGCCTTCCGCTATATGCCCGCCCCTCATGGCGGCTGCGGTCGTGGGAGGCCGGATTTCCGGTCAGCGCATGGTGCGCGTTCCCAGCGAACCGACGTGTCGAAGGCGTCCCTGCCCTCGATGCTCCGCAGCCCAGGAAAAGGGACGAACATGGCTCTTTACGAGCATCTCCTGATCGCGCGCCAGGACATCAGCGCGCAGCAGGTCGACGCACTCGCGACGCACCTGAAAACCATCGTCGAAGGCGAAGGCGGCAAGGTCGAGAAGCAGGAATATTGGGGCCTGCGCGGACTTGCCTATCGCATCAAGAAGAACCGCAAGGGGCATTATGTGCTTCTCAACATCAACGCGCCGTCGAGCGCCGTCGTGGAACTCGAGCGCCAGCTCAAGATCAACGAAGACGTGCTGCGCTATCTGACCGTGAAGGTCGACCAGTTCGAGCAATCCTCGAACAAGAACCGCCGCGACGACCGCAGCGAAAATAAGCCGGAAGGCGCCGAAGCTGTGCAGGAGGCCGCACAATGAGTCACGCAGGTGGTGGCGGCGGACAGCGCCGTCCTTTCTTCCGCCGAAAAAAGACGTGCCCGTTCTCGGGCGCCAATGCGCCGCGCATCGACTACAAGGACGTCAAGCTCCTGCAACGCTTCATTTCCGAACGCGGCAAGATCGTGCCGTCGCGCATCACGGCAGTGTCGTCCAAGAAGCAGCGCATCCTCGCGACCGCGATCAAGCGCGCGCGCTTCATGGCGCTCCTGCCCTACGTGGTCGAGTAGGAGAACGAACATGCAAGTGATCCTGCTCGAACGGGTCGAGAAGCTCGGCCAGATGGGCGACGAGGTGAAGGTGAAGGATGGCTTCGCCCGCAATTACCTTCTGCCCAAGAAGAAGGCGCTGCGCGCCACCAAGGCGAACCGCGAATATTTCCAGACGCAGAAGGCCCAGCTTGAAGCGCGCAATCTCGAGCGCAAGAAGGACGCCGAAGCCGTCGCCAAGAAGCTCGACGGGAAGTCGTTCGTTCTGCTCCGGCAGGCGGGCGACCGCGGCCAGCTCTACGGCTCGGTGTCGCCGCGCGATATCGCCGATCTCATCAGCGAAGGCGGCTTTTCGATCAGCCGCACGCAGGTGCCACTCGACAAGGCGATCAAGGCGATCGGCCTCGTGACGGTCGACGTCGTGCTTCATCCGGAAGTGCGCGTGCATGTGACGATCAACGTCGCGCGCACCGAGGATGAGGCCGAGCGCCAGGCACGCGGCGAAGACGTGCTCGCCGAGCGCACGGAAGCCGAGGAAGCTGTCGCCAGCGCCGAAGAGATGTTCGAGACCGGCGCGGGTCCGAAGCCGGAAGGCGAAGAAGCCGAGAAGGCTGAAGCCTGACGCTTCGTTTATGGAAACGAGTTCAGCGGGCGCGCCTCACACCGGCGCGCCCGTTTTTGTTCGTGGTGGTAATTGCGTAGTCGCGCAGACTTTACGGAAATCCGCGACAATCGCGCTTAACCACCCTGCTTCCGCCGCCTCGTTTGCGCCCCATCTATGGGCTATTCTCCGCGAGCCCTTGTGAGGAGGACGCAAGATGTCCGCCGTCGTCGAAACCAAGCGCGTGACCGTTCCCGAGATCCGCGCGCACAAGAACGCGAAGCCGGTGGTTTGCCTCACCTGCTATCACGCGCACACCGCGCGCCTGCTCGACGCCCATGTCGATCTCATGCTCGTCGGCGACAGCCTCGGCATGGTGATGCACGGCATGGAGAACACGCTGGGCGTCACCCTCGACATGATGATCACGCACGGCAAGGCGGTGATGCGCGGCTCCAGGCACGCGCTCGTCGTCGTCGACATGCCGTTCGGCACCTACGAGGAGAGCCCGCAGATCGCATTCCGCAACGCTGCCCGCATCATCCAGGAGACCGGATGCACCGCGGTGAAGATGGAAGGCGGACAGCGCATCGCCGAGACCGTGCGCTATCTCACGCAACGCGGCATTCCGGTGATGGGCCATATCGGGCTCACGCCGCAGATGATCCAGATTTTCGGCGGCTTCAAGACGCAGGGCCGCACCGAAGCCGAATGGCCCGCGATCGAGGCTGATGCGCAGGCGATCGCCGAAGCGGGCGCCTTCGCCATCGTGCTCGAGGGCATGGCCGAGCCGCTCGCGGCCAAGATCACCAAGCAGATCGCGATTCCGACGATCGGCATCGGCGCGTCGGCGGAGTGCGATGGGCAGATCCTCGTGATGGAGGACATGCTGGGCCTGAACCCCAACCCGCCCAAATTCGTCCGGCAGTATGCGAGCCTCGGCCCCGACATCGAGCTGGCCGTCCAGGCCTACGCGGCCGACGTGCGCGCCCGCCGTTTCCCAGGCAAGGAAAACGTCTACCAGATGAAGAAGACGGGTTAGGCCGGACTAGGCCTTTGAGCCCGCGCGGCATCATGCGAGTTGCGAAACACCAGGTGGCGGGCTAATTATCCCGCGCGGTCAAGGCCTTGGGCGTTGGTGCCTGGCCGCCCCCGGAAGGACAGACACGTGACCGATATCTTCCGCGAAGTCGAGGAAGACGTTCGCCGCGAACGGCTCGAGAAGCTCTGGAAGCAGTACGGCGACTACATCATCGCCGCCGCCGCCATCGTCATCATCACGATCGCGGGCTTCGAACTCTGGCAGCGTTATGAAGCGAGCCAGCGCGAGAAGGCGTCGGCGCAATTCAATGCCGCGATCCAGCTTGCCGGCACCAATCCGGCGCAGGCCGTCGACCAGCTGAGCGCGCTCGCAGCAAGTGCACCGAGCGGCTACGCGCTGCTCGCGCGCCTCGCCAAGGCCGACGCGCTGCTTGCGACAGGCGACAAGGTGCGTGCCGTGGCGGAATACGAGGCGCTTGCCGCCAAGAACGACGGACCGATCGGCAGCACCGCACGCATTCGCGCCGCCTGGGCGCTCGCCGACACCGCAAGCAAGGCCCAGCTCCAGACGCTGCTCGCGCCGCTCACCAGCCCAACCTCGCCGTGGCGCTACATGGCGAACGAAGTGCTCGCCTATGCCGACTACCGCGTCGGCGAATACCAGGCGTCCGAGAAGGAATATCGCGCGCTCGCCGCCGAGACCGAGGCGCCCGCGCCGCTCCGGACGCGTGCGCGGATCATGGCTGCTTTCCTCAAAGGCGGCGGCAACACGAATTTCGGCTTCGTACCGCAGGCTCCCACTCCGGCCGCACCCGCCAACGGCGCCGCGCCGCAAACCACCCAGCAAGGTTCTCCGCCCCAATGACGTCACGCTTTGTCATGCCCGTCGCGCTCGTCGCGGCCGTTTCGCTTGCGCTCGCGGGCTGCTCCACGGTTGATACGGTCAGCGGCTGGTTCTCCGGCGGCGGACACAAATCGAAGCTCAAGGGCGAGCGCATCTCGGTGATGTCGAACGAGTCCTCGCTCGCTCCCGACGACCAGCTCGCCAACGTGCCCGTCGTGCTGCCCGCACCGTACCGCAACGACGCTTGGCCGAACGCCGGCGGCTACGCCGCGAATGCGATGTACCACCTGGAAGCAAAGGGCACGCTCCAGCAGGTCTGGGAACAGGATTCCGGCAAGGGCTCCGATGACGATTCCCGCCTGACCGCGCCGCCTGTCGTCGCCGACGGCAAGATCTACGCGCTCGATTCCAAGGCGCATGTGTTCGCGTTCGATGCGAATACTGGTGCGCCGCTCTGGCACCTCAATCTCGCGCCGCAGGGCGAGTCCGATTTCTGGTACGACGCGACGCTTGGCGCCGTGGGCCAGGACAAGTCGATCGATCCGAAGAAAGGATTCGGCGGCGGCGTCGCGGTTGACAGCGGCAAGCTCTATGTGACGACGGGATTTGGCGACGTGTTCGGTCTCGATCCCGCCAGCGGCAAAATCCTTTGGAAGACGAGCGTCGGCGTTCCCGTCGTCAACGCGCCGGTCGCCAATGGCGGACGCGTCTTCGTGTCGAGCCAGGACAATCACTTCTACGCCTTCGCGGAATCCGACGGGCACAAGCTCTGGGACCACCAGGCCATCACCGAGACGGCCGGCATACTCGAGAGCACCAGCGCTGCGGTCGCGGGCGACTTCGTGATAGCCCCATACACGTCGGGCGAGCTCTATGCGCTCAACGTGCAGAACGGCCGGCCGGCGTGGAACGACATGCTGACCGCGTCGGGACAGGTGACCGCGCTTTCCGAGCTCGACGACATCGCGGGCCGGCCCGTGGTCGATCGCGACATGGTGTTCGCGATCAGCCATTCGGGCCTCATGGTCGCGATCAACCTGAACACGGGTGAACGCGTCTGGTCGCGCGACATCGGCGGCATCCAGACGCCCTGGGTTGCCGGCGACTTCCTCTATGTCACGACGCTCGACGGCCAACTGCTCTGCCTGCAGCGCAAGGATGGCCGCGTGAAGTGGATCCACCAGTTGCAGAAGTACGAGGACCCGGACGCGATGTCCGGCCGCGTCGTGTGGTCCGGCCCGGTGCTGGTATCCAACCGGCTGGTGCTGGTCTCAAACGCGGCGACGGCAATTTCGATATCGCCTTACACGGGCGAGTTGCTCGGTCGCGTCGACATTCCGGCAGGCACATACATTGCCCCGGTCGTCGCCAACGACACGCTCTATCTGTTCACCAATGAAGCCCAGCTGGTGGCGTTGCGCTGAACGGAAAGCCGGCATGAGGCTCTCATGCACACCATCGCCATTGTCGGGCGTCCCAATGTCGGCAAGTCCACGCTCTTCAACCGGCTCGTCGGCCGGCGGATCGCGATTGTCCACGACACGCCGGGCGTAACGCGCGACCGCAAGGAAGCCATCGCGGAGTTCGACGGGCGGCAAGTCCGCCTCGTCGACACGGCCGGCTTCGAGGAAGGCGCGCCCGAATCTCTCTCCTCGCGCATGACGAAACAGACGGTCGCGGCGATCGCGGGCGCGGATGCCGTCGTCTTCGTGCTCGATGCGCGTGACGGCGTAACGACCGGCGACGAGGAGATTGCGCGCGCGCTGAGGCGCGCCGGCAAGCCCGTAATCCTCGTCGCGAACAAGACCGAAGGCCGCACCGAATTGTCGGCGGCGGACGCGCACGCGCTCGGCTTTGGTGAGCCGCTCGCGGTTTCGGCCGAGCACAATATCGGGACTTCTGAGTTGTTCGATGCACTCTCGCCCTACGCGACCGAAGTCGAAGCCGAGCCGGACACTGACGAAGAGACGGAGACGGAAGGCGAAGACCTGCCGGAAGACCGTCCGCTGCGTCTTGCGATCGTCGGGCGGCCCAATGTGGGCAAGTCGAGCCTGTTCAACCGCGTGCTCGGCGAGGAGCGCGCGCTGACGAGTCCCGAAGCCGGCACGACGCGCGACGCCATTGCCGCGCCATGGAAGATCGGCGGCCGGGAGGTCCTCCTCTACGACACCGCCGGCATGCGCAGAAAGGCGCGCGCGCAAGGCGAGGCACTCGAGCTCTTGTCCATTTCGAGCGCGCTCGATGCCATCCGCTTCGCCGATTGCGTGATCGTCGTGATGGACGTGACCCAGCCCTTCGAGAAGCAGGATCTTGCCATCGCCGATCTCGTCGAGCGCGAAGGCCGTGCCGTCGTCTTCGCCTTCAACAAATGGGACCTCGTCGAGAACCGCGCGGGCGCGGTCGGCAGATTGCGCGATGAACGGGACTATCTCCTCCCGCAGCTCGCAGGCGCGCCGATGATCGGCGTTTCAGCGCTGACCGGAGAAGGTGTCGATCGCCTCCCGGCCATCGTAATGGAGGCCGACCGCGCGTGGAACAGCCGCCAGCCAACCGCCGCACTCAACCGCTTCCTCGAGCAGGCCCTCAACCGCCACGCCCCGCCCACGTCGAAGGGCCGGCGCATCCGCATCCGCTACATGACGCAGCCCAAGAGCCGCCCGCCAACCTTCGCGCTGTTCGGGACGCAACTGAAATCGCTGCCCGAGGACTACCTGCGCTATTTGCAGAACGCGCTGCGCGAGAGCTTCAGGCTCGGGGGCGCGCCGATCCGGCTATTGCTGCGCACATCGAAGAACCCCTACGCAGACAAGTGACAGCGGCTTCTCAGCTCGCCTTGGTGCCAGCTCCAGGCCACCGATCGCGGAGGAGTGCGTGAAACGCACGCGGATTCACCGCCATGGCCGTGCGACGCGTCTGATAGTAGGATCGTCACTTCCGGGGCGCGTTTTCAAATTGGGGGCTCGTCATGAAGTCGGTCTTGGCATTCTCTGTCGCTGTCGCGCTCTGGTTGCCGGCGTCAGAAGTCATGGCGCAGGCGACCAACACCAACGGTTCGACGGCCTATTCGCCCAACACGCCCAATTTCGTCGCCGTTCCGGGAGTACCGACGATGTACATCAATGGCGGTGGCCCGGGTGCTGCGGGCGCGGCGGCTGTGAAGTTCATCCATGACTGGGGCAAGTACGGCATGGAAGCCGCGCACGATTGCGACCGGAAGAACGCGACACTCGCTGTCACGACGCTGATGGGCTACGAGGGCAGCCTCAGCGCAGCCTACGATACCGCGTCGGCGGCCGGACAGGACGGCAGCGCTCTTCTCAACGATGCCGCCGTGATCGCGACAGTCGTGAATTACATCCGCCAGGCGCTGGCAGCCTGCGCCCCGCCGGAGAACGCGATGCTCACGCCGTCGCCGCCGCCGGACGAGGCGTACGCCCGTGCTCCCGAAGACCATCACCATTCCGGCGGCCTGTTCGACAACGTCACGATCGGCATTGGGGTGGGCGTGGGCGGCGGCGGCCATGACGATCATGGCCACCACGACGATCGCGGCAACAGCGACAATCGCGATCGCTGAGCCGCCGAGGCGATTCCAAAGCCTCTACGCTGTCAAATAACTGTTGCTATGCTGTCCGAAATCGACTTGCGAGGACATCATGGCCAATCCCGACGTTCTCTCCATCCGTGTGACGGACTCCATCGCTGTCGTCACGCTTGGCAGCGCCAAGCGCGTGTTCTTCGACCAGGAGATGAGCCAGGCGCTGCTCGATGCGCTGACGGAGCTGGCCGCGAACGATGCGGTGCGAGCGATCGTCGTCACCGGCGGGGCGCCCGGCTACTTCATCCGGCACTATTCCGTCGACGAACTGATCAGGATGGGCGAGCAGGTGCAGGCTTCGGCGCGCAAATGGCCGGAGGATCAGCCTTACACCGCTGGCGTGTTCGACCGGGCGATGACGCTCTGCGAGACGATGGCGAAGCCCGTGATCGCTGCCATCTCGGGCTCCTGCGCGGGCGGCGGCTTCGAGTTCACGCTCGCCTGCGATATCCGCATCGCGGAAGATGGCGACTATCTGATCGGGCTGCCCGAGATCAACGCCGGCATCCTTCCCGGCGGCGGCGGCACGCAACGCCTGCCACGCACGATTGGCATGCCTGCCGCGCTGATGCACATCCTGATGGGGCAGACGATTTCACCGACGGAAGCCGAACGCCGCGGTCTGGTGCACGAAGCCGTCAAAGGCAAGGCGCTCGATCGTGCCCTCGAGATCGCAAAGCGGCTCGCCACGTTCACGCCGGAGTCGGTGGCAGCCATCAAGCGCTTGGTGCGCGGCGCGCTCACCACACCTCTGGCGCAAGGTCTCGCGCTCGAGCGCAATCTGTTCATGCAGCTCTGCTCCGGCGAACCGGCGCTCGAACGCATGCGGGCATACGAGAAGTCGCGCGCGCAGGAGGAACAGCGCCGGTGACCAACATCCGCATCTTGTTCGGACCGCTCGGCGCCGTTCTCCTGGCGCTGGGCATAGCAGTGCTCGGGTCAATGGTTCCGGGATACAGCCAAATCCACCAGACCGTGAGCGAGATCGGCGAGGTCGGTTCGCCGGTACAACTCTCCTTCACGGTCCTGCTTTGCACGGTTGCCATCTGCATTGTCGTCTTTGCCTGGGGCTTGCGCGATATTGCTGTCACGACGGGCCGCTCTGCCCTTGCTGCCCTCTTCGTTGCGCTGATGGCGATCTCGGCAGCTGGAGTCGGGATCTTTTCGTTTCCGCACCCGCTTCACAACGTCTTCGGCATTTCGGAATTGGTCGGTTATCAGGCGCCGCTGGTGCTGGCGCTCAGCTGGCGCCGCGACCCGCGTGCGAGAGCGGTGGTCGGGGTGTCATGGCTGTTCACGCTGCTCGTCTGGGTCGCGATCGTGCTAAACCTGAGTTCGCTCGATCGCAGCGGCGCGCTGTGGGCGTCCATGAAACCGGTCTACGGCGTCGTGCAGCGCTCGCTGTTCGCGGCGTGGTTCGGCTGGTGCGCTGTGACGGGGTTGATGCTCCATCGCGCGAGCCCGAAGCCGGCGCTCAGGCCGGCTTGAACTGCACCAACTCGCCGTTCCTGGTGCAGGACGGCGACAAGAGATCGACGATCAGCGGCGCAACGGCGTCGGGCGGCAGCAAGGTCTCAGGATCCTCGCCCGGCATGGCCCGCGCGCGCATCGCGGTGCGCAGCGGACCGGGGCTCAGGAGGTTCACCTTCACACTCGTGCCCGCGCATTCCTCGGCATAGGTCAGCGCAAGCGACTCGAGTGCGGCCTTGGCCATGCCGTAGCCGCCCCAGAACGGCGTGTGCTTGCGCGCGGCTCCTGACGTCAGGAACAGCGCCCTGCCCGCATCGGACATCCGCAAGAGCGGATCGAGCGAACGGATCAGCCGCCAGTTCGCGGTAATGTTCACCTCGACCAGCTCCTGGAAGACCTTGGGATCGAGATGCGCGAGCGGCGTGAGCGCGCCGAGGGAACCCGCATTGCCCAGGAACGCGTCGAGCTTCTTCCAGCGCTCGAAGATCGAGGCGCCGAGGCGGTCCAGCGCCGGAAAGTCCCGGATGTTGAGGGGCACCAGCGTGGCGCTTCCGCCGGCCTTCTGGATCTCGTCGTCGACCTCCTCGAGCGCGCCCGTGGTGCGCGCGACGAGGATCACATGCGCGCCGGCCTGGGCCAGTGCCTTGGCGGCGGCGCGGCCGATACCGCGCGACGCGCCGGTGACGAGCGCAACGCGCCCTTCGAGAGTCTTTGTCATCAGGTCACGCGACGTCGGCGAGAAGCGAGAGCTGGCCGTCCTTGCGGCCGCCGGTAATGTCGGTCAGCTCGATCGGGTAGTCGCCGGTAAAGCAGGCGTCGCAGAAGCCGGGAGCGTTCGGATCGCGCTTGCCCTTGCCCATGGCGCGGTAGAGGCCGGTCATGGAGATGAAGGCGAGCGAATCCGCACCGATCAGGCGGCGCATCTCCTCGACGTCCATGCGGTGGGCGAGGAGATCGTCGGTGTTGGGCGTGTCGACGCCGTAGAAGCAGGAATGCGCGGTCGGCGGGCTGGCGACGCGGAAATGCACTTCGGCTGCACCGGCGTCGCGCACCATCTGCACGATCTTCTTCGACGTCGTGCCGCGCACGATGGAATCGTCGACGAGCACGACGCGCTTGCCCTTGAGCGTGGAGCGGTTCGGATTGTGCTTCTTGCGCACGCCGAAATTGCGGATGCCGTCGGTCGGCTCGATGAAAGTGCGCCCGACATAGTGGTTACGGATGATTCCGAGCTCGAACGGCAAGCCCGCCTCGTTGGCGTAGCCGATAGCTGCGGGAATGGAAGAGTCCGGGACCGGAATGACCATGTCGGCGTTAGCCGGCGCTTCGCGCGCCAGCTCCGCGCCGGTCAGTTTCCTGTGCTCGTAGACATTGCGGCCCTCGACGACGGAATCGGGCCGCGAGAAATAGATGTACTCGAAGACGCAGAAGCGGCTCGGCTGTTTCTTGAACGGGAAATAGCGTTCGATGCCGTCCTTGGTGACGACGATCATCTCGCCGGGCTCGATGTCGCGCACGAACTCCGCGCCGATGATGTCGAGCGCGCAGGTCTCCGACGCGAGGATGTAGGCGTCGTCGAGCTTGCCCAGCACCAGCGGCCGTACGCCCCAGGGATCGCGCACGCCGATCAGCTTCTTGGATGTCAGCGCGACGAGGGAATAGGCGCCGTGGATCTGTTTGAGCGCATCGATCAGCTTGTCCACGATCGGCCCGAAGGTGCTGCGGGCGGCGAGATGGATGATCACCTCGGTGTCCGAAGTCGACTGGAAGATGGCGCCGTCGCGGACGAGCTCCGCCCGCAGCTGGCGCGAATTCGTGAGGTTGCCGTTGTGCGCGAGCGCAATGCCGCCGCCGGTCAGGTCGGCGAACATCGGCTGGATGTTGCGCGGCGCTGAGCCGCCCGCGGTCGAATAGCGGTTGTGCCCGATCGCGAAGGAGCCCTTGAGATTGGCGACACGCGCGGAGTTCTTGCCGCCGAACGCGTCGCCCACCAGTCCCGGATGCCGCTCGGCGACGAAATGGCCGTTGTCGTAGGAGACGATGCCGGCCGCTTCTTGGCCGCGATGCTGAAGCGCATGGAGGCCCAGAACGGTCAGCGCGCCGGCGTCCGGATGGCCGAAAATCCCGAACACGCCGCACTCTTCGTGCAGCGCGTCGTCCGCAGAATCCCGGTCGAAATCAGCCGTGTCCGGAAGGCCAGTCATGGCTTGCCGCTCTCGCCGTTTCCCGTGGCCTCGATGAGCCTGTCTAGCGCGCGACGGTCCCCCGCGCCATAGGCTTTCTGGCCGCGTTTGTGGGTATTCCTCGCTGTGATTGTGGGCTTTGGCTGCGGCACCGGGACCTGAGCCGTCTCAGGCTCGGTCGTCTCGGCCGGCGCGGCGCTGTGGCCGATACGCACCTCGCGAAGGTCCTGATTTGGCACAAGTGCAAGCAGCACCTGGGCGGAGCTTCTGATGAGAGGCAGGAGGCGCGCATCGCGCACGGATTCCGGCTGGCTCTTCACCGGCACCAGCATGGTGAACATGAGATAGGCGATGCCGACAATGGCGAGGCCCCGCACCACGCCGAAGGCAAAGCCCAGCGACTGATCGAGCGGTCCGACCGGAGATTTCTTGATACCTTCCGAGAAGCGCGCGCTCGCGAACGAGATCGGGATCACCACGGCGACGAAGACGAGTGCGTAGCCCGTGATGTAGGCGATCAGCGGAGACGAGATCATGCCCTTGAGCAACGGAACGACCCAGGGTCCGAAATAGAGCGAGGCGAAAGCCGCCGCGGCCCAGGCGACGATCGAAAGAGTCTCAGACACGAAGCCGCGATAGATCGCATAGATCGCCGACACGACGATCACGATCACAGTGATGAGATCCACGAACGTGAAGTCGAGACTCATGATTCGACCTTACCATGCCGATCAAAGGGCCGCCGGATGCCGCGCCCGGCAAAACCCATCAATTCGGCCACGTCCCTGACCTGCACCAGCTTCAGGCCCGGCATTTCGAAGGTTGTGCCCGCGGGCACGACCGCCGTCGTAAACCCAAGCTTTGCGGCCTCCTTGAGGCGCAGTTCGGCCTGGGGCGCCGGCCTGACATCGCCCGAAAGGCTGATCTCGCCGAAATAGACGGTTTCCCTAGGCAACGCCTCGCCCGCGAAAGAGGAGATCAACGCCGCGGCTGCCGCCAGATCCGCCGCGGGTTCAGCCACTTTGAGTCCGCCAGCGACGTTCAGATAGACATCGGAAGCGCTTATTCCAACGCCGGCACGCGCGTCGAGCACGGCGAGGAGCATCGCGAGACGGCCAGTGTCCCAGCCGACTACGGCTCTACGGGGAGACCCGTAGCTTGCCTGGGCGACCAAGGCCTGGATCTCGACGAGCAAAGGACGCGTACCCTCGAGTCCGGCGAACACCGCCGTGCCCGGCGACTGGCTGGTGCGATCGCCCAGAAACAGCGCCGAAGGATTGGCGACCTCGGCCAGTCCCCTGCCCGTCATTTCGAAGACGCCGATCTCGTCTGTCGGGCCGAAGCGGTTCTTCACCGCGCGCAGCACGCGGAAATGATGACCGCGCTCGCCTTCGAAATAGAGAACGGCATCGACCAGATGCTCGACAGCTTTCGGGCCGGCGATCTGGCCTTCCTTTGTGACGTGTCCGACAAGGATAAGCGCCGCGCCCGTGGATTTCGCGTAGCGCACGAGATCGAAGGACGCCGTGCGCACCTGCGCGATCGTGCCTGGCGCCGCGTCGAGCGCGGAGGTCCAGATCGTCTGGATCGAGTCGATGGCGATGACGCCGGGCGGCTTGCCGCTCTCCAGTGTCGAGAGGATGTCCTCGATGCAGGTCGCCGAGCCCAGCGCCACCGGCGCAGAGGACAAATCGGTGCGCGCCGCGCGCAACCGCACCTGTGCCATGGCTTCTTCGCCGGAGATGTAAACCGCCTGTCCGCCGCTGCGCGCGTAGGAGGCGAGCGCCTGCAGGATCAGGGTGGACTTGCCAACGCCCGGGTCGCCGCCGACGAGCAAGGCGGAACCGGGCACGAGACCGCCGCCCGCCACGCGGTCGAACTCCGCGATGCCGGTCGGGCGCCGCGGTGGCTCCTTGTCCTCGGTCTTGAGATCCTCGAGCGCGAACGCCCTTCCCTTCAGCCGCGGCCTGGCGCCGCTTCCGGCCGGGATCGCGGCACCCTCTTCGACGATGGTGTTCCAGCCGCCGCACGCGTCGCACCGCCCGGACCACTTCGAATGGGTCGCGCCGCAGGACTGGCAGGCAAAACTGACGGAGGACTTGGCCATGATTCGATTATCTCACAGCCGTCAAGTCTTGCGAGGATTCGGAGTGGACCGCTACTTGCGGACTTCCATCTTGATCGGGCCTTCGGCGCGACCATGGATGAACTGGTCGACGAAGTCGTTGCCGCTTCGGTCGATCTCCGTGGTCGGGCCTTCCCAGACGATCTTGCCGCGATAGAGCATGGCAATGCGATCGGCGATCTTGCGCGCGCTCACCATGTCATGGGTAATCGAGAGCGTCGTGGCGCCCACATCCTTAACGGTCGTCACGATCAGGTCGTTGATGATGTCCGCCATGATCGGATCGAGGCCGGTGGTGGGCTCGTCGAAGAAGATGATCTCCGGATCCGCCGCGATCGCGCGCGCGAGGCCGACGCGCTTCTGCATGCCACCCGACAATTCCGCGGGCGACAGATTGCCGACGTCCGCCGTGAGGCCGACTTTCGCGAGCTTCTCGATTGCCACCTCGCGCGCCTGCTTGCGGTTCATGCCGCGGCCCTGGATGAGGCCGAAGGCAACGTTCTCCCAGACAGGCAGGCTGTCGAACAGCGCCGAGCCCTGGAACAGCATGCCGAACTTCCGCAGCATCTGGTCGCGCGCGCGGCCGGAGAGGTGCGTCACTTCCTGCTCATCGACATAGATCCTGCCGGCGTCGGGACGAAGAATGCCGAGCACGCACTTTATCATCACGGATTTGCCGGTACCCGAACCGCCGATGACGACGAGCGACTTGCCCTTCTCGATAGCAAGGTCGATGCCGTCGAGCACGACCTTGGAGCCAAAGCGCTTCTTGACTCCCTTAAGCTCGACCTTCGTGGTGCTTTTCTGTTCCGCCATTGCACTCACGTCTGGAACAGGACCGAGGTGAGGACGTAGTTGGCGGCAAGGATAAGGATGGAGGCCGAAACCACCGCGTTCGTCGTCGCGGTGCCGACGCCCTGCGCGCCGCCCCTCGAGTGGAAGCCGTTGTAGCAACCCATCAGCGCGATAATGAAGCCGAACACCGCGGCCTTGATGAGGCCCGAATTGACGTCCTGATGCGTCATGAAGTCGACGGTGTTCTTGATGTAGACCGCACCGTTGAAATTGAGGCTCTCGGTCGCGACGACATAGCCGCCGAACACGCCGATCGAATCCGCGACCGCGACAAGAAGTGGCATCGAAACGATGGCGGCAACGAGCCGCGGCACCACAAGGTACTTGATCGGGTTGGTGGCAAGCGTCGTGAGCGCGTCGATCTGTTCGGTGACGCGCATGGTGCCGATCTCGGCGGCGATCGCGGCGGAAACACGGCCCGCGACCATCAGACCAGCGATCACCGGCCCAAGCTCGCGCGTGATGCCGAGCACGACGATCTGCGGCACGATCGCCTCGGCGCCGTAGCGATTGCCGCCGATATAGATCTGAAGCGCCAGCACGCCACCGGTAAAGAAGGCAGTCAGGCCCACCACCGGAAGCGAAAA
>Ga0335083_10003582_pt1 | contig 20050 bp, 18 predicted proteins | sample Lox_Sample_42_FD_206716 | JGI IMG/M metagenome (GOLD analysis project Ga0335083, IMG submission 206716) | Soil microbial communities from Loxahatchee National Wildlife Refuge, Florida, United States - Lox_Sample_4.2 | ecosystem: Environmental > Terrestrial > Soil > Wetlands | place: USA...
CTCCGCGCCGCCGTCCTCCGCGCCGCCGTCCTCCGCGCCGCCGTCCTCCGCGCCGCCGTCCCCCGCGCCGCCGTCCCCCGCGCCGCCGTCCCCCGCGCCGCCGTCCCCGACCAGCGGATACCATACTCTCCCGGCACCTCAACCCCACCAGCCCCGCCCGTTACCCGCATCGCCCCAGGCAGCGCTCCCGGCAGCGACATCGATGCCACTTGGGTGCGGCTCTTTCGAGTGAGCGGCGGGTGCGGGAGCAGGCGGTGCCCGTGGTGCGCGTGGTGCCGGCGGTGCGGGCCGGTGCGGTGCGGGCGGCGCTGGTAACCACGTCGATGTGGCAGCGAGGTGGTTGCAGCAACGTCGCTGCCACATCGACGTGGCCGGCGCCCGGCGCCCGGCGCGGGGCCGGGCAGGGCCGGTGAGGGCCGGTGAGGCCGGTGCGCCGGATGAGGTGCCGGCAGACGTGTGCGGCGCGCGGCCGGTCCCGTCGCCCGGCCTCTCCCTCCCGAAGAGCCGCACCCATGCCACTTTGGTGTCGTGATAGCGACACCAATGCCACAACGGTGTCGTTGGCGACATGATCCGGACGGTGCCGGTCCTGTACCAGGGGCCACGCAGCCACCCCTCGCCCCTAGCTGATCAGGGAGTCGTGGCCCTGCCAGTAGCGCTCGCGTAGGAGGCGCTTGTAGAGCTTGCCGTTCGGGTCCCTGGGCAGCTCGCCAGTGAAGTCCACCGTCCGCGGGCACTTGTAACCAGCCAGCTCGGACCGGCAGAAGGCGATCAGCTCGGCCGCGAGCTGAGGGCCCGCGGCGCCGGGATCCGCGCACTGCACGACGGCCTTGACTGCCTCGCCCATCTCCTCGTCGGGCACGCCGATCACCGCCACGTCCGCCACCGCCGGGTGTCCGGCCAGCACGTTCTCGGCCTCCTGCGGGTAGATGTTCACGCCGCCGGAGATGATCATGTGAGCCTGGCGGTCGGTCAGGTACAGATAGCCCTCCGAATCCAGGTAGCCGATGTCCCCAAGCGTGCGCCATCCTCGTTCGTTCATGATCGATGCGGTCTTGGCCGGGTCGTTGTGGTATTCGAACGGACGCCCGCCGGCGAAGTACACCACGCCGGGCTGGCCCGTCGGCCGGTCCTGGCCGTCCTCCCCGACGACGTGGCACTCCATCGCCGGCCGCCCGACCGAGCCGGGGTGGGCCAGCCACTCCTGGGCGGTGATGAACGTGTTGCCGATGTCCTCGGTGCCGGCGTAGTACTCGCAGATGATCGGCCCCCACCAGTCGAGCATCTGGCGCTTGACCGCGACCGGGCACGGCGCCGCCGCGTGCATGACCAGCCGGAGGCTGGACAGGTCGTAACGCTCCCGCTCGGCCCGCGGCAGCCGCAGCAGCCGGATGAACATGGTCGGCACGAACTGCGCGTGGGTCACCCGGTAGCGCTCGATCAGCTCCAGGCACTGGCGCGGGTCGAACCTCTCCATGACCACCGCGGTCCCGCCCAGCCGGTGCAGCGACATCGAGTAGACCAGCGGCGCGGAGTGGTACAGCGGCGCGGGGGACAGGTACACCGCCCCGGCGCCGAACCCGAGGCGCGCCATGCCCTGCGCGATCTGCGCCGGCGCCGACGCGGGATCGCCGAAGGCCGTTCCTGGCAACTGCTTGCGCACGCCCTTCGGGCGCCCCGTCGTACCCGAGGAGTACAGCATCTCCCGCCCCTCGGCCTCGTCGCCCAGCGGACCCGCAGCCGCTCCGGCCAGCACCGAGTCGTAGCGCTCGAACCCCGCCAGCTCTGCCCCCCGCTGGCCGGCCGCGCAGATCCGCACGGGGATGCGGGCCAGGTCAAGACCGGCCACCACCCCGGCCATCGCCCCTGACGAAACCAGCGCAACCGCCCCGCAGTCGTCCAGGACGTACTGCACCTCGGCCGGTCGCAGGTGGGAGTTGATCGCCGTATAGCGCAGCCCCGAGCGCTGCGCCGCCCAGGTCACCTCGAGGAAGGCCCGGTTATTCTCCATCAGGATGGCGATGTGGCCGCCGTCGCGCAGGCCCCGGGACCGCAGCGCCCGGGCCAGCCGTCCTGATCGCTCGTCCAGCTGTGCGTAGCTGACCGTCTCCCCGCTGCCGCCCATGACGATGGCCGGCCCGTCAGGCGCGCGTTCCGCGTGCCAGCCCGGCGTCATCGGCAGCACAGCCACGCAGCCAACGATAGCGACAGTCTCAGGAAACGGAAAGCTGACTCTCCAAGCGGCTCCGGGACATTCCACCCCCGGCGTCCCTGGCATGACACGATCGCCTGGTGACTTCCTTCGCAGCACTTCATGACCTGACCGGCAAGGTGGCCGTCGTCACCGGGGGATCGCGCGGCATCGGCCGGGCCATCGTGCAGACGCTGGCCGAGGCGGGCGCCGACGTGGTCATCGCCTCCCGCAAGCTCGGCTCCTGCGAGGCGGCGGCCGCCGAGGTCCGCGCCTCGACCGGGCGCCAGGCGCTCCCCGTCGCCTGCCACGTCGGGCAGTGGGGCGAGTGCGACCGGCTCATCGCTACCGCGCTTGACCGGCTCGGCCGGCTGGACGTGCTGGTCAGCAACGCGGGCATGTCCCCGGTGTACGAGAGCCTGGACGCGGTGAGCGAGGAACTGTTCGACAAGACCCTGGCCGTCAACCTCAAGGGCCCGTTCCGGCTGGCGGTGCTGGCCGGCACCCACATGGCCGCGCACGACGGGGGTTCCATCATCAACATCGGCACCACCGCGTCGCTGACCGCCAGCACCAGGGAACTCCCGTACGCCTGCGCCAAGGCGGGCCTTAACGCGCTGACCGTGGGCCTGGCCGCGGCGTACGCCCCTACGGTGCGGGTCAACGCCATCCTGCCCGGCCCGTTCCGCACCGACATCAGCAAGGCCTGGGCGCCGCCCGAGGGCGCCGACGTCCCGTGGGTGCCACTGGGCCGGATCGGGGTCCCGGCCGAGATCGCGCCGCTGGCGCTGCACCTGGCCAGCGCCGCGTCCAGCTTCACCACCGGGGCGATCATTCGCGTCGACGGCGGCCTCACCGGCAAGGTGTGATCACGCCAGCCGTTTCGCTATCATTACAAACATTGATTCTTCGGAAAAGAGAAGCTAGTTTCCTCTCAACGAGAGGAGGACGCTCGGGTTGCCGGGCGAGTCCTCCCGGGTGAGGAGGAAACCCGTGAGACTCCAGATAAGAACCCTCGCCGCGCTGGCGGCCATCACGCTGCTCGCCGCCGGCTGCAGCCGCAGCGGCTCGAGCGGTTCATCCGGCGATCAGGGCACCGCCAGCGCCTCGCAGGCCGCCCAGACCACCGGCGGCAGCTTCGGCAGCCTCAAGAACGTGTGTCACGGGGGCAGCGCCACCGGGGCGACCGACCAGGGCGTCACCGCGAGCCAGATCAAGGTCGGCGTCCTGACCGACGTGGGCTTCACCAAGGACCCGCAGCTCATAACCGCCGCGAACGTGTTCACGTCCTGGTGCAACGCAGCCGGCGGCATCAACGGCCGCAAGCTGGTCGCCGATATCCACGACACCCAGCTGCTCCAGGTCGTCCCGGCGGTCACCAACGCCTGCGGCTCCGACTTCGTGCTGGCCGGCGGCTCGGCCGCACTGGACGGCCTGGCTACCAAGACCCGGCTGCAGTGCCTGCTGCCCGACTTCGACGCCCAGACGGTCATGCCGCAGAACCAGAACTCGGGCCTGCAGGTCTACCCGATCACCCAGGGGCACTCCTACGGCCCCTTCGCCGGCTACTACCAGTGGCTGATCAAGCAGAAGTACCCGGACTCGGCCGCCAACGTCGGCATCCTCTCGGGCCAGTCGATCATCACCCAGGTCGACGCCGCGGTGGCGGCGGAGACCTTCAAGGCGATGGGCGGCACGGTCAGCTACAACGAGAACTTCCCGGCCACCGGCGCCTCGGACTGGACCCCGTACGCCGAGTCGATCAAGACCAAGGGCGTCAAGGGCCTGGTGTTCTACGGCACGCCCCAGCAACTGGCCGCGCTCGAACTGGCCCTGACCAACATGGACTACAAGCTGGACTGGATCGACGCCAACAGCAACGCCTACGGCGCCCCGTTCATCCAGGCGGCAGGCAAGTCGCTGTCGTTCCAGCACAACTACGCCGACATTTGGGCCGTCTACCCGCTCGAGAAGGCCGAGTCCAACCCGGCCACCCAGCAGGTGATCAACCTGTACGCCAAGTACGCCGCGGGCCAGTCGCCCACGCTCCAGGCGCTGCAGGCGTTCTCGGCCTGGCTGATCTTCGCGGCCTCCGCGGAGACCTGCGGCAGCAACCTGACCCGCAGTTGCGTGTACAACGCGGCCATCAAGCAGACCGCCTGGACCGGCGGCGGCCTGACCGCCCCGGTCAACCTCGCCCAGCCCGACTCCCCGCCGACCTGCTTCGACATCGAGCAGGCCACCCCGAACGGATGGCAGGTGGCCTCGTTCGGGGCCAACAACGGCCCGTACCGCTGCGGCGCCCCGGTCGTGAAGCTCACCGGCAACTTCCCCCAGCCGGTCACCCTGGCCAGCGTCGGCAAGAGCCTGAGCGACCTTAAATAGCATGCAGCAGTTCCTCGCCTACGGGATCGTCGGCCTGACCGCCGCGGCGATCTACGCCGTGATCGGCAGCGGCCTGGTCCTGACCTACACCACCACCGGCGTGTTCAACTTCGCGCACGGCGCGGCGGGCATGCTGGCGGCGTTCACCTACTGGCAGCTCACCGTCGGCTGGGGGTGGCCGGTCCCGGTCGCCCTCGCCGTGGTGCTGCTGGTGGCCGCCCCGGCCTTCGGCCTGGGGGTGGAGCGGGTCCTGATGCGGCCGATCCAGGGCCTGGGCGAGGCACCGCGGCTGGTGGTCACGGTGGCGCTGCTCAGCGGGCTCATCGCGCTGGCCCGGTGGATCTGGAACCCCAACGTGGTGCGGTCCATCCCCGCCTTCTTCGCCGACTCCGCCCCGCTGCACCTCGGGCTGGCCACGGTCACCTGGCACCAGGCCATCACCATGATCGTCGCGGTGGTGATCGCGGTCAGCCTGTGGGCGCTGCTGCACCGGACCAGGACCGGGGCGGAGATGCGGGCCACCGTGGACGACCGGGCCCTGGCCGGCCTGATGGGCGCCGATCCGCTGCGGGCCAGCCGGGTCGCCTGGATCCTCGGCACCCAGCTGGCGGCCGTCGGCGGCATCCTCATCGCGCCGGAGCTGACGATGGACGCCACCCAGCTGTCGCTGCTGATCGTCAGCGCCTACACCGCGGCCGTCTTCGGCCGGCTGCGGAGCCTGCCACTGACGTTCGCCGGGGCGGTCGTCGTGGGCCTCATGGAGAGCTACCTGACCGGGTACCTGCCGAGCAACAGCTTCCTGCCCGGTCTGCGCCTGTCCGCGCCCGCGCTGCTGCTGTTCGCGGCGCTGCTGGTGTTCCCGCACCGGCGGCTGCAGGGCCGGGACCGGAGGCTGCGCCCGGTCCCGGCGCCGACGATGCGCGGCACGGCCGCCTTCGCCGCGGCGGTCGTCGCCGCCGGGGTGGTGCTCGCCGCGGTGCTGAGCCCGGCCGACCTGATCACCTACGGGGCCATCTTCTCGCTCGGCCTGGTCGCGCTGTCCTACGTCCCGCTGGCCGGCTACGCCGGGCAGATCTCGCTGTGCCAGCTCAGCATGGCCGGGATCGGCGCGCTGGTCTGGGCGCACCTGGGCGCCGGCGGGCAGTGGTGGGCGCTGCTGGCCGCGATCGGCGTGTCGGCGCTGGCCGGGGCGCTGGTCGCGGTGCCCGCGCTGCGCCTGTCCGGGATCTACCTGGCGCTCGGTACCGCCGCCTTCGCCACCGTCTGCGACCAGTGGTTCTTCACGCTGCCCACGTTCGACGTGGCCGGGGTGCGGATCTCGCTGTTCAACACCGGCTCGGTCAGCGCCGTCGGCCCCCGGCTGTTCGGCTGGCAGCTCGCCAGCGGCCAGGACCTGATGGTGCTGGCTGCGGTCTTCCTGGCCCTGGCCTCGGTCGGGGTGGCAGCCCTGCGGCGCGGCCGGTTCGGCCGGCGGCTGATCGCGCTGCGGGACAGCGAGGCCGCCTACGCGACCCTGGGCGGCAGCCTGCTGCTGGCCCGGGTCGCGGTGTTCGCGCTGGCGGCCGGGATCGCCGGGCTCGGCGGGGCGCTGTACGCGATGCAGCAGCAGTCGGTCACCGCCACCCAGTTCAGCCTGGTCGCCGGGCTTCCGCTGTTCCTGATCGCGGTGGTCGGCGGCCTGGCCAGCGTGGGCGACGGCCTGTTCACCGGGGTCGTGGCCGGCGGGGTGTTCACCGCGCTGGTCGAGGTGGCGCCGTGGTCGGCCAGCCTCGCCGCGCTGCTCCCCGCCCTGGCCGGCCTCGGGCTCGGCCGCAACCCCGACGGCCTCGTGCCCGCGCTGCGGGCCGGGGGATACACCGCGCTGAACCGGCTGACCCGGGGCCGGCGAGCCCAGGGCCAGCGAGCACCGGGCCAGCGAGCACCGGGCCAGCGCCCGGCCGTCCCCGCCCAGCCGGATGTCCCGGTCGAGTGGTGGGGCGTGCGGCGCGACTGGCGGCCGGAGGACGGGGAGGTGCTGGCCCGTGGCATCGCTGGAGGCTAACGGGGTGACCGTCGCCTTCGGCGGCAACCGGGCGCTGGACGGAGTCACCGTGACCGCCGAGCGCGGCCAGGTCACCGGATTGATCGGACCGAACGGGGCTGGCAAGAGCACGCTCTTCGACATCGTGTGCGGCCTGCGCAGGCCGTCCTCCGGGCAGGTCTTGCTGGACGGCAGGGACGTCACCCGGATGGGGCCGGCCCGCCGGGCCCGGCACGGGCTGGCCCGGACGTTCCAGCGGCTCGAACTGTTCGGCCGGCTGAGCGTCCGCGACAACCTGCTGGTGGCCGCGGAACTCGGCCCCGAACGGCGCCGGGCCAGCCAGGTCGTGGACGACATCCTCACCCGGCTGGGCCTGACCGAGGTAGCCGGCCGCGCCGCCGACGCGCTGCCCACCGGCCTCGGCCGCCTGGTCGAGGTGGGCCGGGCGCTCGCGCTGCACCCGGGCTTCTTCCTGCTGGACGAGCCGGCCGCCGGCCAGGACGGCGCGGAGACCGAGCGGTTCGCGGCCCTGCTGCGCAGCCTGGCCGCCGAGGGAACCGCCGTCGTCCTCGTCGAGCACGACATGAGCCTGGTCATGGGCGTCTGCGATCTGGTGCATGTGCTCGACCTGGGCAAGGTCATCGCGGTCGGGCCGCCCGCGGTGATCCGCACCGACGAGACCGTCCTGGCCGCCTACCTGGGGGACTTGTGACCATCACGCTGCTGGAACTGCGCGACGTGCGTGCGGCCTACGACGGGATCACCGCGCTGCACGGGGTGGACCTGGCCGTCGCCGCGGGCCAGCTGGTGGCGCTGCTCGGCCCCAACGGCGCGGGCAAGACGACCACGCTGCGGGTCGCGGCCGGCGTCCACCCGGTGGAGTCAGGACGGCTGCTGCTCGGCGGCCGCGACCTGACCGGCGCCGATCCCCGGGACCTGGCCCGCGCCGGGGTCTGCCTGATCCCCGAGGGGCGCGGGATCTTCCCCAACCTGTCGGTCCGCGACAACCTCCAGATGATGACCTTCGCAGGACCCCGCGGGGGGGTCTGGGGGGGGCGTCCCCCCCGAAAGCAGCGCCAAGCGCAAGTAGAAGAGTCCGCGTTCGGCCGTTTCCCGGTCCTCGCCCGGTTCGCCTCGCGGCCCGCCGGCACCCTGTCCGGCGGCGAGCAGCAGATGCTCGCCCTGGCCCGGGGCCTGGCCACCGACCCGGCCGTGCTGCTGCTCGACGAGCTGTCCATGGGCCTGGCCCCGCTGGTCGTCGGGCGGCTGTACGAACAGGTGGCCGAGATCGCCAGGCAGGGCGTGGCCGTGCTCGTCGTCGAGCAGTTCGCGGCCGCCGTCCTGGGCATCGCCGATCACGCGGCCGTGCTGGTGCGCGGCCGGGTGGAAAGGCAGGGCCGTCCCGACGACGCCCTGCGCGCCGAACTATCCGCCCTCTACCTCGGGAGTTCCCGATGACCTCGATCGAGACGCGCGCGGATCGCTTCGTCCGCGAACTGGCGGAGCTCAGGATCCCCGACCCGGCCGCCGGGCGGCCCCGGTTCTGGCAGCGGTTCGGCGCCGTGCTCATGGTGCTCGGCCCGGTCCTCGGCGTGACCGCCTACCTGGTCTCGCACCGCACCACCAGCGCGCTGGTCCAGGGCGACGCGGTCACGATCGGGCTGGGCGCGGTGACCGTGACCATCACGGGCTCGGCGCTGTTCCTCCGCTACTCGCTGACCGGCTTCCTGCGGTTCTGGATGGCCCGCCAGTCCCACGAGCTCGCCCTGCTGGCCGACCGCCTCGCCCGTGACCCAAGCCAGCAGCGTGACCCAAGCCAGCAGCGTGACCCAAGCCAGCAGCGTGACCCAAGCCAGCAGCGTGACTCAAACCACCGGGCCTCCGCCGCTGACCTCGAACGGAACGCGCAGTTACCGGCGGGTTCCCTTGTCACGCCAAGTAAACTAATCTAATGTACGTTCAGTAGGTTGGTTGGAGGGACCTGGTGCCTGATCAGAGGCCATACGCCACGCTGCTCGCCAAGGGCGAGGATCGCAAGCAGCGGATCCTGGCCGTGGCCAAGCGGCTGCTGGCGCGGAACGGCGGGCGGGGTACCACGCTCGGGCAGATCGCCCAGGAAGCCGGGGTCAGCCCGGCGGGCCTGTTGCATCACTTCGAGTCTAAGGAACAGCTGCTCCACGCGGTCCTGGACGCCCGCGACGCCGACGACGACGCCAACGCCGACCGCACCGGCGACATCCTGGAGGAGATCGAGCGGGTCACCGAGCGGTTCCGGCGGTCGCCCGACATGATCGGCACGTTCACCGTCCTGCTGAGCGAGAACCTCGACCCCGAGGCCCCGCTGCACAACCGGTTCCTGCTCCGGTACCGGGCCGCGGTCGACATCATCGCCGGCGGCATCAAGCGGGGCCAGCGCGAGGGCCGGTACCGCGAGGACGTGGACCCGGCCGTCAAGGCCACCGAGATCGTCGCCTTCCTCTACGGGATGGAGACGTCGTGGCTGCTCGATCCCACCATCCCGCTGACCGAGGTGTTCCGTGAGTACACCGCCTCGCTGTCCAGGCAGCTGAAGCTCGACCCGTCCGGCCAGGATTGACGTCCGCCCCGATCGGCCCGGCCCGGCTCACCCCAGCGTCTCGTCGGCCCAGGCCTGCAGGGCCGGGGCCAGCCGCGGCCACCCGGTGAACAGGCCCTCGCCCCGCCTGCCAGGACGCGCGGCCGAGCGCCGGTTCCACTCGTCGTCACCCCAGGGCGGCTCGGCCAGCCGGGCGGCGGGCAGCAGCCGGGCCAGTTCCTCCGACGTCGCCCGGGTGTGGTTGTAGTCGCTCGCACCGCTCCGGAACACCAGCGCGGGAACGTCGAGCCGCCGGGCCTGCTCGTCCGGCAGTCCGGGCACGAGCTCGTCCCCGCACGGGCAGTACGCCGCCATCCAGCGTTCCATCGTCGCGACGAACTCCCCGCGGTCCTGGGCGAGGAACAAGTCCCGGCTGGCCGGGTTCCGCTCCAGGGCCTCCGCCCACTCGGGCAGCGTGACGACCGCCTCCATGCCGCCGTTCCACGCGGCCGCGAGCGATCCCCCGCAGTAGTGGACGCCCAGCACCATCAGGCCGTAGACGCCGCCGCTGATCCACCACAAGGCCAGGCCCGACGCCACCTCGCGGTGCCGCGCCGCGGTCAGCAGCGACACCCGGGACCCGCCGGACCCGCCGGCGATCACCGCGGGTGCCAGGCCGAGCTGGGTCAGCAGCCCGGCCAGGATGTCGGCCTGCATGGCGGACTCCGACGTCCCGGTGAAGCACACGTCGGAGGCCCCGCAGTTCGGCCGGTCCCAGATGAGCACCCGGTTGCCGCGGTCCGCCAGCGCCTGGGCTAGCTCCCGCACCCCGGGGGAGTCCTTGCTGAACCGGCCGCCAGGCGTGATCGCCCAGGCCCGGCCCTCCGTCCCCAGCACCTCGTACTCGACCGAGACGTCGTCCACCCTTGTTCTAGCCATAGGAGAATCGTATTCTCATTATTGTGTCTGAGAAAACTCTTGTAGTAGATGCTGATTCTCACTGGTGTGAGCGTCCCGACCTGTTCACCAGCATGGCACCCGCCAAGTACCGGGACCGCGTCCCCCGGGTGGAAGAGGTCAACGGCCAGCGGATGTGGGTGTTCGACGGCCACCCGGTCGGCCGGTACAGTGCGGGCGGCGTGGTGGCCAGGGACGGCTCCAAGGAGGAGTCCGATGTCGCGCTGCACCACTGGAGCGGCGAGGAGATCCACGAGGGCGCCTACAACCCGCGGGCCCGCCTCGCCGTCATGGACGACTGCGGCATCGACGTCCAGGTCATCTTCCCGAGCACGATCGGCCTGGGCGGCCAGGACCTCGGCATGGTCGACGACGAGGCGCTCCGCCGCCTGACGATCGAGCTCTACAACGACCGGCAGGCCGAGATCCAGCGGGAATCGGCCGGCCGCCTGCTGCCGCTGCCGCTGATGCCGGCCTGGAGCGTCGACGCCTGCGTCGAGGAGGCCACCCGGGTCGCCGCCCTCGGCGCGCGCGGCGTGAACATGACCTCGGACCCGCAGGACCTCGGTGCTCCCGACCTGGCCAGCCAGGCCTGGGACCCGTTCTGGGAGGCGTGCGCCGGGCTGCGCCTGCCGGTGCACTACCACATCGGCGCCAGCGTCACCGCGATGGGCTTCTACGGCCGGTACCCGTGGGCCTCCCACCCGCCGAGCACCCGGCTGGCCATCGGCGGCACGCTGCTGTTCATCGGCAACGCGCGGGTCGTGGTCAACTTGATCCTGGCCGGCATGTTCGATCGCTACCCCGACCTGAAGATGGTGTCGGTGGAGAGCGGCTGCGGCTGGATCCCGTTCATCCTCGAGGCGCTCGACTACGAGATGGAGGAGAACGCGCCGACCGACCCGGCCAAGATGAGCAAGAAGCCGTCCGAGTACTTCCGCAGCAACCTGTACGCCACCTACTGGTTCGAGCGGAACCAGGGCAAGCTCGGCGCGCTCTTCGAGGCGGTCGGGGAGGACTCCATCCTGTTCGCGACCGACTTCCCCCATCCGACCTGCCTGTATCCCCGGCCAGTAGAACGGGCCACCGAGACGATGGCCGCCCTGTCACCCGAGGTGCGCGCCAAGGTCCTCGGCGAGAACGCGCGCAAGCTCTATCGTCTGTGACGTGCTCCTGCGCGGTGCTGAACTCGGCGGGGCCGAGCTGAACGGCCGGCGCCGGGCCGACCTGCGCGTCAGCCGTGGGACAGTCACCGAGGTGGCCCCGGCCCTGCGGCGGCGCGAGGGCGAGCCCGTCTACGACTGCCACGGCGCCGCCGTCCTGCCCGGCCTCTGCGACCACCACGTCCACCTGCACGCCATGGCCGCCCGGGCCGGATCGGCTCGCTGCGGCCCGCCCGACGTCACCGGCCCGGCCGGCCTGGCCCAGGCCCTGGCCGCCGCCGAGCCGGACCCCTCCGGCTGGATCCGCGGCACCGGCTACACCGAGTCGGTCGCCGGCGACCTGGACGCTCCCGCCCTGGACAAGTACCGCGCCGGCCGGCCCGTCCGGATCCAGCACCGCAGCGGCGCCCTCTGGATCCTCAACACCGCCGCCCTGACCGCGATCAGCGCGAACGCTGCCACCCACCCCGGTGTCGAGCGTGACGCGAACGGCTATCCGACTGGTCGGCTATGGCAGGCGGACGCCTGGCTGCGCTCGCGCCTTCCCGCCGTCGGCCTGCCCGACCTCACCCCGGTAGGCGCCGCCCTGCTCGGCCACGGCATCACCGCCGTCACCGACGCGACCCCGGACCTGGACACGCACGCCATCGCGGCCATCGAGCAGGCCATGGACCGCGGCAACCTTCCACCCCGCGTCTGCCTGCTCGGTGCTCCCCTCGGCATGCCGCTACCAGGGAACCAGGGCAGATCAGGCCCGGCATCCGGCCCCTACAAGATCGTCCTAGCCGACTCCGCCCTCCCCCCCTACGACGAACTAACCGACCGGATCCGCACCGCCCACGCCGCAGGCCGCCCCGTCGCGGTGCACTGCGTAACGCGCGAGGCACTGATCCTCCTGCTGACCGCGCTCGGCGAAGTCGGCCCTCGCCCCGGCGACCGGATCGAGCACGCCGCCCTCGTCCCGCCCGAACTCATCCCCGAACTTGCCCGGCTTGGTATCCGCGTGGTGACCCAGCCCGGCTTCCTCGCCGACCGCGGCGACGACTTCCTGCGCGACGTGCCCCCGGCCGACCGCCCCGACCTGTACCGCTGCGCGACCCTGATGCGAGCCGGAATCCCCGTCGCACTGTCCAGTGACGCCCCCTTCGGCCCCCTCGACCCATGGGCCGTAATCGCCGCCGCGACCACCCGGCGCACCCCTTCCGGCCAGGTCGCCGACCCGGGGGAGCGGATCACCTTCACCCGGGCCCTGGACGCCTACCTGGCCCCGCCGCAGGACCCAGGCGGCCCGCCCCGCCGAGTCAGCCCAGGCCTCCCCGCCGACCTGGTCGTCCTGCGCGTGCCCCTAGCGGAAGCCGCCCGCCTGCCCGACCCGGTACGAGCCGTCCTGACCGGCGGCACCATCGCCGTAGATAAGGAGTGACGATGCGCCTCGGCTTCATCGGAACCGGTCGGATGGGCCATCCGATGGCCCGCAAGCTGATCGAGGCTGGCCACGAGGTCCGCGCACTAGCCAGGTCGCAGGACAAGCACAACCCGCTTGCCGCCGACGGCGCGCACCCCGTCGCGGCCGTCCCCGAAGTCGGCGAAGGCGCGGACGCCGTCCTGGTGTGCGTCTTCACCGATGAGCAAGTCCAGGAGGTCTGCCTGTCCAGCGGCCTGCTCGACACGATGCCGGAGGGCGCCGTCCTGGTGATCCACACCACCGGCAGCCCGCGCACCGCCGAAAACATCGCCACTCGCGCCGCCCCGTTCGGGATCTCGGTTATCGACGCCCCGGTCAGCGGCGGCCCGCACGACATCGCCGCCGCCCGCCTCACCCTGTTCGCTGGCGGCGCCCCAGCCGCCCTCGAGCGGGCCCGTCCGGCGCTGGCCAGCTACGCCGACCCCATCCTGCACGTCGGCCCGCTCGGCGCCGGCCAGCGCGTCAAGCTGATCAACAACGCCCTGTTCGCCGCCCAGCTCGGCCTCCTCGCCAGCGCCGTCGACCTCGCCGCCCAGCTCGGTGTGGACGAGTCCGTCCTCCTGGCCGCCCTCCCGCACGGCAGCGCCACGAGCCGCGCCCTGACCGCCGTCGCCTCCCGCGGCTCCGTCGCCGCCTTCGCCACCTCCGTCGGGGATTTTCTCACCAAGGACATGGAAGTCGCCCGCGACACCGCCGCCACCCTGGGTGCGAGCCTCGGTCCCCTGGACCAGGCCATCACCCTGGGCCGGGCTGAGTGACAGATCTACAAGCCGATGCGCCGGGCGAGCAGCTCGCGATGGTAGCCGGGATCGCCGAAGAGCAGCTCAGAGCTTTTGGCCCGCTTGAAGTACAGGTGCGCGGGATGCTCCCAGGTGAAGCCGATGCCGCCGTGGACCTGGATGCTCTCGGCGGCGGCCCGGGAGTACGCCTCCGAACAGCAGGTCTTGGCCAGGGAGGCCAGGACCGGTAGCTCCTCGTCACCCGCGGCGGCGGCCTGGCCGGCGTAGTAGGCGGCGGACTTAGCCGACTCGACGTCGAGGACCATGTCAGCACACGTGTGCTTGATCGCCTGGAAGCTGCCGATGGGACGGCCGAACTGGACCCGGACCTTGGCGTACTCCACCGCCATCTCCAGCACCTTCTGCGCTCCGCCCGCCTGCTCCGCTGCGAGGGCGACGGCGACGAGGTCCAGCATCGTGGCGATCGCCGGCCATCCCTGGCCCTCCCCGCCGATCAGGCGCGCCGGGGTGGAGCAGAAGGTCAGCCGCGCCTGCTTGCGCGTCTGGTCTATGGTGGGCATCGGATCGGCGGAGAAGCCGTCCGCCCCTTTCTCCACGGCGAATACGGACACGCCCCCGGGGGTCCGGGCCGCTGCCAGCACGACATCAGCGACGTGACCGTCGAAGACGAAGAGCTTCTCGCCGGTGAGCGTCCAGCTGCCGCGGCCGCCCTTCGCTCCGAGCGTCACGCCCGCTTCATCCCAGCGGCTGGCGTCCTCGGCCAGCGCCACGGTCGCGATGACAGAGCCGCCGGCGATGCCGGGCAGGTAATCCTGCTTCGCGTCGTCGTCTCCGGACGCCATCAGCAAGTTGGCGGCCATGACGACACTCGAGAAGTACGGAGCGCACAACAGGGCGCGTCCCATCTCCTCCAGTACGACGACCAGCTCCAGGTAGCCGTAACCAGACCCGCCGAACCGCTCGGGAATGATCAGGCCCTGCAGGCCGAGCTGGTCCGCCATCTGCGACCAGACCGCCGGGTCGTATCCGGCGGTGGTTTCCGCGAGGCGGCGCACCTCCGATTCGGGCGATCTGTGCTCCAGAAAACGCCGGACCGCCGCCCTGAGCTCTTCGTGCTCCGTGCCGAAAATCGGATCCATCGCTGGCCCCCGCGCCCTAGCCTCGTGTCAGCTGGCCGCCGTCGACCGGCAGCGCCACGTTCTGCCACTGGGCATCGGAGAGTTCCCAGGCCGGAGCGTGCGAGGCAGTCCCGGCGTTGGCCACCACGATGTCGATGTGGCCGAAGGCGGCCAGCGCCCGCGTCACCACGTCGTCCAGCGCGGCCTGGTCGCGGACGTCAGCCTCCGCCGTCAGGACGCGCGCGCCTTCGCCCTCGGCCAGCTTGGCTGTCAGCTGGAGATCGGCAGGGGTCGCCGGCGGATAGTAGGCGGTCGGGATCTGGGCCACGATATCGACAGCGACGATATCCGCGCCGTCCTCGGCGAGCCGTACCGCGTGCGAGCGGCCCTGTCTGCGTGCCGCCCCGGTGATGAGCGCCACCTTGCCGCCTAGCTTCGCCATGGCTGTCCCTTCGCCAGGTCTGGCCTAAGAAGATGAGAATCATAGTAAGGAATAGCTTGACATCGGTCTAGTGTGCGCGCTGCAATAACTGTGCTGATGCGGTCCGAGGGAGGGCATAGTGGCAGGCAAATGCGAGGCCAGGGTCGCCGCCGTGACCGGCGGCAGCCGCGGGATCGGGCGTGCTATCGCCGAGGCGCTTCTCGCTGAGGGGGCGAGCGTTGCCATCTGCGGCCGCTCGGAGGAGAAGGGCAAGACCGCGCTCGACGAGATGGGCGCGGGCGACCGCGGCTACTTCGCGGCCTGCGACATGCGTCGGCAAGACGAGGCAGAGGGCTTCATCGACGCTGCGGCCGGTCATTTCGGCATGCTGGACATCCTGGTCAACAACGCCGGGGGCTCGGACGGCTTCGCCCGGGTACACGAGCTCACGGACCAGGCATGGGACAACGCCCTGGCCTGGAATCTCAACTCGACGTTCTGGGCGACGCGGCGGGCGCTGCCGTACATGCTGCGCAACGGCTGGGGCCGGATCATCACCATCTCCTCGATCGAGGGAAAGCAGGCCACCAAGCCGGCGGTGAGCCACTACATCACGAACAAGCACGCGATCAACGGGTTCGTCAAGGCCGTCGCCCACGAATACGGGCCTGACGGGATCACGTCCAACGCGATCTGCCCCGGCGCGATCGAGACCGACACCATGCGGGAGGCCGGTGCCGTCGCGGCGGCCGCGGCGGGCATCAGCTACCAGGACTTCATCGGCCGCTACGCCCAGGAGTCGATGATCAAGCGGCTCAACACCGCCGAAGAGGTAGCGGCCATGGCGGTCCTGCTGGCGAGCGACGCTGGCGCGGGCATCACCGGCGCCCTGCTCAACGTGGACGGAGGCAGCGCACCATGGTGAGCTACAGCGCACGGGCGTACATCGACGGCCGCTGGGTTCTCGGCGAAGGCGAGCCGTTCCAGGTGATCAACCCGGCCACCGAGGAGGTGCTCGCGGTGGTCCCGGCCCTGACCACGGCCCAGGCGGACGAAGCTGTCGCCGCTGCCGCCCGCGCTTTCGACGGCGGTCCGTGGAGCAAGGTGCCGGCCAGGGAGCGCAGCCAGCTGCTGCACCGGCTGGCCGACCTGATCGAGCGGGACGCCGGCCGGCTGATCGATCTCATGATCGACGAGATCGGCACGCCACGCGCCGTGGCGTCATTCATGCAGGTGCCCTTCCCCGTCCGCAACTTCCGCTGGTTCGCCGACGCGGCCGCCGGGCTGGCCGCCGGACCTGACCAGTGGGTCCCGGCGACCGCGGCCGGGGAAGGCAGCGCCACGCTGCTCACCAGGGAACCTATCGGAGTGGTGCTGGGGCTCACCGCGTTCAACTTCCCCCTGAACCTCGCCGCCTGGAAGATCGGCGGCGCGCTGGCCGCCGGCTGCAGCATCGTCCTGATGTGCTCGCCCAGGTCCGTCCTGACCACCACGGCGCTCGCGGCCCTGGTCGAGGAGGCCGGCTTCCCGCCGGGCGCGTTCAATTTCGTCTACGGGCCGCCAGCCGTCGCCGAGCACCTCTGCGCCCATCCTTACATCGACTTCGTCACCTTCACCGGGTCGGCGGAGGTCGGCAGGCGGATCGTCGGGCTGACGGCGCCCACCCTCAAGCGCGTGGTCCTTGAGCTCGGCGGCAAGTCCGCCGACGTCGTGCTGCCCGGCAGCGACGTGCGATCGCTGGCCATGCGCTGCGTGCTCGGCTGGACCGGCAACGCCGGCCAGGGCTGCAGCTCGCTCACCCGCACTCTGGTGCACCGGCCGGATTACGAGCGCTACCTGGAGGCGGCGGTGGCCGCCGCCGAGGCGGTCGGCTGCGGCGATCCGCACGATGCGAATACCGTCGTCGGGCCGCTCGTCTCCGCGGCGCAGCGCTCCCGGGTGGCCGGCTACGTCGACCGGGCGGTCGACGCCGGGGCGAAGGTGCTGACCGGGGGCAAGCCGCCACAGGCCTTTCCCAAGGGCTACTTCTACGAGCCGACCGTCATCGTCGGCGTCGGCAACAGCGCAGAGATCGCGCAGGACGAGCTGTTCGGTCCGGTCAGCGTGGTGCTTCCGTACGAGGACGTGGACGAGGCCGTCGCGCTCGCCAACGACACGATCTACGGCCTGGCCGCAAACGTGTGGGGCCCGACCGCCGCGGCCGTCCAGGTGGCCAGGCGGATCCGGGCCGGGACCGTGACCGTCAACGGCGGCGGCCCGATGCTCGGTGATCACCCGTGGGGCGGCTACAAGCAGAGCGGGCTCGGCCGCGAGGGCGGGGTGCTCGGATTCGCCGAGTTCTTCGAGACCAAGCACATCCTCTGGCCGCTTGACCAGCCGGCCTGAGCGTTCCATAGGCAATTCGGAGAGAAAGAGCAGGAGGCCGCCGTGCTAACAGCCGCCGAGGTCGACCAGTACCGGGTCATCGATACCGACACGCACGTCATCGAACCTTATGACCTGTGGACATCCCGGCTGCCGGCCCGCTGGCGGGACCAGGCGCCGCACGTCAAGTGGGACGAGAGCCGTCAGGAGGATGCCTGGTACTTCGGTACCGAGCGGATCGGCGCGGCGGCCTCGGCGGCGCAGGCCGGCTGGCGGGAGTATCCGCCGGATCACCCGCCGCGCCTGGCTGACGTGGACAGCGCGACCTGGGACGCGAAGGCGCGGCTGGCCCGGATGGACACCTACGGGGTGTGGGCCCAGGTGCTCTATCCCAACGTCGCCGGCTTCGGTGCCGGGAAGCTGCTCACGCTCGGCGACAGCGACTTGATGCTCGCCTGCGTGCGGGCCTACAACGACTTCCTGGTCGAGTATGCCTCAGCCGACCCCACGCGCTTCATCCCGGTCATGGCGCTGCCGATGTGGGACATGGAGCTGTGTGAGAAGGAGATCGTCCGCGCGGCATCGGCCGGTCACAAGGGCGTCATCATGACCGGCGAGCCGACCTTCTGGGGACTGCCGCCGATCGCGGAATCGTACTGGGACCGGCTGTGGGCGCTGTGCCAGGAGATGGAGCTCCCGGTCAACTTCCACATCGGTTCCGGCGACATGTCGATCTTCGACCACGCCGCGCCGAGCGCGGGGCCGCACGCCAACTACGCCGGCTTCGGCGTCCAGTTCGGACTCGCGAATGCCCGGGTCATCGCCAACCTGATCACCGGCGGCGTCTGCCACCGGTTCCCCGGCACCAGGTTCGTGTCCGTGGAAAGCGGCGTCGGCTGGATCCCGTTCGCGCTCGAGCACCTGGACTGGCAGTGGCTGAACTGCGGCGTCCAGCATGAGCACCCGGAATATGACCTGCTGCCCAGCGAGTACTTCAAGCGCCAGATGTTCGGCTGCTTCTGGTTCGAGCGGGCGTCGGTCAGGTCCGCGATCGACCAGCTGGGCCCGGACTGGATCCTGTACGAGAGCGACTTCCCGCACCCCACCAGCATGGCGCCAGGTCCCGCCACCGCCGCCGTGGAACCACGTGAGTACATCGCCGCCGAGCTGGGCGATCTCGCCCCCGACGCCCTGCGCAAGATCCTGCACGACAACGCCGCGGCACTGTACCAGCTGGAACCCCTGGGCAGTGAGTGAGGAGACGCGACCCCGCCATGGCCGATTACCCCTCGATCGAGGTCGATCTCACCGCCAAGGTGGCCCCGGCCACCGAGCACTGGAAGGAGATCGACGCGCTGCGCGAGCAGCACCGCTTCTTCTGGAACACCTACGGTCCCGGATACTGGGTGCTCACCAGGTACGACGACATCCGGGAGGCCGCCCACAAGCCGGACATCTTCTCCAACCACTCCATCGTGGCCACCGATCCCGACCCCGCCTACCGGTTCCTGCCCTCGTTCGTCGACCCGCCACAGCACATCAAGTACCGCAAGCTGATGAACTGGTGGTTCGCTCCAGCAGCCGTCTCGAAGATGGCTCCGAAGATCGCGGAGCTCGCGCGCGAGACGATCGAGCCGCTGGTCCCGGCGGGCAGGACGGATTTCTGCGAGACCTTCGGCGACCAGTACCCGGTGAAGGTGTTCCTGCTGTCGATCGGCATGGACACCAGCGACGCGGACTTCTTCGTGTCCTGCGTGCGCCGGATGTCGGGCGCCATCACCGGCCGGGAGGAAGACGTCGCCCAGATGATGGCCGCCTGGGGGGACATCGCGTCCTACTGGACCGGCAAGGTTGCAGCCCGCCACGCCCGGCCGCTGGATCCGGACACCGACTTCGTGAGCCACCTGTGCCGCAGCGAACTGGACGGGGCGCCGCTGCCGGATGCCGACATCATCGACCTCATGGTCACGCTGACTCTCGGCAGCCTGGACACCCTGAAGAGCCAGCTCGGCTGGTGCTTCTATCACCTGGCGACGCACCCGGAGGACCGTCGGCGCCTGCTCGCCGATCCGGGCCTGATAGCCGGCGCGGTGGAGGAGTTCATGCGGGCCTACCCGATCGTCCCGATGGCACGGAAGGTGACCGGGGACGTCGACTTCCATGGCTGCCCGATGCGCAGGGGCGACATGGTCATGCTCACGTACCCGGCGGCCACCAGGGACCCGCGGCAGTTCCCCGACGCGGACAAGGTGATCATCGACAGGTTCCCCAACCGGCACATCGCCTTCGGCGTCAGCGAGCACCGCTGCCTCGGCTCGCATCTCGCGCGCGCCGAGCTGCAAACGGCGATCCGCGAGTGGCACGTGCTCATTCCCGACTACCGGCTGGCGACCGACGAGCCCCCGCTGGCACACGGCGGCCAGATCTCGCTGCTGAGCCTGCCGCTGGCGTGGGCCTGATGCGGTTCGGGCTGTCCGTCTACGACGTCTCGGCCAGCGAACTGGCCGACCTGGCCCCGGCGGCGGAGGCGGCCGGCTTCGACACTGTCTGGCTCGGCGAGCATCTGCTGCGCCCCGTCGACTACCGTGCGGTGCATCCGACCCGGCAGCCCGAGCAGGAACTGGCCGCACGGATCGTCGGGCCCGGGACCCGGCTCACCGATCCGTTCGTCG
>Ga0335083_10003583_pt1 | contig 20050 bp, 11 predicted proteins | sample Lox_Sample_42_FD_206716 | JGI IMG/M metagenome (GOLD analysis project Ga0335083, IMG submission 206716) | Soil microbial communities from Loxahatchee National Wildlife Refuge, Florida, United States - Lox_Sample_4.2 | ecosystem: Environmental > Terrestrial > Soil > Wetlands | place: USA...
GCGCGATGCGCAAGGCGACGGTGAGCTCGCTCGCGCTGCCGGCGGCCATCTCGTAGTGCCGTCTGCGATCGCCGTCGCGCCGCCACCTGCCTTCGCCGAGGTTGAGCGCGACGCTGTCGGCGGCGCGTGCCATCTGCTTGGCCAGCTCGGCGTTATGCCGCCGCACCTTCGCCTCGATCGGTACCAGCAGCTCCAGAACCTTGAGCATCACTTCGAGCACATCGAACATCGCTTGCCTTTCCGCCGGCCACCGCGGCCGGGCTCTCGCCCCCAGCGCCGCGGCGCGCACGGTGCGTGCCGTGCGTTTCGCCCACCGCACTGGCTCTGCTAACGGCGGAGCTCCGCGGCGGTGGTGGTCGTTGGCACCACCGCACACGCGCACGGCACGCACCGGTGCGCGCGAGCGGCGCGGGGCGAGCCCGGCCGCGAGTGGCCGGCGAAGGCAGCAGATGTCGATGCTCGAAGATGCGCGGTTCGGGGGCTGCGGCACCGGCGAGCGGCGGCGGCGAGCGGCAGCGGCCAGCGGCACCGGCACCGGCGAACGGCCGCGGCACCGGCGAACGGCACCCGGCAGCGGCTCGCGGCAGCGGCACACGGCAGCGGCAACGGCAGCGGCACACGGCAGCGGCACACGGCAGCGGCACGCGGCAGCGGCACACGGCCGCAGCCGCAGCCGCGGCCGCGGCGAACCGCGCGCTATCGCCGCAGCGCCCGCACGATCTCCTCGCGCACGACGTCCGCAAGCTTCGCACCGCCAGGCGCGATCGTCGGCACGCTCGAGTGCGGCGCCGGTGCGCACGCGACGACCGGCTTCGCGACGGCGGCCGGCTCGCGGCCGAGCAGCTGCGCGGCGGTCTCCACCGCGCGGTCGGCGGCGCGGCCGATGCCGGCCTTCGCGCGGGCGGCGAGCAGAGGCTGGATCGCCGACTCGGGCAGCGGCTCGACGCCGCCGATCGGCACGGCCGCAAGCGCGATCTTCGCGAGGTGCTCGACGAGCTCGAGCCGCAGGAGCGCGGTCTCGCAGTCCTTGCCCCACGCGATCACGCCGTGGTTGCCGAGGATGACCGCGTCGACGAGCTCGCACCACGGCGCGAGCGCAGCACGCGCCGCATCGCCCGGCTGCGCGTACGGCAGCTTCGGGATCTTCGCGCCGAGCGAGACCAGCGCCTCGGCGATGAACGGGCGCTCGATCGGATTCTCGCGCGCGCTCGCGATCGCGGTCGCGAACGGCGGGTGCGCGTGCACGACCGCGCCGACGTCGGGGCGCCGCTCGTACACCGCGAGGTGCAGCCCGATCTCGCCGAACACCTTGCCGGCGCCGATCACGGAGCCTCTGCCGTCGACCTCGATCAGATCCTTCTCCTGAACCAGCCGCTTCGACGTCGCGGTCGGCGTCGCCACGTAGCGGTTGCCGTCGCGCGCGGTGACGTTGCCGTCGTGGTTCGCGCACCAGCCGGCCGCGTGCAGATGCCGCGAGCACGCGGCGACCGCGGCGCGCAGCTGCTTCACGGCACGTCCACGTGATCGACGATGCCGACGATCACCGACCGGATCGGCACGATGTCGCCCTGCTGCAGGATCTGCCGCGCGCCGTTGCCTTCGGTCAGCACGATCACCTTGTCGCCGGCACCGGCCTGCGCGTGGTCGATCGCGACGAAGCTCGCGCCCGCGTCCTTGCCGTGCTCGTCGAGCGGCTGCACGACGAACAGCGGATGACCGGCGAACGCCGGGTGCTTCGCGGCGGCCCACAGCGGCGCGACGACGCGGCAGCAGCGCATTACGCGCCGACTCCATCGACGATGCCGACGATCGCGGCATCGACCGGCACGAACCACGGCTCGAGCGCGAGCGCGGCCTCGCGCGAGCCGACGAGGTAGACGAGGTCGCCGTCGCCGGCCTGCACGGTATCGATCGCGGCCTGCAGATCGCCGGTGGGCTTGCGATGCTCGTCGACCGGCTGCACGAGCAAGATCTTCTTGCCCTCGAGGCCGGACGCCTTGCGCTCCGCGACGACCGTGCCCTTGACGATCCCGAGATACATCGCCGCGACTATACGCTTTACGATGGTGCCATGCAGCCCGATGATCCCGACGATCCGCCAACCCAGCCGACGGTGGAACCGGTCGACGAGACGACCGGCGTCCTCGACGGCTACGCGTTCGGCGAGGTCATGGGGCGGGGCGGCATCGGCGAGGTGGTCGCGGCGCACGACCTGCGAATGGGCCGCGACGTCGCGATCAAGCGCCTGCGCACGGCGAACCCGACGAAGGACGACGTCGCGCGCTTCCTGCGCGAGGCGCGGATCCAGGCGCGCCTCGATCATCCGGCGATCCCGCCGGTGTACGAGCTCGGCGTCGACGCGCAGGCGCGCCCGTACTTCACGATGAAGAAGCTGGCGGGCACGACGCTGCAGGAGCTGCTCGCCGCACCGGAGCCGAACCGCCAGCGCCTGCTGCGCGCGTTCGTCGACGTCGCGCTCGCGATCGAGTTCGCACACTCGCGCGGCGTCGTACATCGCGATCTCAAGCCGTCGAACATCATGCTCGGCGACTACGGCGACGTCTACGTGCTCGACTGGGGGCTCTCGCGCGTGGTCGGCGAGGCCGTCGCCGAGGTCGTGACCGACGACATCGACAGCCTCGAGCTGCGCGCCGGCGACGTGCTCGGCACGCCCGGCTACATGTCGCCCGAGCAGCTGCAGCACGCGGCCGACGCGACGCGGCCGGCCGACGTCTACGCGCTCGGCTCGATCCTGTTCGAGATCATCGCCGGCGAGCCGCTGCATCCGCGCGGGCCGACCGCGATGCAGAGCACGGTCGCCGGCGAGGCGGTGACGTCGGCGGCGAAGCGTCGGCCGGATCGCGCCGTTCCGCCCGAGCTCGATGCGATCTGCGCGCAGATGGTCGCGATGGATCCGGCGGCGCGGCCGAGCGCGCGCCGCGTCGCCGAGGCCGTGCAGGCGTACCTCGACGGCGATCGCGACATCGCGCGCCGTCACACGATGGCGGTCGATCTCGTGTGGGCCGCGCGCGCCGCGCTCGACGACGGCCGCCGCGCCGACGCGATGCGCGCCTCGGGCCGCGCGCTCGCGCTCGATCCCGGCCTCTCCGACGCCGCCGAGCTGGTCACCATCCTCATGCTCGAGCCGCCGACCGAGCCGCCGCCCGAGCTGCGCGAGGCGCTGCGCGAATCCGAGACCGATGCCGTGCGCCGCCACGCGCGCACGTCGATCAGCGCCTACCTCGCGATCGCGGCGTTCATGCCGCTCGCGTTCTGGAACGGCGTGCGCTACTGGGACATCGCGCTCGGCACGCTCGGCATCGCCATCGCGATGGCCGTCGCGGCGTGGCGGATCTGGCGCCAGCCGAAGCGATCGACCGCCGAGATGATCGGGTACGCGCTCGGCAACGTCGTGCTCGTCGTGTTCATGACGCGGTTCGCCGGCCCGTTCACGTTCGTGCCCGCGCTCGCGTGCGTGATCGCGATGTCGTCGATGGCGTATCCGGCGTTCACGCTGCGGCCGTGGCTGCTCGTCGGGCTGCTCGCGCTCGGGATCCTCGTGCCGATCGCGCTCGAGTCGGCCGGCGTGATGGAGTCGACGTGGCACATGCAGGAGGGCGCGCTCGTCTATCACCCGCGCACGTTGATCCTCGGCGGCGACAAGACCGTGACGCTCGTGATCACGGCGAGCATCGCGATCCTCGTCGTCGCCGGCGTGCACGCGGCGCGCATCTACCGCGTGAGCCGCGAGGCCCGGCTCCGGCTCGCGACCCAGGCGTGGCACCTGCGCCAGCTGCTGCCGGCCCACGGGCCGGCTCAGGGCCCGGCTTGAGCCGGCGGCGAGATCGTCGAGCCGATCTCCGTGACCGTGCCCCACGTCAGGATGTAGCCGACGCTGCCACCGCCGCCGGCGCCGCCGCACGCTTCGACCGGATTCCCCGACGACGCGCCGTTCGCGTTGTTGCTTGCCCCGCCCGACATGCCGGCCTCCGAGCACGACGACGCCGCGCCGCCGATCGCCGCGGTTCCGCTCGGCTGGCCGTCCTCGCCGGGCTGGCCTACGTTGGTGGTCGGGCTCGAGCCGAACGGCGCGCTGCCGCCGCCGCCGCCGCCGTTCGCGGCGAGCGTCGCGTTCGAGAACGAGATCGTCGGTCCGTCGAAGCCGACGAAGCCGCCCGCGCCGCCGCCGCCACCGCCGTCCGCCGAGTTGAGCGGTGCGCCGCCGCCGCCGCCGCCGCCCGACAGCACCTTGCCGGTGACGACGATCGAGGTGCGCGACGTGATCTGCACGGCGCCGCCGCCGAGGCCGGCCGCCGCGATCGCGGTCGGATCCGATGCGGTCGGATCGCTGCCGGCCTCGCCGCTCGGCGCGCCCGAGCAGCCGCCGATCACGACGCTCGGGTTCGCGATCGCGTTGCCGCCGGCACCGCCGAGCGGGCCCGGCGGATTGTCGCCGGTGCCGCCGTGGCCGCCGGTGCCGCCGAAGCCGCCGCCGCCGCCGCCGCCCGAGCCGCCGCTCATGACGCCAGTCTGGCCTTGCGTCGCGCCGTTGCACTCGCTCGGGTTGGAGCCGGCGCCGGCCTGACCGGCGGCGGTGCTGCCGGCGTCGATCGTGCCAGCGATGTCGATGTCGCCCCACGACGCGATGATCAGCGGCTTCATCCCGATCACGCGCAGCGAGCCGGTGGTCTCGACAGTCAGCGACTCGATCGAGATGATGTACGCGGTCGTGCCGTCGGATTGCGCGAGCGGTCCACCCACCGGCGGCGGCAGCGACGACGGCCCGGTGAGCTCGCCGGAATCGGTCGAGAACGTCCACGCGCCGAGGAGATCGAGCCCTGGAGTCGGTGCGGGGATCATGCACGGCGCGAAGTGATGCGCGTGCCAGCTCGCGCACACCAGCGGTGCGTCGGCGCCGTCGGGGAGCGGCCCGTTGCTGCCGTCGCTACCGGGGCCGGTGCCACCGTCTCCGCCCATCTCGCCGCCGCGGAACGAGCACGCAGCCAACGCGAGACATACAGCGACGCGATGCACGAGGGCCTCATCGTACGACAATCTCGGAGCCGAGGGCCAACGCTAGCGAACGCCGACGCCGAGCCTGGCGCGCACGGCCAACCACTGGGGGTGACCGACCGCACGGATGAGATGTGCGATGCCATCGCCGCGGGCCTTGGCCGCCGCGACGATCGTCGGGACGTCGCCGCCGAGCAGGAGCGCGGCCCGATCGGCCGCACGCTGGCAGCTCGCCGCGTAGCTCGCGTTGTCGAGCGCCTCGGCGGGGAGCACGGCGAGCTGCTGCTCGAGCCGCGTGCGCAGCTTGACCGACAGCGCGCCCTTGACCGCTTCGTCGTGGGCGCGCTGCACGTCCTCGTCGGCGAGCAGCGCCGACACGGCCTCGCGCAGCGGCGGTGGGCCGAACAGCCGTACGACGGACGTCAGCAGGCGCGTCGCGTCGCGCGGCGGCAGACCGCAGAACGCGAGGTGCTCGGGGCGGGTCTGCTCGACGGCGCGGGCGACGTGCGCGCGCACGACGTTCGGGGCGAGCCCGGCGGAGTCTTCGGCGGCGAGGCGCGGGCCGAGCACGATCACCGGCGTGGCCGCGGCGACCACCGTCACGTCGGCGGCCGCACTGTCGTGCTGGTAGAGCATGACGACGCCGCTGCCGAGCGCGGTCGTGAGCCGCGAAAACATCGCCGCCGCGGCCGCGTGCGACGTGGCCGGTACGCGGCGCGCGCCCGACACACCGGCGCGCGCGAGCGCTTCTTCGAGATCCGGCCACATCAGCTGCGCGGCCTCGGCGAGCGTCGACGCGATCTGCGCGAGCGGGCCGTCCGCGACGACGAGCGCGCGCTCGCCGGCATCGAGCGTGCCGCGATACGCTTCGTCGTCGCGCATCGCGTACGGCTTGTGCATCTGCAGATATGCGTTCTGGTGGACGTCCGCGGGATGGCCGCACGCGATCGCGATCTCGAGCGTCGCGCGCGCGCCGTCGGGTTTGTTCTGCCGGCGCAGCTCGTCCGACCACGCGACGAGCTCGGCGATCGAGCCGGTCGCGTGCACGATCGCCGCGAGGTGCACGAGCGCCGATTCGCGTCGAGCCGGATCGTCGCTCTGCTTCGCGAGCTCGACCAGCGCGCGCCGTGCGGCAATCGCGCCTTCGGAACCGGGCGCGAGCTCGATCGCGCGCTCGAGCGCGGGGATGGCCTGGCGGGTGTCGCCGCGCTGCGCGCGCGCGGCGCCGAGCCGCGCCGACAGCAGCGCGCGGTGCGGACCTTCCGTCGCGCCGACGCGATCGTCCTTCGCGGTGAGCAGGCGGGTCAGCATCGCGGACGCGGCTTCGACGTCGCCCTGATCGAGCGCGAGCTGCGACGCGAGGTCGACCGCCTCGACGTCGTATGGATCGTTCTCGACCGCGCGCTCGGCGGCGGCGCGCGCGCGCACGCGATCGCCGGCGGCCATGTAGTCGGTCGCGGCCCGCAGGTGGCGGGCCGCGCGCTCGGCCGGCGTCGCGCCGAACGCGGCCATGAGCTCGGACGTGCGCGCGCTGCCGGCCGGGTCACCGGCGAGCAGCTGGCGCTCGAGCAGCTTCTGCAGCAGCGGCACGTGCTTCGCGTCGAGCGGCTGCGCGGCCGCGACCGCGGCTCCGAAGCACGCGAGCGCGCGCTCGTCGTCGTGCAGCATCACGAGCGCCATGTCGCCGAGCGCCTCGAACAGCCGCAGCCGCTCGGCCGGATCCTCGGTCGCGGTCGCCTGTCGCGTCAGCAGGTCGGCCGCGCGCTTGTGCTCGCCTTGTTCCATCGCGAGCTCGGCGAGCGCCTGCAGCGCGGGCCCGTAGTTCGGCTTGAGCTCGAGCGCGCGCTGGTAGAGCGCCGGCGCCTTCTCGGGGCGCAGCGAGCGGATCTCGGCGAGCGCGGCGTGATACAGGCCCTGCGCGACCTCGCTCGGGTAGCGCTCGGCGTCCTCGTGCGTCGCGAGCGGCGACAGGTGCAGCGCGGCCTCGCGCCAGCGCCGCGCCTTGTAGCGGTTCTCGCCGAGCGCGAGCTTGATGAGGAGGTGGCCGCGGTGCAGGCGATCGCCGGCGACCAGCGTCTGGTACGCGTCCTCGTCGCGCCCGAGCTTCTCGTGCGCGGTCGCGAGCCGGCGGTGGAGGTCGGCGACGAGCGCGGCGGGTGCCGCGGTGAGCGTCGTGCCGTCGAGGATCTCGCGCAGGAACGCCTCGAGATCCTCGAAGCGCTCGCGATCGGCGTAAAAATCGGCGAGCGCGATGATCGCGGGCAGGTGATCCGGCACGGTGCCGAGCGCCTCGAGCAGGCGGCGCTCGGCGGCGGGCTCGACGCCGGCCGCGCGCGACAGCGCGGCGAGCTGCGTGAGCAGGCGCGCCTTCTCGGGCGGCGTGAGCGCCTCGTCCTCGAGCTTGTGCTCGAGCAGGCGGGTCGCCGCCTCGGCGTCGCCGCCTTGCTCCGACAGGCCGGCGAGCGCCCACGTCGCGTCGGCGTGATACGGGCGCAGCGCGAGCACGCGGTCGAACGCGGCGGCGGCCGCGGCGACATCGCCGACGCGCTCGCGCAGCACGCCGCCGGCCGCCATCAGCGCCGCGATCTTGACGTCTTCGTCCTTCGCGCTCTCGGCCTCGCGCAGCTTCGCGTCGGCGAACGCGCGCGGATCTTCGTCGGGCGACGCGAGCTGGGCGAGCACGGCGAGCGCGGTCGGGTGCTCGGGCACGAGCGCGAGCGCGTGCTCGACCGCGATGCGCGCGCCGGCGCGATCCTGCAGCTTGTCGAGCCGAAGCTGTGCGAGTCGGATGTGCAGCACCGCGAGATCGCCCCTGCTGCGACCGCGTGTCATCGCTCCCGACGAGGCCGCGCCGTGCGCGGCGTCGTCGGCGTCCTCGCCGACATCGGTGATGCGCTGCTCGAGGATCGCGGCCGCCTCGCGGTCGCGGCCGGCCTTCGCGAGCGCGGTGACGAGCTGATCGGCGAGCCCCGGATCCTCGGGCGCGATCGTGCGCGCGTGGCGCAGCGTCGCGGCTGCCTCTTCGGGCGAGTCCAGCCACTCGAGCAGCACGCTGGCGCGGCGCGCGAGCAGCTGCGCGCGGTCGCTCGGATCGCGGGCGAGCGCGGCGCGCCGGCGCAGCACGTCGGACAGCTCGCTCCAGCGCGCCTGCGTCTGGTACAGGCGGTCGAGCGCCTCCCACGCGCCGGCGTCGTCGGGCCACGTCGTCACGACCAGCGCGAACGTCTCGATCGCGCGATCGGGCAGCTCGAGCTCCTTCTCGTAGATGCGCGCGATCTGGTGGAGTGCGTAGCGCGCGTCCTCGCTGCCTTCCGCGATCTCGGAGATGCGCGTCAACATCTCGATCATCTTGCTCCAGCGCCCGACCGAGCCGAACAGGTCGGCGAGCTGTCGCAGCACCACGATGTCGGCGGGCGCGAGCACGCGCAGGCGCTCGAACGCGTCGATCGCGTCGTGCGGGCGCTTGAGCTTGTCGGTGTAGATCGACGCGAGGTCGCGGAGCAGCTGCGGCCGCTCGGCCTCGGGCGCCGCGGTGCCGAGCCGCGGATCGGTGCGCTCCTCGAGCGATGCCGCGAGCTCGACCCAGCGCCCCTCGGCGCGATACAGCTCCTCGAGCCGCGCGCGCGACGTCGGATCGTTCGGCAGCATGCCGAGGATGCGGCGCAGCTGCGCCTCGGCATCGCGCGGGCGCCGCTGCTCGTCGCGGATCTGCGCGACCTCCATCAACAGATCCGCGGCGGCGTGTGCGGTGTCGGCCTCCTCGGCCATCGACTCGTACAGATCGGCGAGCCGATCCCACGCCTTGTGGTCGTGCGCGATCCGGTGCAAACGCGCGCGCACCTCGGCATCGCCCTGCGGCGTGCGGCGGGCTTGCGCGAACGCGCGCGCGAGCGCGTCGAACGCGCGCGCGATGTCGTTGCCGCCGGTCTCCCACACCTCGGCGGCGCGATACAGCCAGCGCAGGCGCGTCGCGACGTCGGGCGACGGCAGCGACTCGTACGCGACCGCGAGCTCTTCCCACGGCGAGTCGAACGGGCGGTTCGGCAGCGTCGGCAACGGCGGGCGCCGGACCGGCGCCTGCGGCTTCCTGACCGGGCCGGAACCGATCCCGGGTGGCGGCGGTGGTGCTGATGGCCGGCGCGCGCGCGCCGAGATCGTGGGAGGCCTCGGCGGAGGAGGCGGCAGCTTGCCGCCGGGACCGACGCCCGGCAGGCCGGGACGCGCCGGCGGCTTCGGCGGCACCGCGAGCTTCGCGATCTCGGCGGCCGACAGCGTCATCGTCGCGTTCTCGCCGCCGAACGGGTTCGCGCTCGCGGGCAGCTGCGCGCCGGAAGCGGAGGCAGGGCTTTGCCCGGCTGCAGGGAACGTCCGTTGCGCGGCTGCCATCTCGATCTCGGTGAGATCGAGCGGCTGCGTCGAGTCGCCGACCGACAGGTTCGCGGCCGGCGACAGATCGGCTTCGGTCAGCGGATCGGTCTGCAGGCGGTGCGGCACGTGCGGCCGTACCGGCGACGCGCGATTCGCCGACGCGACGGCCTCCGCGATCGCGGTCTCGTTCTGGACCGCGGCCGGCGGCGGCTCGGCGCGCGGCGTGCGATCCGCTTCGCGGTACTTGCCGATCACCCGCGCGAGCCGCCACAGGTGCCCGGCGGTCTCTGCGTCCTCGGGCGCGAGCAGGAGCGCGATCAGGTGGGTGCGGAACGCGCGCGGCGCGTCCTTCAATTGATCCTCGATCGTCTGCGCCTTCTTGCGCAGCAGCTCGACGCGCTTCTCGGTGGTCGCGGCGCGATCGACGAGCGCGGTGCCGACCGCGACGACGTCGTGCCACGCGCGCGCCTTGGGCGCGAGCAGCTCGAGCGCGGCGCGCGGCTCGTCGCGCTCCGGCCCCCACGAGAACGCGGCGAGCACCTCGGCGACCGCCGCTTTCGCGTCGCCGAGCCGCTCGTCATGGATGCGCGCGGAGCGCAGCAGCAAGTCGACGCGCTCGGCCGGCGCGGCGGCACCGACCGCGATCTGGAACGCGTCGGTGACGTGCTTCCACACCGGGCGCTGGTCGAGCTCTGCGGCCAGCCGCTCGAGATCGCCGAGCAGCGCGGTGTCGCGCGGCGTGGCGGCGACGGCTTCGGCGAGCACGGCGATCGCGCGCGCCTTGTCGCCGAGCCGGCGCTCGCACAGCTCGGCGAGCTCGCGGGACAGCGCGACGAAGCGCTCGGGCTCGGCCGGCACACCGTCGCCGATCGCGACGAGTCGCTTGCGCTCGTCGGCGAGCACTTCCGACAGCTCGCGCCACAGCCCGTACGCCTCGCCGGCGCGGCGCACGTCGGCGAGCGTTTGCTCGTCGGGAGCTTCGTCGTGGGCGCGCCGCCACCACCGGAACGCGCCGCGTGGATCGCCGAGCTTGTCGGCGGTGGCAGCCGCGATGCGTTGCACGAGGTTGCGGCGCTGCTCCGCATGCTCGGGCGCGTCGGAAGCGTCGCGCGATGGGAGGCGCTGCAGCATGCGCTCGAGGAACTGCACGTGTTCCTTCCAGCGCCCGAGCTTACCGAGCAGGTCGGCCGACGCGCCGAGCGCCTCGTCCTGATCGGGATCGAGCTCGAGCACGCGCTTGAACGCCTGCAGCGCGCGCGTCGGGTTGCCGAGGCGATCGCGGCAGATGAAGCCGATCTCGAGCCCGCGCGAGACCTTGCGCACAGGCTCGGGCGACAGGTACATCTCGCGCTCGGCGACGCGCACCGCGGCGTCGAAGTCGCCGCGCGCCTCGTGCAGGCGGCGCAGGGCGGTGTGCGCGTCGAGGTGGTTCGGGTTGATCTCGCGCAGCAGCGCGTCGAGCACCTTGATCGCATCGGCCGGCGCGCCGAGCCGCTCCTCGAGGATCTCGGCGCGCTCCATCGCGATCGACGCGGCCTTGTCGGGATCATCTGACAGCATCGCGGCCTGGCGGCCGAGCACCTCGGCGAGCTCGCGCCACTTGCCGTGCGCGCGATACAGCCGGCCGAGCGCCTCGAGCGCGCTGCGGCTCTTCGGCGTGAGCTCGAGCACGCGGCTCCACGCCTTCATCGCGCGCGCCGGATCCTGCAGGTGCTGATCGAGCACGGCCGCGTAGCGCTCGAGCTCGACCGCGCGCAGCGCCGCCTCGGGCGTGCCCGGCTGCGGCAGCGGGCGGCCGCCGTCCTGGCGCTCGAGGATCTGCGCGAGCTCGGGCCAGCGCTCGGCGCGCTCGTACAGGCCCGACAGCGCGGACAGCGCATCGGGATCGCTCGGCGACGCGCGCACGGTTTGTTCCCAGCGCTCGAGCGCCGCCACGTCGTCGCCGCGCTCGAGCGCGAGCTTGGCGAGCCGCTTGAGCAGCTTCGCGCGCTCGGCCGGGCTGCCGGCGGCCGCGGCGTGGTACTCGAGGGTCTGCTCGAGGCGCGGATCGTTCGCCTTCTCGAGCACGCGCTCCATGCGCTCGAGCGCGTCGCGGTCGCCCGGCAAAAGCTCTAGCACCGCGCCGCACGCGAACACGACGCCGTCGACGTCGGCGAGCCGCGTCTCGTAGATCTGGGCGAGCCTGCGCAGCGTGGTCAGCCGCTCGCTCCGCTTCGCGACCGGCCACTCCTTCGGCGCTTCCTTCGCCTTGCCGGCGCGCGCCATCTGCGCCTGCAGGCGGTGCACCTCGAGATCGAGCTGGCGGCGCAGCGTGTGCGCGAGCCCGGCGTCGTCGCCTTCCTTTTCGTAGAGCTCGGCGAGCGCCTTGAGCGTCGCATCGTCTTCGGGGTTCTCTCCGAACACCTGCTCGTAGAGCTCGATCGCGCGGCGCGGCTCGAGCTGGCGCTCGCGATACGTCTGCGCCATCTTCTTCAGCGAGTGCATGCGCGTGATCGGATCGCCGGCCTGCGCGAGCTCGCTCTCGAGCGACGACACGAGCTGCTCCCACATCTTGCCGCGCGCGGTCAGCCGGCGCAGCGCCTCGGCCACCTTCGGCGAGCTCGGCTCCATCTCGCTGATGCGCTGCCACGCTTCGATCGCGCGCGGGATGTCGCCGAGGCGCAGCTCGGCGAGCTGCGCGATCTCCTCGAGGCGATGCACGATGTCCTCGTTCGGTGCGCCGGCCTCGCGCGCGTTGTCGAGCGCGAACTCGTAGAGATCGATGAGGCCGCGCCAGTCGCGGCGCTCGCGAAAGTGGTCGACGTAGCGCGCGAGCGCTTCCTCGTGGGTCGGCGAGACCTGCAGCGCCTGGTGCAGGAGCTCGGCGGCGCGATCGCGATCGCCGAGGTGCTCGCGCGCGATCGTCGCGAGCTCGAGGATCTCGGCGACCAGGTCGTCGGCGGGCGCGTTCGGATCGGCGCCGAGCGCGGTGACCTCGGCTTCCATCAGGCCCGCGAGCTGCTCCCATTCTTCGTCGTCGCGAAGCAGCTCCTTGAGCTCGCGCACGGCCTTGCTGCCGGGCTGCTCGTACGCGACGAGCTCGGTGAGCACCTCGCGCAGGCCGTCGCGATCGGGCAGCTGGTTGCGATACAGCGCGGCGCGACGGCGCAGGATCTCGCCGCGCTCGGCCGGATCCTGCACGACCGCGCTGCGATGGCGCAGGATCCGATCGAGCTCGTTCCACTGCGATGTATCGCCGAGCGCCTGCTCGAGCGCGGCCGAGCTGCCCTTCGCGTACGGGTCGACGCCGACCGCGCGCCGCAGGTAGTTGATGCCGGTCGGATCGCCGCGCTCGCTGCGCTTGCGGCCGAGCTCGACGAACAGCTCGCCGGCCTTGTGGCGCGTCTGACCGTCGCGGAACCCGGGGCTCGCGTAGATCTCGGCGAGCGCCTCGCTGATCTCGAGCGAGTGTGGATCGAGCCGCGATGCCTCTTCGAGGTGGTTCGCGGCGGCTTCGAGATCCTTGGAGCGCAAAGCAAGTCGGCCGAGCTCGAGCCGGAGCAGAGCTTTGCGTTCGCGCGCGCCCTGCTGGCCGAGCACCTCGAGCTCGGCCTGATAGAGCTTCGACACCATCGCGTCGTCGCCGAGCGACTTGTACAGATTGCGCGCTTCTTCGAGCGCCTCGGTGCGCTGCGGCTCGAGCTTCCACGCCTGCTGCCAGTGCCACAGCGCGCGATCGACGCGGCCGAGGTGATCGTTCCACAGCATCGCGGCGCGCCGGTGGTGCGCGGCTCGCCGTTGCGTGACCTCGGGGCGGCGCCGGTTGCCGTCGCGCTTGGTCAGCTCGGCCAGCTCGGTCTCGAGGATCTCGACCGCCGCGGCCGGATCGTCGGGCTCGACGATCTCGAGCAGTCGATCGGCGGCGCGATCGTTCGCGGGATCGAGCTCGAGCGCGGTGCGCAGGTACTCGATCGCCGTCGCGGTCTCGCCGAGCACGGCCATCGCCTCGCCGGCTTCCGACCACGCATCGGCGGCGCGCAGCGGATCGCGCTCGTGCTGCGCCCACGTCGCGCACACGTCGGCGAGCAGCTCGCCGCGGCCGGCATCGCGCAGCTCCTGGCGCAGCTGTGCGAAGCCCTTCGCTTCGGGTTGCTGGCGGAACGTGACCACCCGTTCCTCGAGCGGATCGAGCTTGTGCGTTTGCAGCGTGTCGTCGGACATCCGCGGTCGCGGCCGACGATAACACGCGGCGGGAGGAGAAGAGTTACCGCCAAGGCGCCAGGGACGCCAAGGCGCCAGAAGAGCCGAACCAGGTTCTTCTCTCCTGGCGTCTTGGCGTCCCTGGCGCCTTGGCGGTAATGCTTTGCTGTGCACGACTTCACCCCGGTTCATGCCGCCGTCGGCGGCGCGCTGATCGCGCTGTCGCTCGCGGTCATGCTGATCGCGACCGGGCGGATCGCCGGGCTGTCGGGCATCGTCGGCGGGATCGTGCGGCCGCGGGCAGGCGACTGGATCTGGCGCGCGTGGTTTCTGGCCGGCGCGCTCGCGGTCGGCGCCGTGTTCGAGCTCGCGGCGCCGTTGACGTACGACGCCGACGCGCGCGTGCCGCTGCCGGTCGTCGCGATCGCGGGCCTGCTCGTCGGGCTCGGCACGCGGCTCGGCAACGGCTGCACGAGCGGTCATGGCCTGTGCGGCATGTCGCGGCTGTCGAAACGCTCGATCGTCGCGACGATGACGTTCTTCGCGCTCGCGGTCGCGACCGCGACGATCACGGGAGCGCTGTGCGCCGGGTGATCCCGCTCGCCTCGGGCGCGCTGTTCGGCGCCGGCGCGTGCCTGTCGGGCATGGTGCGGCCGTCGAAGGTGCTCGGGTTTCTCGATTTCGGCGGCGCCTGGGACGCGAGCCTGCTCGTCGTGATGGCATGCGCGCTCGCGATCCACGTGCTCGCGTGGCGGCTGGTTCCGGCACAGCGCCATCCCGGTCCTCCGAGCACCGTGGTCGACGCGCGGCTCCTCGGCGGCGCCGCGCTGTTCGGCATCGGCTGGGGCCTGGCCGGTTACTGCCCCGGGCCGGCGCTGGTCTCGATCGTCTCGGGGGCGCGGGGATCGCTCGTGTTCGTCGCCGCGATGATCGCGGGCATGTGGCTGGCTGGCCACGCGCCGAGTGGCAAACCAGACACGGGCGAGGGATAGTTCGGGCGTCGAGCCGCGGGCTTCGGGCCTCGGGGTTGCAGAACGAGCACACATGGCGAAATCAGGTAGCGCCAAGCCTGTGACCAAGCAGGTGCAGAAGCCGCGCCGGGGCTGGGTGCGGGTGATCAAGTGGCTCGCGATCACGCTGCTCGCATGCACGGCGATCGGCATCGCGTCGATCGCGGTCGTGTTCTGGATGTACGGCCGCGACCCGAGCCTGCCGACGATCGAGAAGCTGCGCGACGTGCTCGAGCACCCCAAGCAGATCACGAAGGTGCTCGACCGCAACGATCAGGTGATCGGCGAGCTCGGCACCGAGCGCCGCACCGCGGTCACGTTCGATCAGATCCCGCCGATCGTCGTCGATTCGTTCATCGCCGCCGAGGACAACAACTTCTGGAACCACGGCGGCGTCGACTACTTCGGCATGCTGCGCGCGTTCGTCGCGAACCTGCGCGCGGGTCACACCACGCAGGGCGCGTCGACGATCACGCAGCAGGTCGTGAAGAACCTGCTGCTCACGAACGAGCGCTCGTTCAAGCGCAAGATCCAGGAGGTGATCCTCGCGCGCCGCGTCGAGCAGGCGCTGACGAAGCAGGAGATCATCACGCTGTACCTGAACCAGATCGATTTCGGACACAACACGTACGGCGTGCAGGAGGCGGCGCGCCTGTACTTCGGCAAGGACCTCAAGGACGTCACCGTCGGCGAGGCCGCGTTGCTCGCCGCGCTGCCGAAGGAGCCCGAGAAGTTCTATCGCGAGCTGCACGGCGGCAAGCACGCCGACGAGGCCAAGCAGCGCCAGATGTACGTGCTCGATCAGCTGGTCAAGCTCGGCAAGATCTCGCAGATCGAGGCCCAGAAGTGGGCCGACGCGCCGATCCAGGTCGTGAAGTCGCCGTTCGCCGACGAGGATCGCGCCCCCGAGTGGGTGTCGCTCGCGAAGAAGGAGCTGCTCGCCGGCAAGGGCGACGACGCGCTCGACTCGCTCGGCGCGAAGGTGCGCACGACGCTCGACCCCGGATTGCAGGCGAGCGCGCAGGCGGCGCTGCAAGCCGAGCTCAAGGTGATGGACAAGCGTCACAAGGCGAAGCGGCCGATCCGGACCGTGAAACCCGACAAGATCGAAGGCGAGATCGCGCGGCTCGCGCGCGCGCTCGGCGGCGAGCCGAAGAAGCACGAGGTGTACGAGGCCGTCGTCACGCAGGTCGACGACAAGACCAAGCATCTCGAGGTCGATCTCGGCCACTGGAGCGCGACATGCGAGCTCAACGACGATCCGTCGCGCTACGAGGATGACAGCAAGCCGCCGAGCGAACGCTTCAAGCCCGGCGACGTGATCCGGGTGGCGGTCACGAGCGGCACGAGCGACCCGCACACCGGCGACGCCGAATCGGACGCGCAGCCCAAGTCAGACGGCAAGCGCCACGTCACGCTCGCGCCCGGCCCCGAAGGTGCGGTCGTGATCATGGAGACGAAGACGCGCAAGGTGCGCGCGCTCGTCGGCGGCTACGCGTCGAAGATCGCCGGGTTCGATCGCGCGACGATGGCGCAGCGCCAGCCCGGCTCGGCGTTCAAGCCGATCGTGTACGCGACCGCGTTCGCGCAGGCGGCCGCACGCAAGTGCCACGCGAACGATCCGAACGAGCAACACGTGTGCGCGACGCCGGCGTCGGTCATCAACGACGCGCCCGAGACGTTCAAGCAGTACTCGCCGAAGAACTTCGAGAGCGGCGAGTTCCTCGGCGCGGTGCGGCTGCGCACCGCGCTCGCCAAGTCGATCAACACGGTGTCGGTGCACCTCGTGCTCGACATCGGGCCGGAGAACGTGGTCGGCATGGCGCACAAGCTCGGCATCCAGAGCAAGCTCGCGCCCGAGGTCGCGATCGCGCTCGGCTCCGACGACGTCATCCCGCTCGAGCTCGTCAACGCGTACGCGACGTTCGCGGACGGCGGCGTCTACCTGCCGCCGCGCTTCGTCGACGCGATCGACGGCAAGCCCACGCCCGACGTGCCGGGCACGCAGGTGATCGCGCCCGAGCTCGCGTACGTGATCGTCGACATGATGAAGTCGGTGGTGACCGAAGGCACCGCGGCCGAGGTCGGCGCGAAGCTGAAGGTGCCGATCGCGGGCAAGACCGGCACGTCGAACGAAGCGCGCAACACGTGGTTCATCGGCACGACGCCGGATTACGTGATCGGCGTGTGGGTCGGCTACGACGACAACCGGCCGATGCCCGGCGAGCAGGGCGCGGCGGTCGCGGCGCCGGTGTTCGTCGACATCGCGAAGCAGATGCACCTCGCGGGCAAGGACTTCGACCGCCCGCCGCACGTCGTCGACGCGACGATCGACCGCGCCACGGGGTTGCTGGCGCCCGAAGGCGCGCCGAAGGACTCGACGATGACCGAGGTGTTCATCGAGGGCACGCAGCCGGTCGACGTCGCGCCGAAGCCCGGCGACGTGACCGAGGGCTCGTCGGTGACGGGAGAGTTCAAAGATTGAGCCGCTGGCTCGCGGTGGTGGCGCTGGCGATCTCGGCATCCGCGCCCGCGCACGCCGACGAAGGCTTCTTTCACCGCATCGCGCGCGAGCTGCACGACCAGCTCGCGGCGTCGAGCACGACGGGCACCCCGAAGCCGATCGACGTGCGCTGGCGCGCGACGCGCGTCGGTTCGCTCACGCTCGACGCGCCGCTCGTCGCGATGGCGGCTGCGGATCTCGACGGCGATGGTAAGGCCGAGCTGTATGCGGTCACGACGCGCGACGTGATCGCGATCGCGGTCGCGTCGAGCGGCCGCTTGCGCGAGCTCGGCCGCGTGGCGTTCGCCGGCGATCCCGCCGTGCCGCAGCCCCGCGATCCGATCGGCGCGGCGGTGGTCGACCGCGGCGTCCTGGTCGCGAGCTCGTCGAGCTGGGCGCACGGGCTGCGCGTGAGCTGGCAGAAGGGCGCGCTGCACGCCGATCCCGGAGATTCCGATTTCCTGCTGTGCCCGACCGAGCACGCGCAGCTCGCGCCCGGCCGCAATTACTTCGGCGAAGGTGCGGTCGCGTACTACGGCGTGCAATGCGCCGACCTCCCCGACTTGAACGGCAACGTGCAACACGTGCGGGCGCAGCTGTCGGTGTCCGGAAGGCTCGATGTCGCGATCGCGGGCGGTTTGCGCTCCACCTACGTCAACGTCGGCGTCGCGTTCGCGCTCGGTGATGTCGATCGCGACGGCACGCCCGAGGTCGTGTTCGCGGGCGCGGGCGCGCCGGGCGACACCGACTACGTCGAGGTGGTCACGCTCGGCACGGACGAAAAGAAGCCGCGGTTGAAGAAGAAGTTCGTGGCGGCGGGCGTCGCGGCGATCGCGGTCGGCGATGTCGATGGCGATCGCGCACCCGATGCGATCGTGGCGGTGCGGCTGGTCGGCGGAACGGTCGTGGATTTCTGGAGGCTCGATTGATGCGTGGCGTACCTTGGCTCTGCGGCGCCTTGGCGGTAATTCCGGTCTTCGTGCACGCCGAGACCCGGCCGAAGTACGCCGGCACGGTCGAGGCCACGCTGCTTGGCGCGCCCGCGCTCGATCCGCTCGCGGCGCGCACGCACGCCGATGCGACCGCGGTCGCGCTCGTGTTCGACACGCTCTATCGAATCGGGCCCGACGGCATCGCGGTGCCGCACCTCGCGGTCGGCGAGCCCGTCCTCGACGAGAAAGGCACGACCGTGCGCATCGCGATCCGCAAGGGCGTGCGCTTTCACGATGGCACGGCGCTCGAGCCGCGCGACGTCGCGGCTTCGCTCGAGCGCGTACGCGCGAAGGAGAAGTGGCTGCTCGCGCCGGTCACCGCGGTCGGCGTCGACGGCGACGCGATCACGCTGTCGTTGCGCGCGCCGGTCGCCGATCTGACGGAGCTGCTCGCGCTGCCGCAGACCGCGGTCACCAAGAGCGGCAAGGCGCCGGGCGCCAAGCCGATCGGCAGCGGACCCTATGCGGTCGATTCGATCGATCCGACGCTGCATCGCATGCAGCTGCGCGCGTTCGAAGACCACTTCGCGGGCCGGCCGTACGTCGACCTGATGCTGCGCTGGTACGACACGCCCGACGGCGAGGTCCGCAAGTTCGAGACCGGCGCGGCGCAGATCAGCGCGCGCGGCGTCACGGCGTTCCCCGGAGCGCAGCCGACGTATCGCGCCGAGCGCCTGCACGTCCCGGCGTGGGTGCTCGAGTTCGTCGGCTTCGGGCAGGGCCACGCCGCGGTGACCGGCGACCGCGCGTTTCGCCGCGCGCTCGATCTCGCGATCGCGCGCGGCGGCCTCGCGACGATCAACTCGGGCGAGGACGTCGTGCCGGTGAAGACGCCGCTGCCCGGCGCACCCGCGCTGCCCGCGCCCGCGCTCGCCGGCGAGCTCGATGCCGCGCGCGCCGAGGTCGCGAAGGTCCCGGCGCTCGCGCCGGATCGGATCGGCGCGGTGAAGCTCGAGATCCTCGTCGAGGACACGCGGCCCGACGACCGCGAGCTCGCCGAGCGCGTCGCGCGCGCGCTCGACCAGCTCGGCATCGCGACGACGATCGCGGCCGTGCCGGCGGCCGATCTGCGCGATCGCGTCGCGAAGGGCAAGGCCGACCTGTGGATCGGCCAGCTCGCCGAGCCGTTCGGCTTTGCCGACGCGTGGTGGGGCGCGGCGTTCGCGGTCGGCGGCGACGATTGGCCGGCCGCGCAGCTCGCCAGCGGCTCGCTCGATCCGGCGGCCGCCGCGAAGGCCTTTGCCGATCGCGAGCCGATCGTGCCGCTCGTGTTTCGCGGCCTCGAGCTGTGGCACCGCAGCGACGTGCGCGGGCTGTCGTACGACGGCTTCGGCCGGCCGTGCTACGCGGACATGTTCTACTTCGGCGTGCCCGTGCGGACGAAACCGTGAAGCTACGCGGTCGCTTCACGCTCACGCTCGCGCTCGCCGCGCTCGTGCCGATCGCGCTCGCGGCGGTCGTGACGACGCGATCGATCGCGAAGAGCCGGCGCGAAGCCTACGACGAGAGCCGCAAATCGGTCGAGCGCAAGCTGCTCGACGCGATCGACCGGCGCGAGAAGGAGATCGAGGTCGCGGTGCAAGAGCTCGTGACCACCGACAACCCGTTTGTCGGTCCACTGCTGCGCGAGCTCGTCAAGGGCACGGCGGATGCCTGGCTGCGCGTGCATCGCGAGGAATTTCGCGGTCAAGCGAGCGCGCTCGCGCTCGACACGCTCACGATCACCGGGCCCGGCCTCGTCGGCGACGACACCGTGCTCGTCGCGACGCACGATCGCTCGGCGATCGACGCGGAGCCGCAGCCCGCCATCCGCGAACGCGCGAACACGACACGAGGCGCCGCGTACTTCACGCGCGAGAAGAAGATGACGAGCTCGTCGATCGACACGCTCCTCGTGTTCGAGGTCGCGGAGCTCGCACACGATGGCTCGACCGCGGTGGCGATCGCCGCGAGCCGCCGCGTCAGCGACGATCTGCTCGCGATCG
>Ga0335083_10003585_pt1 | contig 20040 bp, 16 predicted proteins | sample Lox_Sample_42_FD_206716 | JGI IMG/M metagenome (GOLD analysis project Ga0335083, IMG submission 206716) | Soil microbial communities from Loxahatchee National Wildlife Refuge, Florida, United States - Lox_Sample_4.2 | ecosystem: Environmental > Terrestrial > Soil > Wetlands | place: USA...
CGGAAGCGTGGCGTCGTGCAGGCGCCGCGCGGTGTCGGGATCCAGCGAGAGGTTGAACTGGTCCTCCCAGCGGAACTCGAAGCGCGCCTTCGACAGCGCGTCGTCGCGCACCTGGGCGCCCGGGTGGCCCTTCGCGAGGTCCGCCGCGTGCGCGGCGATCTTGTAGGCGATGACGCCCTGTTTCACGTCCTCCCGGTCCGGCAGCCCGAGGTGCTCGCGCGGCGTCACGTAGCAGAGCATGGCGGTGCCGTACCAGCCGATCATGGCGGCGCCGATCGCGGAGGTGAGGTGATCGTAGCCCGGCGCGATGTCGGTGGTGAGGGGGCCTAGCGTGTAGAAGGGCGCCTCGTCGCACCACGCGAGCTGCTTCTCGACGTTCTCGCGGATCCGGTGCATCGGTACGTGGCCCGGGCCCTCGTTCATCACCTGCACGTCGAACGCCCAGGCGCGGCGCGTGAGCTCGCCCTGCGTGCGGAGCTCGGCGAACTGCGCCTCGTCGTTCGCGTCGTCGATCGAGCCGGGCCGCAGGCCGTCGCCGATCGAGAAGGCCACGTCGTAGGCCGCCATGATCTCGCAGATCTCGTCCCAGTGCGTGTAGAGGAAGTTCTCGCGGTGATGGGCCAGGCACCACTTCGCCAGGATCGAGCCGCCGCGCGAGACGATGCCGGTGCGGCGGCGCGCCGTCAGCGGGATGAAGCGCAGCAGCACCCCGGCGTGGATGGTGAAGTAGTCGACGCCCTGCTCGGCCTGCTCGATCAGCGTATCTCGCACGATCTCCCAGCTGAGCTCCTCGGGCCGGCCGCCCACCTTCTCGAGCGCCTGGTAGATCGGCACCGTCCCGATCGGCACCGGGCTGTTGCGCACGATCCACTCCCGGGTCTCGTGGATGTTGCGACCGGTGGAGAGATCCATCACGGTGTCGGCGCCCCAACGCGTCGCCCACACCAGCTTCTCGACCTCGTCCTCGATCGAGCCCAGCACGGCGGAGTTGCCGATGTTGGCGTTGATCTTCACCAGGAAGTTGCGCCCGATCACCATCGGCTCGAGCTCGGGGTGGTTCACGTTGGCGGGCAGGATGGCGCGGCCGCGCGCCAGCTCGTCGCGCACGAACGCGGGGCTCTGGCCCTCCCGGAGCGCGGCGAACTCCATCTCCGGCGTGATCTCGCCGCGGCGCGCGTAGTGCATCTGCGTGACCCGCCGTCCCGGCCGCGCGCGCAGGAGCGGCCGCGTGCGCTCGAAGCGCACGCCGGCGAGGCGCGGATCGGCTGCGCGGCCCCGCGCGAAGGCCGAGGAGGGATCGCGCGCCTCCTCCAGGTCGCCGCGCGCCTGGATCCACGAGAGGCGCAGCGGCGGGAGTCCGCGGCGCAGGTCGATCTCGACCGCGGGGTCGGTGAAGGGACCCGAGCTGTCGTAGATCACGACCGGCGGGTTCTCCTCGAGCGTCGGGTGGCCGTCGGGACCCATCGCCCGCGTCGGCGACTGGCGCACCTCGCGCATCGGCACGCGCACGCCGGGCCGCTCGCCGGCGACGTGGATCTTGCGGGAGCCGGGGAAGGGCTCGCACGTGACGGTGGGCTGGACGGAAGAGGCGGGGCTGGCCATGTCGCTTCCCTCCGCCGGTTCGTCCCGAGGGCAGCCGGGGGACTAGCCGGATCAGGTTCCGGGGCTTCGCGGCGCGCCGGGCTCCCTCGAGCCCGAAGCCGCGTCTCAGGCCGTGCCTGCGGCCACACCCAGCAACAGAGAAGTCAGACTAGCTCATCCAGACCTTCCTGTAGCGGCCCACATCGAGAGCAGCATCTTGTACACGTAGTAGATCGGCTTCCAGCCGGAGTGGAGCGTGGACGGACGCACGCCGGCAGCCATCCGCACCGGGTGCTCGCGCAGCCGCAGGCCGGCGCGTGCGGCCAGCACGAGCACGTCGACGTCGGGATAGTCGGACGGGTACCAGTCCGCCGTGAACAGCGCGAGCGCGCGGCGGTTCATCGCCTGGAAGCCCGAGGTCGGGTCTGTGATGGCGAGGCCGGCGGCGCGCGCCAGCCCGCGAAACGCGTGGCGGCCGAGCGACCGCACGATGCCCATCCGGTAGTCGCTCGGCTCGAGGAAGCGCGAGCCGACCACGAGGTCGCAGTCGCCGCGGCGCAGAGGATCGAGCAGGCCCGGCACCTCCGCAGGCAGGTGCTGGCCGTCGGCGTCCATCTGCACCAGCCGCTCGACGCCGTGCGCGAGCGCGTACTTGTACCCCGTCTGCAGCGCCGCCCCGTAGCCGAGGTTGAAGGGATGGCGCACCACGCGAGCCCCGGCGCGGGCGGCGACGGCGGCGGTCGCATCGTGCGAGCCGTCGTCGATCACCAGCACCGCGAGCTCGGGCAGGCTGCGCCGCAGCTCGGCCAGCAGCGCGGGCAGGCGCTCGGCCTCGTCGTAGGCAGGCACGATCAGGAGCTCGAGCCGGGCGGCGTCCATCGGCTAGCGGTCCGGCTCGCGTTCCCACGCGACGGTCAGGTAGTGGTTCGCGAATCCGTGCCGCAGCGTCGAGCCGATCCGGCGCAGCAGCGAGTCCGGATGCGCCAGGTACCACGAGGGAAGATTGGCGCGGAGCTGCGCGCGGCGGAAGCGGCGCCCGCGCCAGCCGGAGGCGAGCGCGACCCGCTGCACCTGACGGAGCGCGTCCCGCTCGCGGAGCCGCTGGCGTGCGCCGAGCGCGCGGAACGAGCGCTCGCTGAAGTCGTGCCGGTGATGCGGATTCAGATCGACCGACGGCGTCGTCGGCACGGAGGCCACCAGCACGCCGCCGGGGCGCAGCAGCGAGGCCAGGTGGGAGAACAGGCGCTCGGGCTCGTCCACATGCTCCAGCGTCTCCAGGCTCACGATCGTGTCGAAGCCCTCCGGATCGCGGAACGAGAGCGCGTCGGCGGCGATGAAGCGGGCAGCACCGCCGCCGTAGCGGGCGTTCGCGTGCGCAATCGCCTCGGTCGAGACGTCGACCCCGACGGCGGGCCCCAGCGAGGGATTCCGCGCGAGCAGGAGCTCCGTGCCGTAGCCGACGCCGCAGGCGAGGTCGAGCAGCCGACCGGCGCGCGCCACGCGGGCTGCGAACTCGTAGCGCTCGAGGTGCAGTGCGAGCGTCGCCCGCGCCGCGGCGTCGCCCGGATCGAGCGCGTCGGGGACGAGCCGCTCGAGGCTGTCCGGGTCGAGGGACACGGCGCGCAAGCCTATCGGCGCGCCGCGGGCCGCGCCAAAGCCGGCCCTCCCTCCGGCGCCGCCGCTCGGCTAGCTTCGCGTTGCGCGTCCGAGATCGGGGGGGCGTATGGACAGCTTCGGCGCCCGACGCACACTGCGTGTCGGAGACCGCGCGGTCGAGATCTTCGCGCTCGAGGCGCTCGAGCGCGCGGGCCTGTCGATCGGCCACCTGCCGTACGCGCTGCGCGTGCTGCTCGAGAACCTGGTGCGCAACGAGGACGGCCGGAGCGTCTCCGCCGCGGACGTCGAGAGCGTCGCGCGCTGGGATCCCGCGGCGCCGCCCGAGCGCGAGATCGCCTTCCTGCCGGCGCGCGTCGTGCTGCAGGACTTCACCGGCGTGCCGTGCGTCGTCGACCTGGCGGCGATGCGCGACGCGATGGCGGCGCTCGGCGGGAGCCCTGCGCGCATCAATCCGCTCGTGCCGGTCGAGCTGGTGATCGATCACTCGGTGCAGGTCGACGTCTTCGGCACGCGCGATGCGTTCGCGCGCAACGTCGAGCTGGAGTTCGAGCGCAACCGCGAGCGCTACGCCTTCCTGCGCTGGGGCCAGTCCGCCTTCCAGAACCTGAAGGTGGTGCCGCCCGGCACCGGCATCGTGCACCAGGTGAACCTCGAGTACCTGTCGCGCGTGGTGTTCGCCGACGCCGCCGGTCGGGCCTACCCCGACACGCTGGTCGGCACCGACTCGCACACCACGATGGTGAACGGCCTCGGCGTCGTGGGCTGGGGCGTCGGCGGCATCGAGGCGGAGGCGGCCATGCTCGGCCAGCCGATCTCGATGCTGGTGCCGCGCGTGGTCGGCGTGCGGCTCACGGGCGCCCTGCGTCCGGGGGCGACGGCGACCGACCTCGTGCTGGTGGTCACGCAGATGCTGCGCAAGCACGGCGTGGTCGGTCGCTTCGTCGAGTTCTTCGGCCCGGGCCTGGCGGAGCTGCCGCTCGCCGACCGCGCGACGATCTCGAACATGTGTCCCGAGTACGGCGCCACCTGCGCCATGTTCCCGGTCGACGCCGAGACGATCCGCTACCTCCGGCTCACCGGGCGGAGCGAGGAGCAGGTACAGCTCGTCGAGGCCTACCTGCGCGCGCAGGGCCTCTTCCACGTCCCGGGAGCGCCCGAGGCGCGCTACTCGGAGACGCTCGCGCTCGACCTCGGCTCGGTGGAGCCGAGCCTCGCGGGGCCGCGGCGCCCGCAGGACCGCGTGCCGCTCTCGCAGGCGGCCGACTCGTTCCGCCGCGCGCTTCCCGATCTCGGCCGCGGCGTCGCGGCGGATGCATCGGTCGAGATCGAGATCGGCGGCGAGCGCGCCGCGCTGCGCCACGGCTCGGTCGTGATCGCCGCGATCACGAGCTGCACCAACACCTCGAACCCGAGCGTGATGATGGCGGCGGGGCTGCTCGCGAAGAAGGCGGCGCTGCGCGGGCTCGAGACCCGACCCTGGGTGAAGACCTCGCTCGCCCCGGGCTCGCAGGTGGTGACGGGCTACCTGAAGGCCGCCGGGCTGCTGTCCTACCTCGAGCAGCTCCGCTTCAGCCTGGTGGGCTACGGCTGCACGACCTGCATCGGGAACTCCGGCCCGCTGCCGGAGCCGGTGGCCGAGGGCATCGAGAGCGGCGGCCTGGTGGTGTGCTCGGTGCTCTCGGGCAACCGCAACTTCGAGGCGCGGGTGCATCCCGCCGTGCGCGCCAACTACCTGATGTCGCCGCCGCTCGTGGTGGCCTACGCGCTGGTCGGCCGCATGGACGTCGACCTCGCCCGCGAGCCGCTCGGCACGGGGAGCGACGGCAAGCCGGTGCATCTGCGCGACGTGTGGCCGACGCCGCAGGAAGTGCGCGACGCCGTCGAGCGCTACGTCGACGCGGAGCTCTTCCGCAGCACCTACGCGGACGTGTTCCGCGGCGACGCGCGGTGGAACGCGCTCCCGGTGCCGGCCGGCGAGCGCTTCGTCTGGGATCCCGAATCCACCTACGTGCGCCATCCCCCGTACTTCGAGGGCATGACCCGGGACGTGCCGGCCGAGGTCGACGAGATCCGGGGTGCCCGCGTGCTCGCCTGGGTCGGCGACAGCGTCACCACCGACCACATCTCGCCCGCCGGCAGCATCGCCAGGGAGTCGGCCGCGGAGCTCTATCTGCTCGCGCACAAGGTCGGCCGCGGCGACTTCAACTCGTACGGCGCCCGCCGCGGCAACCACGAGATCATGATGCGGGGCACCTTCGCCAACGTGCGCCTCAAGAACTTCCTGGCGCCGGGCACCGAGGGACCCGTCACGCTGCACCTGCCGGACGGCGAGCCGATGTCGATCTTCGACGCGGCGATGCGCTACCGCGCCGAGGGCACGCCGCTCGTGGTGCTGGCCGGGCAGGAGTACGGCACGGGCTCGAGCCGCGACTGGGCGGCCAAGGGCCCGCGCCTGCTCGGCGTGCGCGCCGTGATCGCCGAGAGCTACGAGCGCATCCACCGCTCCAACCTGGTGGGCATGGGGATCCTGCCGCTCGAGTTCGCGCCCGGAGAGAGTGCGAAGTCGCTGCGCCTCAGCGGCCGCGAGCTCTACGACGTGCTGGGCCTGCGCGAGATCCTGGGCTCGAAGTTCGCCGCGGGCCGCTCGCTCCGAGTCCGCGCGCGCTCCGACGCGGGCACTCGCGAGTTCGAGGCGCGCGTGCGCATCGACACGCCGACCGAGGGGGACTACCTCCGCCACGGCGGCATCCTGCCCTACGTGCTCCGACAGCTCCTCCAGTAGCCCGCGTCGCCTCCGAGGCAAGACGATCGTCTGGATCATCCCGCATGCGATCGCGAAGCGATCGCGCGCAGCGAGGCGAAGCCGAGCGAAGTCAACAGACGTGCGACAGCTCAGCACACGTTCGCTTCCAACAGAATACTCAACCTATCGAAGCTATAGGCATTTTCGGTTCTATCTCGAACTTGCGTTCGGGTTCGAAGCGGCGTAGGCTGCGTACTCGATGCCCCGTGCTCCCCGCGGCTCGCTCGTCCGGCTGGAACGCTCCCGACCCCAGGCACGCGGGGTTGCCACGCGCCGGCGCGTGCTGGCCGCGGCCGAGTCGCTCTTCGCGCGGCGCGGCTATGAGGCGTCGAGCATGGCCGACGTCGCGGAGCGGGCGCAGGTCGGCGTGGGCACGCTGTATCACCACTTCCCCGACAAGCGCGCGCTGCTCCTGGCGTTGATCGACGACTGGGGCGACCGCGAGCTCGCGCACCGGCGCACCCACTCGGATCTGCACCAGTTCCTGAGCGAGCGCGCGCGAGACGCGTTCGCGAAGGACCTCCGCCGGAGCTACGAGAGGCTCGTGCGCGAGGGCGGCTTCTATCTCGTGCTGCTGGAGCTGGCCGAGCGCGACTCCGATGCGCGGCAGCGCCTCAACCGCATCAATCAGCTCGCGGACGAACGGCTGCGCGACCTCCTGGCGCTGGGTCAGCGGCGCGGCGTGATTCGCGCCGAGATCGACCCGCTGGCTGCGTCGGTGCTGATGCGGCGCTCGATCGAGGCCGCCGCCACGGAGGTGTTCGTGCACCGCCTGACCGATCCCGCCCCCGAGCGCCTGCTCGAGGGACTGACCGACATGATCAGCCGCTACATCTTCGCAGAGGAGGCGCACTGACATGGGCACGCAACCCGTCGCCCCGCAGCTCGACTGGCAGGTCCTCGACACCTACAAGACGCCGATGGACGTCGCCTGGCAGTTCGACTACGCGATCGACATCGAGAAGCTCCGAAACCTGTACTCCAAGGCGAAGCAGAATCAGTGGGACGGCGAGCAGCAGCTCGACTGGTCGATCGAGGTCGATCCGTCCAAGCCCATCGTGGGCGAGGATCGCTTCGCATTCCTCCGGATGCCGTTCATCCAGCGGCTGTCGCAGGCGCAGCGCGAGACCTTCACCGCGCACGCCACCGCGCAGCTCCTGTCGCAGTTCCTGCACGGCGAGCAGGGCGCACTGATGACCGCGGCCGCGGTGACGCACGCCTGTCCGGACTACGAGGCCAAGCTCTACGGTGCCACGCAGACCATGGACGAGGCGAGGCACGTCGAGGTGTACGAGCGCTATGTGCGCAAGCTGGCCATCGTGTACCCGATCTCGCCGTGGCTGAAGGAGGTCATCGACCTGACGCTGCAGGCGAATCACTTCGTGAAGATCCTGATCGGAATGAACATGGTCGTCGAGGGCCTCGCGCTCGCGGCGTTCCACAACATGCGCCGCCAGGCGACCTGTCCGCTGCTGCGGAATCTCACCCACTACGTGCTCCAGGACGAATCGCGCCACGTCGCGTTCGGCAACGTGTACGTGAAGGAGACCATCGCCGGCATGCACCCGGACGACCGCGAGGACGTCGCGCAGTTCGCGTTCGAGGCCGTGAAGAGCATGGTCGACTCACAGGGCGGCGTGGACGGGACCGGTCAGCGCAGGCGCGATCCCGGCTTCATCAAGGTGCTCGAGCACTGCGACATCGACCCGAACGACTTCCTCAAGGGCCTGATCGAGGCGGGCGCGGCCGGCATCAACGCCAAGCTGCCGCCGGGTCACATCCACAGCTTCAAGGACCTGATGATGCCGGCGCTGGTACGCGTGGGTGCAGTCACCCCGCGCACCCGCGAGCTCTATGCCGCGCAGAACATCCCGGTCTGGGAGGATGCGAGCGTGCTGGAGGCGATGGAGGACGCCAGCACCGGCGACATCGTGATGCCGGAGACGAAGCACTGAGTCATAGGGCGTCGCACCGGGCGGCGAAGACGAAGTCGCTCTCGGTGAGGCCGTCGATCGTGTGCGTCCAGATCGCGACGCGCACCTTGCCCCAGGCGAGGAAGAGATCGGGGTGGTGCTGCTGCTCCTCGGCCATCGCGCCGACCCGGTTCACGTAGGCGAGCGCATCGGCGAAGTTCGAGAAGCGGTATTCCTTCTCGAGGTGGTGCTCGTCGACGACGCGCCAGCCGCTGTCGGGACCGCCGAGCTGGCGCAGCAGGTCGGCGAGCGCCTCGCCGCGGAGCGGCGCCACGCCGCCGCGGCACGGCACGCATCGCTTGCTCGCGAGCGCGCTCGAGGTGGGGGTCAGAAGAGCGGCTGGCCCTCGTCCGGCGCGTAGGCGCTGATCTCGCACGCCAGCGAGATCACCTCGAAGGCCGGGCGCTGCCAGCTTGGACGGGTTTGGCGGGCGTCGCGGGCCGGAACGACCTTGGGCTCGGCTTCGTGCTGCATGGATCCTCCGAAGTTCCAACGGATAGCACCGGGCTAGCGAAGCAGCACGTCGCACGCGAAGCGGATCCGGCGGACGAGGCGGCCGAAGGCATTGTGGTGGATGTTGCGGCGCAGCCGCACCAGCAGCCGGCGCTCCAGCGCATAGCGGTTCCACGCGCGCGGCCGGCGCCGCCCCGAAGGCGCGGCCGCGTCGAGCTGCGCCAGGATGCTCGCGCGTGGGTAGCCCCACGCCTCGAGGTCCGGGTCGAGCAGATGGTCGAGGATCTCGCGCGCCTGCGCGCACTTCGAGGGATCGTCCGCCAGCTCGGCGGCCCACTTCGCGACCGAGGAGGTGGTCGGACGGCTCTGCGCCGCGACCCCGATCGGATCGCCGAGGCCGGCGGCTGCCCGCGGCGACTCCCCGTCGCGCCCGTACTCGACCATGGCGGGCTCGAACTCGATGCCGAGGAAGCCCGCCACCCGCCGCATCTCGCGCTCGGGCTCGCGCACGAGCTCCTCGTAACGGAGGTGGACCATCGGCACCGGCCGCTCGCGCAGGAAGCGCCCGATCGCGGGCACGTAGCGCTCGAGCAACGGGTTCCACGCGTGCGCCACGCGATGGTCGCCGTCGAAGAACGACTCCACGTAGGACGACCAGATCGCGAGCGGGTGGCGCGTCAGCACCACGTAGCGCGCCTTCGGATAGAGCTTCACGAGGAAGTCGAGGATCAGCGCGTAGGCCGGCGTCTTCTCGAGCAGGATCTCGCCGCCCGCACCCACGAGCAGGCGCGCGTAGATGGCGTCGCTGCACGCTCGCAGCGCCGCGAGGTAGTCCTCCTCGCCCCCGGGCAGCGACGCCACCAGCTCGTGCGCGGCCTGGCGCGCGATCACCGGGTCGTACGGCGCCTTCTCGACCGCGCCGTAGTACCCGAGGTGCGCGAGCGGCGTCAGCAGATGCGTCTCGGCGGGCGCGTGGATGACGGAGTGCGCGCCGAGCATCCGCGCGGTCAGCGTCGACCCGGAGCGGGGCGAGCCGATCAGGAAGACGAGGCGCTCCTCCATCGGCCCCTCTAGACGTCGATCGCGTTCTCGCTGGCCACGCGTCCGAACCAGCGGCCCGACTCCTTCAGCGTGCGCTCGCCGGTCGCGAAGTCGACCCACGCCAGGCCGAAGCGCTGGTGGTAGCCCTCGGCCCACTCGAAGTTGTCGAGCAGGGTCCACGCGTGATAGCCGCGCACGTCCGCGCCGTCGCGGATGGCGCGATGCACGGCCGCCAGGTAGCCCTGGTAGAACTCGATGCGCCGGCCGTCGTGGATCACGCCGTTGGCGTCGGGCGCATCGCCGTACGAGCAGCCGTTCTCGGTCACCTCGATCACCGGGCGATCGAAGTCGCGCGTGATCCGAGTGAGGATCTGGTACAGCGAGTCGGGCCACACCTCCCAGCCGAACTCGGTCTTCGGACCGACGTCGCCGCCGAAGGGCAGAGCCGGCACGGCGCCGAGGTTGAGCGCGTGGCCGTCGAGCGGCACGGCCTTCACGATCGTGCGCGTGTACAGGTTCACGCCGACGAAGTCGAGCGGCGCGCGCATGCGCTCGAAGTCGCCGTCCTTCACGCCCATCACGTCCGTGGGCAGGCCGGCCGGGTGCGCCTCGGGATAGCGGCCGCGCAGGGCGGGGCGCAGGAACCACTCGTTGACGAAGCGGTGCCAGCGCTCGGCGGCGTCGCGGTCGGCGCTCGAATCGGTGAGCGGCTCGCACGCCGTGGTGTTGAAGGCGGTGCCGACCACGGAGCGCGGCAGCGCGGCCTTGATCGCACGGAAGGCCTCGCCGTGCGCGAGGTTCACCGTGTGCGTCGCGCGCAGGAAGGCGTCCGGCTCGCGGCGCCCGGGAGCATGGATCCCCATCAGGTAGCCGCAGGCCGTGAACACGTTCGGCTCGTTGAAGATCATCCAGTGCGGCACGCGGTCGCCGAGCGCCCGGACCACGATCTCCGCGTACTCCGCGAAGCGGCTGGCCAGGTCGCGGTTGGGCCAGCCGCCCGCGTCCTCGAGCGCTTGCGGGAGGTCCCAGTGGTAGAGCGTCGGGAATGGGCGGATGCCGGCGTCGAGCAGACCGTCGACGAGGCGGCGGTAGTAGTCGAGCCCGGCGCGGTTCGGCGCGCCGCGTCCGCTCGGCTGGATGCGCGGCCAGGCGATCGAGAAGCGATAGCTGTTCAGGTTCATCGCCTGCTGCAGCGCGACGTCGTCGCGCCAGCGGTGGTACGAATCGCAGGCGACGTCGCCGGTCTGGCCGGCCTTGATCTTGCCGGGCGTGTGGCTGAAGCGGTCCCAGATCGACTCGCCCTTGCCGTCCTCGCGCGCGGCGCCCTCGATCTGGTAGGAGGCCGTCGCCGTGCCCCAGCGGAAGCCCTGCGGAAACTCGAGCCGCGCCACGCTACGCACCCTCCTGCAGCGCCTCGAGCACCTGCTCGGGATGCGCTTCGGCCTTGGCCACGCGGGCCCAGTGCTTCTTCACCTTGCCGTCCGGCCCGATCCAGACGGTCGAGCGGATCACGCCGGTCGTCTTCTTGCCGTACATCATCTTCTCGCCCCAGGCGCCGTAGCGGCTCATCATCTTCTTGTCGGGGTCGGAGAGGAGCGGGAAGGGGAGACGGTACTTGCGCGCGAAGCGCTGGTGCGACTCGCCCGAGTCCGGGGACACGCCGAGCACCACCGCGCCGAGCTTCTGGATCTCCTTCCAGGCGTCGCGGAAGCCGCAGGCCTCCTTCGTGCACCCGGGCGTGTCGTCGCGCGGGTAGAAGTAAACGACCACGTTCTTCCCGGCGAAGTCCGCGAGCGAGACCTTCTTGCCCTCGGCGTCCTCCAGGGTGAACGCGGGCGCGGCTCGGCCGACTTGGAGCGTCACGGGCATTCCTCCGGGTCCCCTCGGGTCCCCGACTCGATCCGCGGGTCCCCCTCGATCCGCGGGTCCATCGAACGGCGGACCAGGCGTCCGCGTCGAGGGCGGCGGCGAGCGGGCACACAGTCTAACGTGGCCGCCCGCCGCGAGGTCGCGCGAAGCGCGGGGGCCTCGAAACCGTCCTACCCTTCCGACATCGCACTGGGGCTTCGCCGCCCCTCGGCTCCAAGGGTCCGCCGTGGCTGCCCGTTCGTTCCGATGCGTCGGCTCCGCGCTGGCTCGGCTCGCGTTCGCCGCGGCCGGGCTCGGGCTCGCGACCGCCTGCTCCGACTCGACCGCGCTCCCCGGGCTCGAGGCCGCCCCGGTGCGCGTCGCGGCGGCCGTCCAGCGCACCGTCCCGATCGAGATCCGGGCGATCGGGAACGTCGAGCCGATCAACAGCGTCTCCGTGAAGCCCCAGATCGAGGGCATCATCGAGAGCGTCCACTTCGAGGAGGGCAGCGAGGTTGCGCCCGGCGACCTGCTCTTCACGATCGACCCCCGGCCCTTCCAGGCGGCGCTGCACCAGGCCGAGGCGGCGCTGGCGCAGGACTCCGCGCAGGCCCGCTTCGAGTCCGCCCAGGCCGACCGCTTCGCCGTGCTGCTGCAGAAGGGCGTGGCGTCGAAGGAGCAGTACGAGCAGGCTCGCTCCGGGGCGGATGCGCGGCACGCAGCGGTGCAGGCGGACCAGGCCGCCCTCGAGAAGGCGCGCCTCGAGCTCGGCTACACGGAGATCCGCTCGGCGCTGCGAGGGCGCACCGGCGGGCTCGCCGTCCATCCGGGCGACGCGGTGAAGGCGCACGAGACCCTGCTCGTCGTGATCAACCAGGTCTCGCCGATCTACGTGAGCTTCGCGGTCCCCGAGCAGGAGCTGGCGCAGATCCGCGCCCGCATGGCCGAGGGCAGCGTGCCGGTGCGGGCGCAGGCGCGCGGCGAGAGCGCCCCGCCGAGCGCGGGCGAGCCGCAGCGCGAGCCGGCCGTCGGCGTCCTCACCTTCATCGACAACGCGGTCGACCGCACCACCGGCACGATCCGCATGAAGGCGACCTTCGAGAACGCGGACGCGCGGCTCTGGGCGGGCGAGTTCGTCAACACGGTCATGGTGGTCGGGGAGCACGAGAACGCCGTCGTGGTGCCGGCCCAGGCGGTGCAGCAGGGGCAACAGGGCCCGTTCGTGTTCGTGGTCGAGGGGGACGCTGCCCTGGTGCACCCCGTCACGCTCGGGCCCTCGCTCGGCGGCGAGAGCGTGGTGGAGGGCGGCGTGCGGGCGGGCGACCGCGTCGTCGTCGACGGCCAGCTCCGCCTCGCCCCGGGCGCCAAGGTGCGGGTCGTGGACGGCGCGGGCGCGGCACCGGCGGCTCCGGCCACCGCCGCTGCGGGCGCGAAGCCGGGCGCATGAACGTCTGCGAGCCCTTCATCCGACGTCCCGTCGCCACCACGCTGGTGATGGCCGCGCTGCTGGTCTTCGGCGGCGCCGCCTACACGCGGCTGCCGGTGAGCGATCTCCCGAACGTCGACTACCCGACGCTGCTCGTGACCGCGGTGCTGCCCGGGGCCAACCCCGACACCATGGCGTCCTCGGTCGCGACGCCGCTCGAGAAGCAGTTCTCGACGATCGCCGGGCTCGACTCGATGACCTCGACGAACGCGCAGGGCATCACCCAGATCACCCTGCAGTTCACGCTCGACCGCAACATCGACGCGGCGGCGCAGGACGTGCAGTCGGCGATCTCGATGGCCAGCGGGCAGCTCCCGCCGGAGCTGCCGACCCCGCCGTCCTACCGCAAGGTCAATCCCGCCGATCAGCCGGTGCTGTTCCTCTCGCTCTCCTCGCCGACCCTGCCGCTCTCTGCGGTCGACGAGTACGCCGAGACGCTGCTGGCGCAGCGCATCTCGATGGTGTCGGGCGTCGCGCAGGTGCAGGTCTACGGCTCGCAAAAGTACGCGGTGCGCGTGCAGCTCGACCCCGAGCTGCTGGCGGCGCGCGGGCTCGGCATCGACGAGGTGATGGAGGCGGTCCAGCACGCAAACGTGAACCTCCCGACCGGTACCCTGGACGGCCGCCACCGGGCCCTCACGGTGCAGACGCAGGGCCAGCTCACCGACGCCGATGCCTATCGCTCGCTGATCGTCGCGTACCGCGGCGGCAACCCGATCCGCCTCGACGAGCTCGGCCGGGTGGTCGACGGCGTGGAGAACGACCGCATCGCGAGCTGGTACGGCGACCAGCGCGCGATCGTGCTGGCGATCCAGCGCCAGCCCGGCACGAACACGGTCGAGGTCGTCGACGCGATCAAGGGCCTGCTGCCGTCGCTGCGCGCGCAGATGCCGGGCTCGGTCGACGTGAACATCCTGTACGACCGCTCGGTCGGGATCCGCGCCTCCGTGAGCGACGTCAAGCTGACGCTGGTGCTCACCGTGGCGCTGGTCGTGCTGGTGATCTTCCTGTTCCTCCGCAACGCCTCCGCGACGCTGATCCCCAGCCTGGCGCTGCCGATGTCGATCGTCGGCACCTTCGCCGCGATGTATGCCCTCGGCTTCAGCCTCGACAACCTCTCGCTGATGGCCCTGACGCTCTCGGTCGGCTTCGTGGTCGACGACGCGATCGTGATGCTCGAGAACATCGTGCGGCACATGGAGCGGGGGGAGTCGCCGCTGGCCGCGGCGCTCGCGGGCTCGCGCGAGATCGGCTTCACGATCGTGTCGATGACGATCTCGCTGGTGGCCGTCTTCATCCCGGTGCTGTTCATGAGCGGCATCCTCGGCCGGCTGCTGCACGAGTTCGCCCTCACGATCTCGATCGCGATCCTCGTCTCGGGCTTCGTCTCGCTGACGCTGACCCCGATGCTGTGCAGCCGCTTCCTGCGCCCGCGGCACGGCGAGGCGCAGGCCGCGTGGGCGTCGGCCGCCGAGCGCGCCTTCGAGGCGCTCACCGACGGCTACCGGCGGAGCCTCGACTGGGTGCTGCGGCACCGCGCGCCGATGCTCGGCCTCTCGGTGGCGATGATCGGCGCAGCGGCCTGGCTGTACGCGGCGATGCCCAAGGGATTCCTGCCGAGCGAGGACATCGGCTTCGTGTTCGGCTTCACCGAGGCGGCCCAGGGCGTCTCGTTCGCGGAGCTCGCGAGCCACCAGAAGGAGCTCGCCGCGATCGTCGCGCAGGACCCGAACATCGACGCGTTCTTCTCGAGCATCGGCGCCGGAGGCCCCAACGCGACCGGGAACTCGGGGCGGATCTTCATGCACCTGCGGCCGCGCTCGGAGCGGCGCCTCAGCGCCGACCAGGTGATCGAGGAGCTGCGGCCGAAGCTCTCGGCGGTGCCTGGCATCCGCATCTTCCTCCAGAACCCGCCGCCCATCCGGATCGGGGGCAACCTCACCAAGAGCCTGTGGCAGTTCACGCTGCAGGGAACCGACACGCAGGAGCTGTACCGGTCGGCGCAGGCGCTGGAGGCGAGGCTGCGCCAGCTCCCGCAGCTCCAGGACGTCGCCACCGACCTCCTGATCGCCAACCCCGAGCTGCACGTCGAGATCGACCGCGACAAGGCGTCCGCGCTGGGCGTGAGCGCGCAGCAGGTCGAGGACGCGCTGTTCAGCTCCTTCGCGACGCGCCAGGTCTCGACGATCTACGCCCCCAACAACGACTACCAGGTCATCCTCGAGCTCGAGCGGCGCTACCAGGAGGACGCCTCGGCGCTGTCTCTGCTCTACGTGCGCTCGTCGAGCGGCGCCCTGATCCCGCTCGACACGCTGGCGCGCGTGCGGCAGGGGCTCGGCCCGCTCTCGGTGAACCACCTCGGGCAGCTCCCGGCGGTCACGCTCTCGTTCAACCTGCGCCCCGGCGTGGCGCTCTCGGAGGCGGTGGCCGCCGTGCAGCGCGAGGCGGCTGCGACGCTCCCGGCGAGCGTGAGCACGAGCTTCCAGGGCGCGGCGCAGGCCTTCCAGTCGTCGGTGCGCGGGCTCGGGCTCCTGCTGCTCGTCGCGATCCTGGTGATCTACCTCGTCCTCGGGATCCTGTACGAGAGCTTCGTCCACCCGATCACGATCCTCTCCGGCCTCCCCTCGGCCGGCCTCGGCGCGCTCCTCACGCTCTGGCTGTTCGGCATCGACCTCAGCATCTACGCCTTCGTCGGCATCATCATGCTGATCGGCATCGTCAAGAAGAACGCGATCATGATGATCGATTTCGCGCTCGACGCGCAGCGCGGTGGGGTGGGTCCCGAGGCGGCGATCCGCGAGGGCTGCCTGGTGCGCTTCCGCCCGATCATGATGACGACGATGGCGGCGCTCATGGGGACGCTCCCGATCGCGATCGGGCTCGGCGCCGGGGCCGAGGCGCGCCGTCCGCTGGGGCTCGCCGTGGTCGGCGGCCTCGTGGTCTCGCAGGCGCTGACGCTCTACGTGACCCCGGTGGTGTACCTCTATCTCGAATCGCTGCAGCAGTGGCTGCGCGAGCACGCGCCCGGCTGGCGCCTGCTACCCGGCCGGCGCCGGCGCCAGGCGCGGCACGTCGAGGTCGTCGGGGACGTCGATCTCCATGCGAAGTAGCGCGTAGCCGTAGGTCTTCCCCTGCGTGTCGAGGCGCAGCGAGACCAGGCCGCCGCCGTCGAGCGCGCGCCGCAGGACGAAGTTCAGGGCCTCGAGGTTCGGGAGCTCGTAGCGCTCGACCGGTCCACCGCACCAGTCCCCGAACCAGGCCTTCACGCGCTCCGCCGTGAGCTCGCGCCGGATCACGGGCCAGTAGGCGGGCTGCCGCGCGATGATCCCGATGTTGCAGACGTCGCCCTTGTCGCCGGCGCGCGTGTGCGCGAGGTCGTAGAGCGGTCGCCTCACGACTCGAGCACCTCGACCGACCCGTGCGCCGCGGAGCGTGGCACGAGCGCCGGCCAGAAGTTCACGATCGCGCGCGGCTCGGGGCGGCCGGTGAGCAGGCCGGAGCAGGCGCCCGGCACCCCGGAGAGCACGAGCGGGGCGATCTCCTCGCCGAAGCGTTTGGCCGACTCGCGGTCGCGCGTGCGGATCGCCATGCGGAACAGCACCTCGTTGGGCTCGCCGCCCGGCGGCGGCGGGGCCATCGCCCCGTGCGCCGCGTTGACGCCGATCCAGTCGACGTGGTGCTCGTCGATCTCGATGCCGAGCTTGCGGCAGCGGTCGAGCAGGAGCTTCTCGGTGGCGCGGGCGCGCTCGACGGCGTGCGGCCAGACGAAGGTGAGGCCCACCGCGTTGGTCCAGCCGTCCTGGTAGCTGATCGACACCTTCAGGTGTTCGGGCGGCGGGCCGCCGCGGACGCCGGAGATCCGCACCCGGTCGCGGCCGAGATCCTCGAGCGAGAAGCTCGTGAAGTCGGCGGTCGCGTCGGGCGTCGGGTAGGCGCGCGGGTCGCCGATCTCGTACAGGAGCTGCTCTTTCACCACCGCCGGGGTCACGAGCCCGCCGAGCCCCGGGTGCTTGGTCACGACGAAGTCGCCCGAGGCGTCGACCTCGGCGATCGGGTAGCCGAGGTTCGCGAGGTCCGGCACCGACTCCCAGCCGCCGCAGAAGTTGCCGCCGCTCGCCTGGCCGCCGCACTCGATCACGTGCCCGGCCACGACGCCCGCGGCGCGCCGGTTCCAGTCGTCGGCCGGCCAGTCGAAGTGCGCGAGCAAGGGGCCGAGCGCCAGCGCGGAGTCGGTGCAGCGGCCGGTGACCACGATCTGCGCGCCGGCCCGGAGGGCCTCCGCGATCGGGTCGGCGCCGAGGTAGACGTTCGCCGAGGCGACGCGCTCGCGGATCGTCGAGAACGAGGCGCCCGTGTCGAGGTTCGCCAGGGAGACTCCCTGCGCGAGGAGCGCGCCGAGGCGATCGGCGACGTCGTCGCCCTCGACGAGGCCGACGCGCACGCCCCGGTGCCCGGCATCGCGCGCGAGCTTCACGACGGCCTCGGCGCAGGCGCGCGGGTTCATGCCGCCGGCGTTGGTGACGACGCGGATGCCGCGCGCGACGACGTCGCCCAGGGCCGGCTTGAGCGCCTTCAGGAAGTCGCCGGCGTAGCCGCCTTGCGGGTCGCGGAGCTTCTTGACGCGCAGGATCGACATCGTGATCTCGGCCAGGTAGTCGAGCATCACGACGTCCACGGGGCCGCCGCGCACCTGGTCGAGCAGCGCGTCGTTGCGGTCGCCCCAGAAGCCGGACGCGCCGGCGATGCGGAGGGGAGCCGTGGCCATCGACGTGCGATCTTAGCGCGGTGACGCATCCGAGCGCGGAGCCGGGGGAACTCGCGGAGCGCCTGAAGCAGCGCGCGCTCGGGCTCGGCTTCGATCGCGCCGGCGTCGCGAAGCTCGGCCCGAGCCCCGAGTCGGAGGCGTTCCGCGGCTGGCTGGCGCGCGGCCTCCACGGCGAGATGCACTGGCTCGCCCGCAAGGTCGACGAGCGCGTCGACCCGCGCCGCCTCTTCGAGGGCGCCCACTCCGCGCTGGTCGTCGGCCTCGTCTACGACCAGCCCATTCCGTCGCCTCCGGAGCCGCAACCCACCGGCCGCATCGCGCGCTACGCCGGCGGCGACGACTACCACGGCGTGATGCTCGATCGCCTGCTCCGCCTGGGTGACGAGCTGGCCGCGCTCGCCGGGCGGCCGGTGCGCTGGCGCGCCTACGTCGACACGGGTCCCGTGCTCGAGCGGGTGCTGGCCGCCGAGGCGGGGCTCGGCTGGATCGGCAAGAACACCTGCCTGATCGATCCCGCGCTCGGCTCGTATCTCTTCCTCGGCGTCCTGCTCAGCGACCTCGACCTCGCCGCCGGCGCGCGCGAGCCCGATCACTGCGGAAGCTGTCGCGCCTGTCTCGACGCCTGCCCGACCGACGCGTTCCCCGAGCCGTACGTGCTCGACGCCACGCGGTGTCTCTCGTACACGACGATCGAGCTGCGGGGCGCGATCCCCGAGCCGCTGCGCGCAGGGCAGGGCGACCGCGTGTTCGGCTGCGACGTCTGCCAGGAGGTGTGCCCCTGGAACACGCGGACGCGTCGCGGGATCCCGGCCGACCGGGAGGGGCTGCGCGCGCGACTCGCGCCGCGCCCCACGTGGGCGCGCGCCTCGCTCGCGTGGCTGCTCGGGCTCGACGAGGAGGCGTGGCGAGCCGCGACGCGCGGCACCGCGCTGCGCCGCGCGAAGTGGCGCGGCCTCGTCCGCAACGCGCTCGTCGCCGCGGGCAACGTCGGCGACCCCGATCTCGTCCCGCTCCTCGAGCGGCACGCGCGCGGATCCGATCCCCTGCTCGCCGAGCACGCGCGTTGGGCGCTCGTGCGCCTCCAGAGCTGGGCGCGATGACGGATCGCAATCTCGGTGTTGCCACCGCGAGGACGCCGCCGCCACTCCCGAGCCAAGGAATAAACGGAGGTCGGCGATGTCGGCGTTCGATCGGCGTTTCTTGCGTTCGGTGGTCTCGCCGTCCGTCGGGCTGCGAGCGGCGATGCGGGTGGTCCCGATGCTGGGGGTTTTCACCGCGGCGGCGGTGGCGCACGCGGATCCGCTCGTCCCGAACTTCGTGTTTCCCGACGGCTCGCTCGGATTCGAGATGGTGGCCTCGGCGGGTCCCGCTCCGATCAACCCGGGCGTGCTGGTGGGCTTGAATCCGCAGCCGCTCCCTCCCTTTCCCAACCCGCAGGACCTGACGCTCAACCTCGGCGATCCAACCGGTCCGATCGCGAGCAACGCGAACGCCAGCTCGACGTTCGAGCTCCAGTGGTGGCTGAGCGTTCCCGGCGGAGGCCTCTCGTTCCCGTCGGAGATCCCGGTTCCCGACGCGAACGGGAACACGCAGTTCACGGTCGACGGGAGCGGCGGCAATCCGCTCTTCGACGTCTCGTTCCACGTCGGGCCGGGGCCGGTCGACCCGACGAGCTGGGTCATGCTCAACCCCCAGCCCCTGCCGCCGTTTCCCGCCGCCCAGGGCTTCGCCCTGCAGTTCGGCGACCCGACTGCGGTCGAGTTCCAGATCACCGAGATCGTTCCGAACGGCGCCCCGGTGGTCCTGAGCTTCTCGTTCGTGCCGGAGCCGTCCGCGCTCCTGTCGATCGGGATGGGACTCGCCGCGCTGGCCGCCGCGCGATCTCGGGCGCGCTAGCGGCGTGCCCGCCGTGCTGCCACGACCTCGGCCACGCGTCCCGGGAAGTCGGACATGATCCCGTCGACGCCGAGGTCGAGCAGGCGCTCCATCTCGGGCGGCTCGTTCACCGTCCAGACGTGGACGACGATGTCGTGGCGGTGGGCGTGCTCGACGAAGGCGCGCGTCACGAGCGCCCGGCCGCCGAAGTCGGGAGGCACCTGGAGTGCCATCGGTCCCGGCGGCGGTGGCTCGCCCGCCAGGGCAGCGCGCACGAAGCGGAGCACGTCGCCGGCCGAGGCGCCGACGGCGGGCCGCGCGCCCGTCTTGGCCAGGTGCGCGCGCAGCGCGTGCATCACGTCGTCCTCGGCGGCGGCCAGCAGCACGCGCTCCTCGAGGCCGGCGCGGCGCACCTGATCGACCGCGCCCTCGATCAGCTCGGGGCGGCCCTGCTTCAGCTCGAGGTTCCAGCGCGCGCCCGGGAATGCATCGAAGGCCTCTTCGAGAGTCGGGATGCGAAGACCCTGCCCGCGAAAGGGAAAGTGCCCGTCGCCCGCCGGCGAGAAGCGGTGGCCGGCGTCGAGCGCCCGGATCGCCG
>Ga0335083_10003586_pt1 | contig 20039 bp, 19 predicted proteins | sample Lox_Sample_42_FD_206716 | JGI IMG/M metagenome (GOLD analysis project Ga0335083, IMG submission 206716) | Soil microbial communities from Loxahatchee National Wildlife Refuge, Florida, United States - Lox_Sample_4.2 | ecosystem: Environmental > Terrestrial > Soil > Wetlands | place: USA...
GCGCTTCGGCTTCCGCGGCGAGCTGCGCGCGCTCGGGGCCGGGGTCAAGCAGGACCAGGTGTTCCTGCTGGCGCGCTGCGGGTTCGACGCCATCGAGCTCGCGGGCGGGGAGAGCATCGCGGCCGCACAGCGCGCCTTCACCCGCTACGACGTCGCCTACCAGCCAGGAGCTGCCGCCGTGCGGCTGCAGCGCCAGCGCTTCCACGCCCCCTAGCCTAGCGCAGCGGCAGCTGCACGTCGGCGAACATCTGGCGCACTTCCTCGGCGCCGCCGGCGCGGTGCGCGCGCTCGACGAGGCGCCGCTCGAGGTGCGGGGCGAGCAGCTGCGCGAAGTCGAACATGTACTTGCGCAGCAGCGTGCCGCGGCGAAAGCCGATCCAGGTGGTGTGCGCCGCGAACAGGTGCGAGGCATCGATCACCTTGAGATCCGGATCGCCCTCGTTCACCGCCATGTGCGCCACGATCCCCACCCCGAGCCCGAGACGCACGTAGGTCTCGATCACGTCGGCGTCGCGCGCGGTAATGGCGACGTTCGGCACCATGCCGGCGCGGGCGAAGGCCTCGTGCAGCGATGACGGGCCGCTGAAACTGAAGGTGTAGGTGATGAGGGGATAGGCGGCGAGCGCCTTGAAGGTGAGGCGCGTGCCGTCGGCGAGCGGGTGGCTGCGCGGCACGATGACGCTGCGGTGCCAGCGGTAGCACGGCAGGAGCGTCAGCTCCCCGAACAGCTGCTCCGAGCCGGTGGCGATCGCACAGTCGATGCGATCGCCCGCGACCATCTCGGCGATCTGCTCCGAGGTTCCCTGGTGCAGGTTGAGGCGCACCTGCGGATAGCGGTCGCGGAACACCCGGATGACGTCCGGCAGCACGTAGCGCGCCTGGGTGTGGGTGGTGCCGATGGACAGGCTCCCGCGACCCTCGTCGCGCAGTTCCGTGGACATGTCGCGGATGCTCTGCGCCTCCTGCAGGATGCGCAGCGCGCGCTCGATCACCTGCTGCCCGGCCGGGGTGATGCGGGTGAGGTTGCGCCCCTCGCGCACGAAGATCTGGAAGCCGAGCTCGTCCTCGAGGAGCTTGATCTGCTTGCTCACCCCCGGCTGGGAGGTGTGCAGCTTCTGGGCGGCCGCGGTGATGTTAAGTCCGCTCTGGGCGACGGCCGCGAGATAGCGCAGTTGGTGCAGCTTCATGGCAGCGTAAGCCTAACCCAAGCGAACCGCGGGCGCGGCGCCTAATGTCACCGCGCTATAACCGCCGCGCAGTGCTTCAGAAGCAATCATTCGTTCTGCCGAGGCGGGGGCGCTGGCTATAGTCCCCCGCACGATGGCCGAAGTTAGGAACAACGAGCTCGAGGAGCTGAGCGCCGCGGTCGGCGCGCGCCTCGCCGCCGGTCTCGCCCGCCACGGCCGGCTGGTGTACTCCAACAGCCTCGGTGCCGAGGCGATGGTGCTGACCGACATCATCTGGAGCGAGTTCCCGGGCATCGACGTATTCAGCATCGACACCGGCCGGCTGCACGAGGAGACCTACAGCCTCATCGAGCGCCTGCAGCAGCGCTACGGCCGGCGGCTGCGCCTGGTGCATCCGGATGCCGCCGAGCTCGAGGCGCTCGTGGCGCAGCAGGGAGTGAACGGCTTCTATGGCAGCCTGGAAGCGCGCCTCGAGTGCTGCCGCATCCGCAAGGTCGAGCCCTTCCGCCGCGCCATCGCCGGCTACCCCGCCTGGATCACCGGCGTGCGCCGCGAGCAGTCGGTCGGGCGCGCCCGGGGCGAGGCCGAGGAATGGGACGGCGACTACGGGCTCTACAAGCTCAGCCCCCTGATCGACTGGACCGAGGCGCAGGTGTGGCATTACATCCGCGCGCGCCAGCTGCCTTACAATCCCCTGCACGACCGGCAGTATCCGAGCATCGGCTGCTCGCCGTGCACGCGGGCCGTGCAGCCCGGCGAGAGCCGCCGGGCCGGCCGCTGGTGGTGGGAGCAGTCCGAGTCGCGCGAATGCGGCCTACATCCGAGGAATCTGCCCGCGGCGGCGAGCGCCGCCGCGCACTAGGGGCGCCGATGGACTACCTGCCGGTGTTCCTGCGCCTGGAGGCGGCGCCGGTCGTGGTGGTCGGCGGCGGGGAAGTGGCGCTGCGCAAGGCGCAGTGGCTGCTGAAGGCCGGCGCGCAGGTCACCCTCATCGCCCCGGAACTGCACGCCGCGCTCAGCCATTACGCGCTCGATGCGGCCCTCACCCACCGCGCCTGCCACTTCACGCCCGCTGCGCTCGAGGGGGCCGTCGCGGTCGTCGCCGCCACCGCCGATCGGGCCGTGAACGCCGCGGTCGCCGCGGCGGCGCAGGCGCGGCGCATCCCGGTCAACGTGGTCGACGATGCGCAGCTCTCGAGCTTCATCTTCCCGGCGATCATCGACCGCTCGCCCCTCATCGTCGCGGTCAGCTCCGCCGGGCATGCGCCGGTCCTGGCCCGCAGCGTGCGTGAGCAGATCGAGGCGCTGCTGCCGGCACGCCTCGGCGCCCTCGCCCGTTTCATGGGCCGCTACCGCGCCCAGGTGCGGCACGCGCTGCGCGCCGCCGGCCGGCGCGCCTTCTGGGAGCGCATCGTGCGCGGCCCGGTGGCGCGCGAGGTGCTGCGCGGGCGCGAGACGGCGGCCGCGTCGGCGCTGCGGCGCGAGCTGCGCACCTCGCAGCTCACGACGCCCGCCGGGGAGCCCGCGGGTGTGCTCGGGGAGGTGTACCTGATCGGTGCCGGTCCCGGCGACCCGGACCTGCTGACGCTGCGGGCGCTGCAGCTGCTGCAGCAGGCCGACGTGATTCTCTACGACCGCCTGGTGGGCGAGGAAGTGCTCGAGCGCGCACGGCGCGACGCCGAGCGCATCTTCGTCGGCAAGGAGTCCGGGGAGCGCGGCCAGCAGGAGCGCATCCACCGCCTGCTGCTCGAGCTCGCACTCGCGGGCAAGCGCGTCGCGCGCCTGAAGGGGGGCGACCCGTTCGTGTTCGGCCGTGGCGGCGAGGAGCTCGAGGTCCTGCGCGCGCACGGCATTCCCTTCACGGTGGTGCCGGGGATCACCGCAGCCCTCGGGGCCGCGGCGAGCTCGGGCCTGCCGCTCACGCAGCGCGGAGTTGCGCACAGCGTGACGTTCGTCACCGGCCATGGCGAGGGGGGCGCGGCCCTCGAATGGCGCTACTTCGCGCAGCCCGAGCACACGGTGGTGTTCTACATGGGGGTGGCGCAGCTGCCCGCGATCATCGCGCGGCTGCGCGCGGCGGGAGCGGCGGCCTCGCACCCGGTGGCCCTCATCGAGCGGGCGACGCTTCCCGAGCAGCGCCTGCTGCGCGGCACGCTCGCCGACCTCGCTGAGCGCGCCCAGGCGGCGCAGGTGCAGGCGCCGGCACTGCTGATCGTCGGCGCCGTGGCGGCGCTCGCGAGCGCGGACGAACTCAGCGCGTTCAGCCTCCCGCCGCCGGCACGCGCGCTCGCATGAGCGCCGTGGCCGGCTTCGTCGGCGCGGTCGGCAACACCCCGCTGATCCGTCTCAGGACCCTGAGCGAGGAGAGCGGCTGCGAGATCCTCGGCAAGGCCGAGTTCATGAACCCGGGCGGCTCGGTCAAGGACCGTGCCGCCGCCGCGATCATCGAGCGCGCCGTCGAGCGCGGCGAGCTCGCCCCCGGAGGCACGGTCGTCGAGGGCACCGCCGGCAACACCGGCATCGGGCTCGCGCACGTGTGCAAGGCCCGCGGCTACCGCTGCGTCATCGTCATGCCCGACAACCAGTCGCCCGAGAAGTACCGCCTGCTCGAGATGCTCGGCGCCGAGGTGCACCAGGTGCCGGTGGTGCCGTACGCCAACCCCAACCAGTACCAGAAGGTGGCGCAGCGCCTCGCCGCCTCGCTCCCCAACGCCATCTGGTCGAACCAGTTCGACAACACCGCGAACCGCGACGCGCACTTCACCGGCACCGGAGCTGAGATCTGGGCGCAGACCGGCGGGCGCGTGGACGCCTTCGTCGCCGCGAGCGGCACCGGCGGCACCTTCGCCGGCGTCGCCGCGTACCTGAAGTCGCGCCGCGCACAGGTGCGCTGCGTGCTCGCCGACCCGCCCGGCAGCAGCCTGTACGCCTGGGTGAAGACCGGCGAGCTCAAGGCCACCGGCTCGGGCTCGATCACCGAGGGCATCGGCATCGCGCGCGTGACCGCCAACCTCAAGGACGCTCCCATCGATGACGCCGTGCACGTCGAGGATGCCGACACGGTGCGCTGCGTCTACCGACTGCTCGGCGCCGAGGGCCTGTTCCTCGGCAGCACCTCCGGCATCAATGTCGCCGCCGCCCTCGCCGTGGCGCGCCAGCTCGGCCCCGGGCACACCGTGGTCACGGTGCTGTGCGACGGCGGCGCGCGTTACCAGTCGCGCCTGTTCAACCGCGCCTGGCTCGAGCAGAAGGGGCTCGCCGCCTGCGCGCCGGTCCCGGCGGCGGGCCTGCCCGCCTCCCTCAGCAGCGCCCTGGTCGCCTGAGAGCTTCCGCCGCGCCGGCGGCCGTGCGAGAGTCGCGCACGTGAGTCCCCATCGCGCCCGCCCCCTGACATGCAGGGGCTGTTAGCTCCGGCCGAGCTCGAGGCGCTGCGCCTGAGCCTTGCGGTCGCGGCACGCAGCGTCGTGTGCAGCCTGCCGCTGGCGGTGCTGATCGCCTGGGTGCTCGGCCGCGGCCGCTTCCCCGGACGCACGCTGTTCGATGCGCTCGTGCACCTGCCGCTGGTGCTGCCGCCGGTGGCGGTCGGCTACGTGCTCCTGGTGCTGCTCGGCGCGCGCGGCAGCCTCGGGGGCTTCCTGGCACGGCATTTCGGGATCGTGCTGCCCTTCACCACCGCCGGCGCGGCGCTCGCCACCGCCGTCATGACCTTCCCGCTCATGGTGCGCGCCATGCGGCTGTCGCTCGAGAGCATCGATCAGGGGCTGGAGGATGCCGCACGCACGCTCGGCGCAGGAGCGCTCGATCGCTTCTGCAGCATCACCCTGCCGCTGATGCTGCCGGGCATCCTGGCCGGGGCGGTGACCGCCTTCGCCGCGGGGCTCGGGGAGTTCGGCGCGGTCATCACCTTCGCCTCCAACGTGCCGGGCGTCACGCGCACCCTGCCGCTCGCGCTGTACACCGCCATGCAGTCCCCGAACGGCGATGCCCTCGCGCTGCGCCTCGCCGGGTTGTCCTTCGCGCTCGGGCTCTTAGGCCTGCTGGCCGCGGAGTACCTCGTGCGGCGCGTGCGCCGGCGTCTCGGACGCAGCTGAGCGCTTTGGTGCTGCGCGTCCAACTCAGCCTGCGCCGCGGCGAGTTCGCCCTCGAAGCCGCCTTCGATGCCCCGACCCCCGGGGTAACCGCCCTCTTCGGCCGCTCCGGCAGCGGCAAGACGACGCTGGTCAACCTGATCGCCGGACTGCTCTCACCGGATGCGGGCAGCGTGCGCCTCGGGGATGAGCTCTTGACGGATAGGGCCACCGGCCTCGCCGTGCCGCCCGAGCGGCGCCGCATCGGCTACGTGTTCCAGGACGCGCGGCTGTTCCCGCACCTGAGCGTGCAGGGGAACCTGCGCTACGGCGAGCGCCGCGCGCGCGCGGCGCCTGCGCTGATCGGCTTCGCGGAGGTCACCGCGCTGCTCGGGCTCGAGGGCCTCCTCGCTCGCCAGCCGCACCAGCTCTCCGGCGGCGAGCGCCAGCGTGTCGCCCTCGGGCGCGCGCTGCTCGCGCGGCCGCGCCTGCTGCTGCTCGATGAGCCGCTCGCATCCCTCGACCTCGCGCGCCGCGAGGAGGTGCTGCCCTACCTCGAGGCGCTGCGCGACCGCCTGGCGATCCCCATGGTGTACGTCAGTCACCAGTTCGAGGAGGTACTGCGCCTGGCAACGCACCTGGTGCTGCTCGAGGGCGGGCGCGTGCTGGCCGCGGGCTCGGTGAACGCGCTCAGCCTGGATGCACGCCTGCAGCGGGTGCTCGGGCCGGACCTGGTGGGCGCGGTGCTCGATGGCACCGTGACCCACACTGACGCGGCTGAGGGCAGCGCGCAGCTCGCAGTCGGGGGCGGCACGCTGCAGGTGAGCCTGCGCGGGGTCGCCCCGGGCACGCGCGTGCGGCTGCAGGTCCTGGCACGCGACGTGATCCTCGCCACGCAGCCGGTGCAGGGGCTGTCGGTACGCAACGCGCTCCCCGGCACCGTGTGCGCGATCGAGCGCGACGAGCTCGGTGCGCTCGTGCACCTGGATGTGGGCGGTGCGATGGTGCTGGCGCGCATCACCGCACAGGCGCTGGACGCGCTGCGGCTGCGGCCCGGGGATGCCGCCTGGACGCTCTTCAAGGCGATCTCGACCCGCGGCCACGCCTTCACGCTGCGCACGCCCCGTCCATCCTGACACGCCGCCCGCCGGCGGGACGTTGCCCGCGCCGGCCCGGGCACTTACAGTTGCGCGGCGCATCAGCCCTCAAGGAGTGCCCGAGGTGTCGCTGTTCCTCGCCAGCCTGCCGCTGTGGCTGTCCGGCTTCCTGATCGTCATCGTCCCGACTGCACTCGCCATGACCGGGCCGATCCTGGTGCGGCGGCGCTGGGCGCTCGAGCGCCTCACCACCAACAACGAGATCGCGGGCTTCAAGTTCGCGACCGTCGGGGTGATCTACGCGGTGCTGCTCGCGTTCGCGATCATCATCGCCTGGGAGCGCTTCGCGGACGCGGAATCCGCGGTGGTGCAGGAGTCCGGCGCCTCCGCCACGCTCTACCGGCTGCTCGCCGGCCCGGACCCGGATGCGACCGCCACCCGCGCCGCCCTCACCCACTACCTCGAATTGGCCATCGCCAGTGACTGGCCGCAGATGCAGGGCGAAAAGGAGAGCGGCGACGTTACCGGTGCGCTCACCCAGCTGTACGCCGCGGCGGTGAAGGTGGCGCAGAACGCGGATCGCCAGCCCGCGGTCTTGGTGGAGATGTTCCGCCAGCTCGACTCCCTCACCCAGGCGCGCCGCGCGCGGCTGCACCTGGCGAGCGGGATCGTGCCCGGCATGCTGTGGTTCGTGCTGGTGTGCGGCGGATGCCTCACGGTCGCCTTCACGTTCTTCTTCGGTACCCGCAACCTGCGCGCTCAGGTGCTGATGACCGGGACGCTGGCGGTCATCGTCTTCATGGGGCTGTTCGTGATCGTCTCGATCAACCACCCCTTCACCGGCCCGGTGCACATCAGTCCCGAGCCGATCGAGGGGATCCTCGCCGACTTCGGCCACCGTTAGGGGGCTGCGGGCGCGCCCGCATCCGGCACGGCGAGCTCGCTCACCATGGTGAGCACGTCGTAGCTGGCCACGACCTCGCCGTCCTGGTTCATGATCGCCGTGTCCCAGCGCACCTCGCCGTAGCCGGCGCCGGCCCGCAGCGACTTCTCCTTGCAGGTGAGGCGCACGCGGATACGGTCGCCGGGCTTGACCGGCTTGGTGAAGCGCAACGCGTCGATGCCGTAGTTGGCGAGCACCGGCCCGTAGGGCGGATCGACGAACAGGCCCGCCGCGGCGGACACCAGGAAGTAGCCGTGGGCGACGCGGCCGCCGAAGAGCGGGTTGCGGGCCGCCGCGGCCTCGTCCATGTGCGCGTAGAAGCGATCGCCCGAGAGCGCGGCGAAGCGCTCGATGTCCTCGACCGTCACCGCGCGCTCGGCCGAGCGGAACGTATCGCCGATCGCGAGCGCCCCGAAGGGCTTGCGGAAGGGGTGCGTGCCCGGATCGAGCTCGCGGGCGCCCTTCACCCAGCGGCCCGTCACCGCCGTCAGCACATCCGGGGTCCCCTGTATCGCGGTGCGCTGCAGGTAGTGCATCACGGCGCGGATGCCGCCGAGCTCCTCCCCGCCCCCCGCCCGCCCCGGGCCGCCGTGCACCAGGTGCGGCAGCGGCGAGCCGTGGCCGGTGGATTCCTTGGCGCAGTCGCGGTTCACCACCAGCACCCGTCCGTGGTAGGGGGCGAGCCCCAGGACCAGTTCGGCGGCGAGCGCGTCGTCGGCGCTGAAAATCGAGGCGGCGAGGCTGCCGCTGCCGCGCCGCGCGAGCGCGATCGCCTCGGCCGTGCCCGCGTAGGGCACCACGGTACACACCGGCCCGAAGGCCTCGACGCTGTGCACGGCACGCGCGCGCTGCGCGTCGCGGCACACCAGGAGCGTCGGAGCGAGAAAGGCGCCGCGCTCGGCATCCGCCCCGAGGGCCGTGAGCTTGCCGCCGCCCACGATGATCTCGCTCTCGGCAGCCAGGCGCTGCACCTGCCCGAGCACCTCGCGGCGCTGCTCGAGCGAGGCCAGCGGACCCATGCCGACGGCTTGCAGGCGCGGGTCCCCGACGGTGACCGCACCGAGCGCGGCGGAGAGTGCCTCGAGGAGCGCGCCGAGGTGCTGCTGCGGCACCAGGGCGCGGCGGATGGCGGTGCATTTCTGGCCCGCCTTGACCGTCATCTCGCGCACCACCTCGCGCACGAACAGCTCGAACTCCGGCGTGCCGGGACCTGAGTCCGCGCCGAGGAGCGAGGAGTTCAGCGAATCGGTCTCGGCGGTGAAGCGCACCGAGTTGCCGAGCACCACGGGGTGCGAGCGCAGCTTGAGCGCGGTGGCGGCCGAGCCGGTGAAGGCCACCATGTCCTGGCAGGTGAGATGCTCGAAGAGGTCCCCGGCCGGGCCGCACACGAGCTGCACGGCCCCGCCCGGCAGCAGGCCCGACTCCACGATGCTGCGGAACACCCGCTCGGCGAGATAGGCGGTCTGGGTGGCGGGCTTGACGATCGCCGGCACCCCGGCGAGGAGCGCGGGGGCGAGCTTCTCGAGCATGCCCCACACCGGGAAGTTGAAGGCGTTGATGTGCAGCGCCGCCCCCTCGAGCGGCACGCAGATGTGCTCGCCGACGAAGCGCCCGCTCTTGCCGAGCACCTCGAGCCCGCCGTCGACATACACGCGGCTGTTGGGCAGCTCCCGCGTGCCCTTGCTCGCGTACACGAACAGCGTGCTGATGCCGCCGTCGATGTCGATCCAGGAGTCGGCGCGGGTCGCCCCCGTGGCGTAGGAGAGCCGGTAGAACTCCTCCTTGTGCTCACCGAGATGCTTGGCCAGTGCCTTCAGCAGCGCCGCGCGCTCGTGGAAGGTGAGCGCCCGCAGCGCCGGGCCGCCGACTTCATGGGCGTGCCCGAGCAGCGCCGCCCCGTCGGCCCCGGTGCTGCCGGCCTCGGCGATCACCTCCCCGGTGGTGGCATCGCGCAGCGCCACGGCGCGCCCGCCGGCGGCGCGCCAGGCGCCTGCGATGTAACTCTCAAGCGGCATGATCGCTCCCTCCCGGGGTGCCGAGCACCTCGCCCTCGATGCGGTACGAGCGGCCGCGGAAGAGCGCGATGCGCTCGCCGTGGCGGTTGAACACCACGATCTCGTAGAGCCCGTTGCGCTTCGTGCGCCACACCTCGCGCGCCTCGGCGGTGAGCTCATCCCCGGCGCGCGCCCCGGCGAGGAAGTCGATGCTCGCGGCGGCGGCCACGGTGGCCTCGTTGCGGCTGTTGCAGGCGAAGGCGAAGGCACTGTCGGCGAGGGTGAACACGAGCCCGCCGTGGCACAGGCCGTGCCCGTTCACCATGTCCTCCCGCACCGCCATCGCCACCTGCGCGAACCCGGGCTTGACGGCGGTGACGCGGATGCCGAGCGCCTGCGAGGCGTGGTCACGCGCGTAGAGCGCCGCCACGGCGCGCTCGGCCAGCAGCTGCGCCTCGGTAGCGGCACGCTCCTGGTTAGCCATGCGCCCTAGCGTCCGCTGAAGCGCGGGGTGCGCTTGGCCGCGAACGCGGCAACGCCCTCGGCGTAGTCGGCCGAGCGCCCGAGCTCGCCCTGGTAGTCGCGCTCGATGTCCAGCTGCTCGGCCAGCGAGCGCCCGAAACTCTCGTAGATCGCCTGCTTGGTACGCGCCAGGCCCCGGGTCGGCGCGGCGGCAAACTGCCGCGCCATGTCATCGACCACCTGTGCGAAGTCCGCGTCCTCGACGCAGCGCCAGATGAGCCCCCAGGCGGCGGCCTCTTCGGCCGCGAGCTTGTCGCCGAGGAAGGCGAGCCCGATCGCCCGTGCCGTGCCCACCAGGCGCGGCAGGAGCCAGGTGCCGCCGGAATCCGGCACCAGCCCGAGCCGGGCGAAGGCCTGCACGAACACCGCCGAGCGCGCCGCGATCACGATGTCGCAGGCGAGCGCGAGGTTCGCGCCCGCACCGGCCGCCACGCCGTTGACGGCGGCGATCACCGGCAGCGGCAGCGCGCGCAGCGCCAGCACGAGCGGCTTGTAGTGCTGCTCGATCGACGCGGCGAGGTCGGGGGTCTGCCCGCCCGCAGCCACCGCGCGGTCACTGAGGTCCTGCCCGGCGCAGAAGCCGCGCCCGGCGCCGGTGAGGACCAGCACGCGGGCCGCGGAGCCTCCTAGCGAGGCGAGCGCGGCGCGCACCTCGCCGTGCATCTCGGTGTTGAAGCTGTTGAGACGCTCGGGCCTGTTGAGGGTGAGCCGGGCGATACCGTCGCTCACCTCGAAGAGGATGTTCTGGTAGCTCACTGGCTTAAGCTCCTTGGCCTCACGCCCGCAGGTTACTTCTCGTCGTAGTCGAGCTCGAGCGGGGCGGCGGTGACGTGCGCCTGGCAGGCGAGCACGTAGCCCTGCTCGAGCTCCCAGTCCTCGAGGGCGTAATTCTGCGCCATGCGCACCGCGCCGCGGATCACCTTGGTGCGACAGGTCGAGCACACCCCCGCGCGACAGGAGAACGGCAGCTCGATCCCGGCGCGCGCCGCGCCCTCGAGCACGGTCTCATCCTCGGCGCGCATGCTGAAGCTGCGCCGCCGCCCGTCGATCAGCACCGTCACCTCGGCGGCACCGCCGGCCGGCTGCGCGGGCGCGGCAGTCTCGCGCGCCGCGGGCGCGGGGGCCGCCTCGGTGCTCGCGAGCGTGAAGTGCTCACTGTGGATGCGCGCACCCGGGACGCCGAGCTCGCGCAGCGTGCGGCTCACCTGCTCGATCATGTCGCCGGGTCCGCAGACGAAGTACTCGCGCACCTCGCTCGCTGCGAACAGCGTGCGCGCCAACTCGCGCACCCGCGGCGCATCGAGGCGCCCGTTGTAGAGCGCCACCTCCTGCGGCTCGCGGCTCATCACGAAGTGCAGCGCGAGGCGTCCGAGGTAGCGGTCCTTGAGCGACAGCAGCTCCTCGAGGCACATGGCGCGGCCAGCGCCCGTGTTGCCGTAGAAGACGAGGACGCGCGCCGCGCCGCCCTCGAGCAGCGCGCGCACGATGGCGAGCACGGGCGTGATGCCGCAGCCGGCGGCAAAGGCGACGTAGCTGCCACCGGCCACCGGGCCGCGCGCGGTGAAGCTGCCGTTCGGGGGCAGCACCTCGAGCGCATCCCCCGCGCGCACCTCCTCGGCGAGGTGGCGCGAGAGCTGCCCGTGTGCGTGCACCCGCGGCACGATCCGCAGTACGGACTCACCGGGGGCGCTCACCAGGGAGTAGGTGCGGCGCAGCTCGGCGCCGCCGAGGCTCGCGCGCAGCACCACGTGCTGTCCGGGGATGCCGCGATACTCGGCGGCGAGCTGCGCGGGCACCTCGAGCGCGATCGCCACTGCGTCGTCCGCGTCGGGAGTGACGCTGCGCACCTTCAGCGCGTGGAAGCGGCGCATGCGCTCACAGGCACTTGAAGTGGTCGAAGGGTTCGGCGCAGCTGCGGCAGCGGTAGTGCGCCTTGCAGGGGGTCGAGCCGAACTCACTCACGCGCTCGGTGTCGCGGCTGGCGCAGCGCGGGCAGGCGACGACCGGGGCCGCGAAGAGCGCACGCGGGCTCGCCACCGCTGCCGGCGGCGGGGCGATGCCGAAGGCGGCGAGCTTCGCGCGCCCGGCCTCGCTCAGCCAGTCGCTGCTCCAGGGCGGGCTGAGAACCTCCTCGAGCACCGCATCCGCATAACCGGCCGCATCCAGCGCCGCGCGCACGCTGGCGCGGATCACCTCGGTCGCCGGGCAGCCGCAGTAGGTCGCAGTCAGCGCGACGTGCAGCCGTCCGTCGCCATGGCGGCGCACCTCGCGCACGATGCCGAGGTCGGTGATGCTCAGCACCGGGATCTCCGGGTCCGGGACCCGCGACAAGAGCGCGCGCACGCGCTCCTCGTCCGCCTGCCCCGCCGGCCGCCGCTGCGCCCCGGCTCTCACCAGCGCGCCCCCGGGTAGGTGCGCTGCAGGTGCTGCATCTCCCCGAGGAGGTGCGAGAGGTGCTCGGTGTGTACGCCGCGCTTGCCGTGCCAGGGGTAGGGCTGCGCGGGCGGGCGCCGCAGCGTCGCCGCGGCGAGCGCCTCATCGACGCGCGCCGACCAGGCGGGCGCCTGCAGCGAAAGTGGCGGGGCGATGCCGGCGGCGCTCACGCGCTCGTCCACCTCGTCCGGGGCGAAGAACTCATCCGTGAAGCGCCACAGGTCATCCAGCGAGCGCTGCGTGCGGCGCCGGCTCTCCTCGGTGCCATCGCCGAGGCGGATCAGCCAGCCGCTGCTGAAGCGGTGGTGATAGCGGGTCTCCTTCAGCGCCTTGGCGGCAATCGCCGCGAGGCGCGGGTCGCAGGAGTCCCCGAGCCCCTGGTAGATCTCCAGCTGCCAGCCATCCAGCAGCCACTGGCGCACGATGGTCTGGGCGAAGTCGCCGTTCGGCTGCTCGGCGAGGGCGAGATTGGCGAACTCGGGCGCATCGCGCAGGAAGGCCAGCTGGTCCTCGTCACGCCCGCGCCCCTCGAGCTCCCCGGCGTAGCTGAGCAGCAGCCGCGCCTGGCCGATGAGATCGAGCGCGAGGTTCGCAAGTCCGAGCTCCTCCTCGAGCGCCGGCGCATGCCCCACCCAGGCGCCGAGCTGCTGCCCGAGCACGAGGCTGGTGTCGGCGAGGCGCAGCACGTAGCGCAGCCGCGCCGCCTCGAGCACCGCATCGCGCGGTTCCGTGGCCGAGCCGCTCACAGGTTCTTGACCTCCTCGGGGATGGCGTAGAAGGTCGGGTGGCGGTAGACCTTGTCGCGCGCCGGCTCGAACAGCGACTCGGCCTCCGCCGGGTCAGAGGCGATGATCTGCGCCGAGGGCACCACCCAGATGCTCACGCCCTCCTGGCGGCGGGTGTAGACATCGCGCGCGTGCTCGATCGCCATGCGCGCGTCCGCCGCGTGCAGGCTGCCGACGTGCTTGTGCTCGAGCCCGGCGCGCGAGCGAATGAACACCTCGAACAGCGGCCAGTCCTCGCTCATCGCTGCCACCTCCTTCAGGCCGCGGCGCGCGCGCGCTGCTTGGCGGCGTGCGCGGCGGCCGCTTCGCGAACCCAGGCGCCGGCCGCGTGCGCGGCGCGCCGCGCCTCGAGGCGCTCGCGGTTGCAGGGCCCATTGCCCTGCAGCACCCGCTGGAACTCGCTCCAGTCGATCGCGCCGATCTCGTAGTGTCCGCTCGCCTCGTTGAAGCGCAGCTGCGCATCCGGGATGGTGAGGCCGAGGAACTGCGCCTGCGGCACGGTCACGTCGATGAACTTCTGCCGCAGCTCATCGTTGCTGAAGCGCTTGATCTTCCAGCGCATCGACTGCGCGGTGTGCCGCGAGTCCGCATCACTCGGGCCGAACATCATGATCGAGGGCCACCACCAGCGGTTGAGCGCGTCCTGCGCCATGGCGCGCTGCGCGGCGCTGCCGCGCGCGAGCGTCAGCATGATCTCGAATCCCTGGCGCTGGTGAAAGCTCTCCTCCTTGCAGATACGCACCATGGCGCGTGCATACGGGCCGTAGGAGCAGCGGCAGATCGGGATCTGGTTCATGATGGCCGCGCCGTCCACCAGCCAGCCGATCGCCCCGACGTCCGCCCAGGTGAGGGTCGGGTAGTTGAAGATGCTCGAGTACTTGGCGCTGCCGGCAAGCAGCTGCGCGATGAGCTCCTCGCGCGCCACGCCGAGGGTCTCGGCGGCGCTGTAGAGGTACATGCCGTGGCCGCCCTCGTCCTGCACCTTGGCGATGAGCACCGCCTTGCGCCGCAGCGATGGCGCGCGCGTGATCCAGTTGCCCTCGGGCAGCATGCCGACGATCTCCGAGTGCGCGTGCTGGGAGATCTGGCGGATGAGGGTCTGGCGGTAGGCCTCCGGCATCCAGTCCTTGGGCTCGATCTTCTCCTCGGCGTCCACCCGCGCCTGGAAGCGTGCGGCGAGCGCCGCGGCGCCCTCCTGCGCCGTGTCCTGCTGCGCCTGGGCATCGAGTGCCTGGGTGTACATGAGAGCCCCGCGATCGCGCCGGAAAGTGACACAAGAATACCACGCAGTAAGGTCATTCTGTGTCACAATTTTCCACTGCACCATGGCCGCCCCTCCTCCCGAGCTCGCCCGGCTCCTGCGGCACTTCCGCGCGCGCCGGCCGCTGCGCGGGGGCTCGCTGCTCGTGACCATCTTCGGCGATGCCATCGCCCCGCGCGGCGGCGCCGTGACGCTCGGGGGGCTGATACGGCTCGCCGCCCCCTTCGGCCTCACCGAGCGCCTGGTGCGCACCTCGGTCGCGCGCCTGGCGCGCGCGCACTGGCTGCGCACCCGGCGCGCCGGGCGCCGCAGCGAGTACCGCCTGAGCCCCCAGGGGGCACAGCGCTTCGCCGCGGCCACCCGGCGCATCTATGCGCCTGCGCCCGGGACCTGGGACGGGCGCTGGACGCTGCTGCTGCTGCCGGGCGCGCGGCGGCGCAGCGCCGCGCTGCGCGAGGAGCTGCACTGGCTCGGCTTCGGGCAGCTCGCACCCGCGCTGTTTGCGCACCCGGGCGCGAGCGCCGCGCAGGCGCGCGCCTGGCTCGCGCAGCTGCCGGCAGCGGCGGATGCACTGGTGCTGAGCTCGAAGGTGGCGGCGGCGGCGGATGAAGCGCGCCTTGCGCTCCTGGGCTGGGATCTGCGCGAGCTGGCGCGCGGCTACGGTGCCTTCGTGCGCCTGGTGGCGCCGCTCGAGGCGCTCAGCGCGCGCACGCAGCTGTCCGCGGAGCAGGCCTTCATGGCACGCACGCTGCTGGTGCACGAGTACCGGCGCGTGCACCTGCAGGACCCGCTGCTGCCGCCGCAGCTGCTGCCTGCGGGGTGGGTCGGCGCGCGCGCCTACGAGCTCGCGCGGCGCCTCTATGCGCGGGTGCTCGAGCCGGCGGAAGCGCACCTGTCGCAGAGCGCGCGGCGGCTGGATGGCCCGCTGCCCGCGCCCGCGGCGGCGCTGCGGGCGCGTTTCCGCGCCCCCTAGCGCGGGCGGCGGTCCATGACGCGGCGTGCCTTGCCGAGGGAGCGCTCGAGCGTCCCCGGCTCGCACAGCACGACGCGCGCGCTGAGCCCGATGAGCGCCTTGATGCGAGCGGCGAGCGCCGCGGCGAGGCGCTCGCGCTCGCTCACGCCCGGGGCGAGGAACTGCGCCGGCTCGACGCTGACGGTGAGCTCATCGAGCACGGCGCTGCGGGTGATCTCGAGCTGGTAGTGCGGAGCGAGGCCCTCGCTCGCGAGCACCAGCTCCTCGATCTGGCTCGGAAAGAGGTTCACCCCGCGGATGATCAGCATGTCATCCGCGCGGCCGCCGATGCGCGCCATGCGCCGCATCGAGCGCGCCGTCGGCGCGAGCAGCGCGGTCAGGTCGCGGGTGCGGTAACGGATCAGGGGCAGCGCCTCCTTGGTGAGCGTCGTGAACACGAGCTCCCCGGTGGCGCCATCGGGAAGCACCGCGCCGCTTCCCGGGTCGATGATCTCCGGGTAGAAGTGGTCCTCCCAGATCACCGGGCCGTCCTTGGTCTCGAGGCACTCGCTCGCCACGCCCGGCCCCATGACCTCCGAGAGCCCGTAGATATCGAGCGCGTCGAGCCCGAAGCGCGCCTCGATCTCGCGCCGCATGGCCTCGGTCCAGGGCTCGGCGCCGAGGATCGCCAGCCGCAGCGAGGTGGCGGCCGGATCCAGTCCCGCGCGTGCGAACTCCTCGGCGATCGCGAGCAGGTACGAGGGGGTCACCATGATGACATCCGGCCTGAGCTCGCGGATCAGCTGCACCTGCTTCGCGGTCTGTCCGCCGGACATCGGCAGCACGGTGCACCCGAGGCGCTCGGCGCCGTAGTGCGCGCCCAAACCCCCGGTGAAGAGCCCGTAGCCGTAGGCCACGTGCACGAGGTCACCGGGACGGCCGCCGGCGGCGCGGATGGAGCGGGCGACCAGCTGCGCCCAGGTGTCGAGGTCGCCCGCGGTGTAGGCAACCAGGGTCGGCTGGCCGGTCGTGCCGCTGGAGGCGTGCAGCCGCGCGAGGCGCGCGCGCGGCACGGCCAGGAGCCCGTACGGGTAGTGCTGCCGGAGGTCCTCCTTCAGCGTGAAGGGGAAGCGCCCCAGGTCTTCGAGGTGGCGCAGGTCATCGGGGTGCACGCCGGCGGCCTCGCACTTCGCCCGGTAGGGGGCGACCTGCGCGTAGGTGCGCGCCAGGCTCTCCCTGAGCCGCGCGAGCTGCAGCGCGCGCAGCTCATCGGTGCTCGCACGCTCGATCGGCTCGAGCTGCGTGCTTGGCGGACCGGCGGCCATCGCGAGCCTAGGGCGCCTCGGGCCACTCGGCGAGCGTCGCGACGAACACCTCGAGGAAGCGGTTCGCCTGCTGACCGTCCATGACGCGGTGATCGAGGGTGAGGGTCACGTAGCAGCGCGGCCGCACGGCGAGCTGCTCGAGGCCGCCGTCCTCGAGTGCCACGACGCGCCGTTCGAGCTTGCCGATGCCGAGGATCGCCGCCTGCGGCTGGTTGATGACGATGGGCGCGGCCAGCAGGCTCCCGCTCACGCCGTGATTGGAGATGGTGAACGTGCCGCCGCGGACGTCCGCGGGCGTGAGCGTGCCGGCACGCGCGCGCTGCACCAGATCATCGAGCGCGCGCGCCGTGGCCTTGAGGTCGAGCGACTCGGCGTGATGCAGCACCGGGACCACGAGCCCGCTGCCCTCCACCGCGGTGGCGATGCCGATGTGCTTGGCGGCGTAGATCTCGAGCGCCTCCTCGGTCCAGCGGCTGTTGGCCTCCGGCACGGCCTCGAGCGCGGCGACCGCCGCGCGCACGAAATAGGCACTCAGGGTGAGCGGCACGCCCTCACTCGCGTAAGGCGCGCGGCTGCGCTCGCGGTGCGCCAGCACCCGCGCCAGGTCCGCCTCGAACACGGTGGTGACGTGCGGGGCGCTCTTCAGCAGGCTCTGCACCATGTGCTCGGCGATGCGCCGGCGGATCACGGTATGCGGCACGCGCCGCACGCCCGCGCCGTCGGTCCCCGCCGCAGGCGCGCGCTCCGGCGCCATCGCCGGCGCGGCGGCCGGCACCGCACGCAGCACGTCCCCGACCATGATGCGCCCGAGAGGTCCCGTCCCCTCGACCTCCCCGGGCGCAAGTCCGCGCTCGGCGAGCAGTCGCTGCACCGCGGGGCTGAGTGCGCCCGGCGGCCGGCGCTCGCGCGGCGCTGCGCTGGCGCTCGCCCGCCCCGCGGCCGGCACGACGGCCACGGCCTCTGGCGCGGCTTGGGCGGCGATGCTCCCGGACTCGATGCGCGCCAGCACCTCCCCGGGGACGATCTCTTCCTGCTCCTGCTTGAGGATCTCGCGCAGCACGCCGGCGAGCGGGGCGGCGAGTTCGACCGTGACCTTGTCGGTCTCGAGCTCGACCAGTGGCTCGTTCTCGGCGACGCTCTCGCCCACCTGCTTCAGCCAGCGCAGCACCTGCGAGCGGGTGCCCTCGGTCTGCTCATCCGGCGCCCGCACGTCCACGCTCGCGCTCACAGGCTCGCCAGCTGCTGCAGGGCAGCGCTGATGTGCGCGACGTCAGGCACCGCCGCCGCGAGCAGCACCGGGCTGTGGGGGCTCGGGATATCGGGCATGGCGAGGCGCTCGATCGGTGCCTCGAGCTCGTAGAAGCACTCGCGCGCCAGCACCGCGGCCAGCTCGGCGCCGAAGCCCGCCGTCATGTTGTCCTCGTGCACGATGAGGCAGCGGCGGGTCTTGGCCACCGAAGCGAGCACCGCGGTGCGGTCCCAGGGCGAGAGCGTGCGCAGATCGATCACCTCCGCATCGATGTGCGATTGTGCCGCCGCCTGCTCGCAGCGCTCAACCATCGCGCCCCAGGTGAGCACGGTCGCCTCCGAGCCCGCGCGCACGAGCCGCGCGACACCGAAGGGCAGGACGTAGTCATCACCCGGATAGGGGCGGCGCGCGGAGGCCCCGTCGAGCATGGCGCGGTGCTCGAAGAAGATCACCGGGTCGTTGCCGCGCAGCGCCGTGCGCAAGAGCCCCGTGGCGTCCTCGGCGTTGGAGGGCACCGCCACCTGCCAGCCGATGCCGTGCACCCAGGAGACCTCGTTGGTCTGACTGTGCCAGGGATCGCCGCACTTGAAGAACCCGCCCGGCATGCGCACCACCACCGGGGCGGCGAAGCGGTTGTGGGTGCGCCAGCGCAGCGTGCCGAGGTCGTTGAGCTGCTCGGCGGCCGGGTCGGCGTACTTGCGGAACTGGATCTCCGCGACCGGCATCAGGCCCGCGAGCGCCATGCCGACCGCGCGGCCGATGATGCCCTCCTCGGACAGGCTGGTGTCGAAGACGCGCGCGGCGCCGTACTTCTCCTGCAGCCCGAGGGTCGCCCCGTGCACCCCGCCCTTCGGGCCCACGTCCTCGCCGAACACCAGCAGGCGCTCGTTGCGCGCGAGCTCCGCATCGAGCGTGCGGCGGATGGCGGTGAGCATGTTGATGCGCGTGCCCTGCGGATGCGGCTCGGCAACAGCGGGCGGCGGCGCGTAGCCCTCGGGGGCGAGCCCCCCCTGCTCCTGTCGCGCCCCGCTCTCCGAGAACACGTAGCGGGTGACCTCGGCGGGCTGTGGGTGCGGCCGCGCACGCGCACGGCTGATGGCAGCCTCGGTTGCCGCGCGCGTGCCGGAAGCGAGCTCGCTCCACTCGCTCTCGGTGAGCTGCCGGGGGACCAGGTACTCGCGTAGCCGCGCGAGCGGGTCGCGCGAGCGCTCGGCGCTCAAGGTGGCCGCTGTCTTGTAGGCCTGGGTGTCCTGGCCGGAGTGGCCGCAGAGGCGCGGCACCGTCAGTCGCAGCAGCAGAGGTGAGCGCTCGGTGCGCACCCGCTGCACCGCCTCGTGGGTGAGCGCGGCCGCCGCGGCCGGATCGCTGCCGTCGCCCTCGAGGATCGCAAGACCGCGGAAGGCGGCGAGGTTCGCGGCGATGTTGCCCCCCGGAGTCTGCAGCTGCGCGGGCACCGAGATCCCGTAGGCGTTGTCCTCGATGTAGAAGAGCAGCGGCAGCTTCAGGGTGGTGGCGATGTTGAGTGCCGCCCAGAAGCCGTTGGTGGCGGTGGAGGCATCCCCACCGAGCACCACGGCGATGCTGCGCGCGTAGGAGGCATCGCGCAGCACCTCGTGGCGGTAGCGGATCGCCTGCGCCCAGCCGGCCGCGGGGGTGTACTGGGCGCCGACGCCGCCGACCGCCGGCAGCACGGTCGCGCCGCCGCGGCCCGGGCGGTTGAACACCACGCCGATGTCGCGGCCTTCGCTGCAGGAGCCGCTGCGCATCAGGGGGCCGGCGGCGGCCTCTTCCGCGCTCATCCCGAGCGCGAGCATCAGCGGCCGCGAGCGGTAGTAGACCCCGATCCCGTCGTGACGGTCGGTGAGCTCGAGCCCGAGCAGGATCTGCGCCAGGTCGTGCCCGCGCGCTGAAAACTGGTAGAGCACCTGCCGCTCGGGCACCAGCTGCGTCTCCTCGATCTCATCCAGGGTGCGCGAGGTGTGCAGCAGCGTGGCCACGCGGCGCCAGTCCGCAGCACTGCGCGGCGCGGGCGCTGCGGGGGAAGTGATCGCGGCAAGCGGTGCAGCCATGGCGGGCGCGGCCTCGAAGGAGTGCGGGTTTGGCGCAGTCTATGCCCTGTCATGCGAAATTATCTTGCCTCCATTGCCGCTTTTGGCACAGAGTTAGCAATATTATTGCTTTGCAGGGACCGGCATGGCGAAGGACCTCGACCGCCTCGACCGCA
>Ga0335083_10003587_pt1 | contig 20037 bp, 15 predicted proteins | sample Lox_Sample_42_FD_206716 | JGI IMG/M metagenome (GOLD analysis project Ga0335083, IMG submission 206716) | Soil microbial communities from Loxahatchee National Wildlife Refuge, Florida, United States - Lox_Sample_4.2 | ecosystem: Environmental > Terrestrial > Soil > Wetlands | place: USA...
TTGGTCGGAACAGTGACGCCAACAGGCGAAACCCACAGTAATGATAAGTTGTGAATGGCAAAAAGCCGTCCAAGTGGATGTGCCCACTTATTTGCGAAACTCACACCCGACCTAATTGCGGCTGACCTTCGTCGCTGCCAGGAGCTGCCGGAGGGCCGATTGCGTATTGTTGTTGAGCACGTTGGCGACGCTTGCGGCCGCAAGGCCGGCTTCCCTATCCACGAGTACCTCGGACTTCCAGTGGCTGTTGGTGCCGCCGTGCGTAAGGACGCCCGTCGGGGACACTGACCAGCCGAGCGCGTAGTCACCGCCGAACGGTGGCGTGTGCAACGTCTTCCAGGAGGCTTCTCGCAGGTAGGGCGTCCGCCGGTCGCGGTGCGCCTCAAGGAACTTCAGCAGATCGGCAAGATCCATGTGTACCCTGCCCGCCGGCGCCACGACGGCTGGGATGTCGGCCTCGGTGGCACGCAGGCCAATAGCCGCCGGCGAATGTCCCATCGGCTGGTCGAGACGCCCGGGCGCTCCCGGCGGTCCGAATCCACCGCTCGCGAGATCGAGCGGCGCGAAGACCTCCTCCACCATGAGCGCTTCCCACGTCTTGCCGGTGAGGCTCTCGAGAATGGCGCCGACGACGACGTAGTCGGCATTGCTGTAGTTCATCTGCGCACCGAGCGGTGCGCTCGGTGGCTGTCGGAGCGCATCGCGTGCATAGGCGAGTCGCGCGGCATGGAGGTCGCCTGCCGCGAAGCTGCCCGCAACGTCGCGAGGCAGTCCGCCGCGATGGCTCAACAGGTGCAGCACGGTGACGTCGCGGTACGCCGGCAGAGCATCGCTCCACTGCGCGTCGAGGAGACCGGCGATCGTCGCGTGCCAGTCGAGCCGGCCGGCCTCGACGAGGCGCGCGACGAGCGTCGCTGTCATCGACTTGGTGACGGAGCCGAGGTGCCATTGATCGGAAGGCGTGACTTCGCTGTCATGATCGACCGCGCGCCGGCCATCGACGAGGACATGCGCGGTCGCATCCATGAACTGCCAGCCGACGCCCATCGCGGGGGCACCGCCCATCAATCGAAGTTCGTGAAGCCGGGCGGCACTCAGGGGCTCTACCGGGAACACGATCTCGGGCGGCTCGGTGTAGAAGTCGCCGCGGACGAAGTTGAGCGGAATGTCCGCGTTGCCGCGTCGGCAGGATCCCCGGATCTGGTCCGGCCCCTGAAAGCGACCGTCGTAGGAGATCGGCGGCTGCTCGATCCTGAAGCGGAGGCCCGCAGCGGATGCCTCAAGCCTCGAGATCGGAATCTCGCCTTGGTCGATGACGATGAGCCGGCCGCGGTCGCGACCCTCAACAACGAGCTTCAGCCGGGTCGGGGGATCGTCGGACGCAATGAATGCGGACCAGGTTCCGAGGATCGGGAGCTGCGACGTCCCCGCCCTGCCTGTACCGACCAGCGCCGGCGTCGCCACGGACGCCAGGACTCCACCCAGAACTCGGCGACGGGTGCGGTTCATCGGCAAGCCTTTCTGTGGATGCGAGCGATACCTTTGCTGCTGGAGGTCGCGACGTCTGAGAGTTACGCCTAATGGCGTCAAAGCTCGACGTAACCTTGTCAGCGCGCCCTCGAGCGAAATGTTAGTGGCGACAGCCAGTTACGAAGCCGGGCGGCCATAAAGTGCTTGACCCAAAAAAACCGAGATGTGAGCGGATTTCTGCCTTAATGATGTCAGCAATTGAACTGGCGCCAAAGAGTGGCGATGGCAAACCGTTAGGTCAGGGCAGGAGCCCTATCAGGGTGTGCCTTGCGAGAACCTACAAAAATCGCGTTATGTATTCTGCGCCGCAGTTCGTGGCAGAAACGCCCGCGCCGCCTGCGGAATCGTGAAGTCGCGCACGATTGATTGCGCGGACGGACGTCAAGTCGGGTCTTCGTCCGGACGATAGATCGGCTACACCGATCGCTGCCACCAACAGACCCATGAAGCATTCAATCGCCGACACGCCCCCGTGCCCGCGCACGCATTCCGCGCGTGCCAGTTTCTCATTGGCGCTCGCGCTGCTGGTCGCTGCCTGTGGTGGCGGCGCCGGTGGCAACTCGCCGGGCAACACGGCTCCCGGCCAGCCGCCGCCAACCAACTCGATATCGGGCACCGTTACGCTGCGCGGCGTTCCGCTCCCGGGCGCGACGGTCACTGCCTACAGCACCAACACAAACACCGTGACGGGGACGACGACAACCGACGCCAACGGCAACTATAGCTTCAGCGGCCTCGAGGCGACCTCCGACGTCACGGCGAACTTCCAGTTCTGGCCGACGCTCGCGGGCCACTCGTTCTACCCGGCCGTCGGCAAGACGCTGGCCAGTCGCGCGGGTTATCAATTCAATCCCGTGCCGCAGAACTGGTACGTGCCGGTCGGGCTGTCCTCGACCCGCGCGGGTTACAACGGCGCGTTCTCGAACCCGAACGGCGGGTCCGGGATGATCCTCGACGTCGTCAACCTGATGTCGGCGCTAACCGGAACCACGAACGGCTCGGTCACGGGCGCGGATTTCGTCGCCTACGACGGCACGAATCCCCTGGTCGTGCTTGCGCAGACCGGCCAGCGGACGAGCTATGTGGCGGGCGACGACGGAGCGCTCGCGAGCGGTGCCGCGTGGCCCTCGGGACGATACACAGACAATGCCGATGGGACCGTGACCGATAGTCTGACGGGTCTCATCTGGCTCAAGGATGCGGGATGCCTCGCATCGGCCGTGTGGGCGACGGCGGTCGCCGAAGTCAACGGCCTCGCGAGTGGCGCCTGTGGCCTGAGCGACGGGTCGATGGCCGGCGACTGGCGCCTCCCCAACATCGTCGAGTTCGAGAGCGTCATTGACGCCTCGGCGAGCAGCCCGGCGCTGACTCCCGGCCACCCTTTCACCAACGTCACCGCCGATATCTACTGGTCATCGACGGTGTACTACGGCGGCCAGGAAGGCACGACCAATGCCTGGGCCGTCGGATTGAGCGACGGACGTTACGTGAACGACGGCACTAGCAACGCGATGCTGACCGCGCGCAACGGCGTATGGGCCGTGAAGGGCGGCGGTGGCGGCGTGGTCAGCCTGCAGGCAACCGGCGCTTACGTGCCGTTCGCGAGTGGCGACGACGGCAGCTACGAGTACGGCGCGCCGTTGCCAGCGCCACGGATGATCGACAATGGCAACGGGACGGTAACCGACTCGGTGACCGGCCTCGTCTGGCTGAAGCAGGCCAACTGCATCAGCCAGCCCTGGGCCGCGGCCGTCGCGGCGGTTCAGGCGCTCGCAAGCGGGGAGTGCGGTCTTTCCGACGGTTCCCATGCCGGCGATTGGCGCATGCCGAACCGCAAGGAACTTGAGAGCCTCGCGGACCGGGCGCAAAACAACCAAGCCGATTACTTCGACGAGACGTTCACCTCGAAGACGCCTGGCGTCAGCACCCAGGCCGCGGCGTTCAGCAATTTCGTCGGATTCCAGTACTACTGGACCTCGACGACGGATGCCGCCAACGTGAACGCGGCGTGGACCGTGTTCAGCTGCGACTTTGGCGTCTACGCGACCGACAAGACCACGAGCGGCTACACGCTCGCGGTTCGCGGACCCTAGCCGACCCGCACACGTGTCGCACCGGCGGTGCGGGTCGGGGTCCGTTGTGGATTAGGACCGTAAAAACACTGGGGTGACTCGATCCATCGAGCCGCCGTCCGGTAATTCCCCGCTTCTGGGTGCCATTGCTGATACGCGGGAAGGGGTTCTTCGTTCAGCAGCGCGTACGAACTTGCAGGAGACGAGCTCCGCGCGCCGTCCAGCAAGGGTGGGTCAATTCCAGATGCGCGTTAACGGGTCAGTTTAGAGTGCGTGTTAATACCCTGGCCGCAACTAAATGGGCGGAACTCACACCGTCAACCGAGCGCGCGCCTCCAATACTGATCCCACTGCGGACTCGCCGCGACGAAGAATGCCGCCTGGACCACGACGATCATCAGCGCCGCTCCACCAGCAAGTGCCAGATGCAGGCGGCGGAATCGGATCGTATCTATTGCGACCCACGCGAGCACCAGAACGTCGAACGCGATCAGCGCGTTTGCGTCGCGATGTAGGAACTCGAGCGGAATCCGTCCGACCGCTGGCGGCAGAAGACTCAATGCCGCGAGCGACATTAGGCGCTTGTGCACGTCCGGCCGCGTTCGAAAGGCGATTCCAGCGCCGAAGAAACCCGAGTACAGGGCTAGCACCGCTGCGTTGAAGCCGAGGAAGAAAATGTCATCGCTACGGGGATCGTGGGCCGTGCGGATCGCCGCGCTGATGGTCACCGTGGCGGCAGTCACCACGACCAACACCGCGAGGGCGACGCCAACGACGCCGGCGCGTCGGTGAAGATCGGACCGGCGTGCCGCTACCAGGCTCGTCTGGAGCAATAGGAGCGCGCACCAGGCCGTCATGACTAGGCCGTGCGCGTGCAGCAATAACGTCAGCGGCGGCTTTTGGAACAGCACTCGCAGGTAGTAGGCCTGCGCAAAGCCAGCGAACACCACCGTGGTCGCCGCGAGGGCGGCACCCAGATAGAGTCGGGAACGTTCCACCGGATGAGCCAATGATGCGCGTGGGCTGTCCATTTTGCGCTCTGGCGGATGTCCCTCAGGACTGCTTGTGCAGCCAATTCTAGCGGAACGGACGACGTTCCCATCCGCAGCGCAGTCCCATGCGCTCTTGTTAGCTGACCTGAAGGCGAGACATGAGGTGGTTATTTACTACGTATGCACAATGTACTATATGCACATTCGACTTCAGAAAGATGCCAGCGATATGGGGTAAAGACCACTAGCAACGCGAGCCGTGGTACTCTCGGGCATGGCCCGCAAAAAACGTCCCTCAAAAGTAACTAAGGCTCGGGGGCCGATTCGGAAGCGGTCTCCGGCTGTCGTCGCCCAATCCACAGCCGCCACGAACGTCGTCGCGGCGCTGCGTGCCGGCCGGTACCGGGAATGCCCCGAGCTGCCCGACCGCGTGCTTCGGTCGATCGCCTCAAAGGCTGCGAATACGCGGCTCGCGATCCGCGCGAACTACAAGATCTGGACGACCTGGTGCCGGAGCCAGAAACCGGCTGTTCGGCCCTACCCAGGATCGGCCGCGGCAGTGGCGGGGTTTCTGCAGGCGAATGCGCCCCCGATTCGGGTGACGAGGGGAGGGGACTTCGAGGTTGCGAAGACCGGAATCACACCAAACGGCGAACAGGCTAAGAGCGGGGCAACGCTATCGCGCTACCTGGGGACGCTGTCCCGGCTGCACATCGACGGAGGACACCCGGATCCCACGAAGGACCCTGAGGTTCTGGCCGTGTGGCGGGTTCTGCGGCGCGGGCTCGAGCGGTCGATCCAGAAGCAGGCTCTCGGGTTCGAGGCGATCCGCCAATCACTGGTCGCGCTCCCGAACGACTTGAAAGGGAAACGGGATAGAGCGCTCCTGCTGCTCGGGTACTGCTTGATGGCACGGCGATCAGAGCTTGTGGCACTCAACGTCAAAGACTTCGAGAGCCACGAGGACGGGAGCGCCACTGTTACGTTCGAGCGCCTGAAAACCGGTGTCCGGGCAACCAATTACCTATCCCCGGAGGTCATGGACGTCGTGAGAGAGTGGCTAACCGCGGCACATATAGAGGAGGGGGCCGTCTTTACACGGCTCGACTTCGCCGCAGGCAAAAGGAAAGCCCGGATGACCGGGCAGAGCGTAAACCTTGTTTTCAAGCAGGTCGCCAGGATGCTCAACCTGCCGGAGCTCGATCCCTCAAAAATCAGCGGGCATTCGGCGAGAATTGGGGCGACACAAGATCTCGTCGAAGATGGCGCGCCAGACGCGGCAATAATGCGAGACGCCGGTTGGAAAACACCGCGGATGGTGGGAATGTACTCGCGCGGCGCCAAAGCGAAGCACGGAGCAATGGCCACGCGCCTCACTCGCATAGCTGCTGATGTTGTGCCGCCACAAGTCGTTGCGGGCGGTAACAGTGAATCGGGAGTACCTCAACCGAAGTCGACGAGGTAAGACAGTCAAGCATGCACTTGGCTACAGCCGCTGCGAATAGCGACGGCGGACAGAAGGGTCCGTGCGGCGAGATGAATCGGTCCGGATGGACAGAAAAGGACTTCGGAGACCTAGCCGCAGCTACGGGAAATGAACGTCGGCACACAATCGACCACGAACACGGCGCGCTTCGGCTCTTCCACTTCGCGGTGCTCACGTGCGCGGCGAAAGCAATGCCAATCACACTTGGCGTCGATAACAGAGAATCAATGAGAGGTTCGGACGCTTTGCGGAGCTTCGCGAGAAACGCGCAGCTGTCGGGACGGCAGGAGGAAGAGACGGCGTGAAGAGTCGATTCTCGTCGGCCGGCGTGCATCTCTTTGATCGCATTTCTGGCACAAACATCTTGCTCGACGAGATCGTCCTGCCGGAGGCAGTCTGGACGACAGCCCCGCGCCAAGTTTCGATCGCTCTCACAAATGCGTGCGATCTGTCCTGCGCCTACTGCTTTGCACCGAAGTTTCGGGCGCTACTTTCGTTCGAACAAGTTGTCGCCTGGGTCGAGGAACTTGACGCAGCGGGGACCCTCGGAATCGGATTTGGCGGCGGCGAGCCGACGCTGTATAGACGGTTCCCCGAACTATGCGCTCACATCGCGCGTCAGACCCTGCTGTCAGTGACGTTCACGACACACGGACATCACCTAACTGACCGTACGCTCGCGATGCTGTCCGGAAACGTTCACATGGTGCGCATCAGCGTCGATGGCGTAGGCACGACGTACGAACGTCTGCGTCGCCGATCCTTCGACACTCTGCGGCAGCGCCTGCATGTCGCAAAAGGTGCCGTTCCCTTGGGCATCAACGTAGTGATTAACAGTGACACGATTGCCGATCTTGATGAGGTAGTGAATCTGGCCGGCGAGGTGCAGGCTAAGGAGCTACTTCTGCTTCCCGAGCAGCCGGTTTACGGGCGCCCAGGAATTGATAGTGACACGTCGACGAAACTTCGACATTGGATAGCCCGTTATTCGGGAGAGCCTCGTCTTGCGATTAGCAGCCGCGGCGCCGAAGGTGTGAGTATTTGCGAGCCGCTGCCGGGTGAGATCGGCCTCTCTGCGTACGCTCATATTGATGCGAAAGGAGTACTTAAGAGAACATCGTACGAGCACGCGGGAGTACTCATCGGCGCAGAGGGAGTTGTTGCCGCGGTCAATCAACTCAAAGTACATGCGGGCCATTAAATGAAAATGTGGACCAATCAGGGATCTGAGCACTCGGCAAGTCTCGTGATGATCGGACGCTTCAAGACTGTCGAATCGGCTAAAGCGGCCAAAGCGCAGATTGACGAGATTACGGAGTTTATCTGCAATCGAACCAGCGATGATCTTGAGTCGAACGACCGCTACCCAGCAGATGTGATGGAGCTGTTTCGGCGGCTCAATCTGTTCATCATCGCGCCTCAAGAGCTGCAGCAGTTTCGATACGATGTGAACGTCAAGTCCAAAGACAACGAGATCAGGCTTTCGACGGACGAATACGATATCTCTGGGTTCTTGAAGGTCCTCGTCGATCGCGGCGCGAAAGTCGAGGTGTATTCAAGCCACGACTACCCTGATCCAAAGAAACCACAACGCGCAGTCCCGTCGGGCGAGTAGCAATGGCGAATTGGAACGAGTTCGAAAAGCTCCCGGGAAGCGCTCGAACAAACTTCGAATATCTGTGCCGCGCGCTAATACGACTTCAATTTGGCGCCTGCGGCGAGTTTGCCGGCCTGTCGAACCAACCAGGGGTTGAGTTCCATTTACGCATTCGCACAACGTGTGCGCTCGGGGCAGCCGGACGGTGGTACGGGTGGCAATGTAAGTGGTTTGACCTGCCACCTGGGCGCGCGCTAGGGGCCACCCGCAGGAAGGAGATTGCACGCAATCTAGCAACGTCACGGAAGGAGCTTCCCAACCTGACGGACTGGGTACTCTGGACTCGGCACACGCTTACCAAATCCGATCAGAAATGGTTTCGGACACTCGGAACCAATCCCCGGCTAGCCCTGTGGACAAGTATCGATGCCGAAGCGCTCCTCGGCGGCGACGGCGAGATTCTGCGGCAGACGTATTTCGGCGAACTTGTGCTGTCGCCTTCAATTCTCGCGCGCGAGCACGATGTTTCCGTGGCTCAAGTTCGTAAGCGCTGGCTGCCTGAAGCGCATCAGCCGATCGACGCCGAAAGAGAGCTTCGACAATTGCTTGGCGAAGCCGCATCCTGGAGCGACCTCGCCAATACTGCTGAGCAGATTGCGAGGGCGATCCGCGAGATATCTGACTCGAGGCTCGCTGTCGGCCTGAAGCTCAAACCCATTACTCAACCGTTTATCAGGTCGGCGCAAGGTCTCGCACGCGCGCTTCGAGACGTTCACGCGCTTGTCGAGCGAGGTGACGTCGAAAGTCTCCGCGAGCGTCTCGGTGGATGCCCGACAACCTTGGCGAAAGGCTTAGACGCCGCACCGCGGCGTCTCAGGGCCGCTCGCCTTAGGTGCGGCCTCGACGCAACTAACGCGTATTCGGACATGAAAAGAGCGATCGCTCTGTTTGCGAAGCTCCGAGCGTCGCTGGCGACGACGTTGGTTGGTGTCCTGGCTGACGCAGGTGGCGGAAAGACTCAACTGTCTGCCCAGATTACGGCACCAGTTGGGGCTCGGCCGGCGGGAATACTGTTGCATGGGCGTGAGCTGCACTCCGGCCGCACCCTAAATGACCTCGCGAAAAGCGTGACGATCCGAGGGCTTCCCATCCCGAGTGTCGAAGCGCTGGTAAGCGCTCTGGACGCTGCCGGCAAGAGAGCGCGGTGCCGATTGCCTTTGGTTATCGACGGGCTCAATGAAGCGGAAGACCCACGCGCATGGAAGCCGATGCTCGCGAGCTTACAAGTGCTGTTGCGATCGTATCCGAACGTGCTTGGCGTATGCACTCTGCGCACGGGGGCGCGGCGCCCGCAGCCTCAAGCGCCAGGACTTCCCGCCGAAGACCCAGCCGCTCGCGACACGTTTGTGAAGCAGGCCCTTCCCGACGATGTCCGCTTCATTGAAATCGAAGACCTCGGCGACGATACCGTTTCGGCGGTGAGGCGGTACTTTCAATACTTCAAAATCAACGGCGCCGATGCCGATCTTCCATTGGAACTTCTCCGACATCCACTCACCCTTCGTATGTTCTGCGAGGTGACGAATCCGTCGCGAGCCAATATGGTAGGTGTCGAGGCGATGCCGCGCTCACTCACAGGACTCTTTGACCGCTACCTCGAAAGCGCTATCGAGCGCATAGCTGAACTGGCGCCACGGTCCCAGCGGTACTTCCAGCAAGATGTCAGTGAGGCTTTGCAAATAGTTGGTCGCCTGCTTTGGGAAGCAGGTAGTCGTGAGCTACCGCAGGCTTCATTGCGAGCATCGCTAGGGGATCACAAACGACCGTGGAATGAGAGCATTGTCCACCTGCTAGAGCAGGAGGGCGTACTGCTTCGTGTTCCCGGCGACGTACCAAGTGATCAGTACGTAATTCCGCTCTACGATGCGCTAGGCGGGCATATAGTGGCCGACGCGATGGTGAAGCTGCACGGCAGTGCCGGAGTTGAACCATGGCTAAATGACGCGAAAACCCGGGAAGCGTTCGGCGTCACCGGGAGTCGCCCCCATCCGCTGGCGCAGGATGTCTTCCGAGGATTGGCGGGCCTTCTGCCGCGGCGCTTGCACGGAAAGCAGCTTTGGCAGATAGCTGACAGCAGCCTGCGAGACGCAGCGCTTGACACGGCAGCGACGTTGGAGGGCCAGTACGTTGATAGTTTGACAGTTGCTGCCGTTTCGAAAGTGCTGACAGACCGGGCAGGTAGCACGTCGCGATTACTCGCGCGTCTATTTCACACTCGCGCAGCTGAGCGGCATCCCTTTAACGCGGACTTCTTGAATTCGGTGCTCACGCCTCTAAGCGTCGCCGAGCGCGACCTGCTTTGGACCGAATGGGTGCGTGGCGAAAAGTGGATTCGGAAAGACGTCCGGCAATGCGAGAGCCTGTGGCGTTCTCGCGCGGGACCTCGCACGGTATCGGACGAACTTCGCGCGACGTGGATAAAGTGGCTCCTCACTACCACGGACCGCGAGCTTAGAGACAGTGCGACACGAGCGATCTACTGGTTTGGTCGAGCGGATCCTTCGAAATTGTTCGATGCAATGGAACGCGCTGCCGAAGTTAACGATCCCTATGTGATCGAGCGTGTACTCGCGTCGAGCTATGGTGTAGCGATGGCGGCGCAATGTGACCCTCACGACGTTGCCTTTCGAACAACAACGCTCAGGCATCAGGGACGACGAGTCTATGAGCTGTTCTTTCAAGCCGGCGGCCGAGCTCGCACGACGCACGCCCTAACACGTGAGTACGCGCGCCGCTTCGTGGAGCTGGCGGCAATACATCACCGAAAGCAGTTTCCGCGTGTGTTGCTCGCTGACGCGCGGCCGCCATTCGCAAACGGTGGGCAAGTTCTTTGGCCGGAGGCGCCACCCGACAGTGAAGACATCTATGGACCGGACTCGCCGTTTCGAATGGACTTTCAGAACTATACATTGGGACGATTAGTCCCTCGCCGGCACAACTACGATTTTAAGCACGAGGACTATCGACTTCTCCGCGCCAGGATCTTGTGGCGCGTTGAACAACTGGGGTGGACGCCCGATCGATTCAAGCGTATCGACCACGATATTGAGACGCGGTTCGATGACTACGGCCGACGAACTCGTGACGGTGACGGTCGAATTGATCGATACGGAAAGAAGTACTCATGGATAGCCTATTTCGAAATGCAAGGTTGGTTATCCGACCGGGGAGAGCTAAAGGCAGACTATCCCAGCGGCCGTCCAGATGAAATCGACATTGACCCAAGCTTTCCGGAGCCGCCACGTGACTATCGAGTCGTTCTGGATGATTTACTGGGGTCTCAGGGATCTGCATTCGCCAAGTGGATTGACAATGATGCGGCGCCTCGGATCGCTCCGCTGCTAAGGCAACGCAGCTTACTAGGCGAGCAAGGGCCGTGGGTAGCGCTGGACGGTCATGTAGACCAGCAGGACGAAGCGAGGGGGCGCCGTGTATTTATGTTTGTGCGGTCGGTACTCGTGCCACGAGCGGAGGTGGCCGCGACGATCAGGCTAATGAGGAAACACAAGCCGTCCGATCGAGTTGTGCCAGACCCTCCGTCGTGCGACCACGCGTTTGCGGGCGAGCTCCCATGGTGCGAGACTTTTCCGAGGTCTACGGAGGTGACACTCAAGCTCACCGTGAGTCAGCGAAAAGTGAAAGTCCGACGTCGAGAAGCCGAGTTGCTGTTCGATGGAGCACCGTTTCAGTGGAGCGACCTCAGCAACAATGCGCTGGAGCGTCTTGAGGCGGAAGCGAAAGCGGCGGAGGCGGACCCAAACGCGAAAGGCGTAATGAGTGTTCGGTTCTCGAGCCGTCGACGGTACGTCGAGACCGAGGAGATTCGACGCGAAACACGATCCGTAAGTGCAATTATTCCGGTATGCGCATTTAGTTGGCCGACTCGCACCGACGGCTCTGACGGAGCTCATGGCACGGTCCTGGCCCGGCGACTGGCTCGCATGGTCAAACTCTGGAGCGTGCCACAATCCCTCGATCTCTCATCAACCGATGGGTTGCGGGCAACGATTGGGACGGCGTTTCGTGGAAATGACTACTGGAACGGCGAGCGATTCTTCTATATTCGGCAGACAGTTCTGGGCGACGTATTGAAGAAGCTTCGTATGGATTTGCTGTGGGTAGTCTGGGGCGAGCGTAGCCTGAGCAACAATCGACTCGACTCGGCGAGCCGAAATAGGGAGTCTTCGGAGAGTCGTTACAAGGTGTTTCAGTCTATTATCCACTTTCGCCCGGCTGCAAAGAGGGCACGGCGGTGAGCGCACCACCTTTCGAGACCTGCCGCGACTCACGCCAATGACCAGTCGCGCAAATGCATGCCCAGTTGTGGGTCGCAGGAAGTGACAACGATTGCGAAGGAGTTCGGTGCCGTCGCTATTTTAGACGCGCTAGGCGCCTCTACATACAGTGATCGCCAGATCGGACACTTCTTGGACTCGAGAGATCGGGTTCTCAGTCAATTGAAGGAGTGGGCCGAAGGCGGTCACGGCTCCGTCAAGCCAACTGAGCTCAAAGCATTCACCTTCAATGACACTATCGTGCTCGTGCTTCGATGCGGCGCCGCGGCTGCAAACCTCGAACGCGCAACGGCGCTCGCAGCGTATCTGCGGCAGTTTCTCGTGAACTCGATGGTCAACGGCATGCTATTCAGAGGCTCGGCAGCACTTGGGTCGTTCTACATTGACGGAGCGTCGAACACGGTGATGGGTGAGGCGGTTACGGATGCCGCACAGTGGTACGAGCGTAGTGATTGGGTTGGCGTTCATTTCACACCGCGGTCGTTCCTGACCCTTGGCCACATGATGCGCGCGGAAGGCGATGACAAACGATGGGCGTTTCTGCCGTATTCGGTGCCGCTCAGGGACGGCGGGTTGTTGCCTACTCTTGCAGTGAATTGGCCGAAAATCTTCCTCGTGCCAAAACTGCGACCATGGGGACGAACGAACGTCGAGCCGAAGCAGAAACTTCTAGAACTGTTATCTGCTCACAGCGTGCCACTTGGGACTGAAAGAAAGTACTTCAACACCATTGAGTTCTTTGACCGGTCGCTCGCGGTGGAAGATGAGATTCGGCGTTCAAGGAAGCGCCGAGTGAGCAAGAAGCGTTAGGCGCGATGCATCTCTTGAACCGGTGATGGGTGGGCGGAGTCCAGAGTAGGAGTGCGAGACCCTAGCCAAGACGATAGCCGAGACGATAGAACGGTGACTCGCCCGCCGTGGCCACGTCGTCCGAATCAAGCGAACGTCAACTGTTGCGGGCTCCAAGGAATATTGCTTGATCGATGTGGACTTTCTCGTCATTGTCCTCAGTCAATTCGTAGACTCGGGCCCAAGCGCCATACGAACGTCCTTGTGCCGAACGGGCGCTCTGTGTCGTCGCTTTGTGTGCGGAAACGACGAGAGAGTAGAAAGCCAATGGCTTGAAGGCACGCAGAACATTAATAGAGAGGTGGCTTACGGAGCAGCCGCAGGCGTAGGCGGTCCTACGTCGTCTGCTTTGATGCAGTTGTTGCGATCACCACGTCGTCAAGTAAGGCGGTCAGGCGTTGCACGATTGCGACGACCCTGTCGCTCAAGCCGACAAGAGTCGCCACATCGTCCATAACGCGGACTTCGGGCGTGCCTTCCGGCCTCTGAACCGTAAGTCCGGCAGGTTCTGGCCGTGCGACGGCGACAAATGCCCGCACATGATGGAGCTCGACTGCTTCCCGCCATGCAGACTCGCATTTCTCGCGAAGCGGGAGCAGAGCCGGGCTCTCGGCAATTATCTGCAGAATTATAGATGCGACCTCGCCTAGCGGGAGATCAGGTGGCACGGCTACTTGCTCCGTCGCCAATTTGCTCAGCCAGTAGCGTCCTAAATGCGGCAAGACGTTACTGTTCAATATGAAACTTCCGAACGGGTGAATCCACTTCCCCAGGGCTTTGTCTGCGAGCGACAGTTCAACGCCGGCTCCTGAAATCGCGTGAGATGGCTGCGCCGAGCCTCGAACGACTTCCATCTCTAAATCGGCGACGTCGGTCGGTGTTGGACCGGCGAATGCAACTCCTTCTACAGTGAGAGATACCCCCCGACCCAAGCGGGGTGCGATCTTCTGCGCAACGCGCATCTCCGTTCGTCCGTCGGCGAGGTGCTTAAGATCCAGTAGTGAGAACTCCCATCTTACGACTGGGTACACATCTCCCTCAGCGGCGAGATCGGTGTGGTCTGATACCAGCTTCCCCCTTAGTTGCCGTTCAAACCCGCTCGAGGCCATTGGGTCTGCGTAGGGATGCGCTTGCAGCTGTCTGCGATCTGCGTCCGAAAGCGGTATCAGCGCGAACAGTGCATCTCGCAGATAGAACGCAGTCCTGTTTATGGAGTCCTTGGCTTGTTGGTGGAGCGCCGAGTGATGCTCTATTCCGTGCTCGAACTTGTCACTAACGGCCTTCGCCACGCGATACGCTTGCAGGTCTTCCTTAAAGATCAAGGTAAGCCGCGCCCAAGAGTCGAGTTTGCTAGAAATGCGGCCACCGGCTTTCGTGTATAGGTACGCCGCAATACGGAGTGCGAGAGAAGTTGGCGGCGGACCATTTAGCTCCCGCTCTAGGTCCTTGCGTGTTTTCAGCCCGCGTCGCTTAAGCTCTTGCTCAAGTGCGAGCGGGGTTATAGCTTCTGCGCCCATGAAGAGGTGTGACGCCGCGTAGAGCTCCCCGCCCAGGCGCCATTGTTGCAATGCGTCACTATATTGGATCACGGCGCGCATGAAGCGTGAGCGCTGTTTAATCGGCAACGAGGCGATCGCAACGAGGACTCTGAAGATCAGATCAGGGTCGATTTCGCGGGCCACTCTGGGCAGGCCCGTCTCATCGCGAATCCAGTTCTGGAAGAAAGGCCGTTCGCGAAGGTCAGGTGTGGATTCGTAGCCGAGGTGTATGGAGAGAAGTCCTTGCCACGCGTTGGTCGCAAAGGCAATCTGCCGGACGAACTCCTCGCTGTAGGCGGCCGCTAGCCGAACCGCGATGTCCATGGATGGCGCGGGACCGGTCACTTCGATCCATAGTTCGCGCGGGATCAGCGTGGAGAACGCTTCCACTCGCTCTGCGCGTGTCCTGATGACCAAGTGGTACCCACCGTACTCCGATGTGACAGGGCCGATCGCGATGGCGCGGTCGAACGGAAGTCGGATCAGCGACTCCGCACAGCGAACTACGACGGTATAAGTCGAAATAGGTGGTGCACTCATTGTGATGCCTCAGTACTCGTGACCCGAGCAATGGAGCCGATCTGAACGTACTCGTGTGACATGAGCCTAGCCGAGAGCAAGTGCCTCCGATTGAGAGCGCCAATGAGCTTCGGCGACGGTCGCCTGTTGACCGGGAGCACTCGAAGCTCGGCGTGTTCGTGGCGGCGGCTCGAGACCGTTCACGACCGTCGAGGGATGCCTCCGTTGTCTCATGATATGGTGATACGCGCCGTCGGGTATCCCAACAGGATCTCGGCGGGCTGCGATCAATCTCTCGGCAGCCAGCATCCGGCGGCCGCAGATCGAACATCACGTTAATGGCAGGTGCTGCTGATGCTTGGACAATGAGGAGGCGGTCGCGACAAGACATCTGGCAGAGTCGGCACCATTCCATCCGTCGACATCGGGGGAGCGTCACATGGCTCGTTTTGTATACCCGCAGGGGGCTGTGTACATTCTTGAAAACTCCGAAGCGCGGCGCGTAAAGATCGGAATGACCGGCATTGGTGTTAACGACGTTGTCGATCGACTCAGAGATGTGAACGACATCTGGCTAGGACGAAAGGTCACTTGCCAGGTTTGTGGAAAGCACACGGTCAACATCGACGGAAACGTTCCTCGTCACTTTGAATGTGGCAATGCCTGCCCCGGAGGGAACGCGCTGCCCTTCGAGAAAGATGTGGCAATTGCTCAGTTGCACTTAGAAGGCCTGAGAGGTCAGTACAGTAAGTTGTTCGGCGCCCGGAAGGCAGCGGTCACACGAAGGATCCAGTCCGCTGAAAAGCGGATTGAAAGGTGGAAGCGCTACACCGGTCCAGTGGGAGCGTGGCAATTCCGACTAGCATTTTATGTGGAGGGGCCAGCGGAGGTTGAATCGCTTTCCCACAAGATGCTGGCCGACCACTTAGATCGGGCTGCGCCATTTGGAGAAGTCTTTTGTTGTTCAGTGGAAGTCGCGACAGAGGCTGTCGAGAAGGCATTGGGTGAGATCGGTGTGTTGCATTCGGCCCGAAAGGAAACCGAATTGAGAAACGTCCGACTCAAGCCTAGCTGGAACAATGATCGGGACCTTCCCGGATAGGAACGGTCGTCGCGTCGCGCGGCGAGCTAAACGGGCGACGAGCCACTAGCGCTAGGATGCTAGGCGACCCTGACGAACTGACACCACTTTGCCATCTCGTGCGGGTCCGCCGACCGCTCCGCGAGGTTCCGGAAGTATGCGAGCATGAGCTGGTAATTGCGTAGGGCGGATCGGTTCGTTTCGTTACCCTCAGGGTCAACAATCGCGTCAGGCTTCACGAGCCAACCCCGCCACTCGTCCGGCAGGATCAGCCGGTCCCGGTGCAGCCGGAACAGCCGTGCCACGGGCTTGCTCGGCTTCAAGCGCCCGGACTTGTAGGCAAACGCGGTCGACAGGGCGACACAGCACCAGTCGGCGATGAGCTCCGCCGGATAACCGTAGAACATGCTGAGAGAGGGGTGCTTGCGCGGCCGTCCGACCAACCGGGTCGGAACTCTAGGTTTTCGGAAATTCCGCCACGCCGACGGGTCTTCCACGAGCGCCATGATGGTTCTCCGGCGGAGTCATGACGAACGAAGATGTGCCAATCGGCCTGCGCGAGGGCGTCGTCGCGACATAAAGGAGAGCATAGGGGCGATAAATGCCCGCACGCAGTGCGCTGCTGCGTCGCAGCGGAGTTCGGATAATAGAGATTGAGGCTAATCAACCGCGAGCTAGCGCTGACGCAAAAGGCGCAATTGCTCAAATCCCTGCATACCACGCATAGCCGCCTTCGGGAGATGCTGAGCCCAACCCTTTGCCAAAGCTCTTCAGGTTGTCGGTCACCGCAAGGCGCGTGACGAACTTGACGCTCTTGTACCCCAGTTGTCGCGGCACTCGCATGCGCAGCGGGCCGCCATTTCCGACCGGAAGGTCGGCGCCGTTCATGCCATAGGTGAGGAAAGTCTGCGGGTGCAGCGCGTCGCCCATGTCTATGCTGTCCCACCAGTCGCGTTCGATCGAGAAGTAGACCACATACTTGGCGTGCGGTTGTACGCCGGCGGCATCGAGCACATATGAGAGCGGCACGCCGGTCCACTCGGCGACATACGACCAGCCTTCTTCGCAAGCGAGTTGCGTGATTTGAGTCCGCGAGGGATAGCTCTTGATCTGCGCAAGCGAGTAGGCGCCGGGCCTATCGACCAGGCCATCGATGGTAAGCGGCCAGTCCGCAAAACCCCCGGCTTGGAGTTTCAGGTAAGCCTCACTGGGTGGCGCAATCTCGTTGGCGACGGGCCTCGCGGAGATCTCGCTGCGCGTGAATTCGCGCGCAAGTGAGTGCCGGGTGATCAGCTTGTAGGACGCGTAGTTCAGCGTTTCACCGGCGCCCCACAGGCCGCCGTGGTCCGGCGGGATCAGTCCGTATTTCCTTGCCAGGAACGCGCCCGCACCCAAGCCTGCGAGGGCTGTGGCGCCTGCCACCCCGGCCGTGATCAACCGTCGCCGCGTGAGATCGGTCATGCGCCCTCCAGGGGTGTATGCGTCCGGCCGGTAATCATGGCGCGCGTGCGGCTGCGGAAGCCCGCGAACCAGACCATGCCGACGTGTACGATGAAAAACAGCACCAGCGAGACGGCCGCAAAGAAATGCAACGTGCGCGCCGTTTGCCGGCCGCCGAGCCACTCGACGCTTGCGGGGAACGCAGCGGTAAATGCCGGCGACATCGCGAGCCCCGTCCACAGCATCAACGGAAACAATGCGAAAATCACGATCAGGTAGGTGACGCGCTGCAGCAGATTATACGACCAGGCGTCGGCCGCGCTCGGGCGCTCGAAGCGCAGGTGGGCGGCCATCGATCGCCACAGCGCGAGCCATGAAGCATCGCTTCCACGCGGCAGCAAGTGCTGGCGAAGGTGCCCCGACACGAAGCCTGCGATCAGGTAGACGAAGCCGGTGAGCACCAACAGCCACGCGGTTTGAAAATGCAGATAACGGCTCCAGCCGTTCTGATCCGGCAATACGTAGCCGTAGCCAGTCTGTACCAACACTCTCGACGAGGGAATCGGAAGCTGGAACAACGCGGGCGTCAGCACATTGCCGTTCTCGCCCCAATAGAAGCGCGGATGGGAGATCAGAATCTCGACGCCGCTGACCAGCAGGCCAAGAAAAGACAGCACCACGATCCAGTGAGTGATGCGAACCAAGGCGGAATGGCGCACGGGCAGCACGTCGGAAGCTGCTTGAGCCTCAGCCCATTGCCGAATATCCGCGGGCGCCGATCGTTTGTCCGCCATCCGAATGGCCCTCCCACGAGCGCTGCTCGAGTTTCAGTGGATAATACCAATCCACCCGGACCGTCTGGTAATCGATGTGTCGGACACCGGTAGTGGGTGGAGGACCGTAACGGCTCGGTCGCTGACGTTCAGTTCCGGCGACGCAGCGAACATCGACCGCAAGTACCGCGTCTGCCGCGTCGCAGCGTAGTTCGCACAATCGAGAGTCTTTAAAGAGAGATGTGTCAGTGAGATCAATGGAAACGCGATGCAATTGAGTGCAGGACGGGAAAGGGGTTTATGACCGACGCGTCGATTCCGACACTGTTCGAATGGGCCGGCGGACTGGCTCCGCTCAAGAAGTTGTTCGCGACGTTCTACGAGAAAGTTCCGTCGGATCCGATCCTGGCACCGGTCTTTGCGCGCATGTCTCCGGAGCACTTTCATGTCGTTGCGCGGTTTGTGGCGGAGGTTCTTGGAGGGCCACCCCTCTACACGGCCGAAGGAGATCACGGTCACGCGACGATGGTCGCGAAGCACCTCGGGCGGCACCTGACTGATGTGCAGCGGAAGCGCTGGATGACGCTGCTTCTCGAGACTGCAGACGAGCTGAATCTTCCCAGCGATCCGGAGTTCCGATCGGCCCTTGTTGGGTATCTTGAATGGGGCTCCCGACTGGCAGTTATGAATTCGGCCAGTACCGAGAATCCCATCGACGAACACGCGCCGATGCCCAAGTGGGGATGGGGCGAGACTAAGGGTCCGTACCGACCTGGCGGAACCCCTGATGGCACGTGAACTGCCGAGCCTGCTGACGGTCTATCCGAACTAGGGGAGGGTCGTCGTCATGGCACATCCGTTGCTCCGGTCTATTTTGGCCGGCGTGTCGATTCTCTATCTGCTGGACGCGCACGCCGCCGATCCTTCGCGGCGGGAGACCGTGCGAGCGCGCAGCCCTGACGTTATGCCGTTTGACATGGCGCGTACCACCCATATTTTCAAAAAGACACCGTCGGGTGGCGTGCAGCGCGTCGTCGCGAAATCCGCTGACGACGCTGCCCAGATCGAACTGGTCCGGATGCACCTGAAGCATCTGTCGAAACAGCTGACGCAGCGAGACCTGTCCGGGCCGAGCCATATTCATGGATCGGACATGCCCGGGCTCGCGGAATTACGAGCGGCGCCGCCTTCGGACCTCCGAATCGCCTATCGTGAGGTGCCGTCCGGTGCCGAGCTCGAATACGTGAGTGCCAACCCATCACTCGTGCACGCGGTGCACCAATGGTTCGATGCGCAGGTATCAGATCACGGCGCGGATGCAATGAAGGGTCACAACCACTCGATGAATCCGTCGTAGATCGACGCGGCCAAATCCCGGTCTCGTGCCTCCGGTGGTGCTAAGGAGTTAGGCGCGCCTCGTATTTAACATAAGGCATATGTTTATTCGTAGAGCGCTTGTAACCCTCTGATAAGAAAGGGGTACCTGTTACCCGGACATTTAGAAAGGTCCGCTTTTGGCTGGGCCGCGGAGCTCTACTTTCACGGAGTGTTGATCAGGGTTGACTGAGATAGCCGCGACACGGAGGACCGTCGAACGATGCTTCGAATACCTTGCCCATCGGCTCGACTTGACGCAGCGATCATGCAAGATGCTGATTGGAAGGCAGCATAGATGGTGGGGACGTACTTGCGCCGCGCCAAAGCCAAGCTCAGCGAGATGGCAGCGCGCCGTGACCGCCTCGCTCCCAGCTTTGCGATCGAAGTGGCAATGGACGCCAGCGCGCCAGATTTCGATCCAGTACTTT
>Ga0335083_10003590_pt1 | contig 20024 bp, 14 predicted proteins | sample Lox_Sample_42_FD_206716 | JGI IMG/M metagenome (GOLD analysis project Ga0335083, IMG submission 206716) | Soil microbial communities from Loxahatchee National Wildlife Refuge, Florida, United States - Lox_Sample_4.2 | ecosystem: Environmental > Terrestrial > Soil > Wetlands | place: USA...
GCAGCCGCAAACTTAGCAGGCTTTCGGCTGTCGAGCTTGAGGTCGATCAAATCCCCTGTGCCATGAGCCCTGCGAAACCCACGCTCGCCCCGTTGCCTGTCGGGAAACTGCCGCCGGAGCTGCTGGCGGCGATCCTCTCACGTGCGCCTTTGGATGACCCGCGCGTGCTGGTCGGACCCGGCATCGGCCTGGATTGCGCGGTCGTCGACACCGGTGAGCGTCTGACCGTCTACAAATCCGATCCCATCAGCTTCGCCACCGATCAGATCGGATTCTACCTGGTGCAAGTCAATGCCAACGACATCGCCACGACCGGTGCACGCCCGTGCTGGCTGCTGGTGACGCTGCTGCTGCCCGAACAGAGGACCCCGGCAGACCTCCCCGAGGCGATCATGGCGCAGATCCACGATGCATGCCGGGACTTAGGCGTCAGCGTGATCGGCGGGCATACGGAGATCACCACCGGTCTCGACCGTCCCATCGCCGTCGGCACCATGATCGGCGAGGTGGCCCGCGGGAAGCTGGTCACGCCGCGTGGCGCAACGGCGGGAGACCGCATCCTGCTCACCAAAGGGGTACCGATCGAAGCGACAACGCTGCTCGCCAGAGAATTCCCGGAGCGCCTGCGCGGCGCGCTGACGCAAAGCGAGATCGAAGAAGCGCAAGCCTACTTGTTCGAGCCGGGCATCGGCATTACGCGCGATGCACGCATCGCCCTCGATGCCGGGCGCGTGAGCGCCATGCACGACCCGACCGAAGGCGGAATCGTCGCCGCACTGTGGGAGCTGGCTGAGGCCAGCCGGAAAACGCTGCGGATCGATGCAGACAAGATACCGGTCCCGCCACTCGCCCGCCGTGTGTGTACAGCCTTCGGCATCGATCCGCTCTCCTCCATTGCCTCGGGCTCCTTGCTGATCACGACACCCGCCGCGGATGCTGCCGGCATCCGCGGGGCGCTGGAGAGCACCGGCATCGCATGTGCGGATATCGGCGTGGTGGTGGACGGAGCAGCAACCGTCGAACGAGCGACGCAAACGGGCGTTGCGACCTGGCCGCGACCCGCGGTCGATGGCATCACGCAAGCGTTCGCTCGGCGTTAGCGTCGCCTGATCGGCGCGACGCACGATACCGCCGAGAGGCGGATATTTCTAGCCCTCGCGGCCGGTCAAGAACGCTCGATCCACGGCATCGTAGGGAGTTCGACGTTGCCTACCGACCGCGCTGTTTCGTGTGCGCCGTCGGACAGCTGCTCTGAGCGGCCCGACTCTATGGGCGCCCTTAGGAGGCCGGGCTTGGCCGCGCCCGCCAACTCGCTCCGAGGGCGCATGCCAACCGCTTCTTTAGCCTGGGCAAGTCCATCCGAAGCCTCGGGTTGAGCCGTCCCGTGACACGTGATACGGTTGGACCTCATATCCGCAGGCGTGGAGGCGCTTCGTGGTGTTGCTCGGGTCTTCTAGATGAGACGACGTTCTTCGCTCGGATCCCGCGGGCTCCCACACGATGAGACGCCCCGATCTCTGGATGCTCCCGGTCTTTGACCGGGTGCCCTGGTTGGCTCGGCACTGTTACTCCATTACATGACCTCCATCGACATCCCCCTTGAGATCAAACGACGGCAAAAGGAGATCTATAGGCGCTCGCTATATTTCCTTGTGCCGTTTGTGGTCGAGCTGATCGCGGCGGCGATGCATGCGCCTCGGCTATGGGCAGCCCTGGGGTTTGCGGCCATCGTCATCGGCTGGATCATCTGGGTGGTCTACTTCTTCCGTCTAAGCCGCTGCCCGGCTTGCAACCGGCTGCTGATGTACCTGTTTCAAACCCCAATGCTCTATCAACGCTGTCCAAGTTGCCATGTCTCCTTCACCTCTTCCGGCTAAGGGGACGTGCACGTCCGGCGCACGCTGGCGTTCTGCTCCGCTCATTCCTCAAGCATGGCTCCAAGAGGGAGAAGCGAACGGCTGCCTCGATTAGAAGTCCACTACGGAGCAACCGCTGCTGACAGGGATCGGCCGTTTCCAAGGTGAACGGCCGCTCTACCCCAAAACGCTCAGCCTTTGGTCATCAGCGTGCACCGACGACTCGACACCGCATCCGGCCTCGCTTCAATTCCATGGCAGTATGCTGTTGCCATTAACGAGCACCGGATCGCCGATCTTGAATGCCGGCGAGGTCCGCTGCTGTATCGTCTGCAGCGTGCCGTTGCGCATCCGAACCGTGACGTCCCAGACCGGAACGAGCTTCTCGACGCCGTAGGCATCCCATACCCCGGGTATGCCCGCAGTCTCCGCGCTGTATGCTCCTTCGGGGACATAGACGCCGGGGCCTCCGTTATCTTGGGCCAAGGACTCGGCGGCCTCGCTTGTCGCAATGCCGAGCACCACTGCACAAGTGTCGAGGTTGCAGGGGTGGGGGCCGACTTTCGCAGCCCCGGGCGTGCTGTCCGACATCGCCCCGATCACCTCCACCTTGCCTGTGCTTGCGTCGGGGGGCGGCGCGGGAACCTCCGAGGCTGCGGAGGGGGAGTTGATGGGCGAGACATCCGAATCCCGCGCGGCGGCCGCGTCGGGCTGCTGCATGGGCGGCGGCGCGAGACCGCTCCCGCCCGTCCACGGTGTGGGGTTGACTTTCTGGGCCTTCGACGTGCAGCCGAGCAGGAGCAGGACCAGGCAGCCGAAGACGAAGATACGATTCACCGTTGATCTCCTGACTAGCGCCTCTGCGGACCAGTCTAGCATGCCGCTCCGTGGTCAACCTGCCTCGACCCGACCGCGGCGGCTCGCGCGGTCCCTTGATCTTCTTGCCCGAGGCGGCAACACCAGTCGAGCGCGGCGCGAGCGCGCCATGGGAATGGCGACGTAGCATATCCCTCCCCCGCTGACGCTGGGAACGCCCGATAGTCGACTGTGCGCTAACAGGAAGATAGCGCCGTGGCCCGGGTAGCCCTGCTTGGCGCAGTGCTGCCGATGGCCGTCTCCGAAAGCGGCCATTTCGGTGGACGTCCGCGTTCGAGATCAGTCACTGGCTCTTGCCGAGCCCTTCCGGGCAGTGGCGTGTCTGCGATCCCGACGTTGGAATTGCAGAAAGCAGCCGGTCGACGCTTCGAACCGCGAACTTGTGCGATCTATCCAGAGCGGTCCGGCGAATTTTCCACTGGTTCTCTGAATACTGCGGGAAAGGTGAGACCCCTCGCTGGCTGACTATTTGTCGGAGTCAGCGGGAGCGGCCTTTGCGGCCTTTTCAGGCTTCTCCTTCTTCTGCTTCTTCTCTGTCGGGGCAGGCGCTGGTGCCGCCTTCTTCGCATCCTTTGCTGCGGGGAGCTCTTTGCGCGCGAGGCTAGCATCGATGGCGGCAATGGCCTTGACGATAGCCTGATGTTTGGCCTTCAAGTGCTCATACACCTTGTCTTTCTTGAACTCCGTGGGGCCCATTCCTCGTTTCTCGAGGACGTCTTGACGCGCTTGCAGACGTACGTCGTACAGCTTCTTCTGGTTCTCTCGTGTGGCCCTTGATTGTGACGACATCGTAGATCTCCTCGCAAAAGATGTTCGCACAGTATAGGGCTTCTGCGACCAGCCTAGGGCTCACCTCGTCCCACCGTCGTGAGATGGCCTCGACCTTTCACACAGGCTCGGCCGGAGTCTGCCGGATGCGGTCGGCAGCTCTCGACCCAAACTGGTCACACACCGACCAGCTTCCGAGCGACGCGTGACGCACGAGTGCGACCACGAACTGCCCATGCGCGCGCCATCAAGGCGATCGATCCGTCACCGGCACGAGGAAGCTTCGCGCGGATTCTCTCCCGCAGAGCGACGCGGCGTTCCTCCGTGAGAGACATGGCATAGCCAGGCGCGGGTGCCTGGCCTCCTAGGAACGGCGTCCAGTAATCATCGAAGTCTCGGAATCTGGTGCAGATATCGATGGACCGCACACCGACTTCGAGAAGTCCGGCGCTCTCAAATAAGCCAGTTAGTGCATCCGGCTGACAGAGTGCAAAGCGCCGGCCTTCGTCCAGATCGAACGCGCGTGGATCTAGCTCCACTGCCGCATCCCAGAAGTAGCGCATCAATTCCATCTTGTCGGCGTAGTCCCATACGTACGCGGCGACTGTCCCGCGTGGTCGTACGGTGCGCGCCATCTCGGCAACCGCGACGACCGGCTGCGGCACGAAGTTGAGAACCAGGCCAGCGACGGCCGCGTCGAAGCGTTCGGATGCAAACGGCAGCGACTGCGCATCGGCCAGCGCGAAGGTCGCTCGTGGATCGCCGAGTTGCGATTTGGCATGCACGATGAACGCGGGGGACGGATCGACCCCTTTCACTCCATGGGGCTTGGCCCGGTGGAGGATAGCTTCGGTCAGGGCGCCCGTTCCGCAGCCAACATCCAGCCAGGCGAGCTGCGCCGGTAAGTCCAGCCACATGAGAAAGTCCTGCGCGACTACCCTGCTCCAGCGGCCGACGTACGGCTCGTACCGATCTCCGAGCGCCCATGTGTCCCCGTGCTCCACTGTCATGGCCTGCCTCGCGTTACCATTGGCCTGTCATCTGGTAGACACTTTCGGGACAGTAGCAACCCGGCTCTCCCCAAGAATTCGGCGTTGCATAGGCTGACCGTTCGTCAGGTTACATCCGGAATGATCGAGGAGGCCGGTGCGACATGCGCGAACGGACTCGGCCCCAGCCAGCCCCGTACGCTCCGGACCCACCGCGGCGTTCCGATGAGTTGTATCAATCCCTTCTCGCGGGCTTGCGCAAGGGAGCAATCACCCATCCAGATCTTGGTCATGCTTCGTAGGTCGGTGATAATCGAGAGATCCGGCTCGTGCCCCGGGTCCTCAAGGCAGAGCTCTACCTCCCCGTCCCGTACGACCAGCCACCAATGTTTCATCCCCCTTTTGGCGTCCGGAAAAACAAATGACATCACGCCCGTCTCGCCTGGCATGTGCGCTGTCCGGACACAGCGGCGGATATCCCACATGAGAAAACTTGCGTCGAGGTCGTCCGCCGCCATCTTGCTCCGCGTCCAGCGCTGTCCCCAAGTGCCGAGTTGAAGGATCAGCGGCCTCAATTCCTCCGCTGCAGGGGTGAGGCGGTACTCGTGGGACCTGCCGTCCGGCGCTTCCTGCTGCACGAGCAGGCCATGTTCGACGAGCGACTTGAGTCGCTGCGCCAGCACGGAGGGAGACATGAGGGGAACGCCGCGGCGCAGATCATTGAAGCGCTTGCTGCCCATCAGCAGCTCCCGCACGACAAGTAGGGTCCAACGCTCGCCAAGCAATTCCAGTGCTTTTGCGATCGGGCAGTACTGGCCGTAGCGAACCATCGTGCTTCGCCCCCCTCTCGGCAAGTTTAGGCCCGATCTGCTGAAGGGATCAACTACGAATTTCGTACCGAACTCGACAGCTCGCTTGGCACTGCGATGTCAGCGCGTAGAGGTCCATCGAGCGCATCACTGCACGTCGTTAGGAACTTCGACTTTAGAACTTGTCTGCGGCTCTTCTCGCGGCTAACTTGCGCAAGAGATTTGCGACCCCTTTTGGAAGGCAAAAAACTTGGCGGGGGAGGAAGCATGGACGATGCACGACGACACGGAAGCGCTGCCTTTAGCGCTCCGACCCGCGGCCATGTACGAGGAATTGCCCTGTCCGTTGCACTGTGGATGCTCGCGCAGGTATGGCCAGACAGTCGGTGCTTAGCCGACGATGAAATGCAAGCTCCGGGTGGGACAGAGGAGGAGCGCATCATCGAAGTCGAGTCAATTGGACGGTGGTTGCGAGCACATTTCTCGTCCGATGAGCTGACGCAGTTGCGGGCTGACGACATCAAAGTAGGGCGACACTACTGCGGCTGCTACGACCAACCGACCAGGCACTACCCTTATTCCATTGTTGTGATCGCAACTCCCAGAGGAGATCTGATTACAAGACCAGAAGGCGTCGAGACGTCGGTCAGATTCACCCCACTGGCCGTCAGGCATGGAGAGAGGTACTGCGATGTGGACTCGGAGCATTGCTTCGGCAGCTTTCCCGACATCTGCTCGTTCACGGACTATCGCTACGGGCCCTACCTGGGGCAGTACTTCCCCACGTGCAAGATGGATGACGACGAGCAGACCGTGATGACACATGGTAGGTGATCATCATCGACGAGTTTGCGAGAGTTGCTGCGCCAGCGATTGCCGAACGTGTATACGCGATCGCGACAAATGCCAACTTCACAGGGTGAAGAATCCACGAATCATCTCGGCCCGTTGCTGCGTTCCGATGACCCCGGCCAGGCCCTGAGTAACGAACGTCCTCTGGTCGATAGCTGTCCCTAACGACTGACAGGTCTCGACCCCGACCCTGCCGCCCGGCTTTCCTGAGAGCAGCCAATCAACGCCGAGGATGAGGACCGGCGCCACATTCGCGTCACAGCACAGCGATGGCGACAAGGTTGGCGAGTTGGGTTACGCCGGGTCCGCCGCCCGGCCCACGCAGATCAACGCCAGAGCCGAAGCTCTGCCGTGGTCGAACCTGCTAGCGCGAAGGTAAGGCCGGAGTCGCGGGAACGGTCAGGGCCTTGGGAACCGTGGCCGAGGCCGATGCGGGATGAGGGCAATCTATCACCGCACCAGGTGCCAAGTTCCCGAGGCCTTGAACTGTTGCGGACGCGTCGCAGTAGATGTCTTCGACCGCGTTCCCAGTAAACGTACCGCCCGACAAGAATGCGAACGATACGTCCAGGGCATAGAGTCCGAATTGGTTATTGGTAACGGTTGGATTCGCAAAGTCTAGGAGCCTGGATCCCGATTGGAGGAAGATTCCCGGGCCACCATTGCCGCTGATCGTCACGCTTGGGCCGTAGAACTCGAGATTGGCCGCCTGGACCAGCATTCCGGCCCCGCTGCTGCGTTGCACGGTCACCTGACCAAAGTTGCCTACTGCGCCATTGACGATGTTCACGCCATTTGAAGATCCGGAAGATTGGAGACCGATGTACATGACGGTTAGCGAAGAGATATCCAACACCGAACCGGCGGTTGCTAGTAGCCCGGTTCCGTCGGTACCCTCAATCGTGATGGGACCGTTGCGAAGAGAGCCGGCGGTAATGAACAGACCGGCTCCTCCAAGAAAACCAGTCGCTGCCCGTACGCCATTGATGGAGAGGTTGTTCGCTACGACGGCCCTGGCTCCATATAGAGCAATCCCGAGGTCAACAACGTCTTGAACGACGACGTTGTCCAGCAGCACGTCTGACCCGTCAACGGTGATCGCAGCGTTGAACAACCCGGCGCCGGCTTTCGTACCCTGGACCGTATCGCCGATGAAACGGCAAGAGCTGAACTGCGTGCAGAGAACCCCGATGCCGCCTTGAATGATGAAACCTTGAACCTCGACACGCTGTGAGTTCCAGATCTGGATCACCCAGTCATCAACGCCGGAGACCCCTTCGATGACTGCGCCGTGCTCCGCGACCAGAGTTAGCTGGTCGAACCCGCGAATGACGAGATTCTCAACGCAGTGCCCGCTTACATGCACGATATTTGTCGCGGCCGGATCGAGCCCCTTGAGCACGGCTGCGACCTGTCCGTTGGGTCCATGGGAACGACAGTTGACCTTAGTGTCGCCCGCCCGCGCAACGGGCATGAGCAAGCTAAGTGCGATCCCGCATGCTGCGAGCGCTGCTGTTGCGTAACGCATGACTAGCCCTCCTCTCTAGGACTGATCCTCGATCCAGCTTCTGGCTGGTCCCCGCCAAGTCGCTCCTCCCGGTCTGTGGCGGTCCCTACGGCATTCGGGGTGCGGTGTTGCCGTTACCATCTTCTCGCCTGGCCCGCCGACGAATTCGCAACAAGGCACACTAGCGCGCGAGAACATGGGGAGTTGTGATCTGCATCAAGGGCCACAGTACGGCTCGCGGGCCGCGCGACGATGACACGAGACTGCGCGACGCCTGGCCATGCTCGCGTGATCGGCTGCCAGCTATTGTGTTTTTCCCTGCCGGTCCTATACTGAGTGCGCCGCATTGGGAGGAAGTGCCCGGCTCAGACGGTCACGAAGGGAGCGGCCCGCCACCCCGAGATGCTTATCGAACGAGCCTCAGGAATCTGAGCCACGCTCGGCGATCGCCCTCAAAGTTAAAACCTAGAACAAACGAGGTGATCTGGTGAAACAGACTTTCGCTGTCGCATGTTTCGCCGTCTTGATTCCCATCGCGCACGCGGATCAGGGAGGCTTCGCGAACGCAGGCGGTACCCTGTCAGGTGGGACGAGCGTGGCGAACCCACCGGGAACGTTGACGATCGGCGGCGGGGCGCTCACGTTCCTGTCCAGCAACGGAAGCATCGCCATCAACGCCACTTTCGCCAGCAGCTCGACTGTCGAGAGCTGCGCTGGGGGCGGCCGGGGCGGTCACGTGACCTGCAGCTTCACCTTCAGGGGGACGTTCAGCGGCACGCTTACGCTGAATGGAGCGACGCAGGCGATCAACGGCTCGACGTACCAACTGTACGGAACGAACGGTGTGGTCGTTTCCGGGACTACCGGTTACAACTCCGCGTACACACCGTTCTACTTCTCGAACACGGGCCAGATCCTACGCTCCGATGATTTGAGCGGGACCAATCTCATTACCTACGGCGCACAAGGCGGCGATGTCGGGCAGTTCTACGGTGCTTACGGCATCGCGGTCGATTCCGCCGGCCGCATCTACGTTGCGGATACGTACAACTCCCGCATCGTCCGCATCGACGACATGAATGGAACGAACTGGACCAGCTTCGGCGCCTACGGCGCAGACGTGGGACAGTTCAACGATCCCTCTGGCATCAGCATCGATCCCGCCGGCAGGATCTATGTGATGGACACCGGCAACAACCGCCTCGTCCGCATGGACGACATGAGCGGCACGAACTGGACCGAGATGAGCGGGACCGGCTCCGGCGTCGGCCAGTTCGCGCAATATGTCGCGGCCGTCGCTTTCGACGCCAGCGGACGGATCTATCTTGCCGATACCGGAAACAAGCGCATTGTCCGCATGGACGACATGAGCGGGACGAACTGGACCACGCTGACGCAGTCTCCGGTCATAGGCATCTACATCTATAGCTTCGGATCGCCCATCGGCGTTGCCGTAGACGCGTCGGGAAGGATTTACGTCGCCGATGCTTCCCTGCCGTCCGTGATCCGCGTCGACGATATGACGGGGGCCAATTGGACGTCCATCAGCCTGGGCTCCGGAGCGACACCGCACAGCATCGCGATCGACTCGAGCGGAATGGTTCTTGTCGGTGGCGGCGGGGCCCAAATTGTCGACAGCATGGCAGGCGTTCTGTCCTCGGCCAGCGCGCTGACCCAGGCATATGGCCCGTATTACGTGTTCGGCGCCACACCCGTTCCTGTGTCGAGCCCGCCTCCTTCCGCAATCAACTTCTCGGCTGCGTCCTTGACGTTCGCGCAGAACGTCGGGACCAGCAGCGCTCCCCAGACCGTCACGATCGCTAACTTCGGCGGCAGTCCGCTGAACGGATTGAAGGTCTCTACGAGTGGCAGCGGGTTCTCCGCAACGAACGATTGTTCGTCGCCGCTCACTCCGGGGTCGACCTGCACGATTTCCGTCTGGTTCACCCCGGTCGTGGCTGGCACTGTGACGGGGTCTTTGACCGTGAACGATGATTCCGGGAACTTGGGACCAACGCAGATCGTGCCGCTCAACGGTACGGGAACGGCGCCGGCTGCAGCCCTGACTCCAGCGAGCCTGTCCTTCTCCTCGCAGGCCGCGGGGACCGTGAGCACCGCAAGGACCGTCTCCTTGCAAAGCGCTGGGACCGGTCCATTGCAGGTTTCGAGCATCACCGTGACGCCGCCGTTCAGCCAGACGAACAATTGCAATGCGAGCCTGGTGCCTGGTGCTTCCTGCACCATCGCGGTTTCGTTCGCGCCGACAGTGGTCGGTTCAGCATCCGGAACGGTCACGATCGCGGACAACGCCGGGATCCAAACCGTCGGCCTCACCGGAACCGCCAGTGCGCCGGTCAGCCTGTCGGCAACCAGCTTGAGTTTCGGGACGTTGGCTCTCGGCAATACGAGCTCGGCGAGGACGGTGACCGTGACGAATCGTCTGAATGTGACGTTGAACATCAGCGGCGTGACGGCGAGCGGTCCGTTCGCGGTAGCAAGCAATACATGTGGGTCGAGCCTCACCCCTGGGGCGAAGTGCGTGGTCGGCGTGACGTTCACTCCGGTCGCACTGGGCTCGGCGAGCGGTGTCTTGACGATCGGTGACGACGCCGTCACGAGTCCTCAGACGGTGACTCTGAGCGGAACTGGCAGCGCGCCCGTGACGCTCTCGCCGGGCAGCTTGAGCTTCAACTCCGTTGCCGTGGGCAACACGAGCTCGGCCAAGACCGTGACCGTGACGAATCGGCAGAACGTAGCGTTGAACATTGCGGAGATCGCGGCGAGCGCAGAGTTTGCGGTGGCCAGCACCACCTGCGGCGCGAGCCTCGCCGCGGGTGCGAGCTGCACGATCGGCGTCACGTTCTCCCCGACAGCCACTGGCTCCGCCGCCGGCACGCTAACGCTCGTCGACGACGCAGTGACCAGCCCGCAGGTCCTCAACCTCTCGGGCACCGGGCGGTAAGGCGGGTCGGCTCCATCCGTAGCGCCTGCCAAGCGTGCGTAGCGTTGGGAGCGCCGGCCGCCCTGCCGCAGTCCAGCGGCAGGGTCCCGCTCGCGTGCCGCGTTGCTTCCCACCCACCGGTGCCCACCCACTTGTCATCGCGCTCCGGACGGCGGCTCGCGGGGTGCGAGTTGCAACTGCCCGATACCGCGAAGTTGCCGGATGTTGCCCGAAGCAGCCCGCGAAAGCGTCCATCCCCCTGAGCGTCCGCTTTCGAAGTCAGTCACTGGCTGTTTGTCGACCCACAACTGCCGTCTGAGACCGTCCGCTATGAGACCTGCGTCTGGCCGGACCAAAGCCACCGAGATCACATTAATAACGATGCCGTCTTCCAACAGTTTGACGCAAGCTAACCAAGCGAGCGTGCCCGATTTTTGCGGGGTGCGCGCGGGCACAAACGGTGTGAACGGCGAGAGTTTGTGTCTTCGCGTTCCCCGTCGCTGCGCGCCACGACCAGGTCAATGCGCGATTTGAATCACGGCGCTAGCGGCCGCTGCAGTTGCCTCCCCACACTCCGATATAGACCAGGATCAAGACCCCGCCTTGCTCCGCGACGTCCGTTCGTATCGTCATCTCCCAACCAGACGACTTTACGTTCACATACTTGCCGGTGCCGCTAATCAGTTTCCATGCGGTGCCACCGGAGGAGACTTCGCTGGTCCACGTGTCCCCCTCTGCGTCCTTGTAGACGGTGTGTGAGGTTTTTGCGTCCCAAACACCGATGGCCATGTGCGAGGGCGCACTGCGGTCGTCATCCAAATTTACGGCCGTAGTCCCGACCACAACAAATTGTCCGGTACAGTTGTCGTCGGCCCTACCGACGTTCGGCAAAGCGAAGCTGACGGCCATAGCTCCCAGGCAAGCGAGCATCCTTGTGGTTCCCATAGATTCTCCCATCGAGCAGTAACAGGTTGCCGTGCTCGCAAATGCGGAGGCACTGACGCTCTGGCGCCTTGGACTTTTGGTCTCTTATCGGACAGGTGGTCGACGCTCATGCTATTCCCGAGCCCGTCGACTCGGTTTGAGCCAGCGCAAAACGGGCCATTGCGGCGAACTTAACACGCCCTTGGCGTTGAGCTCGGAGCTTTCTAGGTCCCAAGGGAGGGTCTGGTCGGCAAGATTTGCTTGCCCTCGGCACTTCCGAGTTACTTGTCTCAAGATCAGGCGCAGCGGCTCTTCGTACAGCGTGAGTGACGAATGGAGTGCGGAGCCGAACGGCTGCTTCTGGGCGAATTAGGCGATGCGCTTGATCGATTGCTCATGTGGCCGGGGCGGTAGCTCACAACCGCTGGCCGCCGAGCGCGGCAATCAATGCCCGATCTTCAACGCCCTGCTGCGCTCCTCGCGATCTGCAGGAAATCGCCCGAAGTGTGGCCTATCGCACCGATGCCTCGACAGCCGCCGTCGATCTTGTGTTCGATCAAGCCGTCGATCCGGCGCCGACAGTCCCTTCGCCGTAGATCGCCAAGCCCGTCGGAGTGGCTTCGGGTCCCAGCTCTGCACTCGCCGCCCGAATCACGGCGCGAACCTGTCCGGATTGCGCTCTACCGACGTCAGCTGTCCCGGGAAATGCTTCGCAACCCCTTACCCAGCCCCCACCGGCCGACCAGGCGCTCGGCTTGAGCCCTCCCGCGACAAGTGATACGGTTGAAGCTCGCCCTATCCTTGTCCGTTATCCTTCTCGATCCTTGCGTAGAATCCATCCACCCATGTCGCCGCTCGGAACCGAGCAGTCAGCCGCGGAGTCTATAGCGGGATCTTGCGGTGCTTGGGTTACGGCGTTGAGGAACATGGAATTGATCGGGCGAAAGGCACTCGGAGCGGCCTCATCGGTTTGCAGCGTCCTACTGGTTGGTGCGATCCTTCAGACGGTCCCGATCGCCAACGCCGACTACATCCCGCCGTCGCAGGTCGTAGTCAAAACCAAGTCGTATCAGCCGCAGGAAACAAACTTCGCACGGGGATCCTACGATTATCAGATCTCCTGGCAGGGGATCCCGGTGGGCGACGCGTGGATACGAATCGGCACTGCTTACCGTGACGGGAAGAGGATGTTCGACGTCGAGGCGACGGCGCGCTCCAGCAAGCTGGTGAGCCTGTTCTATGAGCTTCGGCATCGGAGCGAGAGTGTCTTCTCTGCACGGGAGATCAAGCCGGTGGAGTTTCTCTCCCAGCAGACGGAAAATTCCAGGTTCAGCCATCTCGAGATCAACTTCTCGCCGGATGGTTGGATCCATGCCAAGTCCACCAAAGGAAGATCCAACGGGCCAGAGAACTCCGCGGAACTCTCATTCAAACCGGAGAACCCCACCTTCGATCCCATTTCGGCGACGTTTCTCGCTCTCAGCCTTCCGATCGATCCCGCCGAGGATCTCAGCTTCGACGTGTTCAACGGCGAGCACCGGTACCTGATCTCCTTTCATGTCGAGGGGCGAGAGAAAGTCACGGTTGCCGGCAAGCAGTACGATGCATACAAGATCAAGCCGGTGGTCAGAAAGCTCACCGATACGGCCGGGGAGAAACGCCTGCGGAAAGCCTACCTCTGGGTCTCCGCCGAAGGGAGCCGAGAGGTCCTGAAACTCGAAAGCGAGGTCTTGATCGGTTCGGTCAGCGCGAAGCTCGTCCGCTTCGTTCCCGATACCTCACCGGAAGCCGACGCCACCGGCGGCGGGCTCGAACACCCGATGCAGAACCAATAGGGCCCTTGCCGCCAGGAGGGTCTGACCTTTGCCCCCAAGGCGATCGAACGGCGCACTGAGCCGTCCGATGCTGACTCTTCACATCGGTCAGGCGAACCGCACTCCGGCGACCATGAACGGACCCAAGAGCTGCCCGTCCACATACTCGTGGACGGGCAGCAGAGGGTGGACTAGACGCTTAGCGTCGAAGAGTCAGCACCATCTCCGAATGGAGATCGAAGCATATCGCTGGAGCCTCGAGACTCGACCCATTCCGGCCTCTCGCATATTCCCGAGACTGTCCTTCGCCGCTGAGGCTGTTTGCTACCACGCTGCAACCGGATTCCCTGGCGAGCCCGTCGCGCCCACCAGCTTGAGCGGCGCCCATGCGAACAGGAACTCGTACGCCTGGTTGCTCGACAGCTCATCGAGATCGAGATTCTCGAAGTTGCTGATCCCACGCCGGGCGATCAGGTTCATGTGGCAGTACGCGAATCCCGTCGAGGGGAACCCTTTCGCGAAGTCGAGCGCTTCCAATCCCCAGGTGTCCGAGCCGATCATGGAGATCTTCTTCGCGGCGAGATAATCGCATAGCTCTGGCGCTGCTCCGGGTTCGCCGGAGTTGAATTCGGCGGTATCCTTCGCCAGTTGCTCGTCGCTCTTCACCTTCTCGCCGACCGGGCGGCCCAGATGGTTTGTCTTCCACAGGCTGTTCCAGCCGGTGCGCAGCAGCACCACGTCTCCTTTTGTCGCATCTGCAGTGCCCTGCATCCTCAAGGCTGCCTTGTAATCCTCGACCGTGATGGCGTAACCCTTGGGCAGGCGCGCCATCCCCTTGAGCGCTGCCACGTCGACGAGGATGCCACGCGTGAAGAATCCGCCGGCTTTCTCGGTACCGTTCTTCCTGAGGCCCCGTGGGGTATCGACGTCTTCGAGGCGCACGCCGTTGTAGAAGTAATTGCCGTCCTTCCAGCCCGGCTTACCCTGGATGCGGATCATGGGATGCGCGAAGCCGTCCCACTGCGTGCCCACTTGCCCGATCTCGGCGGTGAGCAGTTCGTCCATGAACGTCTGCGCGAATCCGCCGCCCGGCCAGGGCAGTGGGCCGTGGGTCGGCGCACCCGGGATGCTCAGCGCATAGGTGCGGCCGGGGACCAGCGGCATCGCGTTGCTGTACGGCATGCCGAGCAGCGCCATCTTGCCTTTCTTGACCAGTTTAGCCGCCTCGATGCGCTTTTCAGGCGTGATGTACTGTGAAGCACCCATCTCGTCGCTGGCGCCGAACTCGCTCGGCCACCAAGGCTCGTCGACGGGATTGTTGCCTGCGAGAGCGGTGACGGCAAACAAGCTCGATATCGCGACCATGCTCAGTCTAGGCTTCATACTGGTCTCCTCCGTAGAGTCTTGTTAGGGATGGAGGGGTCCGGCATGCGGGTTAAGGAACGGCGGCTCTTCCCAGCACCGCCGACGCCGACGACACTCGCGGCCAGCTCGTCGTGAGCGAAGCGGCTCGAAGTCTTCCTGATCGGACTTGAGCCGCCGCCAAAGATTGGAGTAGCGCTCGAGGTACGGCGAGCCGACCATATCATGTCTCCCGGGAGGCCTCAAGGTGACCCGTTGCGCTGCTCCGCGGGAACTGAGGAGGTGCATGAGGGCGCATCCATCGCCCTGGCGCTCACGTAATCGCTGGATCGCTGCGCTGTGATTCGCAGCAGAGTATGACAAGCGGTTGCCCATGCCGCGAACCTCGCAGACCGACGCGGCGCAACCACTCGCGCGCCTCCAGGGCAAGCGCTCACCACAGCGCCAAGCGCTTCGGCGGAGACGGGCCCAGACCGCCTCGGCAGTTCGGGCAGACATTCCGGAGCACCGTTTCCACACGGATGCGGCACGACGTACACTCGAAGCTGCAGATCATCGCTTCGGTCGAGTCCGCGGGCGGCGACGCCTCGCCGGGTTCGCAGACGAGACCAAGTTCGAGCATGGGAGCCTGCCTATGGACATCGGTAAGCAGATGGGCGCAGCGCAAACCTGTGATCGCGCGAGGTCGCTACGCCGACACTTTCGGCCATTGGCGGGCCCAATCCATCGGCCGGCGCTCGGCAATCTGTGTCTTGACCGGCGGCCTCCACCCGCAAAGCGACCGTCGGCCCCGGTGGCTTGCAGGGAGAACCATCGTAACCACCTGCGCTTGCACTGAATTGCCTACGACGCCCGGCAAATGAAGCTCCGAAGTCTCGCCCAATCCCGGCGCGCAGTGGCGGTTGCTTTGCTGCTCCAGCTCGCGGGGCTCGCAGCAATCTCCGGGACCAGGGCTGCGCAGGCCGAGGCAGCACCGGCCGGCACGACCTCAGAGAACCCGTGCGTGGAGCAGTTTCGTTCGGGGCGATCGGCGTGGGTCGAGTGCTACGGAGCGTTCGAGACCGACTCCAGCGCACAGGAGGAGTTGGCGAACCTGACTTTCGAGCTCATCAAGGGCGCAAGATGCAGCGGCACCATGCGCGTCCGGCGCGCGGCCCTCACCAAGGCGGTCACGGACAACGGGGTCCTGGAGCTTGACCCGCAAGACATCTTGTGCGTTCTCGCCACGAGTATGGACGCCAGCCCGGAGGTCGTCATCACGCTGGCGCCAAAGATCACTTTCCGCGACAAGCGTGCCCTAGACGTCTCTCCGCGGCTGCTACGCATCTCCAGTCTTCCCGAGTTCCTGATCGCTCCGCTCCGATCCGGTGCCGAATCGGCATTTGTCCGAAAGCAGCTGGTCAAGGAACTGAATCGCGTTTTGGAGCAGGCGTTTCCGCGCTAACGCGTTGCGTAGGAGCCCGCGTTACGGTTGCCTCGTCGAATGTCTCTGCAGGATGCGGACTGGATTGCTTCGCCGCTCCGCGTCCGTGCTCTTGGGCCGCCTAGACGGGCCGTTCTCCCGCGCCACCAAGTGCGGCACGCGGCGTCACCAGCACGCGGTCGATCCGCTTGCCATCCATGTCCACGATCTCGAAGCGCAGATCGTTCCACTCGAAGTGGTCCGCGATGCGCGGCATGCGCCCCAACCGCTCCAGCACGAACCCGGCGAGCGTCTCGTAGCCCGCTTCCTCCTCGCCGGGCAGCCGCGGTATGCCGAGCGTCTCCTTGAGCTCCTCCAGCGACAGCATGCCGTCGAGGAGCCAGGAGCCGTCGTCGCGGCGCACGATCCTGGGCTCGGGCACCTCGCCCAGCGCGGGCAGCGCGCCGACGATGGCCTCGAGAACCCCGGTGAGCGTGACGACTCCTCTCACCTCGCCATACTCGTCGACCACGAGCATCATGTGCTCGGGCGTGGTGCGGAACATGTCGAGCGCGGTGAGCGGAGAGGTCGTGTCCGGAATATAGGCCACCGGGCGCAGCGCCGCTTCGATGTCGAACGGCTCCTCGGACAGGATGCGTACGAGCAGATCTTTCGACTGCACCAGCCCGATCACCTCGTCGAGACTCTCGCGCGCGACGGGAAAGCGCCCGTGCGGGCTGGAGATGATCTTGCGCTTGTTGACCTCCACCGGATCGTTGAGATCGAGCCAGACCATCTCGCTGCGCGGCGTCATCAGCAGGGAGATGCTGCGGTCGGCGAAGCGGATGACGTTGGTAAGCAGGTCTTGCTCGGCCTTGAGCAGCACGCCGGCGCGCGTGCCCTCCTCGATCATGGATCGGATCTCCGCTTCCGTGATCGTCGGCCCCGACGGCGCCCGAGCGTGCACGAGCTTGAGGAAGAGATCGACCGAGACCCCGAGCAGCCGCACGGCGGGATAGGTCAGGCGAGACAGCACCCACATCGGCCGTGCGACGACGCGTGCGATCGCCTCCGGGTGATACAGCGCAAGCCGCTTGGGGACCAGCTCGCCCACGACCAGGGAGACATAGGTGATGACGATGACCACCAGAGCCAGAGCGAGCCCGGCGCTATGGGGTGCCAGCGCGGGGAAGCGGCTCAGCCGCAGCGCGACATCGCTGCTCACCGCGCGTTCGCCGACCGCACCGAGCAGCACCCCGACCAGAGTGATCCCGATCTGGGTCGTCGAGAGGAACACGTTGGGCGCGTTGTGCAGCTCGAGCGCGACCGCTGCGCCGCGGTCACCGGCGCGCAGACGCTCGCGCAGCCGCGTACGGCGCGAAGCGACAATCGCCATCTCCGACATGGCAAACGCGCCGTTCAACAGGATCAGGAGCATGAGGGCGAGCAGGGACATGGCGGTTTCACATCTTGGGAGGCGGAGAGCTGGCGATTGTACTCGGCCCGCCGCACGTGGTGAATGATCCCGCGACTGGGGATGCAACCGGAGCAGCTCGCGGCCGCGCAGGCCGCGACGTTACATCAGCTCGGACGCGACCGGCGAGGCCCGCCTGGCGGCGTAGATACAGTGGGCAGGATTACGACCGTGAACCAATAGTCCTGCAGCTTCCTCACTGCGTCCACGAATTTCTCGAAATCGACCGGCTTGGTGATGTAGGAGTTGCAGCGCAGCTTGTACATGGTTGCGATGTCTTCTGCCTCGTAGGACGTGGTCAGCACCACCACCGCAAGATGCTTGAGCGCTTCGTCCTTGACGATCTCTGCCAGGACTTCGCGACCGTCCATGACGGGCAGGTTGAGGTCGAGCAGAATCAGGTCGGGCGTGGGCGCGTCCGCATACGGCGGCTGCTTGCGCAGGAACGCCATGCACTTCTCGCCGTCATCCACGTGATGCAGGTTGACGATCAGCTTCGCCTGCTCGAACGCCATCCGGGTGAGGAAGACGTCGTCCTCGTTGTCTTCCACCAGGAGGATCTCGGCCGGCCTACTCGCCGCAAGCGCGTCGGTCATGATCTCGCCTGGCTGCCATCCGGGATGGTGAAGAAAAACGTGCTTCCCGCGCCCGGCTCGGAGTTCACCCACATCGTGCCGCCGTGCCCATGGACCACGCGGCGGCATACGGCTAATCCGATCCCGGTGCCGGGATACTTTTGCTGGGTGTGCAGGCGGCGAAAGATCTCGAAGATGCGCTCGTGATGCCTGGGGTCGATCCCGATGCCGTTGTCCGACACCGAGAACACCCACGCATCGTCCTGCCTGGCAGCCGATACATGCACCCTCGGCGGCCGCTCGCCATGGTATTTGATGCCATTGCCGATCAGGTTCTGGAACACCTGGACCAGCTGCGCCCGATCGGCGAGCACCGTGGGAAGCGAATCGGCTGTGACCTCGGCCCGAGCCTCGCGTACTGCAGCTTCCAGCAGCCGGACCGCGTCGTCGAACACCGCGCGGCAGTCCGTGGGTTGGAATCGCTGCCCCTGAGAGCCGAGGCGCGAGTACGAAAGCAGGTCCTCGATCAGCCTGTCCAGTCTGCGCGCTCCTGCTACGGCACGTTGGGTCAGTTCAACCGCATCCTGGCCGAGGTGGACGGCATACTTCTTGTGCAGCAGCTCGATGAACCCGCCGATGGCGCGTAGCGGCGTGCGCAGGTCGTGCGATGCGACGTAAGCGAACTGTTGCAGATCCAGGTTGCTGCGCTCCAGCGCTTCCTGCGCGCGCACGCGCTCCGTGACATCGCGGAGGATCACGGTGTAGAGCTTGCCGCCGCTCTCGGCAAGCTGCGAGATCGAGGCGTCGATGGGAAATTCCTCGCCGGTGCGCCGCAGCCCGGTCACGATACGGTCGGCCGCCATGCGTCGCGAGCGCACGCTCACTCGGCCGAACTCCTTGATGTGCGTCGCGTGAGCGATGCGAAATCTCTCGGGAATGAACTGCTCCACAGGCGCGCCGATCGCCTCGGCACGCGGACAGCCGAATATGCTCTCGGCGGCGGCGTTGAACAACACGATGCGCTGGCTTTCGTCGACCGCGATGATGGCATCCATCGCGGATTCGAGGATGCCGCGCAGGCGCGCTGCGCTGCGCTCGGCGGCTGCATGCGCCGCCTGTATCTCGTCGACTTTGCTGGCCAATTGCTGTTCGGCCTGCTCGGCGCGGTCTCGAGCGAGCGCGGCCTGCTGGGCCTGCAGCACGGCCTCGTGCCGCTGCAGGCTCAGCTCTTCGGTGCGCTCTGCGACGCGGCGCTCGAGGTGTTCATTGAGCCGGCGCAGCGAATCCTCCAGTTGCTTGCGCTCGGTGATGTCGCTCATCAGCACGTAGTAGCCTGCGACGCGTCCGGGCTCCACGAAATCGGGGACCAAAACGGTTTCGACATGGCGCTGCACATCGCATTCGATCAACTTGCGCTCGAACACCACGCGCTCACCCGCAAGTACCCGATCGCTGTACTGCTCGACCGTGCGGTATCCCTGGTCACCGAGGATCTCGCGCACGCTGCGTCCGAGCGCGCGGTCCCCCGGCACGCCGTACCACTGTTCGAAGGTCCGGTTGACGAAATGATAGCGGCGCTCGGCGTCGACGTAGGCGATCAACGCGGGCACGTTGTCGGCAATCGCCCTCACGCGCTGCTCGCTTTGCCGCAACGCGATTTCTGCTTGCTTCTGCGACGTGATGTCCGTGGCGATCCCGACCACGTAGGCGCCGTCGGCCATTTCGATCCGATGCTTGCTCTTGAGCAGCCACGCCGTGCTGCCGTCCGGACGGGTGATCTGCGCCTCGGAGAAGAGCGGACGATCGCTGCGCAGGGCCTCGTCGTCCTCGGCCCAGAACTGAGCGGCCTGCTCCGGTGGATACACGTCCGGATCG
>Ga0335083_10003591_pt1 | contig 20022 bp, 18 predicted proteins | sample Lox_Sample_42_FD_206716 | JGI IMG/M metagenome (GOLD analysis project Ga0335083, IMG submission 206716) | Soil microbial communities from Loxahatchee National Wildlife Refuge, Florida, United States - Lox_Sample_4.2 | ecosystem: Environmental > Terrestrial > Soil > Wetlands | place: USA...
CGGCGGTCGGGCTCTCGGCATGATCGCGAGCGGCGCCATCGGCGTACGCACGATCTCGCGCGCCTCTAGCGCAAATCGCTGATCCGGCCGGCGGGCGGGCCCGTCGCACGCCATTTCGCAGTGACGCTTGACACGCAACCAAAAGGTTGCATAATAAATCCATGGATGAGGACAAGGTCTTCCATGCGCTGGCCGATGCAAGCCGCCGACTGCTCCTCGACCGATTGCATCGCCGCAACGGACAGACGCTGACCGATCTCTGCGAGGGCATCGACATGACGCGTCAGGCAGTCACCAAGCACCTTGTAATCCTCGAGAGCGCGAACCTCGTCGCGACGCGACGGCAGGGCCGCGAAAAGCTGCACTTCATCAACCCCGTCCCGATCAACGAGATCGCCGAGCGATGGATCAGCAAGTTCGAGCGCCCTCGGCTCGGGGCTCTCGCCGACCTCAAGAAGCATCTGGAAGGAGAATCCAATGACAAGTAAGCCTGCCTCGTCGTACGTCTACGTCACCTACATCCGCACGACTCCGGAGCGGCTCTGGGCCGCGCTGACGAGCAAGGACGAGATCAAGCAGTATTGGTTCGGAATGCAGGTCGACTGCGCGTGGAAGGTGGGCTCGCCGTGGCGGCTCGTCTTCGAGGATGGCCGCGTCGCGGATACAGGCGAGGTCCTCGAGGTCGATCCGCCGCGCCGGCTCGTGCTGCGGTGGCAGCACGAGCACTGGCCGGAGATCAAGGCAGAAGGCGCGGCGCGCTGCACCATGGAAATCGAGCCAGTGCAGGGCGCAGTCAAGCTGACGATCATTCACGAGATCGACCGCAAGGATTCGAAGTTCATCGAGAAGGTGTCGGGCGGCTGGCCGCGCATCCTCTCGAACCTGAAGTCGTTGCTCGAGACCGGCGCTATCGTCGTGACCTGAGGAGCGGCGTTGACCCAAGCACCGACGCCGTGCGGCCGGATCGCCGGGCCGCGCGAAGCGCGCTTCGCGCGGGCTCGGCGCGCCTCAGGCTTGCGGGTGATTCTCCGCGGCCGGCGGGACGAGCCGCGTCACCGCGGGCACGAGTTCTCGCAGCAGCGATTGCTTGTAGACCAGCGCATCGACGCCGGCGCGCAGCGCCTGCGCATTGAGCTCGTCCGAGAGGTATGCCGACACCAGCACCACCGGCAGGTCGGGTCGCGCGGCCTTGACCGCCCGCGCGATGTCGAGGCCGGTGACCTGAGGCATCTTGTAGTCGGTGACGACCGCCGCGTACCGCCCGATGTCATCATGAAGCGCACCGAGCGCCGCGTGCGGATTGACGAAGCCCTGGATCTCGAAGCCGTGCTCGGCGAGCAGCCGCTCGGCAAGCGGCACCAACCACTTGTGATCGTCGATGTACATCACCCGGGGCTTTGGCCGTCGCGACTCCTCGCGCGGCCGCGGCGGTGCGCCCCCAGTGGCGGTGACCGATCCTGCGCCCGCTTGGTCGGAGGATGCCGCGGGCAAATAGACCGACACCGTCGGCCCGCGTCCAGGCTGCAGCTGTGAGGTCAGCGCTCCGCCATGTGCCGCGACGACGCGATGCACGAGATCCATCCCGGCATCGCTCGGCACGCCTGGTGCGTCCGGCACCGGCGCGGTGGGCGTCGTGCTCACGGACAGGCGCGTGAACAGGCCCGGCGGGGTGAGGGCACTCGAGCCGGGATTCAGATCCGGGACATGAACCGGATCGATGTGGACCTCGACGGCGCCGCCGGCACTTCCCAGGCGCCGGCTGCCGCTGAGCGCCAGGCTGACGATGACCTGGCGTATCTCCGTGGCATCAATCGCGACCGCCGGGATGTCTCGGGCTTCGTGCAGCTGCACGGTCTGGCCGGCGGGCAGTGTCGCCCGAACGAGGTCGAGCGCATCGCGCGCGACCTGCGCCAATGACGTCGCCTGCTCAGCCGTGGGCGGCCGCGCTCCGAACGCGAGTATCTGGGCCACGACCTGATTCGCGTGGCGGCAGGCGCGGCTGCTCGCTGCCAGGCTCTTCAGCACTTTCGGGCTGCGCCGCGCGTCCTTGCGCGCGACGTCGATGTGGGCCTGCACGACGGCGATGAGATTCGCGAATTCCCGCGCAATGCCTGTGGCGAACGTCCCGATCGTCTCCATCCGCTGGCTCTGGCTCAGCTGGGCCTCCAGCGACGCCTTCTCCTGCTCGATGGCCTTGCGCTCGCTGATGTCGCGCGAGGCACCGAGGATGTGCGTGCACCGTCCGGATGCGTCGAACACGGGCGTCAGGGTCGTCTCGACGACGAACTGCCGACCGACGACCAGCGATTCCTCGTAGCGCACGGGCCGGCGCTGGCGCACCGCTTCCTGGTGGCGTGCGAGCACATGGGCCAGATCCTCGGGACCCAGGAGTTCCTGGGGCGTCTTTCCCAGCATCTGCTCGGCATGCAGTCCCGTCAGGGCAGTGTACGCGGGGTTGATCGAGGTGATCACGAAGCGCTCGTCAGGCTCGACGCGCATGACCCACATCGCGTCGTGCGTCGCCTCGTAGATCAGCTGCGCCGGCACGATGGGCGGCGGCACGGCGCGCTCCGTCCCGCGACCCGCGCCGGTCCGCGACTTCTCGCTCATGAGTGCCTCCCCCCGCGGCAGGCTGCCAGCGTATCGCGTCCGGTCTCGGTTGCGGGAGTCACGATGACTGCGAGCGATCGGATCGGTCCTGCGCCTCGCCCGGTCAGGCGGCCAGGCGGCCCAAGGCGGCGTCGAACGCTCGAACGACCTCGTCGACGTCGGTCGGGGTCATCGGCGTCGACAGCGCCAGCAGACCGTTGCCTGCAATCAGAACCCCCTCATTCAGTAGTTCGACGGTCAGTGCGTCGAGTCGCGCGCTGGCCGCCGCGTCCGGCCGCGCGGATCGGTAGTCGCGAATCGGCCTGTCCCCGAAGTGCACCTTCAACAGCGAGCCCATCCCTGTCGTGCGGCCCGGGATGCGCCGCCGGCGAAACGCGTCGTCGACGCCACGGCGCAGCTGATCGCCGAGCGCGTCCAGCCGCTCGAATGCCTGCTCATCGAGCAGCTCCATCGCCGCGAGACCGCAGCGCATCGTCATCGGATTGGCGGAGAACGTGCCGCCGTGCGGCACCGCGGGCCGGCCCGAGGAGGGATCGAAAACGGCCATCACGTCGGCACGCCCGCCGAGGGCGCCCACCGGGAAGCCCCCGCCGATGATCTTCGCGAACGTCGTGAGGTCCGCATCGACGCCCCAAATCGCCTGCGCGCCGTGATATCCGAGGCGAAACGCGATTACCTCGTCGAATACCAGGAGGGCACCAATCTCGGTGCAGACCCGCCGCAGCGCCGCAAGATAGGCGCGATCGGCCGGCACGAGTCCACCGTGATTCGGGAGCGGATCGACGAGCACCGCCGCGAGCTCGTCGGCGTGCGCGCGAAGGATCGCGACCGACGAATCGATGTCGTTGAACGGCAGGACGACCACGTCGTTGACGACGCCGGCCGGTGTGCCGCGCGCGAGCGGGACCGACGCCGGAATGCCAGAGCCCCAGTTCTCGGGTGTCGGTTCGAGGCTGACTTCGGCGTAGTCGTAGGTCCCGTGATAGGCGCCCTCGCATTTGGCGATCTTGGCGCGCCGTGTGAAGGCCCTCGCGGCCTTGAGCGCCGTCATCACGGCCTCGGTACCGGAGCTCGTGAAACGCACCCGCTGTACTGACGACACGCGCCGGCCCAGCAGCTCCGCGAGGTCGATCTCGCTCGCAGTCGGAAGGCCGAACGCCGTCCCGAGCCGCAGCTGCTGCTCCGCGGCCTGCAGGAGCACCGGATGCGCGTGACCATGAATGGCGGCCGTGTAGTTGTTGACGCAATCGATGCGCTCGATCCCGTCGACGTCCCAGATGCGGCAGCCCGAGCCCCGAGCTGCGTAGACCGGAAAGGGTCGCATGAAGACGGTCGTGCGCGTGTTGCCGCCGGGCATGACCGACCGCGCTCGCTCGTATAGCCCGCGCGATTGAACGAGTTCGTCCGGATACTTCATGGTGGTTCCCTGACGCGACGGCGACGCGAGCCTCGCGGCGGCTAGGGGTCCTCGCCGAGGCGACGGACGAGGACGTCGAGCGCCTTGGCGCAAGAGCACGAGCCCTTTCGCGGCACGCTCGTGGTGCGTTCGGCACAGTGTAGAGGAAACGCAGGGGCCGCCGCGCGCAACGGCGCCCGGCGGCTGCGAGCGCCTGGATCTCCGCCCGGCGTCTAGCGGCGAACGGTCGTCGCATGCCCCGTCGGCAGCTCCGATCAGCGCTCGGGGGAACTTCCTGCTACTGCCAGAAGCGCTCCATCGACAACCGCGCCGACGAATTGGTCGCCGGCGGTCGTGGCTTGAAGCGCGAGCCGAACTTGTCGCCGTAATCGAGGAAGAGCTGAAGTTGCTGCGCAATCTTCGTCTTCAGGTAGGGCAGCAGACCGCGCCGCGGATCGTCCGGTTCGGTCACGAGCCCGTGGATCTCGCAGAACAGCCGAAAGCGCGCCGCGAACAGGTCCACATACGCCCCGAGCGGCTGCCCGAACGCCGGGTCGTCGATCACGACGCGTCCGGTGTGCTCGGTACACCGCTGGCTGAGCGCGCTGCGAAGGAACAGCGGGGGCTCCGAAATCACCGCATGGCTGTAGGACTGCGATCCGTGGAACAGCGCAACGACCCGCCGGCGTTGGGCGTCGCTCGTGTCGCTGCATCGCAGGTACTCGAACACGGCCCGCCGGTGGATCAGTCGCAGCGCCACGACCCGCAAGGCGACCACCTGACGCCGGCGCCGGGCCTAGTCGGCCAATTCGTGCATGTAGCGCGAATGCTCGTGCTCCCACACGAGCTGCACGCTGGCATTCGACAGCACGCGCTCGGCGGCGACATGCTCCGGCGCGTCGAACGACAGCGCCGCCTGTTCGACGCGTCGTTGTGACTCGCGCATGAGTCGCGGGTGGCTGAGTCCGTTCATGTCGCCACCCTCGCTGAACGAACGACACTACGCCGGTACCTTTACATAAGGTATGGGGGAAGGACCCACCCCCGCGGGGCGACGTGCCTTTAATAAGAGCGCGGCATCGGCCGAAGCGGCGGCCGGCCTGACGCCAATGTGGCCCTCAAACCGGTGTCTTGTCCGACGCCGGGTTCCGCCGCGGCTATGGCCGGGCCGGGGCCGGCTTGAGCGCGAATGCCCCGTCACCAAGCAGGACGACCGCGATCAACCCGACCGTCCAGAGCGCGGGATATTCCCAGCCTCCGCCCTTGTTCGTGAATAGCCAGCCGTTCGCGCCGTGCACGAGAACGATCGTGCCGAGCATCTCGAGGGCGAGCGGGATCGCGAGCCACGAGGCGTAGACGCCCGCGATCAGGCAAATGCCGCCGACAAGTTCCAGGGCGACAACGGCGTAGGCGACGATCGCCGGGAATCCAAGCGAGGCGAAATACGCGACGAATCCCGGGATCGTGAACACGAACACCTTAAGCGCCACGTGCGCGAGGAAGAGGATCCCGAGGCTGATCCGTAAGAGGAAGGCGGCGTAAGGAGCGGTGGACGCATTGATCATGGAATCCCCCTGATGGTGGCTGGTCAGGGTCACGCAAGTCCGTGGCGATGTCGCGGCGTCGCAACAGCCACCCGGGCGCAGCAGACCTGACGCACGACGGCCGCTGATCGAGCGACCGAATGCTAACTCCGAAGGCGGCGGAAGCGAACCGGCGCGTTCGGTGCGGGCACGACGGTCGCGACGCGCGAGGCGCCGCTCAGATGCCGCGCGCGATCACCGTGGTCAGCCAGTCGAGCAGCGCGGCGTTGACGGCTTCGGGTCGCTCGAGCGGCGCCATGTGCCCGCACTCGGGCACGACCGCGAGCACGCTACCGGGAATGAGCCGCGCCATGTCCTCGTGGCATTCCGGTTTCGCCCAGCTGTCCTCACGGCCGCAGAGCACGAGCGTCGGGCATCGGATGGCGCTCAGCACGTCTGTTGCGTCCGGCCGCGCGATCAGCGCCCCGATCTGGCGCTCGAAGTCGGCCGGCGAGCTGGTCGACATCATCGACACGATTTCCTCGATCAACACGGCATCGTCGAGCCGGCCCGGGTAAACCATCTCCCGGACCCAGTTCTGCACCATGACTCGCGTCCCGTCGCGGTAGGCCTGGTCGACCCACGCCTGGCGTTTCGCGACCTCGGCGCGGCCGGGCGCTCCGGCCGGCAGCGGCCGGAAATTGGTATCGAGCAGGGCAAGCCCGACGATTCGGGCGGGTTCCGACCGATAGGCTTCTAGCGCGACGCGTCCGCCCATCGAGTGGCCGGCGAGCGCAATGGGCCCGGCGGCCAGCGCGAGCACACGCTGCGCCATTGCGACGATCGAGTCGCTCGCGCCGTGGTCCGCGATTAGAACGGTTGCTGAATCGCGCAGTGCGGCGATTTGGTGGCGCCAGACGACACGGTTGTTGATGAGGCCCGGAATCAGGATCAGCGTAGCAGGGTGAGTCAATGGCAGGCCCCGGCGCGCCCGAACAGACTGGCTGCCTCCGGGCCGCAAATCGTCACAGTCGATCCAAGATGCCGCTCGTCACGAGCCGTTCGATGATCAATTCCGCTGCGCGCTCCGCCGTGACGGCGGTCGTATCGATCCTGAGCTCCGGACTCTCGGGCGGCTCGTAAGGCGAGTCGATGCCCGTGAAGTTCTTGAGTTCGCCACGCCGGGCCTTCTTGTAGAGACCCTTGATGTCGCGCTGCTCGGCGGCCGCGAGCGGCGTATCTATGAAGATCTCGAAGAACTCGCCTTCGGCGAACAGCGCACGTGCTGCGCGTCGTTCTGCTCGGAACGGGGAGATGAACGAAACGAGGACGACGAGCCCCGCGTCGACCATCAGTCTGGCAACCTCTCCGACGCGACGGATGTTCTCGACCCGGTCCTGCTCAGTAAAGCCGAGGTCCCGGTTGAGGCCGTGGCGCACGTTGTCGCCGTCGAGAAGATAGGTGAGGTGACCGGCGGCATGCAGGCGTTGCTCGACGATGTTGGCGATCGTGCTCTTGCCGGCGCCCGACAGGCCCGTAAACCAGAGCGCGCAGGGTCGGTGCCCCGCCAGCCTTGCGCGCGAGGCACGGTTCACGTCGAGGAACTGCCAGTGCACGTTCTGCGACCGGCGCAGCGCAAAGTGGAGCATCCCGGCCGCGACCGTGTCGTTCGACAGGCGGTCGATCAGAATGAAGCCGCCGAGTTCGCGACTCGTCGAGTACGGCTCGAAAGGAATGGCGCGGTCGATCTCGATCTCGACGACGCCGATCTCGTTGAGCTCGAGGCGCTCCGCCGCCAGGTGCTCGAGCGTGTTCACGTTGATCTTGTGCTTCAGCGGGTTGACGGTTGCCGTCACCGTGAGCTCGCCGATCTTCATCAGGTACTCGCGGCCCGGAATAATCGGCGCGTCGTTGAGCGCAATCAGCGTCGCCTCGAACTGGTCGGCGATTGCGGGTCGCTCGGTCGCGGCGGCGATTAAGTCGCCGCGGCTCACGTCGACTTCGTCCACGAGCGTCAGCGTGACCGACTCCCCGGCGCTCGCCTGCGAGAGGTCGCCGTCGGCCGTGACGATGCGGGCGATCGCCGTCTCGCGTCCGGAGGAGGCGATGCACACGCGGTCGCCGGGGCGGATCGTGCCCGCGCTGATGCGCCCGGCGAATCCCCTGAAATCGAGGTTGGGCCGGTTGACCCATTGCACCGACATCCTGAACGGGCGGCCGGTCTCGTCCGCCGCGACGTCGGCCGTCTCGAGATGTTCCAGGAGTGTTCGCCCGGAGTACCAGGGCATGAGTCGGCTCTTCTCGACGATGTTGTCACCGAAGACGGCCGATACCGGAATCGCTACGACGTCACCGAGGCCGATCCTCACGGCGAACGCCCGGTAGTCTGCGACGATCGTGTCGAACACGGCCTTCGAATGGTCGACGAGGTCCATCTTGTTGACGGCGAGCAGTACCTGCCGGACGCCGATCAGCGAGGCGAGGTAACTGTGTCGCCGAGTCTGGGTCAGCACACCCTTGCGGGCATCGACGAGGATCAGGGCCAGGTCGGCGGTCGATGCGCCGGTGATCATGTTGCGGGTGTACTGCTCATGGCCCGGCGTGTCGGCGACGATGAACTTGCGCTTGTCGGTGGAGAAGAAGCGATACGCGACGTCAATGGTGATGCCCTGCTCGCGCTCGGCGGCGAGCCCGTCCACGAGCAGGGCGAAGTCGATCTCTTCGCCGCGCGTTCCGACACGGCGTGAATCCGCCTCAAGAGCGGCCAGCTGGTCGTCGTAGATCAGCTGCGCTTCGTATAACAGGCGCCCGATGAGCGTCGACTTGCCGTCGTCGACCGATCCGCAGGTGATGAAGCGCAGCAGGCTCTTGTGCCGATGGACCTCAAGATAGCGGTCGATGTCCTTCGCGATCAGGTCGGACCGGTGCGCCATCAGAAGTATCCTTCCTGCTTCTTCTTCTCCATCGATGCCGCGACGTCGTGATCGATGACCCGGCCCTGCCGCTCCGAGGAGGTTGTAAGCAGCATTTCCCTGATGATCGCGGGCAGCGTCCGTGCTTCGCTCTCGATCGCGCCGGTCAGCGGGTAGCAGCCGAGCGTGCGGAACCGGATGCTGCGCAGTTGTGGTTGCTCGCCGGGCCGCAGTGGCAGCCGCTCATCGTCCACCATGATCAGCGCCCCGTCGCGCTCTACGACCGGGCGTCGATCGGCGAAGTACAGCGGTACGATCGGGATGTTCTCGAGGTGGATGTACTGCCAGACGTCCAGCTCGGCCCAGTTTGAGAGCGGGAACACCCGGATGCTCTCGCCCTTGCGGATGCGCGCGTTGTAGAGTGACCAGAGTTCCGGGCGCTGCCGTTTCGGGTCCCAGCGATGGGTGGCGGACCGGAAGGAGAAGATCCGCTCCTTGGCGCGGCTCTTCTCCTCGTCGCGTCGCGCACCGCCGAAGGCTGCGTCGAATCCGTACTTGTCGAGCGCCTGCTTCAGCGCCTGGGTCTTCATGACGTCCGTGTGGATCTGAGAACCGTGCGTGAAGGGTCCAATTCCCTGCGCCAGCCCCTCGGGGTTAACGTGGACGAGCAGGTCCATGCCGAGTCGTTTCGCAGTCGCGTCGCGGAACTCGTACATCGCGCGGAATTTCCACGTCGTGTCGATGTGCAGCAGCGGGAACGGCGGCGGCGAAGGGAAGAACGCCTTCATCGCCAGGTGGAGCATCACCGAGCTGTCCTTGCCGACCGAATAGAGCATCACCGGCTTCTGACATTCCGCGACCACCTCCCGCATGATGTGGATGCTCTCCGCCTCCAGCTGCTGCAGGTGGGTCAGCCGTGCACCTGACCGCGGATGTATTGGCGATTCGTCTTTCGTCACGCTGCTGAAACCCTTCTGCAATGGTCCGTTGGCGCCCGGATGAGTGCGTTCATTGTGATTGCGGCCAAATCAGCCGTCCGTCGCCGCCAGCCTCCAACTGTTGATTAATCATAGCGTTGCGAGACACCGCCTGCGAGACGATTGCCGGCAAAATCTGCCCGCCCGCAGGAATCGGGGGCGCGACTCGTTCCCGGCGCGCAACCGGCAGACGCCGCCCACCCTCAGCCTCCGGGCAATGCGGGCACGCGCATCACAAATGCCGACGTGGCTGCGAGCACCGCATCGGGCTGATCGCGATGCGGTGAGTGGCGGCACTTTGACAGTGCCAGCACTTCGGTGCCGGGCCGTCGACGGCGAATGCTTTCGACCTGCTCGAGGGTTCCGTACTCGTCATCCAGGCCCTGTATTGCCAGCACCGGGGCACGAATAGCAGGGAGCAACTCCTCGATGTTCCAGCCGCGGAATGCCGGGTCAAGCCAGATCCGATTCCAGCCCCAGAACGTCGCATCGACGTCGTCGTGGTAGCGCGCCAGCCGTGCACGAAGGTCCGTCGTTTCATAGGCGACCCTGGCTGCTGCGATGCTCGAGACTGTGATGTCCTCGACCTTAACGTGGGGCGCGAGCGCAATCACTCCGCTCACGGCCGCGGTCGGGAGCGCCGCGTAGATCAGCGAAATCGACGCGCCGTCGCTGTGCCCGAACAGGATCGGCGCCCGGACCTCGAGGTGCTCGAGAACCTTCGGCAGCCAGACCCGGGCTTCATCGTGCATGTAATCTGGCGTTCGCGGGGTCGCGAGGACGCTCGAGCGGCCGTACCCGTAGCGCGAGTACACGAGGACGCGACACTGCGTGGCCGCGGCGAGGCGCTCGGGGAAGTCCCTCCACATCGAGACCGATCCCAGGCCTTCATGGAGCATCACAATAGTCGGCCGACCCGGCGACGGCGCGCCGGTGAAGCGGTATTCAATGTTCCGCCCGTCGACGGCGAGCAGCATCGTCATCGCCCGATGAGCGTCGGGCGCCGCCGCAAGTCGCAGCCGCCGATACGCCAGGCACCGGTCATCGGGCGGGCGCTCCCGCGCCGTTCACGAGCGCAAGCAAGTCGGCGAAGCTCTGATCGACCGTCTGCCCACGCGTATCCAGCTGCAGAGGCGCTTGGCCATAGTACGGCTCACGGGCCTTCAGAATCGCGCGCAGGTCGTTCATCGCCTCCTTCGACTTGGCCATCGGCCGGAGATCGCCCTGCTCGATGACCCGCTGCATGTGTTCCTCCGGCGCCGCGCGAACCCAGACGGCACGTGTGCGCCCGAGCACGAGTTCCAGGGTCCCGGGATCGGTCGCAAGCCCACCCCCGGTCTCGATGACGCACGTCGGGTACTTGTCGAGCGTTGCGAGCAGGCATTGGCGCTCGTAGCGGCGGTAGCCGGGCTGGCCATGCAGCTGCAGGATTTCCCCAATCGTCGCGCCGTAGGCGCGCTCAACTTCGCGGTCGAGCTCGACGAAGGGCACGCGCAGATGCTTCGCAAGCCGGGCACCCAGCGTTGACTTCCCGGCGCCGCGCAGACCGAGAAGGGCGATCGGCTGCATCGGGGTCTTTGGTGCGTCGCTGAAGTGCACGCCCAACAGTGCGCGAGCCGCGGCGATCTGATCGGGCGGCAGCCGCTCGAGCATCTGCAGGATCAGCGCATGATCGACGGACCGCGGCGCGGCATCGGCAAGGAGCGACTCGATCGGCAGCCCGAGTGCGTGCGCGATCCGGTGCATGACGAGCAGCGACGGGTTGCCGCGCCCCGCCTCGATCTGCGCGAGGAAGCGCAACGACACGCCGGAGGCGTCGGCGAGTGCGGTGCGGCTCATGCCACGTTCCGCGCGCGCCGCGCGCAGTCGCTCGGCGAGCCTCCACGCGAACGTGGCCTCGTCGCGTTTCGAGACGCGACCGCCGGCGGTCGGCCGCGTCGATCGGCGCAGCACGGTGCGCGCCGCCGGTCTCGGCCGGGTCGCGGAGCCGCTCACCCGCGGCCACCGCTGCGCTGGCGCAAGCGAAAGCGCTGGATCTTGCCGGTCGCCGTCTTCGGCAGTTCGGGAAGAAACTCGACCCAGCGCGGGTATTTATAGGGAGCAAGCTTCCCCTTGATGTACTGCTGCAGCTCGTGCGCGAGCTCCGGAGTTGCGGCCTGCTTCGGCGCGAGCACGACGTATGCGGCGGGCTTGGTCAGCCCGTCGCTGTCCTCGCGCCCGACAACCGCAGCCTCGTGGACGGCCGGATGGGCGACCAGTGCCGCCTCCACTTCGATCGGCGACACGTAGATGCCGCCGACCTTGAGCATGTCATCCGCGCGCCCCGCGTAGACGAAGTTGCCCTCGGGGTCGGCGTAGAATTTGTCGCCCGTTCGCGTCCAGTGTCCCTGGAACGTCGAACGCGAACGGTCACGCTGGTTCCAGTAGTACTTGGCGGCAGTCGGGCCGCGAACGTAGAGGTCGCCTGTTTCGCCGGAAGGGACGGGCCGGCCTTCGTCATCGCAGATCCTCGCCTCGTATCCCGGCACCGGGCGCCCGACGGTTCCGGGACGCACCGCGCCAGGCCGGTTCGAGATGAATATGTGCAGCATCTCGGTCGAGCCGATGCCGTCGAGAATGTCGACGCCAGTTGCGTCCTGCCAGCGTTTCAGGATCTCGCGCGGCAATGCCTCGCCGGCCGAAGTGCATCGTCTCAGCGCGAGGCTACCGCGCGCCGGCAGTCCCGCGAGCAGCACGGACGCGTAGAGCGTCGGAACTCCGCAGAAGATCGTCGGGTCGAACTCCCTCAGACGCCGCAGCACCGCGTCCGGTGTCGGTCGTTCCGCCATCAGTAACGTCGTCGCACCGACCGAGAGCGGAAAGCTCAGTGAGTTGCCGAGCCCGTACGCGAAGAAGAGCTTGGCGGCCGAGAACACCCGATCGGATTCCTCGATGCCGAGCACCGACTGCGCATAGAGCGCAGCGGTCTCGAGCATGCTCGAATGAACGTGCGCGGTGCCCTTGGGTGCGCCGGTGGATCCCGACGAGTAGAGCCAGAAGCAGGGCTCGTCGCGAAGCGTGGGTGCGGGCGCGGCCAGCGGTGTCGCACCATCGAGCAGATCTGCCATCAGCAGGCAGCCAGCGGGCGCGTCCGACCCGCCGCTGACGATCAAGTGCTTGAGAAACGGTGTCGCGCTCAGATCATGCGGCATTTCGACGAGCAGCGGGCGCGACACGACGGCCGCGATCGCACGGCTGTCGTGGAGCATGTAGGCATAGTCGGGCGCCCGCAGCATGGTGTTGACGGCGACGGGAACGATACCCGCCTTGATGGCGCCCAGAAACGCCGTGGGGAAGTCGATCGAGTCCTGCAGGCACAGCAGCACGCGCTGCTCTTGCTGGAGGCCGAGCGCACGCAAGGCGCCCGCGAATCGGTCGACGCGGCGGGCGAGGTCCTGGTACGTGTACGAGCCGGCGTCGTCGATGTAGGCGATGCGCTGACCGCGTCCGGCGCGCAGGTTGCGCTCGATCAGGTCGTGGGCCGCGTTGAAGGCCTGCGGGATCGAGACCCGCGGCGGCGAGCGCGAATGATCGATGTCGGCGATATCCATGCGGGCCCCGGTGTGTCGCCGGACGCGCGGGCCGGGCACTTCGCGGAGTGCCGGGCGCGGCAGCCGGAATGAGAACGATAGTGCATTTTATTGCCATTGTCTTATATTTCTGAGTAGTGCAATATAGCGCGTACCGGTTTGCCGGTGCCCACAGCGGCGGATTCGTAACGAGGTCGCGCCATGGCCGAACGTGCAGTGGGATCCGCGCCGGAACCGGCGTCGCCGGTCTCCTTCGAGACCCACCCGGACCGGTACCGGCACTGGAAGCTGTCCTTCGACGGGCCCGTTGCGACACTGCGCATGGACACCGACGAGAACCGCGGGATCCGGCCCGGCTACAAACTGAAGCTCAACTCGTACGATCTCGGCGTTGACATCGAGCTTCATGATGCGCTGCAGCGGATCCGTTTCGAGCATCCGGAGATCCGCACCGTCGTGCTGACGAGCGCCAAGGACCGGATCTTCTGCTCGGGCGCCAACATCTTCATGCTGGGCCTCTCGAGCCACGCCTGGAAGGTCAACTTCTGCAAATTCACCAACGAAACGCGAAACGGCATCGAGGACTCGAGCGCCCATTCGGGCCTAAAGTTCATTGCCGCTTGCAATGGAACGACCGCAGGCGGCGGGTATGAGCTCGCGCTGGCGTGCGACGAGATCATCCTGGTCGACGACCGGTCCTCGGCCGTCAGCCTGCCGGAGGTTCCGTTGCTCGGCGTACTGCCGGGAACCGGCGGCCTGACGCGCGTTACGGACAAACGGCACGTACGCCGCGATCACGCCGACATCTTTGCGACCACCGTCGAAGGCATCCGCGGAGCACGGGCCAAGGAATGGCGGCTCGTCGACGAGATCGTGAAACCGACGGAGTTCGCCGCTCACGTCACGCGCCGCGCGCGAGAACTCGCCGTGCTGAGCGACCGGCCTGCGGGCGCGCGAGGTGTGCAGCTGCCTGCGCTTCGGAGCACTAGGGACGACGGCGGATTCGGCTATCAGTTCGTCGATGTCCGCCTGAATGCCGTAACCCGGCGCGTGACGCTCACGGTGTCCGCACCACCGTCTCCACCGGAAACGGCGATCGGTGACATCGAGGCGGTGGGGGCGGCCTGGTGGCCGCTGGCGATGGCGCGCGAGCTGGACGATGCGATCTTGCGACTCCGGACGAACTTCGCGGACCACGGCGTGTGGGTCCTGCGCACGTCCGGCGATTCGTCGCACGTTCGTGCCGTGGATGAGGCGCTCCGGGAGCACCAGTCGCACTGGTTCGTGCGCGAGTGCGCCGGCATGCTGCGGCGCACGCTGGCGCGCCTCGATGTGACGTCGCGGTCGCTGTTCGCGCTGATCGAGCCGGGCTCGTGCTTCGCAGGGACGCTGGTTGAACTCGCGCTCGCCGCCGATCGCATCTACATGTTCCAGGCCGAACGCGTCGAGGACTCGCCCCACATCGAGCTGACGCAGCAGAACTTCGGCGAGTACCCGTCCGCCGCCGGCCGCTCGCGCATAGAGAGCCGATTCTACGGAGACAGGACGGCTGTCGGAGCGTGCCGGGCGCGCATCGGTGCGTCGATCGGACCGGACGAAGCGCTGCGACTCGGGCTCGTGACCGCGACACCCGATGCGCTCGATTGGGACGATGAGATCCGGATTGCGCTCGAGGAACGCTCGAGCCTGTCGCCGGATGCACTGACGGGGCTCGAGGCGAATCTTCGCTTCGGCGGACCCGAGACGATGGACTCGCGGATCTTCGGGCGGCTGTCTGCGTGGCAGAACTGGATCTTCATTCGCCCGAACGCGGTCGGCGAAGACGGCGCACTCCAGACGTTCGGCACGGGTCGCAAGGCGCGATTTGACTGGGAGCGGGTATGAGCATCGACTACAGCCAGCGGATCCCGAACAACGTCAACCTGGCCGGCGACCGGACGCTGCAACGGGCGCTCGAGCATTGGCAGCCGGAGTACCTCAACTGGTGGGCCGAGATGGGCCCCGCGGACTCAAGTGCGATGGACGTGTACCTTCGTACCGCCGTCAGCGTGGAGCCGAGCGGCTGGGCCCACTTCGACTACGTGCGCATGCCTGACTACCGGTGGGGAATCTTCCTGACGCCGGTCGATGGGCAGCGCTTGATCAATTTCGGCGACCACAAGGGCGAGCCCGCGTGGCAGGAGGTGCCGGGTGAGCATCGGGCGAACCTGCGGCGGATCATCGTCACGCAGGGCGACACCGAACCTGCCTCGGTCGAGCAGCAGCGACATCTCGGCCTGACGTGCCCGTCGCTCTACGATCTTCGTAACCTGTTCCAGGTCAACGTCGAGGAGGGACGGCATCTCTGGGCGATGGTGTATCTGCTGCACCGCTACTTTGGTCGCGACGGGCGTGAGGAAGCCGCGGCGCTCCTCGAGCGGCGCTCCGGCGACAGCGACAACCCGCGGATTCTCGGCGCGTTCAACGAAAGGACGCCGGACTGGCTGTCGTTTTTCATGTTCACGTACTTCACGGATCGCGACGGCAAGTTCCAGCTTTGCGCGCTCGCGGAGTCGGGCTTCGATCCGCTGGCGCGGACCACGCGCTTCATGCTGACCGAGGAAGCGCACCACATGTTCGTCGGCGAGTCGGGCGTTGGGCGCATCATTCAGCGGACCGCGGAGACGATGGCCCGCCACAAGACCGACGATCCGGCCCAGCTGCGCGCCCTCGGGGTCATCGACCTGCCGACGATCCAGCGCTACATCAACTTTCATTTCAGCGTGACGATCGACCTGTTTGGGGCGGACGTGTCGTCGAATGCCGCGATGTTCTTCTCGAGCGGCATCAAGGGCCGCTTCGAGGAGACCAGGATCGCCGATGACCACCAGCTCAAGGGGGCGACATACCCGGTCCTCGACGTCGTCGACGGAAGGCTGGTGGCGCGCGAGGCGCCGGCGCTCAACGCCCTGAATGAGAAGCTGCGCGACGACTTCATCAGGGATTCGATCGCGGGGATCGGCCGCTGGAACAAGATCATCCAGAAGGCGGGCGTCGCCTTCGAGCTCGTCGTTCCTCACAAGGCATTCAATCGACGGATCGGCCCGCTCGCCGGCGTCAAGGTGAGCCCGGCCGGGCAGGTCGTCAGCGAGGTCGAATGGGCCGCGAATGAGCCGAGCTGGCTGCCGACGGGTGCGGATCGCGCCTTCGTCCAGTCGCTGATGGGGCGCGTGATCGAGGTCGGGAAGTACGCGAACTGGATCGCGCCCCCGGCCGTCGGCATCAACAAGCAACCGCTCGACTTTGAATACGTCCGCTTCAACTGAGACGGCGTCCTCTGGTTCAGGAGCGTCGGGCCGAATAGCCCGGCAGCATCTGATCGACCCGGAAATCTGCATTCGCTGCAACACCTGCGAGGCGACGTGCCCGGTCGGGGCGATCACGCATGATGAGCGCAACTACGTCGTGCGCTTCGACGTGTGCAACGCGTGCAACGCCTGCATCTCCCCATGCCCGACGGGTGCGATCGACAACTGGCGCCAGGTGCCTGGGCATACGCCGTATTCGATCGAGCAGCAACTCGGCTGGGACAGCCTGCCGCCGCAGGCACCAGTACTGATCGCGGACTCGGCACACGTTCCGACGGATGTCGTTGCGCTGACCGAAGCGGCGACCGCAGGGCAGGGCGGTGCCATGCCGGCACCGTACTCGGCCGAGAAGCCGACCATCAACCTGTACACGCTGGCGCAACCGGCGACGGCCCGCGTCGTCGGAAACTTCCGCCTGACGGACGATGGTGCGACGAGCGACATCCGTCACATCGTGCTCGACTTCGGCGCCGCGGCCTTCCCGGTGCTCGAGGGCCAATCGATCGGCATTCAGCCGCCCGGACGCGACCGCGATGGGAGGCTGCACCATCTGCGCCTCTACTCGATCGCAAGCCCGCGCGACGGCGAGCGTCCCGGCTACAACAATGTGTCGCTGACGGTCAAACGCGTGCGCAGTGGTGTCGACGGCGTCACGACCGATGGCGTGTGCTCGAATTATCTCTGCGACCTCAAGCCGGGCGATGAGGTCGAGGTCGTCGGCCCGTACGGCGCCTCATTCCTGATGCCGAACCATCCGGGATCGAATCTCCTGATGATCTGCACCGGGACGGGTTCGGCACCGATGCGCGCAATGACGGAACGACGCCGTCGGCGCCGCGCACGTCAGGAGGGCGGCTCGCTGATGCTATTCTTCGGCGCTCGCTCGCCCGGGGAGCTGCCGTACTTCGGTCCGCTGATGAAGCTGCCCAAGGACTTCATCGACATCAACTTTGCGTTCTCGCGGGTCCCCGGGGAACCCAAGCGATACGTTCAGGACCTTATTCGAAGCCGCGCCGCCGACGTGGCACGGCTGCTCAAGGACGAGGAGACGTATGTCTTCATCTGCGGCCTGAAGGGCATGGAGTCTGGGGTCGACGAAGCGTTTCGCCACGCGTGCCGCTCGGCCGGGTTGGATTGGGATGATCTTCTGCCGCGGCTAAAGGCCGGGGCGCGCTACCACGTCGAAACGTACTAAGCACGCAACGCGGCGCCGGCGGCCGGATCCGGGCTGCCGATTTGCGATCGAGCAGTGAACGAGCGGCCGACCGCAGCAGCGCTTTGCGCTGCACCGCCAGCTTCGATCGTGTCCGTTCGATGCCGGCGACAGAGGGTTTGTCGTCAAGGCTCAGCGGTATTCAGCGTGCGCCCGTAGTTACTGAGGAGTATCTGCACGCCGAAGAAACCGACGAATTCTGCGGACCCGGCCGGAGCGCCTCCGATGCTGTGTCCTGCCATGAAGAGTGCAATCACGCCGGGGCGAATCCTGAAGCGGCCGCCGAGGTCGAGCGTGGTCTGGCGCGGAAGCGCACGCACGGCGCGGTCGTCGTAAAGCTCGACGTCGAGCTCGAGATCCGGCGTGACGGAGCGGCCGGCGACGAATCCGAGAATCCGTTCGCGCGGACCGTGGACCGGGACGTACTCCCCATATTCGAAGTCGAGGTCCACTGCGCCAAATCGCTTCGAGACCTCGATGGGCAGCAGGTAGCGCGGACCCGGCGCTGCAACTCCGTTTTCCTGAGCGCGCACCGATCCGCCGGTTTGCACCTGCGGGAAGAACGACGCTCCCCAGCCGCCGTCCCCTTGGTCCAGGAATCGCCACTTGATCCCGGGCACCGAGTTTCCCCAGCCACCGTGACCGGGCGCACCGTCGCCCTTGGCAACGGCGTAGGGGATCTCGTACGTCAGCTGGATCCGGTCACCGAGACCGAAGTTGAAGTCGAATTGCGGCACCTGGTACGCGTCGCCATCGCGCGCGATCGTCGGTGCAAACGCGAAGTTGAGTTCCCAGTTGCCGTGCCCGGGCGTGCCCGGGTCGTTGGTGAGAAACGGCGGTCCGGCCTGCGCGCGGGCGGGTAGCGGCGAGCCAGAGAGGAGAGTCGCGAGCACGATCGCGACGCAATTCGAATGAATCCAAGTCACTTGCACGATCTTCTTCCGATCCACTTTCGATTATGCGCAACCGTCGGCCGGCCCTAGGCGAGGCGGAGGCCGTTCGACGTGCGCGAGACCTGTGGAGGAGGCGGCGATAATGCAGCGTGCGGTGCAGCACGGCGAGAGGCGACTGCGCGGCCGCGATCCCCGCCTAAGCGCAGGTCGATCGCGGTCACGGTCCGAAGCGGACGGGCCGGGATTGTCGCCGCTTAGGGCGAGGGACGGTAGCGGATTGACGAAACTTTGTGATTCGGACACGGACGTCGGGCCCTACGAGGGGTGTGCGCACGGCGCAAACCGCCGTCGAGAGGCCGAGTCCCGGCGAGGAGACCGTCGGTTTCGTCGCGCGCTGCGGGGGAATCGTCGCGCCGCGGCGGGGGGCTCGTCCCACCGGCGCCCAGATCGTCCGGCCCTGCTGTTACGGTGGCCTGCGGTCGCCAGCACTGGCTGTTCGCCGGGGCCGGCGTTGGTCCAGAGAGGCGTGAGTCCATGCGAGTTCTCATCCTGCCCCGTGGCATCGCGGCTTCGCGCGCCCTGGCGTGCATCATGGCCGGGCTGCCACTGGCGCTCAGCGGTTGCGCCACGACGCCGCCGGTGGCGACCCAGCCGACGGCTGCCGCATCGGCAGTCGCCGGGAACGACGTGCAATGCACGACCGAGAAGCCGACAGGATCGATGCTCCCGGTCAAGGTCTGCACAACGAAGGCGCAGCGCGACCAGATCGATTCGAACACGCGGGCGACGCGAGACCAGATCCAGCGCGCGCACAGCCCAGCGTGCCCCGGCACTCCGGGATGCGCCACGCACTAGTGAGATCAGCGCCTAGGTCGGCCGGGATCCGGAGTGCGTGGATTTCACGAGGTAGTACGCGGCAGCGAGAGACAGGATGATCGCCGCGATCCCGATCAGCGACAGCCCGTCGAGCTGCTTCGGGTCGAGGATGATGACCTTGCGTGCGATCGCAACGAGACCGACCGAGAGTATGAGCTCGACGTGAATCGCCCTCTCGCTCGCGTACACCTTCACCGTCTCGAAGAGCTCCACACCGATCAGCACGAGCAGGAAAGCCGCGAAGAGGTTCAGCAGCTCGCCGACGTCGAGCATCATCACCGGCGCCGCCGCGATGTCCTTGATGATCGTCCAGCCGAGGTCAATCGTCGTCAGCACGAGGACAATCGCCATCATGAGCAGCAAGACGAAGTTGATCAGGGTCTCGAACTTGCCGACGAACCGGAACATAAGTGCTGTTCCTCTTGGGCTTCGCGCTCCGGGGCGTGGCCGAGCGCCTCGGCGCCCCGACCTTCACGCAGTCTACCGCGGCAATAGGGTCGGGGCGCTCATCCTGGTTCCGCCCGCGCAGGCGTCGCCATTTCGATCCTCAACCGATGAGGCCACAGCTGCCGGGTGGGGATTCAGCCCGCGTCGGGAGGATGCGCGCCCGGTCCTGTCGGCCAAGACCCGCTACTTCGGAGTCCTCAACGCGTCCAGCACGAAGTCCGCATGGGCGTTTGCAAATCGCTCTGCGTCGATCGCATAG